>Ga0136846_1207856_pt1 | contig 13112 bp, 10 predicted proteins | sample HopSoiMetagenom2_FD_96841 | JGI IMG/M metagenome (GOLD analysis project Ga0136846, IMG submission 96841) | Grasslands soil microbial communities from Hopland, California, USA - 2 Assembly 2016 (version 4) | ecosystem: Environmental > Terrestrial > Soil > Grasslands | place: USA: Hopland... | reverse complement strand
GCTCGAGCCTGATACTGAAATTCGGTGAGCTTGCTATCGGCAACTCCGCGCCGGACTGCTCTCAGGTCGGAGGTGTCGAAGCGGACGCCGGAAGCGATCTGGGCCAGGGCGATCTCGCGAACCGTCGAATTCGTGGTAATGAGACCGCGGATGACATCGTACGAGACGGCATTCTTCTGGAGGAACTCCTCGTAACCTTTGAGCTTCCGCGAGAACTGTGAGCAGGTCTTGATTTCGCTAGGCATAAGGCCGCAGCGGGTCATATCAACGAGCGCATAACCGGGCTCGATGCTGGCGCGGACGGCTATCTGGCCAAGCCCCCATACCAGGGGGAACTCCTGCCCACCTATTTAATCGAACGTGACTTCGCCGCCGGAACTTGATCAGCGCTCGTACGTTGAGCGCGAAGACCAAGGAGACGCAAGATGCCTCGGTTGATTTCATTCATGCTGACGCGCATCGCTGCCGGCGCCGGATTGGGGTGCGTGGTAGGGCTCGTCGTATGGAGCAACGGGTTTGCCGGAATTTCCTCAGCTAGTTCGACGGATTATTACATCGCCCAGGGTATGTTCGTGTACCTGTTCGCCAGCACCCTCGGCGTTGGCTATCTCGCCACGGCACTTATGCTCGATGACACCCGATAACAAGCGGGGCGTCGCGAGCTCGCGGCGACTTTGGAACAGCTTACGGGCGTCTCCGAGACAAGGACGAGGGCAGGGCCATTGCGAGCGTTCCACATTGCGATGTCCCGGTGCCAGCTATTCATTATCCCGCGCTTGCTCCGAAGAACACCCAGGTTGCGTCGCGTCGTTACCAACGCGGACATGATCGTCCTGGATCCCCCTCTTAAATGCCTTTATGCCGTGTGCAACGTCGGCCATCAGTTCAGGTATCTTGCCACGACCAAACAAGATAAGCACGATGACCAAATCTAGAAAGATGGGCGCAGCCTTCGCACGCAATTGAGACGAGCGGCAGCGGTTTCGAGAAGAAAAGCTTCTTGGCGACCATCCCTAGAAGGCTTCTATGGCCGACCTAAGCCGTTTCCCGCTGCGTCTTGCATCAGGAGGCGCGAGGTACCTGCAAGATATTTGTTTGGGGCACACCAAGCGGATCGAGGCGCAACCAAGCTGTTGCGCTGACTGGCGGCCGCAATCGGGATCCCCTTGAGCGAGTCGTTTCGATGTGGCGACGCGTGCCGCAGGCATCGCCCGCCGAGAACACTTCTGACTGCTTCGCGACCTTGTCGGCCGCGCGGGGGAACGTGGGTTCTCTGCCGCGTCAGGACGGACTGTGACAGCAAGGCGCCGTGGTACTAGGATCGTCCTTCAAATGCTTCCCGTCCCAGACGTCAATGCCGATCGAAAAGCTCCCGGATCATGGACGCCAGTTCCCTCGCAGTGTATGGCTTGCGAAGCCATCGAGCGCCGGAGATGACATCGGTCGTCGCGAGGGCCGGCTCCGAGTACCCGGAGGTGAAGAGGACGGCGACGTCGGGCCGAAGGAGGCGAGCCTCCCTCGCCACCTCGTCTCCGGTCATTCCGCCCGGCATGACGATGTCTGTGAACAGGAGCGCGATTTCCTGGTGGTCGCGCAGGATTCCCAATGCTTCACGGCCGTTCTCCGCTTCAAGCACCACGTATCCCATGTCGGCGAGCCGCGCGACGGCTACCCGGCGAACGCGTGGATCATCCTCCACCACAAGAATGCTTTCGCTTCCTCGCGGAAGCGGATTGGCTTGTTTGCCGTCTTCTGAATCTGGCTTCTGCAGTTTGGATCCTGTCAGGGCCGGAAGGTAGATCCGTATGGTGGTGCCTCGACCTACCTCGCTGTATATTTGAAAATGGCCCCCGGACTGCTTGACGAAGCCGTAGACCATGCTGAGACCCAGTCCCGTTCCCGATCCGACCTCTTTCGTGGTGAAGAATGGCTCAATGGCGTGCTTCTTCACTTCGTCCGTCATTCCGACGCCCGTGTCGGTGACGGAAATGAGCACGAAATTGCCGCTGCGGACCTCTGGGTACATCTTCGCATAATCTGAATCCAGGTGGACGCGCGAGATTTCGGTGGTCAGACTGCCCCCCTTGGGCATGGCGTCGCGAGCGTTGAGAGCGATGTTGAGAATAGCGTTCTGAAGCTGTGAGCTGTCGACCACCACGTTCAGATCGGATCCCGCGATCGTCGTGGAGAGCTTGATGTCTTCTCCGAGGGTTCTCCTAAGCAGATCAGAAAAACCTGTCACGAGCTGACCGAGATCGGCATGCTTGGGATTGAGAGGCTGACGCCGGCCGAAGGCAAGCAACTGGCCCGTAAGTTTCGCGCCGTCGGCCGCCGCGTCCTGCGCCTCCCTCAGGATGTCTCGAAGCTTGCCGGGGGGTAGCTTGTCCTCGATCATCTCGAGATTCCCGCTGATCACGGTCAGAAGGTTGTTGAAGTCGTGGGCCAGGCCGCCCGTCAACTGCCCCACGGCTTCCATCTTCTGAGCCTGGCGGAGATCTTCCTCGATCTTGAAGCGGCTTGTCAGATCACGGACGAAACCGGTGAAGATCCGTTCACCGTTTGCCGTCGCTTCCCCGACGTGTAACTCCATCGGAAATTGGGTGCCGTCGGCCCGCTGGCCGGTGACGACTCGGCCGTAGCCGATGATCCGCTTTTCACCCGTCTCGATGTAGTGGCCGATGTAGCCGTCGTGGGCGTCACGATAGGGATTCGGCATCAGGTTTCTAACATTGCGCCCACAGATCTGATCGGAGGCCATCCCGAACAGCTTTTCTGCCGCCTTGCTGAATGAAAGCACCATTCCTTTATGGTCGATGACCACCATCGCATCCGGAACGGTGTCGAGAATGGAACTTAGATGGGCCTCGCGGGACTTGACCGCGTCCTGAGCCTGTTTCAGGGCGCTGACGTCGCTGTTGGTCTGAATGATGGCCAGGTCGCCGTCGGGAAGGTTCACAAGCACGCAGCGGGAGGCGGCGTGGATATCATGCCCGCTTTTGTGACGATGGATGATTTCGCCCTGCCAGAACCCGCGTTGCTTGATCTGGTTTCTTATTTCGTCCACCGGCTCCGGAAACCTGGTGGCGAGCAGTTCGTAGACGTTCTCGCCGACCGCCTCGTCCCTGGTCCAGCCATACATGTTCTCGCAGCCGATCGACCAATGGCTGATGGTGCCCTCGAACCGATGGATCAGGATATCGGCGCCGTCCAGCACGTGAACCATTACGTCAAGCTCCTGATAGGAGGCTGTTCGTGGCGATACGAGACGGTGAGGCATGGTTTGTCCGGCGTGCAATTAGTGGAGACTGACGCTATGGCAGGTTTTCTCCGAGAAATCATCTGGGTTGCCTGAGAGTTCCTGCAAACGGCGCAAGTTTACGATTCTCAGGTCATGACGCCCTTCCGGAACAACGATGTTCCGGGAAGCGAGCTTTGTGATCGTGCGGGATACCGTTTCGATCGTCAGGCCGAGGTAGTCCGCAATATCCTGGCGGTTCATGGGGATCCGCAGCAGGCCCTTGTTGACCCCGGCGGTGTGACGGAACACCAGCCTGGCGATGAAGCTGCAAAGCCGCTCTTCGGCATTCTTCTTGGACAGAAGCACCATCTGGTCATGAGCGGCGACGGTCTCGTTGCAGAGCAGAGAGATGTATTCGGGACGCAGCAGGTCGCATCGCCCAACCTCGTCAAGAAACCTCTTGCGTGCGACACGCCGAATCTTGCAGTCGGTGACTGCCTCGGCTGTGAAGAGGAAGTCGTTCTGAAGAAAGGCGCCGACAACGTCGCCCCCGAAGTGAAAAGCCGTGATCACGCGGCGTCCTTCGCCGATGATGCGCTGGAGCCGGACGACGCCTTCGACGACCTGGAAGAGGTGTTTCGCTGCGTCGCCCTCCCAGCAGATGGCCTTTCCGGCCGAAACCGATTCCAGTGGCGACATATTGAATACGGAACCGAGGGAGGGACCGCCGCGCGCATTGCTCGTGGTGGCTTCGATCTGTTGGAAGCCTTGGCGATTCTGCATCAGCATCTTGGTGTCCCCGCGTTTTCGATGGATGCAATAGAAGGCACGCACGTCACACGACAATGATTGGCGGGTTTCAAATGGTGAGACTGTGTAACCGTTTGTAACAGCCGCGGGATGCGGCCCCCAAAGTCGTCCTTCGTTGATTTAGATCAAGGAGCAGAGGCCGCCCCCATGCCAGTCCTGCCTCAAAGTACGAGAAAACCGGCCGCGTTGCGGTCGTCTGGGCACTGGGGACGACGTGATGAATTATACAACGGAAACGGCAGTGGTCGCGGTCGCTGCTTTCCTAGCGCTGCTAGGAGCCGCATTCGCGCACGATCATCTATTTTCGGTCCACATGGGCATATTATGCTTCTGCTTGTCCGTTGGCACCCTGCTGCTGGTGAGGAACGTCGATTTTTCGCCCGCTGGAAGACAGCAGAAGGTCGACACGTCAGGCTATTTTGACGAGGTGATCCGGTACGGACTGATCGCTACGGTCTTCTGGGGCGTAATCGGCTTTCTCGTCGGCGTAGTCGTCGCCGCGCAGTTGGCCTTCCCGGACCTCAATCTAGCGCCTTATCTCAATTTCGGCCGTCTTCGACCTGTGCACACCTCCGCCGTCATCTTCGCCTTCGGCGGCAACGCGCTCATCATGACCTCATTCTACGTCGTTCAGCGTACGTGCCATGCGCGCCTTTTCGGCGGCAGCTTGGCGTGGTTCGTTTTCTGGGGCTATCAGCTCTTCATCGTCATGGCCGCGACAGGCTACGTCCTGGGGATCAACCAGGCGCGCGAATATGCGGAACCGGAATGGTACGTGGACATCTGGCTGACCATCGTCTGGGTGGCATACCTGGCCGTCTATTTGGGGACGATCCTAAAGCGCAGGGAACCGCACATCTATGTGGCGAACTGGTTCTACCTTGGCTTCATCGTGACGATCGCGATGCTGCATGTGGTGAACAACCTTGCCGTTCCGGTGTCCTTCCTCGGCTCGAAGAGCTACTCGGTCTTCTCCGGCGTTCAGGACGCGCTGACACAGTGGTGGTACGGCCACAATGCGGTCGGCTTCTTCCTTACCGCGGGCTTCCTGGGCATGATGTACTACTTCGTGCCCAAGCAAGCGAACCGCCCGGTCTATTCCTACCGGCTGTCGATCATCCATTTCTGGGCGTTGATCTTCATGTACATATGGGCGGGTCCGCATCATCTGCACTATACGGCGCTTCCAGACTGGGCGCAGACGCTCGGCATGGTCTTCTCGGTCATGCTCTGGATGCCTTCCTGGGGCGGCATGATCAACGGCCTCATGACCCTTTCCGGGGCCTGGGACAAGGTTCGGACCGACCCTATCATCCGCATGATGATCGTCGCCATCGCCTTTTATGGCATGTCGACTTTCGAGGGCCCGATGATGTCGATAAAGACCGTCAACTCGCTGAGCCACTATACAGAATGGACGATCGGCCACGTACATTCGGGAGCCCTCGGCTGGGTCGGCATGATCACCTTTGGTGCAATCTACTACCTGACGCCCAAGCTCTGGGGACGTGAACGTCTCTACAGTCTGCGGATGGTCAACTGGCACTTCTGGCTCGCTACACTCGGCATCGTCATCTACGCCGCCGTGCTCTGGGTGGCCGGGATCCAGCAGGGCCTTATGTGGCGCGAGTACAATTCGCAGGGCTTCCTCGTCTACTCGTTCGCCGAGACCGTGGCCGCGATGTTCCCATACTACGTGCTCCGCGTCGTCGGAGGCGGCCTGTATCTGGCCGGCGGCCTGGTGATGGCATGGAACGTCTTCATGACGGTCCGCGGCCATCTCCGCGACGAGGCAGCCATTCCGACCGCATACGTGCCCCAGGCACAGCCTGCCGAGTGAGGTGAGAAAATGGCATCGATACTTGATAAACATAAGATCCTCGAGAAGAACGCAACGCTTCTTCTCGTCGGCTCGCTGCTCGTCGTCAGCATCGGCGGCATCGTCGAAATCGCACCGCTGTTCTACCTGCAGAATACGATTGAAAAGGTGGAGGGGATGCGTCCCTATACGCCACTCGAGCTGGCCGGCCGAAACATTTACATTCGCGAAGGCTGCTATCTCTGCCACAGCCAGATGATAAGGCCGTTCCGCGACGAGGTGGAACGTTACGGTCATTACTCTCTGGCTGCGGAATCGATGTACGACCACCCATTCCAATGGGGTTCGAAGCGAACCGGGCCGGACCTTGCGCGCGTCGGCGGCCGCTATTCGAACGAGTGGCACGTCCAGCATCTTTCCGATCCGCGGGCCGTGGTGCCTGAATCCATCATGCCGAAGTATGAGTTCCTCAAGTCGAAGGAGCTTTCGGTCACGGATATTGGCATGGACCTCAAGGCCAACGAGGACGTCGGCGTTCCCTATACCGACGACATGATGGCCAATGCCGAAGCCGACATGAAGATGCAGGCCGATCCGAACGCCGACACCACGGCGCTGCTAGAGCGCTATCCGAAGGCCAAGACCGGCGACTTCGACGGCGATCCGCAGACGCTCACGGAGATGGACGCACTCGTCTCCTACCTGCAGATGCTTGGGACGTTGGTCGACTTTTCGACCTACGACGACGCAACCGGCTATCGATGAGGCGATGCAATGGAAACGTACACAGCGATGCGGCACTTCGCCGACAGTTGGGGCCTGCTGGCAATGGCCGCGTTCTTCGTAGGCGCCGTCGTCTACACCCTTCGCCCCGGCAGCAACCAGACGGCGGCGGAAGCAGCCGATATTCCCCTGAAGGATGACTGAGATGTCGGACAAGCATATCGATGAAATCAGCGGCGTCGAGACTACCGGTCATGAATGGGATGGTATCCGCGAGCTCAACAATCCGATGCCGAGATGGTGGGTCTGGACGTTCTATGTCTGTATTCTATGGGCGATCGGCTACGCGATCGCTTATCCAGCCATCCCGATGTTCACTTCCGCCACGAAGGGCTATCTCGGCTACTCAACTCGCGCCGAACTGCAGCAGGAGCTTGATCTCGCCAAGGCATCCCAGACGAAGTTCCATGATCTGATCGCTGCCAAAACGGTGCAGGAGATCGACGCGGATCCTGCTCTTCGTGAATTTGCGAGCGCCGGCGGCGCGTCCGCGTTCAAGGTGAACTGCGCGCCCTGTCATGGCTCCGGGGCGAGCGGCGGTCCGGGCTTTCCGAACCTCAACGATGACGAGTGGCTGTGGGGCGGAGATCTGGATGCCATCCAGACCACGATCGCCCATGGGATCCGCTTCGACTCGGATGCCGAAACCCACGCTTCCGAGATGCCGGCCTTTGGCGACGTTCTGGAGCCTGTCCAGATGCGGCAGGTCGCCGCCTATGTGTGGGGGCTGAGCAATACGCCCTCGGACCCCGCTCTCGCAGAGGCGGGAAAACAGATCTTCCTCGACAACTGCGCCGCATGTCACGGCGAGAATGCCAAAGGAAAGGCGGAAATGGGTGCGCCGGACCTCGCCGACGCAATCTGGCTGAAGGCGCGCGGCGAAGATGCGATCGTTCGACAGGTCGCCTCTCCCAAACATGGCGTAATGCCTGCCTGGGCAGCGCGCCTGGGTGAGACAACGGTCAAGGAGCTTACCATTTTTGTCCATTCGCTTGGCGGTGGAACCTGAAGGAGATCAACATGACCACGCACGACCACGACCCCTTGCTCGCCCTTTATGGAATCCCCCGCGCGGTCGTACACTCGCGAGTTTCCGTGCGCGCAAAGCCCGTCACACCCGATCCCGAAAAGGGGATGCGGAAAAGATGGGGAATTCGATGATCAGTTTGATCGGGCTCAAAGAACAGAAGCCGACAAGCAGGTAGGAACCTCTCGAGGACGTCCAGGCGGTCTCTCCCCCGCAGTTCCTCCAGGCCACGCGTTCTCTTCCGAGGCGTGGCCATTCCTAAGCTCCATCTCTCAAAGGAGCCGATTGCGGCGGGCTGCTACCAGCCGGCATCTAGTCTTTTTGGGCCGCGTTTCCCTGTCCGGAGTGCGGCCCACTTTTTTGAGCAGTTGTCGTCCTTGACCTGGATCAAGGACGGGTCCTCCCAAAGCTGAGAAGACAGGGAAAATCGGACAGAGCGCAATGAACCTCTACACAGCACCAGATCCCACGCCGGTCGAACGGATCGACGTTGAACCCGTAAACAACCGCCATAAAAATGAACCCCTCTACGCTCCGCGAAAGAAGGTGTTTCCGAAGCGTGCCGAGGGCCGTTTCCGGCGGTTCAAGTGGATCGTGATGCTGATCACGCTGGGGATCTATTATTTGGCTCCCTGGATTCGCTGGGACCGGGGGCCTTACGCACCGGATCAGGCTATCCTGATCGATCTGGCCTCACGCAGATTTTTTTTCTTCTTCATCGAGATCTGGCCTCAGGAATTCTACTACGTCGCAGGCCTGCTGGTCATGGCGGGGTTCGGTCTCTTCCTGGTCACGTCCGCCGTCGGGCGGGCCTGGTGTGGATATGCATGTCCGCAGACGGTGTGGGTCGATCTTTTCCTTGTCGTCGAGCGCGCGATCGAGGGGGACCGAAACGCCCGCATGAAGCTCGACGCCGGGCCGTGGAATTTCGACAAGGCGAAGAAACGTGTCGCCAAGCACACGATATGGCTGATCATCGGCCTCGCGACCGGGGGGGCGTGGATCTTCTATTTCGCCGATGCGCCCACGCTCCTCGTCTCCTTTTTCACCGGAAAGGCGCCGGTTGTCGCCTACGCGACCGTCGCCACACTTACCGCCACCACCTACGTGCTTGGTGGGCTCATGCGCGAACAGGTCTGTACCTACATGTGCCCCTGGCCGCGAATCCAGGGGGCCATGCTCGACGAAAATTCCTTGGTCGTCACCTACAACGATTGGCGCGGCGAGGCTCGCTCACGTCACCCGAAGAAGGCATTGGCTGCCGGACAGCCCGTCGGCGATTGCGTCGACTGCAATGCGTGTGTGGCCGTCTGCCCCATGGGCATCGACATCCGCGACGGTCAGCAGATGGAATGCATCACCTGCGCTTTGTGTATCGACGCCTGCGATGGGGTCATGGACAAGCTCGGGAAGCCTCGTGGGCTGATAGCCTACGCGACGCTCAGCGAATACGCCGCCAACATGGCCATCGCGACGGACGGCGGAAGGACCTCGGTGCAGCCCGCGAAGGTCCGCAATGCTGATGGCTCGTTTATCGAAACGATCAAACATTTCGATTGGCGGATCATATTCCGCCCACGCGTGCTGTTTTACGCGTCTGTCTGGCTTTTGATCGGCGTCGCGATGGTCTTCCACCTCGCAATGCGTGAGGGACTTGAACTGAACGTGGTCCACGATCGCAATCCGCAGTACGTCATGGAGAGCGACGGCTCGATCCGCAACGGCTACACGCTGCGAATACTCAACATGGTGCCGGCTCCACGCAAGATCGAGCTGAGCCTTCTAGGCCTCGACGAGGGCGCTACCATGCGCATTCCCGAGCTCGGCAAAGAAGACGCCCGAGCTTTCACCATCGAAGCGGCGCCGGATGTTGCGACCACCGTGAAAGTGTTTGTGACGAGCAAACCGTCGGCTGCCGCGGTCGCCGAGTTCCTCTTTGCCATCGAGGACGCCGCCCACGCCGACAGAGCAACATATCGAGCCGCGTTCAACTCACCAGGAGATACCAGATGACGACTGCCAGTCAAGGATTCACAGGGAGGCACATGCTGATCGCCACGTGCTCGTTCTTCGCGGTGGTGATCGGCGTCAACGTGATCATGGCCTGGTTCGCCTCGTCGAGCTGGAGCGGTCTGGTCGTCGAAAACACCTATGTCGCCAGCCAGGAGTTCAACCGCAAGGCGGCAGATATGAAGGCGATGGCGGCGTCCGGAATCATCGGAAGCCTGTCGCTCGACGGCGGCCGAATCCATTACGACATCCGTAACCGTGACGGATCTCCTGTCATCGTCGACGACGTGACCGCAAACTTCAAACGCCCCGTCGGCGATCACGAAGATTTCCACATTTCGTTCACGAAAGTCGCAGACGGACAGTTTGAGTCCCGGCACCGTGTCGGCTCGGGCGACTGGATCGTGGAGGTCATCTCGCGCAGGGAAGGCAAAGTCGTCATGCACGAGGCCTCCCGTCTCGATACCGCGGGATTCGGCGAATGACATGCTGCACGATGGATGCCGAAGGGGTTCTCGCGATAAGCACGACGTTCATCAGCGCCGAGGAAATCGCGCTAGTGAGCCATTCCTTGGGCGAAGGACTCCGGCAGCTCGACCTGAGCGTTCCGGACGTCCACTGCGGGAGCTGCATATCGACCTTGGAAAAGGCCGTTTCAGCGCTCCCATACGTCCGGAAAGCCAGAGTGAACCTCACGTCGCGGCGCGTCACCTGCGTGTACGCTGAAGAAACCGTTGAAGGGGCCACCGATCCGACGGGTATCATCGCTGCGGTCAATGCCGCCGGATACCGTGCGCATCTGTTCACGCCAGTGGCGCCCGAGACCGACAAGACAAGGAACCAGCTTCTCCTGGCAGTCGGAGTATCCGGCTTTGCAGCCACCAATATCATGCTTCTGTCCGTCTCCGTCTGGTCCGGCGCCGACGCTGCGACGAGGGACATGTTCCACTGGATCTCGGCGCTGATTGCCGCGCCCGCGCTAGTTTACGCGGGGCGGTTCTTCTTTCGGTCGGCGTGGCACGCGTTGAAGCACGGCCGCACGAACATGGACGTGCCGATATCGTTGGCCGTGACCCTTTCCTACGCGGTTTCGCTCTGGGAGACCGCGCATCATGGCGAACACGCCTGGTTCGACGCGACCGTCTCCTTGTTGTTCTTCCTTCTTATCGGCAGGACGCTCGACCATGTGATGCGCGAAAAAGCCCGTGCTGCCATCAACGGCCTGGCGCGACTTGCGCCGCGCGGTGCGCTGCTCCTGTCGTCCAACGGATCGCGCCGTTATGTTCCGCTTGACGAGATCGTCGTGGGAGACGAGATCGCGGTCGCGGCCGGCGAACGAATTCCGGTGGATGGAACCGTCGCGGTCGGCGAAAGCGACCTCGACCTTGCGATCGTTACCGGTGAAAGCGCCCCTGTCTCCGTAGGCGTCGGCGTCGGGGTCAGCTCCGGCGCCATGAACCTGACGGGCGCTCTCGTGGTCCGCGCTACCAAGCTCGCGAAGGACTCCCTGTTGGCCGAAATCATCAGCCTCATGGAGGCTGCGGAGGGCGGAAGGGCGCGCTACCGGCGTATCGCCGATCGCGCCGCCGCGCTGTATTCCCCGGTCGTCCATCTTCTCGCACTTGCCTCGTTTCTTGCCTGGGGCCTGATCGACGGCGATTGGAAGCATGCGATGCTGGTCGCGGTGGCCGTGCTTATTATTACGTGCCCATGCGCGCTGGGTCTTGCGGTTCCAGTCGTTCAAGTCGTGGCGGCTGGCGAGCTTTTCCGCAGGGGTATCATGGTGAAGGACGGCTCGGCGCTCGAAAGGCTTGCAGAGATCGACACGGTCGCCTTCGACAAGACGGGAACGCTGACCATCGGGCGTCCAAGGCTGGTCAGGCTCGAGGCCGCGCATGAGGCCGATCTGGGGAAAGCGGTGGGACTAGCCGTCCACTCGAGGCACCCACTGTCCCAGACGTTGGCCCAGAGCGCCGGCCACGTCGCGGCTCCGTTTGATCGGGTCAGCGAAATTCCCGGTGGCGGGCTCGAAGGCATGCGTGGCGAGGAGACCTATAGGCTGGGGAGCGCGGCGTTCGCGTGCGGCGTAGATCCGGCTCCGTCGACGGCCGACAGCCCGCTCTCCGAAGCCGTCCTTTCCAGGAACGGAGAAGCGCTTGCGCGCTTTTTCTTCGAGGACGCGCTCCGAGCTGGCGCGCAGGACGTTATCAAAGAACTCGAATCCGGCGGATTTGGAACATTGATCGTTTCAGGAGATCGTCAGAGCGTAGTAGACAGTGCGGCGCGTGCGCTCGGCGTCGGTCGGGCGATGGGAGCGCTTACTCCGAAACAGAAAGTCGACGAGTGCCAGAAGATCGGCGACGCCGGCCATCGCGTCCTCATGGTGGGAGATGGCATCAACGACGCGCCGGCGCTGGCTGCCGCCCATGTCTCCATGGCGCCTGCCACGGCTTCTGACATCAGCCGGCAGTCCGCCGATCTGGTATTCTTCAACGAACGGCTGGACGCCGTCCCCCAGGCGATCGCAGTGGCGAAGCGATCGGCTGCCCTCATACGTCAGAACTTTGCGCTGGCGATCGGCTACAACGTGCTGGCCGTCCCGATCGCGATGGCGGGACTTGCCACGCCCCTGATCGCAGCAGTGGCGATGTCCACTTCATCGATCGTCGTCGTTACGAACGCTCTCAGGCTCAACGCAGGCTCCAAGCGATCTCCTGTCATAGATGCTTCGCGGCCAGCCGCGAGGGGCGGGGAGGTCAAAGTAGCATGAACATGCTGATCTTTCTTATTCCGATAGCGCTCCTCATGGGCGGCGCCGGACTTGCGGCATTTCTTTGGTCTCTTCGGAGCGGTCAGTATGACGATCTTCAGGGAGCCGCCTGGCGGGTGCTCGCTGACGATGAATACGATCCGCCTAAGTCGTAGGCCGTTAAAGGGGGGGCGACGATGTCCTTAGATGATGAGATAGTACTGCGGTCAGAGCTCTTCGAAGGACTCGATGAGAAAGTATGCCGAAGCATGCTGGAGTTGGTGGGTCTGCGGGCAGTCGCGGTCAACGAACGAATAGTGGCCGAAGGACAGCGAGCGTCCCACGTGTTTTGCGTTCTGTCTGGCGTGGTCCGGTTGACCAAGGCCGAGGCTGGCGGGCGCGAGGCCGACGTCTGCATCTGTGAGCCCGGAGACTGCTTTGGCGAATATCTGGTTCCCATGGGGGACGCCTACGCGCATGGGGCTTGGGCCGCGGCCCCCGTGGAGCTTGCGCAGTTCGATCTGCCCGGCCTTCGTGCGCTTGCCGCCGAACACGGCGGCATCCAGCGCAACGTCATGCGGATCATGGCCAGGCATCTGCTGGGCTCGTTGGACTGCATCGCGGGAGACCGCCTGCACACCGCTGCCCAGCGCGTTGCCAACTACTTCGTGAGCCG
>Ga0136846_1231934_pt1 | contig 13113 bp, 11 predicted proteins | sample HopSoiMetagenom2_FD_96841 | JGI IMG/M metagenome (GOLD analysis project Ga0136846, IMG submission 96841) | Grasslands soil microbial communities from Hopland, California, USA - 2 Assembly 2016 (version 4) | ecosystem: Environmental > Terrestrial > Soil > Grasslands | place: USA: Hopland... | reverse complement strand
TAAGGACAGCCTGACGCGGCAGGGCGAGATCCTCGACCTGTCGAGACGCGTGAAGCTGGTTGTCATGGACGAGGCGCACCAGGCGACGGCGCCCACCTACTCCCATCTCATCAATTTGCTGCAGCGGCGTCCGTCGGCCGGGGTGCTGGGGCTGTCAGCCACTCCAGGCCGCTCGCTCAAGGACGTCGGCGCCGACCTGCATCTGGCGGCTTTCTTCAAGCGACAGAAAGTTCGTCTGGAGATCGAGGGTTACGAGAACCCAATCGACTACCTCACCGCCGAGGGATACCTCGCGAAGACGGAGTTTGTGCAGCTCCCGTTCAAGCCACGCGGCGAGGTGAAGCTCAGCGAGGCCGAGGCGGAGCGCCTGCAAGAGGGCTTCGATCTCCCGGCGCGGATCATTGACGCGCTTGCTGCCGACGACATGCGCAATCTGCTCATTGTGCAAGCCGTCGAAGCTGAGGTGGCCGAGGGCGGCAAGGTGATCCTGTTCGCCATGTCGGTCGAGCATGCGGGTCTGATCGCAAGCGTGCTTCGATTGCGCGGCGTGAAAGCCGCCGCGGTGACTTCAAGCACCCCCACAGAACGGCGGCGCCAGATCATCCAGAGATATCGAGAGACCGATGAGCTCGACGTTCTTTGCAACTACGGGGTGCTTACGACCGGTTTTGACGCACCGAGGACCAATGTTGCGTTCATCGCCCGGCCTACGACGTCGGTGGTGCTCTACAGTCAAATGATTGGCCGAGCGGCGCGCGGTCGTCGCGCCGGCGGAAACGACACATGCCGGGTGCTGACCGTGGTGGATCAAGCGCCGGGGTTCAGAAGCTTGGCCGAAGGCTTTGCCTTCTGGGACGACGTTTGGGAGGGGGACTAACCACGTGAGCTTTGCGATCATTCCACAAAAGCTGTCCATCAAGGCGATGCGCAGCTCGGGCTACAAAGACAGCGCCTACGCCATCGCTGAGCTCATCGACAATTCGATCCAGGCCGGAGAGGGCCTCGGACGACCCGTTGCTGTTGAAGTGATCTGCATCGACAAGGCTGGCTATGACAGCGCCGGGGGCCGCCGCCGGCTCGACCGCGTCGCGGTGTACGACAATGCGTCGGGCATGGACGCTGCGACTTTGCGGCGAGCCCTTCAATTCGGCGTCGGCAATCACCTCGACGAAGGCGACCAAAAGGGCATTGGCAAGTTCGGCATGGGATTGCCCAACTCGTCGATCTCCCAGGCTCGGCACGTCGACGTCTACACCTGGCGCGATGGCCAGACCCTCCATAGCTACCTGGACGTCGACGAGATTCAGAATGGTGAGATGGTCGATGTTCCAGAGCCCCAAGCCGCGGTTATCCCGCCCGAATGGCTGAAGCTCATCAGCGGGGATGTGGGCGAAAGCGGCACCCTGGTGATTTGGTCGACTCTGGACCTGATGAAGTGGAAGCAAAGCACCGCGCTCCTGCGCAATGCGGAGCTGATGATTGGGCGGATCTACCGATACTTCATCAACACGGGGAAGGCGTCGATACGGCTCGCCGCTTATGAGGAAAGCAGCGGAGGCCGGTTCCACAACAATACGGACGAGCTCGTTCGCCCCAATGATCCTCTGATGCTGATGGCCGGCACGAGTGCGCCGGCTCCCTACAATGATGCCCCAGCGTTTGAACCCTTCGGGGAGCCGCAAGAAATCGAGGTCGGATACGGCGGTCAGAAGCACACGGTCACCATCACGGCGTCGATCTGCAAGGTCGAGACCCGCAAGAAGGGCGGCAGCTCCCAGATCGGGGCCTTCGCGAAAAAGAACCAGGGCGTCTCGGTCGTTCGGGCCGACCGCGAACTCGAGCTCAATCGGTCGTTCGAGAACTCCTACGATCCGCGTGAACGCTGGTGGGGGATCGAGGTCGGATTTACGCCGGCGCTCGATGCGGTGTTTGGAGTCTCCAACAACAAGCAATCTGCGACTGGCTTCTTGCGTTTGGATATTGAAGAGGACGCCGCTGCGGAAGCCATGAGTCTGGCTGACTTCCAGGACCAGCTCCAGCTCGACAATGACCCGCGCCTGCCAATGTACGAGATCAGTAAGGCGATCGACCGCCTCCTGGACACCATGCGCGCACAGATCGCCCGGATGCGGGAGGGTGAGCGGACAGAGCAGAACGCCAAGGCGGAGGATGGCTCCACCGCCGAAGACATCGCCACCCGAGCTCTGCGGCGCCGCCAGGAAAAGCTCGGTGCGACGGGCGCTTCCGACAAGGACGAAGACAAGCCTGACGATGAACGCACCGACGTGCTGACGGGGGAGATTGAACAAGAAGGTCTCGATCCCGCGACGGCGCGTGAAATCGCCGTGAGCTACGTGAAGCGGAAGATCAAATTCCTCTTCCGTCACGCCGACTTCCCGGGCTTTGCAGTCTTTGACGTCACGTCCAAGGCCGGCGTGATCATCATCACGATCAATACCAAGCACCCGGCCCACGCCCACCTCTTCGAGCTCCTGCGCGAAGGGGAGGCGGACACGCCGGAAAGCCCGGCGCTGCAGGGTTTGAAACTTCTGCTGACGGCTTGGGCGCGGATGGAGGACGAAGCGTCCGGCGATCGGAAGATCGAACTCGAGGATATCCGCGGCGAGTGGGGCCGGATCGCTCGAGACTTTTTACGCGAGGCCGACGAGTAGGCCGCGACATGTTTTGGCGTGACCTGGACGAGCGGGTCTGCGCGCTTTTGGCCGGCGCGAAAACATCTGTCGTGATCGTCGCGCCCTTCATCAAGGCGGCTACGTTGCGCCACCTGTTTGAGGTGATCCCGCACCACGTTCCGGCCAGCGTGTTTACGCGCTGGAGGGTCGATGAGGTGGCGGCCGGCGTCAGCGACCCCAAGATTGTCGACTTGGCGGAGTCACGTGATCGGACCCAGGTGTGGCTCTGTGACGTGCTGCACGCAAAGCTCTACATGGTGGACGGTACTCGCGCCTTGCTAGGCTCAGCCAACGTGACGGCGGCCGGTCTCGGCCTGGCCCGCCGCCCGAACCTAGAGCTTCTGCACGCAGCTGAGCCGCCGGTTGCCACGGGGGCCCTCTTCGTGGCGGAGCTGCGGGCCCTGAGCCGGCCTGCGACCCGAACGGAGGCCGAAGCCGTGATGGCCGCGGCTGATGAGCTTAACGCGAAAACGCTCACGGACAGCGCCTCTCCGTCAGATGCTCAGGATGCTAGCGCTGACGTCGCTAGGAATTGGTTCCCGCAATTCCGGTCGCCGGATCGGCTGTATTCGCTGGCAAATGATCATGAGTGGATCCTCGGTGCCGCAGTCGGCGATGCCGCGCTAGTTGACCTGTTGGCGCTTGGCATCGACGCCAGCAAGGGCGAAGCTGCGTTCGACGATGCGGTGCGTGAGCGACTGCGGGGAGCGCCGGTCGTCATTGCATTGGATCGCCTGTTGGCTGAGCCGCAGCGGTTTGGCGCGCTAACCGAATGGCTCCGGTCGCACTTGCCGGAGGCATCGCGTGAAGAGCGCCAAGCGGCAGGTCAGACCCTCATTCGGTGGCTGACGTACTTTGAGCCGGAGCGGTATGCAGTAGAGGTGCCGGGAGTGTATTCTGAGGTGCTGTCGCTACGGCTGGCGGTCTAGTACGCGTCCAGGGAAAGTAGCCCTGAGCGTTCTTGTGAGCACGCGAGATCTCGATGTTCGATGCTAAGAAGCTCTACGACGACATAGGATCGATCTTTGAAGCCTCAGATCAAGAGGTGATCGACATCCAGAGCGACTTTATGGAGCGGCTTGAGATCGTATCCGTCGTGGCTGGGGACAAACCCTCGTTCTACGATTTCTGCGAACGACCAGGCCGCGCCGAGCTCTTTCAAGAGATCTCCGCCCGCCTCCAGGTCGAAGGCGTTACATGTGGGTTCAATCAGGTGGATGTTCACCATCGCTATCGGCCTCTGAAGCTTGCTTATCTGGAACATGCCAAGCTTGTCGAAACGCGATCGGCGGAAAAGTTCTCAATTTTCTGGTTCACCAAAGACAGTGCACTCGCTGGAATTTATCGGAATGGTGAAGTATACCGACATACAGATACTAAAATGCTGGCGTATCCATCTTGCTGTAGCGCGTGGCACTTCGATGCATTTTTCGCGCGTCCGATGGAGGCGTTCTGCGACGTCTATCTGAAGCAAGAAGCGCCGATGGCGATCGCCAGCTTCCTCGAGACGTGGAATAGCTCGCCCGGCTGGTTTCTTCCGAGATCGTTTTTTACAGCGGCTCTGTTCAGGAGTAATTTTAAATTCCCATTCGTTCCGCACTTTGCGTGCCCGCGATGCATTGCGGACCCGGAGAGTACTACAGCACAGCAAAATGCTCAGTTTTCGGCGCTGGGGCAGGCGCTTGACCCGGTTCGGCATGCCCAGGTCATCGACTGGACGCGAGGGCTCGATCGAAGAGTACGGGATATTGTGGACCATTGGCGCGACGAGGTCGCCATTGAGGCTCGGGACCTCGGCCTGAACACGCTGGCGAGCGAGGCCGTCGCGCGCCACAGCCGATACCTGTTGGGCAGTTTGGGGCTTTCGCGATAGTGACCACTCCATCGAGCCAGAACAATGACGGCTCCTTCGAGAGGATCTCGCACGAAGAGCATCCGTGGAGCCTACGAGCCTTGGTCCCGCGCCTTCTCGCTCAATTTCGTCGACCTAAGCCTGCGGCAGTGGAGCTCGTGCTCCCGACGCCACGAACACCCACTTGGGAGGAATTCGACCTCCTACGGGGCCGCGACCGGATCGAGCATTCGGCGGGGGGAACGCCGAAGCTGAAATACACAGCGATCGATCCGGCAGATCAGTACGTCCGGTGCAATTGCGGCAAGCCGGGTTGTTGGACGACGGAACTCCTTCCGCTCCGCGAACACATGGCCGTGCTGTGGCGGGCGATCGTGGCGTGCAACTACGCAGAACAGTTCGAGGAATCCCAACGGGTCTATGACGCGTGGCCCGGCGTAACAGATGCCTTGCAGATGGCGGCGAGTATAGATGATGTGTTTACCGACCCGGCGTTCGTCGACGACAGCGATAGCTGGATGTTCTGCGAAACCGTGGGAGATCGTGACCGAGAGGATCGCGAACGGGCGTCCAAATACACAGCGGCGATGATCACCTTTAACTTCGCCTGGAACGCCTACGAAGCGGCCATCGAGATTTCGGCCGGCACCGCGTTCCCTCGCGACAAGATACCTGTGCGTGCGCGCCGCTTGTTCCAGGCCGAGCCCAAGCTCGGCAACACTGTGCAATGGCTCCCGGTATCATACCGTGTCGCACGTCACATTTGTTCGGGGGTGCCGGAGTTGAAATCAGGCATCGAAGACGCCGAGAAAGAGTATGGCCTTGTCGGACCAGCGGCAGCGGCGGAGCTTTGCCGGCTGTTCCGCAACTATGTCATTCACGGCCGAGACGACAGCCCTACCGTCGAGAGCAATGCGCCATATCGTCGATTCTATTCGATTACGCGCTTGCTACTGCTGCTGGTTCAGCTCCTCGTGCTGCGTCGCGTGAGGGATCCGGTCGCTGCCGTGCCCCTCTCTGCGAATTGGACAGCGGACGAGACGACGCCGGCGGGTCTCTACCTGTCCAATGCGCATCGGAGGCTCGAGCTGTGGCTGCCTGATCCGGCGCAGGCCGACCTCTTCGCATAATCCTGCGGGCTACTCGCTAGGCGGCACGGAGCGCGGCTGGAAGGTCGAGAACCGCTTGGTCCAGCTCCAACCTCGCGAAGAGCTGCCTCCGCAAATTCCACGCCGCGGCGGCGCTGGTAGGCCCTGCCGGCGAGACGCGTGCGGCGGGCGGCTTCCGGACATTGTTCCGCGATTTCGATTAGCCAATCGCAACTGCCAAATCGGCGATTGTCCGCGCTAGGCCCGGTGAGCGGCGAAGAACATGGACGACTCGGGCGCCGAGCTTGCGCGTGGCTCGGTCGTAAATGGCCAGGTTCGTCTCGCCGTTCAGGCGGGAGGAATAGATGATCCCATCGACTTGCTCCGGGTGGTCGTGGAAGGCGACCGACCACTTGCGCGCCAAGGCCTGCTTCGAGCCGCGGGGCACGTCGCTCGGCACGCCCATCCGCACGGGGCCGTCGCCGCGCAGGTCGATGAGCTTCAGGGCCTCGCGCACCTCGACCTCGGCGTAGCGGCGGGTGTCCAGCTCGGTCTCGTCCATTAGGTAGTTGCCGACAACGCCGTCGCGGTCATCGCGCAGCACCGCCTCAAGGAAGCAGACCTTCAGCGACGAGCCGAGATAGAGCACGCCGAAACGGTTGGCCTCGGTGCGGCGGCGCGGGTCGCTGAAGCGGCTGCGGGTCTTGCCGAAACCCAGCGGATCGGGGAACGCCTGCCGGTAGATGCGGCCGAAGACGGCGCCCGGCGCGATGTGGGCCAGGTCGAGCGTCGCGGCGGCGAAGGCCGGCGTCGGCGGGGCGCCCGCCACCTAGGCGAAGGCGCCGCGCGCGACGCTCTCGGCCGCCTCGACCACCTGGTCGCTGCGGCCGCGCCTCAGGTAATCCTGGGCGCTGGCGCCATCGAGCTCGGCATGGCGCTGGACCAGGAAGCGGTAGACCGTCCAGGGGCTGTCGCCGAGCAGCTCGAACAGCTTGGGCAGAACGTCGAACGGCTTGCCGTTCTCGTCGACCTGCCAGGCGGGGAAGCGGAAGCCGCGCTTGGCGCCTTCCAGGGCCAGGAGTTCATGCTTCAGGCGCTTGGCGTTCACCGTCACGCGGGAGACCCCGAGAAGTTCGGCGAACTCTTCGGCGCTCAGCATCTCCTCGCCGCTCAGCACCTCCGCCGCACGCAGCCGCCCGCGTTCACGGGCCGCGTCGAGGGCGCGGTCGAGATCGTCCGCGTCGTCAGCCACGCGAGCGGTCGGCTCTGGCTCCGCCTTCGCTGGAAGGTTCTTCGCCGGCAGGATGCGCGGCTGCCCCGTCCGGTCGACCTCGACCATGAAGCCCATGCTCCGGCCGCTCTTGCGGCTCTCATCGATGGTCTCGCCCAGGACTTCCATCAGGGCCTTGACGTTGGCCTTGCGCGACGAGAGCGTCCTGAGAGTCTTGGAGCCGAGCGCGACGGTGAACTCGCCGGTCGCCGCGCGGCCGGGCTTGGTTTGCGACAGGGCGGACGCGGCGACGCTCTTGGCGCGGGAAGCGGACTTCGCCTTGGACGGCGTCGGTGCGGTCTTGGCGTTCGGCACGTTCGGTCCTCTTGGCTCGCAAGATGTGACCTTTCCGTAGGTTCGTCAAGTTCGATAAGTTCGTAAAGGGACCTGGATGGGGGGAAAGCTTTCCCCTGCGGTCGAGCCTGATGTCTCGCCCGACCCCTTCCAGCGGGGTGAACCCCGCAACGCCCCTTGGAGAATATGGAGAGCGGCCGGCGGTCACGCTCGGTCCCGTCGCGCTGCGCCGAGCTCCTACGGGCGTGACGCCCTGGGCGCGCATTGGCCCCCCCGGCCGCTCGACGGCGCGTCCCGCCGTGCAGCGCCAGGCCCGGCCTGTCGCGCAGGCTCCTTGCAGCCTTCTCCCTTACACCGCGCTGGCGCGCGGCCGTGGCTTAGGGCTCCGCCCTCGGCGCGCTTCGGAGCGGCTTCCGCCCAGCTTCGGTCCCCCCGCAGGGCCGGCACGATCCAACCGCAGGGCAGGGGCCCTGCAGCCGGTTCCCCGCGAAGCCGCCCGCTCCGCTTGCACACCCGGTCTCGCCGACGGGCAGATACCGTGTCAGCCGTCAAGCGCGGCGCAGCCCGCCGACGGCGCGCGGAGCCATCGGCGTAGCGCAGCGCGTCGACGGCGGGCGGACCGGCGTCACCGCTTGGAAATCGCCGTGACTTCCCCGGCGCCGCCTTGGAGTTTGACGTCGAAAGCCACCTTGTCGCCAGCCTTCACCGACTTGGCGATCTCGGGTGCGGCCTTGAAGGTCATGGTCATGGCCGGCCAGTTCGCTTCCGGGATCGGCTGATGGTCGATGGTGACGCTGTCAGCGGTCACGGCGGTAACTGTGCCCGTGCTCTTGGCCATTTTGGCGTCGGCGGCCATGGGCATCTTGGACATGTCCGCGCTGGCCATCGCGTCGGTTGTCGGGGCCGCGGCGGCCGGGGCTGGCGCAGCTTCGGCGGGCGGGGTTTCGGGCTTCCTGTTGCAGGCGGCGACTGAGCCGGCCAAGCCAAGGGCGGCGACGGTCAGGATCAGGTGCTTCATGGGGTTTCTCCTTGGGTTGAAGCGGTGGAGGCAGGAAGGTCGGGCCACCTGCGTCTGAGCAGCAGATAGCCCGCCGGGATGACGAGCATCGAAAGCAGCGGAGCGGTCAGCATGCCGCCGATCATTGGGGCGGCGATGCGGCTCATGACCTCCGATCCGGCGCCGTGGCCGATCAGGATGGGCGCGAGGCCGGCGACGATCACGGCCACCGTCATGGCCTTGGGCCGCACTCGCAGCAGGGCGCCTTCGTGGACGGCCGCTTTCAGGTCGGCGTCGCCCGGGTTCGCTCCGCGTTCGGCCAGCGCGTGCTTGAGGTAGATCAGCATCACGACACCGAACTCGGCCGACACGCCGGCGAGCGCGATGAAGCCCACGCCGGTGGCGATCGACTGGTTGTAGCCCAGCAGGTAGAGCGCCCAGATGCCGCCGGTCAGCGCGAAGGGCAGCGTCCCCATGATCAGCGCCGCCTCATCGAAACGGCGGAAGGTCAGGTAGAGCAGCAGGAAGATGATCGCGAGCGTCGCCGGCACGACCAACTTCAGCCGCTCGGCCGCGCGCTGCAGATATTCGAACTGGCCGGAATAGGCGATCGAGACGCCGGGCGGCAGCTTCACGTCCTTGGCCACCGCCTTCTGCAGGTCGGTGACGACGGAGTTCAGGTCCCGACCCCGCACGTCCACATAGACCCAGGTGGATGGCCGAGCGTTCTCGGTCTTCAGCATCGGCGGCCCGTCGGCGACCTCGACCTTCGCGACCGTCGAGAGCGTGATCTGCTGACCCGACGGGGTCAGGATCGGCAGGTCGCGCACGCCTTCCAGGCTGTCGCGCAGCTCGCGCGGGTAGCGGACGCTGATCGGATAGCGGGCGACACCCTCCACCGTCTCGCCGATGGTCTCGCCGCCGATAGCGCCGGCGATGATCCCCTGCACGTCGGCGATGTTGAGGCCGTAGCGGGCGGCGGCGGCGCGGTCGATGTCGACGTCCACGTAGCGACCGCCCGTCAGCCGTTCCGCCAAGGCCGAGCTGACACCGTTTGTCCTCTTGGCGACCGCCTCCACCTGGGCGGCGACGCGGTCGATCTGGGCGAGGTCTGAGCCGGACACCTTCACCCCGATCGGGCTCTTGATGCCGGTCGCCAGCATGTCGATGCGGTTGCGGATCGGCGGCACCCAGACGTTGGCGAGGCCTGGGACCCTGACCACCCGGTCGAGCTCCTGCGTCAGCTTCTCCGGCGTCATGCCCGGCCGCCACTCCTTCTGCGGCTTGAACTGGATGGTGGTCTCGAACATCTCCAGCGGCGCCGGATCGGTGGCGCTCTCGGCGCGGCCGGCTTTGCCGAACACGCTCTTCACCTCCGGCACGGTCTTGATCAGCCGGTCGGTCTGCTGCAGCAGCTCCGAGGCCTTCTCCGCCGAGATGCCCGGCAAGGCCGAGGGCATGTAGAGCAGGTCACCCTCGTTCATCGGCGGGATGAATTCCCCCCCGAGGCGGCTGAGCGGCCAGGCCGTCGTCGCGAACACAACGAGCGCGATCAGCAGCACCGTCCTGGGCCTCCGCAGCACCCAGCCGATCACCGGCTCGTAGCCTCGCATCAGCCAGCGGTTCACCGGGTTGGCGGTCTCGGACGGAATCTTGCCGCGGATCAGGAAGCCCATCAGCACCGGGACCAGGGTGACCGAGAGGATCGCCGCGCCGGCCAGGGCGTAGCTCTTGGTGAAGGCGAGCGGCGAGAACAGGCGGCCTTCCTGCGCCTGCAGGGCGAACACCGGCACGAAGCTGAGGGTGATGATCACCAGGCTGAGGAACAGCGCCGGGCCGACCTCAGCGGCGGCGTCGGTGACCACCCGCCAGCGGGTGTCGGAAGTCATCGTCTCGCCGGGGTGGGCGTGCTCCCAGGCTTCCAACCGCTTGTGGGCGTTCTCGATCATGACGATGGCGGCGTCGACCATGGCGCCGACGGCGATGGCGATGCCGCCCAGGGACATGATGTTGGCGTTCACGCCCTGGAGGCGCATGACGATGAAGGCGAACAGCACCCCGAGCGGCAAGGTGAGGATCGCCACCAGGGCCGAGCGCACGTGCCAAAGGAACAGCGCGCAGACGATCGCCACGACCACGAATTCCTCAAGCAGCTTCTGGCTGAGGTTGGAGATCGCCCGGTCGATCAGCTGCGAGCGGTCGTAGGTGGTCACCAACTCGACACCGGCTGGAAGGCTGCGCTTGAGCTCGGTCATCTTCGCCTGCACGGCCTTGATGGTCTCGCGGGCGTTCTTGCCGGAGCGGAGCACGACCACCCCGCCGGCCACCTCGCCGTCGCCGTTCAGTTCGGCGATGCCACGGCGCATCTCGGGGCCGAGCTGGACCGTCGAGACGTCGCCGAGGCGCACGGGTACGCCGCCGGCGGTGGTGCGCAGCGGAATGGCGCGGAAGTCGTCCAGCGTCTTCAGGTAGCCGGAGGCGCGGACCATATATTCCGCCTCGCCCATCTCGAGGACCGAGCCGCCGGTTTCCCCGTTGGCGCGCTGGATCGCGTCGACGGCCTGCTGGTGGGTGATCCCGTAGGCGGCGAGCTTCACCGGGTCGAGGACGACCTGGTACTGGCGCACCATGCCGCCGATGCTGGCGACCTCGGCGACGCCCGGCAGGCTCTTCAGTTCGTAGCGCAGGAACCAGTCCTGCAGCGACCGCAGCTGTGAGAGGTCGTGGCGGCCGCTGCGGTCAACGAGGGCGTATTCGTAGATCCACCCCACTCCCGTCGCGTCGGGCCCGAGGGAGGCCTTTGCCCCCGGCGGGAGGCGGCCCTGCACCTGGTTCAGGTACTCCAGCACCCGCGAGCGGGCCCAGTAGAGGTCGGTCCCGTCCTCGAACAGCACATAGACGAAGCTGTCGCCGAAGAAGGAATAACCGCGCACCGTCTTGGCGCCCGGCACGGAGAGCATGGTGGTGGTCAGCGGGTAGGTGACCTGGTTTTCGACGATCTGCGGCGCCTGGCCGGGGTAGGTGGTGCGCACGATCACCTGCACGTCCGAGAGGTCCGGCAGGGCGTCCACCGGGGTCGAACGCAGGGCGAGGGCGCCGGCGATGTCCAGCGCGAGCGCGGCGATCAACACCAGGAAACGCGCCCGGACCGAGGCGCGGATGACGGCGGCGATCACTGCGGGGCCTTGCTCATCTGGCGCACGACCGGGCCGGCCGGCGTCTGCTCGAAGGCGAAATTGACACGGTCACCCACCTTCACGCCTTGGGCGAGGCCGGGGGATGCGAGGCCGAAGGTCATGGTCATGGCCGGCCAGGGGACGGTCGGGATCGGCCCGTGCGACAGGGTCACCGACTTGGCGGAAACGGCCTCGACGCGGCCCAGGCCCCGATGCAGCGTCGCCGCCGCGGCGACGGGCGCGGGCTTCATCGCTCCCATCGGCGAGGTGACGGGACGCGCCTCGACACCGGACAGGCTCGCTTCGGAGTCGAGCAGGAATTGCCCGGACGCCACCACCTTCTCGCCCTCGGAGAGCCCCGCCAGGATCTCGGTGCGGCCCCCGGCCTCACGACCCGTCCGCACCTCGGCCGGCGTGAAGCGGCCGCGTGGCCCCGCCAGCATCACCAGGGTCCGCTTGCCGGTGCGGATCAGGGCCTCCGATGGGACCAGGAGCGCGGGAGTCGCAAGGCCGCCGAACTGGACAGTGGCGAACATGCCGGGCCGCAGCCGCAGACCGGGGTTCGGCAGCTCGATCCGGACCGTCAGCGTCCGGCTCTCCGTCTGGGTTTGCGGCAGAACTGCCGTGACGCGGCCGTTGAAGGTCTGGCCGGGGTAGGCGGCGAGCGCGGCGGTCGCGATCTGGCCCAGCCGCACGTCGCCGGCCATCGCCTCCGGCACGGCGGCGTTCAGCCAGACGGTCGAGAGGCCGTTCACCTCCGCCAGCGTCTGGCCGGCCGAGACGGTCATGCCGTTCCTCACCGAGAGTGTCTTGATCACGCCGCCCGACGGCGTGGTCACGCTCGCCACGTTGCGCACCACGCCGCTCTGCTCGACGGCGGCGATGGTCGCGGGCGGCATGCCGAGCAGGCGCAGGCGCTGGCGCGCGGCGGAGATCAAGGCCGCATCGCCCGTGCGGCGCACGGCCAGGAACTCGCCCTGCGCGCCCGCCCATTCCGGAACCAGCAGGTCGGCCAGCGGCGCGCCGGCGCCGATCACGTCGCCGGGCGCGCGCCCGTAGGTGCGCTGCACGAAACCCGCGGCCCTGGCCTGGACGACGGCGACGTCGCGCTCGTTGAAGTCGATCGTGCCGGTGGCGGTGACGCCGCTCGGCAGCGTCCCCCGCTCGGCTACGGCCAAGCGGACGCCGAGATTTTGGACCTTGGCGGGATCGATCTGCACGCCGCCTTCGCCGCTGGCTGCGCCCTCGCCCGCGTACTTGGGCTGCAGCTGCATATCCATGAACGGCGACTTGCCCGGCTTGTCGAAGTGCTGCGCCGGGACCATCGGATCGTACCAGTAGAGCACCTTGCGACCGGCTTCCGCCGGCGCGGCCGCGGGCGGGGCGGAGCGGCTCATGCGGCCACCGAGATAGCCGACCCCGCCCACGGTCACGACGCCGGCCAGGGCCAGGGCGATAGTCTGAGCGCGGGTCATTGGTCGGCTCCGTAGGTCAGCTGGATGCGGGCGCCGTCGCGCGCGGTCATGGCTTCGCGCTCCAGGGCGTCCAGCTTGGCGTCGGCGAGGTCGGTCAGCGCCATGCGCACGTCCTCGAAGCCGGCGCGGCCGGCGCCGTAGCTGGTGACTTCCAGGTGCGCCCGCTGCTCGGCGGTGGGGACCAGCACCTCGACGGCGCGCCGCCACTGATCGTGGTGCATGACGTGGTCGGCGATGTCTCCGTCGAGGGCGGCCACGAGGGTGCGCC
>Ga0136846_1220554_pt1 | contig 13113 bp, 13 predicted proteins | sample HopSoiMetagenom2_FD_96841 | JGI IMG/M metagenome (GOLD analysis project Ga0136846, IMG submission 96841) | Grasslands soil microbial communities from Hopland, California, USA - 2 Assembly 2016 (version 4) | ecosystem: Environmental > Terrestrial > Soil > Grasslands | place: USA: Hopland... | reverse complement strand
GTCTTTTAAGTTGTAACGTACGAGCGGAATGCCCGAATTAGACGTAATGACCAATTCCCCGTCAACTTTCTCAATATGTCGTTTCGAAGGGTCAAACTGCGATAACGACGGAAGAATTTCCGTACCAAACCTTTGACGAATAAGTTCGGTGTCACCGTTATACGCACGACGAATTGCGATAGACAGTGGGGTTTCGTTGCCTACTACACCTACATCCGCAACTCCATAAAGATTCGTAGCATCGTAAGGATTGTCAGAACCAAGTAGTTCCAAAACATAATCACGCCACTCTTCACTGAAACTTTCGCCGCCCATAATAAGACGAGTCGAGAGTTTCGGCCAGCGAATACCCAAACGCGCGCCTTCCTCGATAAGATCTTTAACAAATGGAGGATACCCCCCAATTACTACTTGTTCATAGTCCTTACTAAGACGCTTAATTGCATCAATAGCATTAATCTTCTCAATACCAGGAGTAAGAATACTTACAGGATTGCCTTGATTTGCATAGTTAATTGACGATGCCTCAAACAACGTCCCAGCAATCCATGTGCCCATAGAAAAACAGAGAACAAGAAGCGTCTTCTTCTTTTTCATTTCATACGTATCAAAAATGCGACCAATAAGTTCGGTGTTCTCTTTGTCTTGTTGCTCACCTCGTGGCCAAAAAAATGGAACACCCGTTGAGCCGGAGCTGACTGAAATTATATTGTTATTAAAAATATCCCCGTCGAGGCACAGTTGCGCAAGGGGATATTGACTCATGTAATTCTTTTTGTCGATGATCGGGACGTGTTTGGTGAAATCATCATAGGACTGAATGCTTGATGGCTTCACGCCTTCTTTCTTCAGAAAATCTTTGTACGCCGGGACGCGCGCGGCCATTGTATGGAACAGTTTGAGTGCCATATCCTGACTCGCCTTGTTGAGTACGTTATGGTTGTTATCTTTAGCCAAGTTATCGTTCATGTGACAGCCTTATCTCCTTAACTTTGCTGTACACTATATAGTAAGCAGACGTATTTGGAAATATACACATGTTATCTGTAAAAACAGAAAACTACGCAAGTCTTGGCATGGGTGATATTATAAAGTAAAGAAGCATAATCTACAGAGGCTAGTAACATGACAAAAATTGCAATCATCGAAGACGATCCCGTAATCAACCAAATGTACCGAATGAAGTTCGAAGCAGATGGTTTCGAAGTACAGCTAGCCGACGACGGCAAGCGCGGCATTGCCATGGTGGAAGGCTTCAAGCCAGATATTATTCTTCTTGATCTTCAAATGCCAAATGTCGACGGTGAAGGTGCATTAAAAGAAATTCGTGCTCACGACTGGGGTAAGGATATTCCGGTTATTATTTTGACAAACCTAGGTGAAGAAGAGGCGCCTAAATCACTTCGTGCTTTAGGAATTCACAGTTATATCGTCAAGGCAGATTTAACACCACGCCAAGTTGTTGGACGCGTTAAAGAAGCGCTTGGTCTTAGCTAGTTTTTTGTTCACTTGCCCGTTTTGCGGCAGTAATGACATGATCAAATAACGATGTAATCGTAAGTGGGCCAACCCCACCCTTTTCAGGGGTGATCGTAAGATCTTCACGTTAGCGGACGGATTCATCGACATCACCAACAATCACGCCATTTTCACTAGCCGTTCCAGCATCAACCACTACTGCACCAACGCCAACCATAGCGCTTGTTACAAGATGCGGCACACCCGTTGCAGTAACAATTACGTCACTTTCACGGAGAATACTTCCAATATCCTCGGTCTTACTCCCAAGAACTGTGACATCAAAGCCGCTATTCGTCCACATTTTCGCCAGCGGACCACCAACAAGACGACCTCCGCCAACAATCGCTATTTTCTTACCCTTAAGTTCAACGGCATATCCCGCAAGAAGCCAGTTCACTGCCGTCGCCGTAGCGCTGTCAAAACCGGCGTTTTCCCCAAGCCCGTCGACGTCTTTTTCGGGTGCTAAAAGATTCACAATTTCATCTGTTCGATCTTTGTCGTCAAGAGGCAATTGGACAATCATGCCGTGCACCGATACATCTTCGTTTAATTCGGCAATTTTAGCGGGCATTTCATCTTCAGAAAGCACCTCTACAACCGTTTCGATATGAATATCTTCACTGTAGCGCTGCTTCATACGAACATACGTATCAATCACCGAGGAAGCACCCTTGCTTTTAATAATAACGAGCTTCGGCGTTATATGACGCGCCTGAATAAGCGCTCGCACTTCACGCGCTTGACGCTCTTTAATATAACCAACTAACTCGGAACCATTCAGTAATTTTGTCATTATGTTCTATTTTACCATCGTGCTACAATAAAACCCAAGATAACCAAGGGGGAAATATGAATATAGCAACGTTATTTGGACAATCGTCATATTACGATGGGAGTACATATTACTCTACGACGTCGACAACTGATCCTGCTGTCGCAGCTGCAGCCGCGCTTGCTATGCTCGGATTCGTTTTTGCGATTACCGCCGTAGTGTATGTTGTATCATCGATCTTCCTTAGTCGTATTTTCAAAAAGGCTGGGGTTGAGGGCTGGAAAGCATGGGTTCCTGTATATAACAGCTGGACACTTCTTGAGATGGGCGGACAAAAGGGATTTTGGGCAGTGCTTGCACTTATTCCATTTGTGAACATTGTTTCTGCGGTGTTTATGTACATTGCAATGTACCACATCGGCCTTAAGCTCCAAAAAGATGGCGCTTTCGTACTGCTCGCTATCTTCCTTCCACTTGTCTGGATGATCTGGCTTGCCGTTGATAAGTCTACCTGGCAAGGCGCACCTGCAGGCACCGCTGCACAGCCAGTAAAGCCAATCACCCCGGCAGCAGACCAAACAACACCTCCAACTCCGCCTACACCGCAGGCCTAGTATTTGTTGCGAAATTAAATACTGGCGCTTACAGCCGGTATTTTTTTAATGGTGATATTCGTGAACGACGGCATGGCCTTTGCCTCGGGCAATAAGAAAACGGTTCACAGGAAACGCTACGACAAAAGCGACGCCCAGAGAAACGACAAGACTTATCCAGAAAAGTGCCGAGGCAAGAGTAGCGTCGATTGCCCCGGGTACCGCAAGGATAAAGCCATTATCTGCAATCTCCATCGTTGCTATAGAAATTGTATCGGCCGCAAGCGCCAGACCAAGCGCCTTTTTTACCGATAACCCATGGCGAAGAAGCGGAAGCATACTTAAACCGTAGCCAAACACAAACGCTAAAACGATAGAAATAACAATGCTTGGAAGTGCATGCCAATTAAACGCAGCCGAGACGATCATTCCTAGCACCTCACCAATTGCACATCCTGTAAGACAGTGAAGCGTCGCACTAAGCGCAGTTTTAGTAAGTGACGGATGTGTATGTTCCATATTAGCTAACGATCTTAATCCCACTCATCCAGCCAGTACCAAGTTCATCCTGCTGCTGCATGTGAATTAACTGAAAGCCTTCAAGGTGACGAGCATTCTCGAGTGGCCCAGCGTTTATTGGACGCATACCCGAATCTTTCACGAGCTGCATAACCGATTCTTTAGCCTCAGGATCGTCGGCCGCAACAAATACATCAAGTGGCTGTCCTGCAACTTCACCCTTAAGAAGTGTTCCTGCAAAGGTGGTATTAAACGCCTTCACAACACTTGCCTCTGGCATAAGATTCGCTACTTCTTCAGCACCAGCCGTCCCGGCAGGTGGAATAAGTTCGAATGTCGCAAAGTCAATCGGGTTGGTAATATCAATAACCGTCTTACCAGAAAAGGCATCGCCATATTGTTCGGCGACGTTAACAATTTCGCTAAATGGAACGGCAAGCACTACCATGTCGTCCAGTTGAGCGCCCAATGCTTCGACGTTCGCATTCAAGCTCTTTGCAAGTTCCTCGCCCTGTTTCATATCGTGTGCGTGAAATCGCACTTCATGGCCACCCGACTGAAGTCGCGTCGCAATACCCTTCGCCATATTTCCCGTACCAATAATTGTTACCTTCATAAGTTCTCTTCCCTCACTTAGTTGCTATAAAAAGTATACCAAATTTATTTATTGTCGCGAAGCGATTCAATTGTCCGCTCGAGTAAAAATAGACTAACATCGTCTTTTGTTTTGCCTTCATTATGAAAGGGCGTTTTAATAACCCGTATTAGCTGTAGCACGTAAATAAGAATAAAGAAAATCGCTCCCGCAATTAGCATACCTCCAACAAAAGGCTCAATTTCTGTGAATAGAAGTAGTGCAACCGCAAGGATAACGATTGACCACGCTAACGTGGTTGCCGACGGAATAAATGTAATTCGTTGTATGTAATTAACACGAAATAAATGCCGACTCAGAAGACCCTGTTGCTGTTTAAGTTTCACAATGAAGTTCGCAGGAACACCCGCCTTCTCCATTTTTCCGTGTAAATCGCTGAGGAGTCTCAGTTCACGGCGCGCTTTATGGCTGCGACTATCGCGAAGATCACCAGCAAATGCCCGAACCGTCTTTTCGAGCTGTAACTGATAGCCTTTCAAATCAAAGGCCTTGTAGTTTGCCTTGATCGATATCGCATCTTCGTTCATATTCTCAATTGTAGAGGCCGCCTCAGCGGGGATTCGCTCGGCTTCTTTGTAATCGGCAATAGTAGCCGAAAGCAAAAAACCAATAACAAATATAACCCCCGAGATAACACCACCATGAAGCGACCCAAGAACAATAAGCTCAAGCCCGTACATATGAAGGATATATTTCACCGCAATAAGCAGGCCGGCGGCAATAAGTGTTTTAATGAATATTCGGTATTTTGCTATTTGCATGTCCTTTAAGTATAGCAAACCCAATATTAGAAAACCTTCCCTGCACTTAAATAAAAGCAACAAAATAAACCAAACAAAAAACGCCGACCGGTAGCGAAAATGTCGACGTCCTTTGCATGGAGGGCCAGGTGGGGCTTGAACCCACGACACCCTGCTTAAGAGGCAGGTGCTCTAACCAGCTGAGCTACTGGCCCATAACTATAAAGACTATACCAAATAGGGGTCGTTTTGTCTAGAGTTCGTCTTTTTTACTACTAATAAATGCAGCCCATTGACGCATAAGGTGAAGGACCGTTTTTAGTGGTAGTTCAATTACCATATCAAGAATCATAGCAATCACATTTACGCGGGCGTACTTGTCGCTTACCCATCGGCCTACGGCAACAAATGGCATATAGAGGAAGTCACGAATGATCGTAACGCCGTCTTGCTGGCCATCAATTACTTCAACATCGCGAATCTGCCTGCTTAAACGGAAGCCAAGGAAGCTGGCAGTTGAAAGGAACATGAAGAAGATAAGCAGGTGCACGATCGAGAAGCCAAGCTGTACCAAGCCGAGTGTTGCGCCACCGAAGATAACAATAAAGAAAATGACGTAGGCAATGTTGAAAGCCATGCCAAAACCTTTTTTGGTTGATTTTTTACGAAGCGTTACCGCATCTTCGCTACCGTAAAGCAGCGTATCGATTGTATCAATAAGCGCCTGCGTATTTGCCTGACCAGGAAGCGAAAGTGTGAAACGAAGCAAAATCATATAAATTGGCGGGAAGAGCAAGTTTATTCCTAGCACTAGCCAGACAATCGCACCGTGTACTAAATAATCGTACGGAACCTCAACGGCAACACCAACGACGAATTTAGTAATAATCAGGAAGATAACGCTTTTAATGATACCTTTGTTGATACGCCTGTTGATTTGTGAATATTCGCTGGCGATTTGGCCTTCATATGCCGATAGGAATTGCTCACGCGACGAAAGAAGCGTTGGCAGATCTTCGTGTTCATCAATAAGACGCCATAAGATACGGAATGGCGCACCCCGACGACTAACCGTACGGAATGTTTTTTCAGTGATATTCGATTCGAACAAGCGATCGAGCATTTCATTAGTGTGCTTGTAGGCCGAAGTCGTAGGATCTTGTTGGTAGCGGCGAAGAAGCGCTGCGCGAATTGTTGCCATGTCAGACTTCAGAAGTGCCTGGTGAACAGCAATGAATAAGGTTAGTTCAAAGTCGGCAATTTTCTTGTCGGAAATAACACTAGGGTCGAGGTTCTGTAAAAAATGATCGTAGGCAAACTGCGCAAAAACAGTTTGGCGAATATCGTCATTAATAAGTCGTTCTACCTCAACCGCAAGAATATCAACAGCCCATGTTTGTTTGTTGTAAGCAACATGCGCCTCGAAATATTTCGGAGCTAGCTCGTTAATTTTCTCGAGTGTCGTTACGGCAATACTATCGTTTTCAAGGTAGCCAGCGAGGGTTAGCTCGACAAGCAATTCCTCTCCACTCCCCTCGACTAATTTTGGATCGCGGGTAAGAAAAAGCCGTTTATAAAAACGACGCACCGCACGCTGAACGAGCAAATGCTCTTCGGTATATTCCGCAGCGTTTCGTAGTTGCTCGTAGGCAAAAGAAAGTGTTCGTCCACCTCCGGCAACGTGCACCTTTTGGTCGTGCCCTAAAGTGGCGGCTGTTTTATCAGCCTGCGTAAGCGCCGCCTTTAGTGTGTCTGCAAATTGCTGACCAAACGTGTTAAGTGTATTCATAAAAATGTAAATTCAATCCTGGTACACCCGGCAAGATTCGAACTTGCGACACCTGGTTCCGAAGACCAGTGCTCTAATCCGCTGAGCTACGGGTGCGTGTTTAAACTTTCGTCATTATAACAGATTATCGTTTGTACGGATATAGTGCGTTACGGCCACAATACCATTTAATTATGGTACACGTCCGACAACATGTGTTCTATAATCAGAACAAATGGATATCCACACTAACATCCCCCTCAAAAACTATACAACGATGAAGCTTGGCGGTAATGCCCGCTTTATGACCGAGGTTCACACGCCAGAAGATCTTGCTGATGTTTGCCGTAATGCCCGCGCCCAAAATTTGCCGCTTTTTATTCTTGGCGGAGGTAGTAATGTTATCGTGCATGACGAAGGTTTTAACGGCCTGGTGGTGCGTAACCGCATTCCGGGTTTTTCTGTTGTAAGCGACGAACCTGGCCAGACTCTTATTAAAGTTGGTGCTGGCGAGAACTGGGATGAAACTGTGAAAAAGACAGTGGACATGAACCTCTCGGGCATTGAAGCAATGTCGGCAATTCCAGGTACAGCGGGCGCCGCCCCAGTTCAGAACGTCGGGGCTTATGGGCAAGAGATTGCCGATACGCTTATTTCACTTGAAGCCTACGACATAGTCGATGATCGTTTCGTTATTTTACAAAGTGCCGATTGTGGCTTCTCTTACCGACACAGTATCTTCCGTGGCAATGCCGCAGGCCGGTACGTTATTACTAACATTACGCTTCGATTATATAAAACTGCTCCGCAGCCACCCTTCTACAAGGCGATCCAAGAATATTTCGACGCAAACAACATTACTCTCTATACGCCACAAATTATTCGCGACGCCGTCATTGCAATTCGAAAAAATAAATTGCCCGACCCTCAGGTGACACCAAACACCGGTTCATTTTTCAAAAATGCTATCGTCGAAGACTGGCAATTAGCCGACCTAAGAAATGAATACCCAGACATTCCCACCTACGACATGTCCGACGGTAGGTTTAAAATACCTACCGGCTGGCTAATTGAACAAGTTGGCCTAAAAGGGAAAACACTCCACGGTATGCGAGTTCACGACAAAAATGCCCTCGTCCTTATTAACGAATCGGCAAAAAGCTATGCCGACCTCGCTAGTGCACGCGACGAGATTATTGGTGCCGTGCGCGATCAATTTCGCATTACCATCGAGCAAGAACCCCTGGAAATCTAATTACTATTGCCAGCTAGGAGCAAACCTCTTATGCTATAAAGTATGAAACGTCGTGACGGCTTTACTCTTATTGAGCTGCTTATTACTATTACAATAATGGTCGTTCTTCTGACGCTCTCTGTTGTAAGCCTGCGCGCTAATCAAATAAACGCCCGCGACGAAGAGCGCAATGCGGATATTGGTATTATTGGGCAGCAATTTGAAAACTATTACCGATCTGGTGGCGACGACCCAATGTACACTGCAGGCGAATACCCCCCAACAGCCTATGTAAACTCTGAAGCAAATATTACGGCCGCGCTTCGCGACATTAATCTTAAGGCACTTCGCGCACCAAATGTTGCCGATACTAGCCCAATCAGTCTTATTGTTGCGACTACAAATGCCACGCAAACGCCAACCGAAAGTCAGTATATTTATCAACCCCTTACCTCTTCGGGCGCGCTTTGTGCAAGCGCAAGCGATGAATGCCGTAAATTTATCCTCTACTATAAGCTAGAATCCAACTCGACTATCCAAACACTAACGAGTAAAAACCAATGATACAAAAACCTCGTCTTCAAGAAGGATTTTCAGCCGTAGAGCTTCTTATTACACTGTTCATTGCCGCAGCATTCATTGCAACCGGCTCTCAACTTTATACGATCATCATTAAAAATGGTGGCGACGCACGAATGCGCGCAAAAGCAAGCAACATCGCCTACGATCATCTACGCCGTTACGTTACACAGGCAACGAACCCATGTTCTACCTTCACGCCTAGCCCCGCCCCTTCTATACCTGCCGGTAGCGGCCTTTCCAGTGCTTCAATTACCGTTACCGTAACCTGTCCTTATGGCACCTCAACTGCCGTCACCAAGGTACTGGTTTCTGTAAAATACGGCTCACCACAACAGGAGGTCATCCATGCGACTTATGCTTCAAATTAAGCAAAAAATCCAACAGCGTAAAAATGATGGGTTCACTCTTGTTGAAATGCTTATTATCGCACCGATTGTCATTATTATGATTAGTGGCTTTGTGGCTCTTATGGTATCGATGGTTGGCGAGGTGCTGACAACGCGCGACCAAAGTGCCATGACATTCGAAACCCAAGATGCGCTCGACCGTATCGAACAAGATACACGACTTACAACTCAGTTTCTTGCTACTAGTGGTGTATTTCAGTCACCCCAAGGAATTAATAATAACTTCACCGGCACAACCGCCTTCACTAGTACAAACAGCCTTATTATGGGAGGCTTAACGACGACAAAAAACCCTGCCGATTCTACAAGGCAGCTTGTCTACTATGCCAACCAACCAAATGACTGTGGTTCACAGGAAACGTACAACCGTATTTTCCAAGGGAAAGTTATGTACTTCGTAAAAGATAATGCCTTATGGCGCCGTGAAGTTCTACCAGATTTCAACACCAATGCTACTGTCGACGACAATACAGTTTGTGATGCACCGTGGCAACAAAACACCTGTAGCCCCGGCTATAGCGTCAGCACTCGTTGTCAAACGAATGACAGTAAAATCATGGATAATGTCAGTACCTTTAGCGTAAGGTACTACACAACCCCTAACAGCACGACCGATGTAGGACCTAGCCAAGCATTATCGGCAAGCACAATTGAAGTTACCATTAACGGCGCTAAGACATCCGCAGGAAAACCCGTCACAACCTCTGGGTCGATTCGAGCTACCAAGCTTAATAGCATCGATGTCGACCTACCTCTTCCAGGCACTCCGGTTGTCACTGGCCAGTCGACAAACGACAACCAAAAGGCAACGTTCAGTTGGCCCCTTGTTCCAAGTGCTACCTCATATGACATTCAGTACAACATCAACGGAGGTACGTGGCAAAATGTAACCGTTGATAACCGTACCTCGTCGTACGATGTTTCCGCCTACCGCACTGACACCGTATCCATTCGTGTGGCAGCTAAAAACTCCACCGGCACCTCTGCGAATGGAACATCCTCGGTAACCATGGCTTCGTGGATTGACTGTCCGCTTCTGGCCGGATGGATAGACTACGGTGCGGGCTATGCTAGCCGAGGTGTCACAAAAACCAAGAACGATGTTGTCTATATGAAAGGGCTGATAAAAAGCGGTACAGTGACTTCTGGTACGACAATCTGTAACCTTCCTCCTGGTTACCGCCCTACAGAAACGCTTGTTTTCCTTACGTCCACATCGGGAAGCCCCGAAGGCGCACCGGCTCGTATCGACGTCTACCCGAATGGAAATGTAACACTCAACTACGGAGCAAACGCCGGCTGGATAGACCTCGACATGATACGTTTCGTCTCTAGCACTGCGCCGTACACCTGGAGTGCCACGCTACCGAAGTCGAACAGCTGGGTAGACTACGGTGGGCAGTACCCTCTTATGCGATCGACAATCGACGGATCGGGTCGTGTTCAAGTACAAGGCCTGCTAAAGAGTGGTGTAGCAACGCCGTCGGGCACCGTTGCCGCTACACTACCGGTTGGGCAACGTCCATCCCATTCCTACATCTTCCCTGCTGCCAGTACAACCGCGTTCAACAGCTACCAGGCGTCGACCACTGCTATCGTCACAAGAGGCATCGCCGGGAATGGGTATTGGTCTATTCAAGGCAGCTTCTTCCCTTCTTCGTATAGTAGTTGGACAAACCTATCGCTTACCGGCACGTGGGTTGTCTATAGCGGAAGCTTTACGCCACCTTCGTATACCAAAACTTCCGACGGTGTCGTAACGGTACGTGGCCTCATAAAAAGCGGTGCCGTCACTGCCGGTACGGTACTTGCAAACCTCCCTCCAGGTTACCGACCTGCCGAGCGGCAGATTTACACAGGAAATGCACTTGATGCGTTTAGCCGTATCGACGTGCTTCCTACAGGCGATATTCAGCTTCGTGCCGGAAGTGCCAGTTTTACCTCGCTCGATTCCATTACCTTCATTGCTGAACAATAAAAACAACACTCTTACAGATGTCAAAGTGCTTGCGCTTATTAAGTTGGCGGTGTATTATACGAACATAAATAACTAATTAGGGGGCAATTAAGAATGACTCTTAACAATATCAAAAAGATGAAAAACGAGAAAGGCTTCACCATCGTTGAGCTCTTGATCGTTATCGTTGTAATCGGTATCTTGGCAGCCATTGTCATCGTCGCCTACAATGGTGTCCAAAATCGAGCACGTGACACGAACAACAAGACCGACGCCGTTTCTCTTGTAAAGGTAGCTGAAGCTGTTAATGCAGACAACGGTGCCTACCCAACAGGTACGAGCGATGCAACACTTGTTACGGCATTTAACGCTGGTACAACAGCTAAAATACCTAACAATGTTACGCTAAAGTATGTAACTGCTGCTCCAACGGTTGTTGCAACCGTCCAAAGCGATGCAGATGCGACAGTTCACAAATATTCTGTATGGTCGTGTGCTGCTGGTGCAAACATATACTACCCACAGCGTAGTGATGGTACTATCCAAGTAGTTAAGGCTGGACAGGGCTGCTAATCGTAGCTGTATCCAATACTATAAATATAAAAAGACTCTCAATGAGAGTCTTTTTATATTAGCGACGTAACATCTTAGTTATCGCTTGGCAGCGGGAACTGCTGAACAAAAGCTTTCACTTCTTCTCGTAGTTTTGTAAGGGTTTCTGTGTTTTCACGGGCATCTATTGCCTGCTTCATCCAATCAGCAATTTGTGCCATGTGCTCTTCTTTTAGGCCACGCGTAGTGATCGCAGGGGTTCCCAAGCGAATACCACTTGGACGGAATGGAGGAAGCGGGTCATCGGCAACTGAATTGGCGTTTAGCGTAAGACCAATTTTATCGAGTGCGATTTCAGCAACCTTGCCATCAATCCCAAAACTCTTATGAACATCGGCCAAAATAAGGTGGTTGCTTGTTCCACCCGTAACAAGCTGGAAGCCGCGAGCTTTAAGTTCGTCGGCGAGTACTGCTGCATTTTTGACAATCTGCGCAGCGTAATCTTTGAATTCAGGTTGCAGAGCCTCATGAAAAGCAACGGCCTTTGCGGCAATTACATGCATATGTGGGCCACCTTGCATTCCTGGGAAGATTGAACGATCAATCAAAGTTGGAATGTTCTCGAGTGTTTTCTCGGGCTTTTTCAGTGGGTTTCCAACGATACCTTTCGAAAGAATTAACCCTCCTCGTGGGCCACGAAGTGTTTTATGAGTGGTAGTGGTAATGACATGAAACCCATAGTCAAACGGATTTTTTGCCACACCGCCAACAATTAATCCGGCAATATGCGCCATATCTGCCATAAGCAACGCGCCAACTTCATTGCCAATTTCAGCAAACTTTTCATAGTTAAGTTCGCGTGGGTAGGCACTAAAACCAGCAAGAATAATCTTTGGCTTATGCTCAAGTGCTAGCGCTCGTAACTCGTCGTAGTCAATTTCACCCGTCTCAGGGTTCTTCATTTTATATCGCACAAAGTTATATAAATGCGCGCTACGAGTTACGGGCGCACCGTGAGTAAGGTGGCCACCATGCGACAAATCCATGGCAAGCACGGTATCGCCCGGTTCAAGCCAAGCACTGTACACGGCTTCGTTTGCCGGCGCTCCAGAATGTGGCTGTACGTTTGCATGATCGGCATTAAAGAGCTTCTTAGCTCTATCTATAGCAAGCTGTTCTACTTGGTCGGTAAACTCCTGACCACCGTAATAGCGCCTTCCCGGATACCCTTCAGAATATTTGTTCGTAAAAATACTACCAAGCGCCGTAAGCACTTGTCGTGATACATAATTCTCACTTGGAATGAGCTCCAGCCCATCTCGTTCACGTTGTTCTTCGCCAGCTATTAAGTCAGTAATCTGTGTGTCTTGCATGGTTTTTCTCCTGTTGCGTCTTATTATATCATCTATTGTATTTATATCGTATGTGATATAATGACATAATGACTAATGATGATTACAAGATGAAAATCGGCACGCTCATTCAAGAAGCGCGCCTAAACCGCGGGCTCACCCAAGCGGAACTCGCCAAAGAACTTAGCACTAGCCAAAGCGCTGTTAACCGCATTGAAAAAGGTGGCCAGAATATTAGCCTGGAAATGATCGCACGTATTAGCGATGTTCTTTCAAGCAATATCGTTACCTTAAATAACTCTGGTAAAATCAACTTCCGTGTTCACGGTGGTAAACATCTTTCAGGAAGTATTGAAGTAAAAACCAGCAAAAATGCCGCTGTTGGTCTTCTTTGTGCTGCCCTTTTAAACAAAGGAAAAACAACCCTTCGCCGCGTGGCGCGTATTGAAGAAGTAAACCGT
>Ga0136846_1212090_pt1 | contig 13116 bp, 10 predicted proteins | sample HopSoiMetagenom2_FD_96841 | JGI IMG/M metagenome (GOLD analysis project Ga0136846, IMG submission 96841) | Grasslands soil microbial communities from Hopland, California, USA - 2 Assembly 2016 (version 4) | ecosystem: Environmental > Terrestrial > Soil > Grasslands | place: USA: Hopland... | reverse complement strand
TCCAGGCCCGGCACGCCGGACTGCACGCGGATGTGGAGTGCGCCCCGGGCCAGGTGGACGTCGACCGCGTCCAGCAGCTGCGGGATCTCCCAGCCGAAGGCGTGGCCGTAGGAGGGCACGTGGTCGCGCACGCGGCCGCCCAGCAACTGGTAGACCGGCAACCCGGCACGCCTGCCGAGGATGTCCCACAGGGCCATGTCGACCGCGCCGATGGCGGCCATGGTGATCGGCCCCCGCCGCCAGTACGCGCCCCGGTAGAGGTACTGCCAGATGTCCTCGATGCGCCCTGGGTCGAGTCCCTCCAGCAATGGGCCGACGTGCTCGGACAGGTAGGCCGCCACCGCCAGTTCACGGCCGTTGACCGTGGCGTCGCCGAGACCCACGAGACCGTCTGCCGTCCTGAGCCGCAGGGTCACGTAGTTGCGGACGGGGCTCGAGACGAGCACCTCCACCGAGATGATGCGATCGCTCATGACCCTCTCCTGAGAACTCAGCCGTCGAGACCGTCTGGTGCCGGGTGCCGCCCGTCGGGCTCACCCGCGCCCCCCTCGGAACCCGGCCGCAACCGGTGGAGCACCTCGCCCGCGTGCGGCACGACCAGCGTGTCGGGATCGGCCTCGAATGCGGCGAGGTCGACGGAGGCCGGGTCGAGGAACTCGAGGTTGACCGCCCGGACGACGTCCTCCGGGATTCCGGTCGCGAGGGTGACGGTCACGCGGTTGCGCTCGCCCTGCACCGGGTCCCATGTGCCCTGACCCCGCAGGTGGGTGCTGTGCGCGAGGTCGCCCCAGGGGTAGGACCGGAAGCGGTCCCACTGGCCGAGGAAGTAGTCGCGGTTGTGGTAACCGACCTCGGAGATCTGCGGGTGCATCACCGAGACCTGGGTGATGTGCGGGGCGTAGATGATCACCTCGCCGCCGTCGGCGACGACCGGCTCGAGCTTGTAGAAGCCCTTCGCCGCCGTCCAGATGTCCTCGTAGGTGGTCGGCATGACGGAGACGACCCGCCGGACCGGCGCGTCGAGGTAGCGGACGTGGGTCTGCGCCGACACCTCCACGCACGCCGCCCAGGCGTCCTCCGGGGTGCCGAACGACGCGGCGTGCAGCGTGTTGGTGCCGGACGCCACCACCAGGCAGAGCGCGAGCCGCTCGGCCGGAATCATCGTGGCGGCCTCGTCGATCAGCGCACGAACCGGGGTGATCCCCCGCGTGCCGATCATCTCCGCGCTGGTGATCAGTGCGCCGACCCAGTGCGACACGTCGATCAGCTCCTGGCCGGACACCCCGGGGAAGAAATACTTGTTGCCCCCCGAGAAGCCGACGACCTCGTGGGGGAACACCGGCCCCACGACGATGGCGACGTCGGCATCGGCGACATGCCGATTGATCCGGACGGGGACGCTCTCGCCCGTCATGAGCCCACCGGTCAGGTCCGCGATCCGCTGCGCACCGATCGTGCCTAGCGTCCGGAACGTGTCCGGCCGCTCGAACTCGTGGTTGAGGACGGTCCAGCCCGGATAGGTGTCCTCGCTCGCACCCGGCCGGTAACCGAGGTGCCGCGCGAGGTTCTCCTCGCTCATCCCCTGGTGGGTGCCGAGCGCGATGACGACGGTGACCTCACGGGCGCGCCCGTCGAGTGCCCGCTGCGCGGCCCGCAGGAGAAGGGGCAGCGGGCAGGTTCGCGTCCCGTCCGGGACCACCAGGCACACCCGCTTGCCGTCGAGGTCCGCGCCGGCGAACGACTCCTCGACGAAAGCGGTGACCTGGTCCTCGGAAAGCCGCTCGCCGACCCCGCCGATGCGCGCCGCCCGGCCGGGATCGCCCCCGACGGCCGGCGCGAGCTCGGGTCGATCGGTGGTGGTGGTCATGATGGACGCCGTCCTCCCCGGGTGGCCGCGGCCGCTTTCCCCGCGCGATCCGGTCGAGAGTCCCACGACCCGACGGCCGTCGCACCTGGCCGGGGCGACGGGGCCCGTTCAGCGCTGGACGTCCTCCTCGGCGGTGAGCAGGGACAACTCGTGCGGCCGCGGGAGCGCCTCCCAGTCACCGGGGACCGTGACCGCGAAGGCGCCCGCGATGGCGGCCGTGGACAGTCGGTCACGGACCTCTCGGCCGAGGAGGCGGGAGGCGAGGTAGCCGGCGACGAACGCGTCACCCGCGCCGACGGTGTCGATGGCCTGGACGGGGACCGGGGGCACCTCGATGACGTCCCCCTCGATCCGGGCCATCGCTCCTCGCCGTCCGAGCTTGATCACGACCTCGGACGGTCCGAGCTTGGAGAGCTCGTCAGCGAGCGCGTGCGCGCCGACGGACCCGTCGCACTCGAGTGCGATGCGAGCCTCGTCGTCCCCCGCGAAGACGATGTCCGCGGCGGCAGCGAGCTACCGGAACACCGGTGCCGCGGTGGCCTCGTCCCACAGCCGGGACCGGAAGTTGAGATCGAACGAGATCGGCACGCCGGCCTCGCGAGCGCGCCGCATGGCCGCGCGCACGGTCTCGGCCGGCCCGGGCCCCAGCGCTGGGGTGATCCCGGACAGGTGCAGCAACCCGGCCTTCTCGATGACCCCGTCGGGCAGATCGGCCGGCTGCAGGCGAGAACCGGCGCTGCCGTGCCGGTAGTAGGAGACCCGGGCGGCCGTGCCCGTGCGCCGTTCGCGCAACATGATCGCGGTCGGCGACGGGTCCCGCTGAACAAGGCAGCGGACCCGCTCTCCCAGCAGCTGGCGCTCGATCAGGTCGCCGATGGGGTCGTCGCCGAGACGACCGATCCAGGTGGCCGCCACGCCGAGCCGCGACACACCGATCGCAACGTTCGACTCGGCACCGCCCATGCTCAGGCGCATCCCGCGGGTCAGCGAGAGGGGGCCGACATCCTCCGCGACGAGCAACCCCAGCGTCTCGCCGAGGGTGACCAGTCCGCCGTCGCCGTCCGTCACCGGGGCCTCGCTCCCACGGCCGCGCACACCGCCCGTGCCCGCTGGGCCAGGGCGTCGAGGTCGCCGTCGGGCGCCAACGCGTCTCCGATAAGGGGGCTGCCCAGGCCCACCGCGGTGGCCCCCGCATCCAGCCACGCCCCGACCGCCTCGACGGCGACCCCACCGGTGGGGACCAGCGGGATGTCCGGCAGCGGAGCACGCACGGCCTTGAGGTAGTTCGGGCCCAGCGTCCCGGCGGGGAACAGCTTGACCGCGCTCGCTCCGGCGGTCCACGCTTTGTGGATCTCGGTCGGGGTGAAGGCGCCGGGATAACTGGCGATGCCGTGCCGCGTCGCGGCCTCGATGACCGCCACGTCGACGGAGGGCGCCACGACGAACCGCGCCCCGGCGTCCACCGCTCGGTCCACCTCGTCCGCCGTGAGGACGGTCCCCACCCCGAGGTCCATGCCGTCGGGCACCCTCGCGGCCAGGCGTTCGACGACCTCCAGTGCGCCCTCCGTGGTCAGCGTGAGCTCCAGGCTGCGGATGCCGTTCTCCAGGAGCACGTCCACCACCGCCTCGGCCCGGGAGGCGTTCACGGCGCGCAGGATCGCGACCACCCGCGTCGTCGCGACGGCCTCACTCATCGGAACGCGCGTGGGCGCGGGCACGTCGGGTGCACTCACCTGGGTCGTCCTTTCGTTGTCACTGCCGGACCGTCGCCGGTGCGGTATCCGGGGCCGCGGTGGTCTACACGCGCCGGCTCGAGGCCTCGGACCCGCCGGCTATCCGGCCGATGGAGCCCATCCGGGCACGCCGGAGCTCGTCACGTGATGCCGGGCGATCTTGCTGGTGGCGTTCAGCCCGAGGAGTTGGAGACCGCGCTGGTACTCGGCCCGCAGGATCTCCACCGCGCGTTCCACGCCACGTTCTCCGCCGGCCATCAGCCCGTACAGGTAGGCCCGGCCGGCCATGACCGCGTCGGCCCCCAGCGCGAGGGCAGCGACGATGTCCTGCCCGTGAGTGATACCGCTGTCGATGAGAACGGTCGCCTCGGGGCCCACCGCAGCGCGGACGGCGGGCAGCATGTCGAGGGTCGCCGGCGTGCGGTCCAGCTGGCGTCCGCCGTGGTTGGAGACCACCACCCCGTCGGCGCCCATGGCCATGACCCGCTCCGCATCCTTCGGGTTGAGGACACCCTTCACGAGCAGCTTGTGCGGCCACTTGCGGCGCAGCCACGCCAGGTCGTCGTACTGGAGCCCCGGGTCGAACAGCAGGGCCGCGACATCGGCCGAGGTGCCCGGGAAGTCGCGGACGGAGGCGAACTCGATCGGCGCCGTCGTCAGTTTGTTGACCCACCAGTACGGGAACCTCGACATGTCGAGGAAGGTCCGCGCGGTCAGGGTGGGAGGCATTGTCAGCCCGTTGCGGACGTCCGGGAGCCGGCGCCCGGCCACCGCGGTGTCGATCGTGAGGACCACGGTGGTGCATCCCGCCGCAAGGGCGCGGTCGACCAACTCGTTGTTGAGCGACTCTCTGTTGGTCAGGTAGAGCTGGAACCAGTTGTCGCCTTCGGGCGCGGCGTCGCGCACCTCCTCCACCGACGACGTCCCCACCGTGGAGAGGGCGTAAGGCAGCCCGTTGCGCTGGGCCACGCGCGCCACGGCCGCCTCTCCGTGGTGGTGCATCATGCGGGTGTAGCCGGTGGGCGCGAAGACGAAGGGCATCGTGATCCGCCTGCCCATGAGCTCGGTGGACAGGTCCGGGTCGCCCACCGCGTGCAGCGCCTCGGGCAGGAACGTCACGTTCTGGAACGCGGCCCGGTTGCGCGCGACGGTGACCCCCTCGTCCGCGGCCCCGTCCACGTAGTCGAAGACAGCGCGGGGCGTGGTGCGCTTGGCGATGCTGCGGAGGTCACCGATCGTGAGGGCCGAGTCGAGCCGCCGCCGCACGGGGTCCGCGGTCGGCCGGCGGAACTGAACGAGCTCCCGGACCTCGCTCCAGCGGGGCAGCCGCCGGGCGACCGGTGGCGCCGAAGGCCTCGCCGGCGGGGCGGGCCGGATCGTCGCCGCTGGGCCGTCCGGCGCCTCCGCTCGCGTCGGAGCCACCATCTCAGGCGCGGATTCAGGGTTCGTCATGCAGCACCTCCGTGTTCGCACGGTCGCCGGCTCAGCGTCAGCCCGGGACCTTCATAGCCCCGGGCACGCCGGCTCACTCCCCCGCCACTTGTAGCACCCGGTCGATGAACGACGATTGGCCGGGCCGTTAACTGGGGACGTGAGCACCCGGCTGCCGCATCAGCTCGAGCCCGTCTTCGACCGGGACGGCATCCTCGACTCACCACTCGACAGGAGGACTCCAGTGGACGACGGATCCCAGGGGCGACTGCGCAGCCAGGCCTGGTTCGACAATCCGCACAACCCCGGCATGACCGCGCTCTACATCGAGCGCTACATGAACTGGGGCCTGACCCGCGAGGAGCTGCAGTCCGGCAAGCCGGTCATCGGCATCGCGCAGACCGGCTCGGACCTCGCCCCGTGCAACCGGCACCACCTCCAGCTGGCCGACCGGGTGCGGGAGGGCATCGCGGAGATGGGCGGGTTGGCCTTCGAGTTCCCGGTGCACCCCATCCAGGAGACCGGACGGCGTCCCACGGCCTCGCTGGACCGCAACCTGGCCTACCTCGGTCTGGTGGAAGTGCTGTACGGCTACCCGCTGGACGGCGTCGTGCTGACCACGGGCTGCGACAAGACCACGCCGGCCTGTCTGATGGCCGCGGCGACGGTGAACATCCCGGCGATCGTGCTGTCCGGCGGACCGATGCTCAACGGCTGGTTCAACGGCCAGCGGACGGGCTCGGGAACCATCGTCTGGAAGGCCCGCGAGATGCTCGCCGCGGGTGAGCTCGACGAGGCGGGCTTCGTCGATCTCGTCGCCTCCTCGGCCCCCTCCCCCGGCCACTGCAACACCATGGGGACGGCGTCCACCATGAACGCCGTCGCCGAGGCGCTGGGCATGAGCCTGCCGGGCAACGCCGCCATTCCCGCTCCGCACCGTGACCGCGCACGGATGGCGTACCTGACCGGCAAGCGGATCGTGGAGATGGTGCACGAGGACCTCAAGCCCTCGGACATCCTGACCCGCGAGGCCTTCGAGAACGCCATCGTCGTCACCTCGGCGATCGGCGGCTCCACCAACGCGCCGATCCATGTCAACGCCATCGCCCGGCACATGGGCGTTCCGCTGGACGTGACCGACTGGCAGAAACTGGGGCTGACGGTCCCGCTGATCGTCGACCTGCAGCCGGCCGGCAAGTACCTGGGCGAGGAGTTCTACCGCGCCGGCGGTGTGCCCGCCGTCGTGCACGAGCTGATGGAGCACGGGCTCATCCACGAGGAGGCCCGCACTGTCAACGGCCGGTCCATCGGGGAGAACTGCGGGGCCACCGCTGCCGAGGACCGCGACGTCATCCGCCGCTTCGACGACGCGCTGCTGCCCGATGCGGGCTTCCTCGTGCTGAGCGGCAACTTGTTCGACAGCGCCATCATGAAGACCAGCGTCATCTCCCCGGAGTTCCGGAAGCGCTACCTGTCCGACCCGGAGCACCCGGGGGTCATGGAGGGCCGCGCCGTCGTCTTCGACGGGCCGGAGGACTACCACGCCCGAATCGACGACCCGGCGCTGGACATCGACGAGACCTGTCTGCTCGTCATCCGCGGCGCGGGCCCGCTGGGCTATCCGGGCGCCGCCGAGGTGGTCAACATGCAGCCACCCGCCGCCCTGATCAAGCAGGGTGTCCACGAGCTGCCGTGCATCGGTGACGGCCGGCAGTCAGGGACCTCGGGCTCCCCGTCGATCCTCAACGCCTCTCCCGAGGCCGCGGCCGGCGGCGGACTGGCCCTGCTGCAGACCGGCGACGTCGTACGGATCGACCTCGTCAGTGGTCGGGCGGACGTCCTGCTCCCCGAGGAGGAGCTGGCCGAGCGCCGGCGCCGGCTGGAGGAGGCCGGCGGCTATCCGATGCCTGCCTCCCAGACGCCGTGGCAGGAGATCCAGCGGTCGATGGTCGACCAGCTGGGCGACGGCATGGTCCTGCGCCCGGCGGTGGCCTACCAGCGGGTCGCGCAGACCCAGGGCATCCCACGCGACAACCACTGACCTCCCGAGCAGCCCGGCCCCTCCCCTGCCGGGCTACTCGGAAGGCCGGGCTACTCGGACGACAGCGTCGGGCCCAGGAGGGCGACGGCGTCGGCGGTCAGCCGCTGGACGGTGTCGAAGTCGCCGGACCGGATCCGCTCGCGGGGCACCATCCACGAGCCGCCGACCGCCGCAACCGCGTCGATGGCGAGGTACTCGTGCAGGTTGGCCGGCCCGATCCCGCCGGTGGGGATGAAGCGGACCCCGCCGAACGGCCCGGCCAGCGCGGCGATGGCCGGGGCGCCACCGGACGTGCCGGCGGGGAAGAACTTCACGGTGTCCAGGCCGAGCTCGAGCGCGGCCTGGATCTCGGTCGCCGTGACGGCCCCGGGAAGCGCGAGGATCCCGTGCTCGCCGCACCGCTCGACGACGGCGCGGCTCAGGCCCGGCGAGACGACGTAGCTCGCGCCGGCGGCGACCGCCTCGTCGACCTGGGCCGGGGTCAGGACGGTACCTGCACCCAGCAGGATGTCCCCGCGGTCGGCCATCGCCCTGATCGCGTCAGCTGCCGCCGCCGTGCGGAAGGTGACCTCGGCGACGGGCAGGCCCCCGGCGACGAGGGCGCCGGCCAGTGGGGCCGCGTCCCGTGCGTCGTCGAGCACCACGACGGGGACGAGGCGAGCACTGCCCAGGGCTGACAAGGTGTCCATGGAAGCGTCCTTTCCGATTGACGGCATCAGGGCTGCACGACGTTGCGCAGATCGCGGCCCGCGAGCAACGCCGCCAGGTTGGCGGAGATGAGCTCGTCGGCGCCGACGGGCCGCCCGCCGGCAGCATGCGGCGTCAGGAGGAGGTTGGGTGCGTCCCAGAGCGGGGAATCGGCCGGCAGCGGCTCGGTGCTGGTGACGTCGAGGGCAGCGCCGGCGATGCGGCCGTCGGACAGCGCCGCAACCAGCGCCGACTCGTCGACGGTCGAGCCACGGCCGACGTTCACCACGTAGGCGTGCGCGGGCAGCGCCGCCAGCCGCTCGGCGTTCAGGGCCTGGGCGGTGGCGGGGGTGGAGGGAAGGATCATCAGGAGGACGTCGGTCCGCCCGAGTTCCTGGTGCAGGTCGTCCTCGGCGATGACGGCGAAACCGGAACGCTCCCCCGAACTTCGCGCGACGCCGCGCACCTGGGCCCCCAGCTGATCCAGCAAGGGCGCGACGGTCTGTCCGATGGCGCCGAATCCCCAGATCAGCACGCGCGCACCGAGCAGCGTCGTCACCGCCCCCTCCGGATGCAGCGGCTGGAGCCCGCCCAGCTCGTCGGCCCAGCGGTTCTTGGCGTGCGCCCGAGCGGCGGCCGGCAGCCGGCGCACGAGGGCGAGGACGAGGGCAAGGGCGTGCTCGGTGACCGGGCGGTCATGCAGTCCCGAGCCGGAGGTGATCACGACGTCGTCGCGGAACCCTGCCGCGAGGACGGCGTCGGGGCCCGCCGCCAGGGACTGCACCCACCGCAGCCGCGGCATCCGGCCGGCGACGGCGCGCATGTCGTCGGTGGAACTGCCCCACACCACCAGCGCCTCGGCGTCCAGGTGCTCGTCCGGCACCGGAGCCGAGGCGTCGTAGGAAACGGTCTCGACGCCCTCGGGCACCGCCGGCGCCAGCGGCAGAGAGTCAGGCAAGAGCAGTTTCATGGTCGGTCGTCGTCCTCCAGTCCTGCGGATGGGCGGGTGTCGCGATCGGCGGCAGTCGGGCAGTTCCGCAGCGACGGGCGCCACCGCTGTTCCCATCGGGGGGTCGGTTGACGCCCCGCCGACCAGATCTTTTGTTCCGGCGGACCGCCTTCTCTGTCGGACAACGCGACGGGCAGGTGATTCTCCAGGCGCCCGGACCGACCACCCGGGCAGCTCGTGACTTGCGCGGCCCGGACCGAATCCTCTGTCGAGGCGGTCGAGCCGGGTGGACACTCGACGCCGTCCGCTCATCCGCCCCTGGGGGCCGCCATGTCCGGCACGGTGCACGGGAACCGGACCACCAGTCGAGCCGGCGTGGCTGCGGCCGCCGTGATCCTCCTGGTCACCGGCTGCGGCGGTGGGACGTCCGGGTCCGACTCGGCCGCTTCCCCCAAAGCGACCACCGCCGCCGGGACGTCGGCACCGTCGGGCGCCGCCGACTTCTGCGCCCGTGCCGCCGACATCGACCACCGCGTCGACGCGGCGGTGTCCGACCTCGGGGACAACCCGTCGATCCCGGATGCCATCCGCCAGCTCGAGGCGGAGCTGCGCGCGATCGAGCCCCCGGCCGCGATCGCCGCCGACTGGGAGACCCTGGCCGGGGGCCTGGAGCGGTTGGCGGACGCGCTGGCCGGCGTCAAGATCACCGATCCGTCGACGTTGGCCGCCCTCGACAAGGCCGGGACCGCACTGAAGAACGCCAGCAACCGCGTCGATACGTACCTCCGCGACAAGTGCGGCATCACCCCCTAGACGCCCACCGGGCACCTGGCTGACCGAGGGGGTCGTCGATGTCAGGTCCGAGCCGCAGCTCCCACCTCCGTTGGCGCCGTGCCAGCGCCGCCGTGGCCCTCGTGGCCGCGGCGGGGGTGCTCGTGCTCGGGGTCACCGTGGCGGTGGACGACTTCCCCCGCGGACTCCTGCTGCTGCTGTGCGCCGCACTGGTCGCGGCCGGCACCTGGGAGGGGGTCCTGCGCCGGGGCTGGGGGCGCGTGGCCGGCCTCGCAATCGCGGGCGCCGCCCTGGCGGGCGGCCTCTACGTGCTCGGCGACGAGGGCTACCGGCGCAGTCTGCTGCTGCTCGGCGTCGCTGCGCTGGTGTGGCACGCGGCGGCCCGGGTGGCCTTCCGTGCAGACGTCGTCCTGCCGGCCGCACCGCGACCGCGGCGGCCGGTGGTCGTGATCAACCCCCGGTCGGGCGACGGCCGGGCCGCCCGGGCCGGTCTCGTGACGGCCGCCCGGGAACGGGGCATCGACGTGGTGGAGCTGCGCCCCGGGGATGACCTCGCGGAGCTGGTGCGCGAGGCGGTCGACGCAGGCGCGGACGCCCTGGCCATGGCCGGTGGTGACGGCTCGCAGGCCGTGGTGGCGGCACTCGCCGCCGAGGCGGACCTGCCCTACGCCTGCATTCCTGCGGGTACGCGCAACCACTTCGCCCTCGACCTCGGCGTGAACCGGGACGACGTGGTGGGGGCACTCGACGCCTTCGTCGACGGCGGCGAGCGCCTGGTGGACCTCGCCGAGGTCAACGGGCGGGTGTTCGTCAACAACGTCTCGCTGGGCGTCTACGCGGAGGCCGTCCAGCAGGAGGGCTATCGCGCCGCGAAGCTGCGGACGCTGCTGGACACGGTGGCCGCCTCCCGGGCCGGGGACGGCGCCTCGCGGGACCTGCGCTGGACCACCCCCGGCGGCCGCACGATGCAGGGCGCTGCGGTCGTCATGGTGAGCAACAACCAGTACCGGCTGGGCGGGGCCGCCGGAGCGGGCACCCGGCCCACCGTCGACGAGGGCCTCCTCGGGGTGACCGTGGTCGACCCGCCGGTCAGCGGGGTGCGGCGCCGGCGACGTCCCTGGCGCCAGTGGGTGACCCCCGACTTCCGTGTCGAGGCAACCCGTCCGGTGCCGGCCGGGGTCGACGGCGAGGCCGCCGTGTTCACTCCCCCGGTCGTCTTCCGGACCCGGCCGGCGGCGCTGCGGGTGCGGGTCGCCGCGCACCATCCCGCTGCCTCGCCGTCGGCGATCGAGCCGGTCGGCGCGCTTCCGGCGCTGCAGGCGCTGCTGCGCATCGCCGGCGGAGGCGATCCGCGGCAACGTCCCCCGCGCGTACCGCCGGCGGTCCGGCAGCGGGCCCGCTGAGACCGCAGGTAGGGGCACCTCAGGGACGCACTCCCACACCGCGGGAGAGGCTGGGCGACGCATGCTCGGGCAGCACGCCGAATCCGATCACCCGGGCCGGTAGTCCCTGCAGCACCGGGTGCCGGTCGATGAAGCGCAGGACCGGTGGTGTGCCGATCGCCTGGTCCCCCGCCAGAATCCGGCTGAGCACGCGCGTCTGGATCAGCCGCTGCACGCCCTGCGTGACCACCGTGGGCAGCAGCCGGCGCCACCGCACCTGGGCCAGCCGCCGCGGCGGGACCACGCCGTCGCGCAGCGGCCCGGCGAGGAGGCGAGCCGCCGCGGCGGCGTCCTGCACCGCCAGGTTGATGCCCACGCCGCCGATGGGCGACATGGCATGCGCGGCGTCCCCGATGAAGGACAACCCGGGCCGGTGCCATCGGGTGAGCCGGTCCACCCGCACGCTCAGGACCCGCACGTCGTCCCAACTGCGGAGGGCCTCCGGGGCATCGCCGACAGGGAGCAGCCGGGCCAGATCGGCGCGGAACGAGTCCAGGCCGGCCGCTTTCAGCGCCGCGAAACCCCCCTTCGGAACGAGGTAGGCACATTGCCAGTAGTTCCCACGGTCGAGCCGGATGAGCATGCGGCCCCGCGTGATGCGGCCGGCGCCTCCGAACGACGGGCCGGTGCTGTGCGGAGGTTGGGGCAGCCGGAACCACAGCACGTCCATCGGCGCCCCGAACTCCCGAAGGCGGAGCCCCGCTTCAGTGCGCAGCCGGGAGTCGCGGCCGTCAGCGGCCACCGTCACCAGCGCGCGGAGTTCCTGCTCGCCGTCGCCAGGGGTCCGGTACCGGATCCCCGTGACTCGTCCTTCCTCCCGCAGCACACCGAGGACCTCGGCGTTCATCTTCAGGTGGAAGTTCGGATAGCGCCGCGCACGGTCGGCCAGGAAGTCGAGAAGGTCCCACTGCGGCACGAAGGCGAGGAAGGGGAACCTGCCCGGGAGGCGGCCGAAATCGGCCAGGACATACGTGCCGTCGTCGGTGGTGACGCCCAGTTTCCGCACCTCCTGGTGCGGCAACTCGAGGAACTCCGCTGCCATCCCCAGCTCATCGAGCAGGCGCAGCGTCGAGGGGTGGACCGTGTCGCCGCGGAAATCGCGGAGGAAGTCCCCGTGCTTCTCCAGCACCGTGACCTCTACGCCCTGGCGGGCGAGGAGGAGCCCGAGCATCATCCCCGCCGGTCCACCGCCGGCTATGCAGCAGCCGACCTGGGGCATGGCAGACCTCCCGGCCTCCGCGGGGCCTCACCGCCACCGGAGCAGGTGGCACGGCTCTACGGTGGGCGCTCCCGGAGCCACGCACAAGGAGTCTGCGAGCCGGACGCCCGACCCAGGCTCTCCTTCCGGGTGCGAGCACGGTTCCGTGTCGCCGCGCGCGCGGCCGCTGCGTAGCGTTCACGGCACCGGGCCGCCGTGGCTTGACGGAGCCTCGTCCGCGGCCCGCAGCCTCGAGGCAGGTGGGCAAGCATGCCGAGAAACGGACGCATCCATCACCCCGCGCTGGCTCGCAAGGTCGTGCCGGCGGACGCAGCCGCGGCGATGATCGGGCCAGGGGCCACCGTCGGGATGAGCGGATTCACCGGCGCCGGCTATCCCAAGGAAGTGCCGCTCGCGCTCGCCGAGCGGATCTCCGAAGCGAACGCCTCCGGTGCTCGGTTCAGGATCAACGTCTGGACCGGGGCGTCGACCGCCCCGGAACTGGACGGGGCGCTCGCGGCGGCCGACGGGATCGAGCTGCGGCTGCCGTACCAGTCCGACCCGGTGAGCCGGGAGAAGATCAACGCCGGGCACATGGAGTACATCGACGTCCACCTGTCCCACGTCGCCCAGATGGTCTGGGAGGGTTTCCTCGGGCACCTCGATGTCGCCCTGATCGAGGTCAGCGGGATCACCGCGGACGGCGACCTCATCCCCTCCTCGTCGATCGGCAACAACAAGACCTGGATCGACCAGGCCGACGCGGTGATCCTCGAGGTGAACTCCTGGCAGAGTTCCGACCTCGACGGGATGCACGACATCTATTACGGCACCGCGTTGCCGCCGAACCGCCGACCGATCCAACTGACCCATCCCGGTGACCGGATCGGCGAGCCGTACCTGCGCTGCCCGCCGGACAAGGTCATCGCCGTGGTGGAGACCGACGCCCCCGACCGCAACACCGGTTTCTCACCAC
>Ga0136846_1223739_pt1 | contig 13117 bp, 11 predicted proteins | sample HopSoiMetagenom2_FD_96841 | JGI IMG/M metagenome (GOLD analysis project Ga0136846, IMG submission 96841) | Grasslands soil microbial communities from Hopland, California, USA - 2 Assembly 2016 (version 4) | ecosystem: Environmental > Terrestrial > Soil > Grasslands | place: USA: Hopland... | reverse complement strand
TCCGGCTGCGCGGCCGTGTCGGCGTCGAGGCGGATCAACTCGAGCTCCGGCACCTTCGCCGCCAGCTCGCGCTCGAGACGCTGCGTGCCCGCACCGATGCGAGCGAGCTCGACCGAGCGGCACACCGGGCACTCCTCGGGCTCCGGCTCGACGTGGCCGCAGTGGTGGCAGTGGAGTCGCGCGTCGCGGTGCAGCACGAGCGCGACGTCGCAGTCGGGGCAGCGGAAGGTCGTCCCGCACGCGCGGCAGTGCAGCGCCGGGGCGATCCCGCGCCGGTTGAGGAGCAGGATCGCCTTGCCGCCGTTCTCGGCGATCTTCCCGAGCGCGGCGAGCAGCGGGCCCGAGAGCGGGTAGCCGGCCTCGCGGCGCAGGTCGACCATCCGAACCGGCGGCAGCTTCGCGCCGATGCGCTCGCGCAGGTCGATCCGCTCGAGCCGCTCCCAGCTCTCCGGGCGTGGTGTGGCGCTGCCGTAGAGCGCGACCGCGCCTTCGAGCGCCGCTCGCTTGGCCGCGACGGTGCGCGCGTCGTAGCGCGGGTCCGACTCCTGCTTGTACGACGGGTCGTGCTCCTCGTCGACGCAGATCAGGCCGACACCGTGCATCGGCGCGAAGATCGCGGAGCGGGCGCCGACGACGACGCGTGCCTCGCCGCGTGAGATCCGCTCTCGCTCGTCACGCCGCTCGGCGTCGGTCAGCGCCGAGTGCAGGATCGCGACCGAGCCGCCGAAGCGGGCACGGAAGCGGCCGACCGTCTGCGGTGCCAGCGCGATCTCCGGCACGAGCACGATCGTCCCGCGGCCGCGCTCGAGCGCCGCCGCCGTTGCTTGCAGGTAGACCTCGGTCTTGCCGCTCCCGGTCGGGCCGTAGAGCAGGAAGTGCCCGCCGCGGGCGTCGAGCGCCCCGACTACCTTGTCGACGGCCGCGACCTGGTCGTCGCTCAGCCGCTCCGGCGCTGCCTCGCCTTCGAGCGACTGCCGCTCGCCCGGCGGCTCCTGCTCCTTCCGGCGCGCCCGCCGCACCGGCGCGACGAGCTCGAGCGCGCGCGCCGGCGTCGAGCCGTAGTACTCGGCGAGCCAGAGAGCGAGGTCGACGAGCGCCGGCGGCAGCTCGTGCACGACCTTGTCCACCGGTCGTGCGTCGACCCCCTCGGGCGGCGCATCGACGACGTCGATCACGACGCCGCGCGTGCGGCCGCGTCCGAAGGGCACCGAGACGACCGCGCCCTTGCCCGCGCCGTCCGGGAGCTCGTACGTGAACTCGCGCCCGCCGAGGGCACGCGTGGTGACGAGCGGGACTACGGTGCCGAAGCGCACACGGGCAACGCTAGACGCCGGCCGCGACGAGGATGAAGTCCGTCGCGAAGCCCAGCGTGAGCCCGAAGAGGATCCCCCAGGCCGTGACCGTCTTGCTCGAGAAGAGCCGGCAGACGTTCAGCAGCTCCATCACGACGTAGAGGATCGACCCCGCCGCGAGCGTCAGGAAGAGCACCGAGATCGCCGTCGACGTCCACGCCTGGCCGACGAGCGTGCCGAAGAAGGTCGGGAAGCCGGCGATCACGCCCATCAAGCCGAGGAAACGCCAGCTCGGCGGCTCGGCGTCGCCGGTCAGCGGCGCGACGATGCCGAAGCCTTCGGTCGCGTTGTGCAGGCCGAAGCCGATCACGAGCACGTAGGCAAGACTGAACTGGTCGAGGGCTGCGGCCTGCCCGATCGCGAGGCCCTCCGCGAAGTTGTGCAGGCCGATCCCCGTGGCGATGAAGAGCGCGAGCCAGCGCGCCGGCGTAAGGCCCGTGAAGTGCGAGCGCTCGAGCTCGGTCGCCGAGGCCGCGCCCGGGCCGAGGAAGCTCTTCCGGCGCCGCGCCTTCATCCACGTGTCGTAGTAGACGAGGCTCATCAGGCCGAGCGCGAAGCCGCCGAACGCGAGTGCGGAGAGCCCGGAGAAGCGGTCCCAGTTCTTCGCCGTCAGCGCCTCTTCGACGGGCTCGATCGCCTCGACGAGCACGTCCCAGAGCAGGAAGAGCAGGATCCCGGTGGCCATCGCGCTCAGGAACGCCTTGAAGCCCTGACCCACGTTGTGGAGGCGCCCGAGCGGCAGGCCGAGGAAGATCGTCAGGCCGGCGAGGGCGCCGAGGAGCAGGATGTGTCCGGTCGACATGCACCGCGACCGTAGCAGTTCCTGTAAGGGCGCCCTTACAAGAGACGGTCAGTAGAGTTTCGGCCGTGGCACAGGGACATTCGGTCGACGAGTACCTCGAGACGATCTACTTCCTCGCCTTCCCGATCGGCGAGTACCGGCCGCAGCGCACCGGGTCGCCGACGCTCGCTTCGCGCGTGGCCGAGATGCTCGGCGTCTCGCGCGCCTCGGCCGGCGAGATGCTGAAGCGACTCGAGGCCGACGGGCTGGTCGAGCGCGGCGAGCACAAGGAGGCGATCCTGACCGTGACCGGCCGTGAGCGCGCCGAGCAGGTCGTGCGCAAGCACCGGATCGTCGAGCGCCTGCTGACCGACTTCATGGGCTATACGGCCGCCGAGGCGCATGTGCACGCCGACGAGATCGGCGAGAGCTTCAGCGACGAGATGATCGAGCGCGTCAGCGAGAAGCTCGGTCACCCCGACCGCTGCCCCCACGGCTGGCCGGTCGACACCGACTTCGAGCAGGCCGAGAACCGCGAGCTGGCGGCGCTGGCGGACCTGGCGCCCGGCACGCGAGGCGAGATCGTCCGCCTGGCCGAGCACGACGGCGACCTATTGCACTGGTTCTATGACCAGGGCTTCGTCCCGGGCGCCTCGGTCGAGGTCCGAGAGGCGCAGCCGGCGGCCGAGCAGCTGACCGTGCGGTTGAACGGGCACGACCAGCCGATCGCCGAGAAGGCCGCCGCCGGCCTCTTCGTCCGCCCGGCCGCCTAGTCGATCTTCTGTTCGTCCGCGATCGTGCAGCCCTTCCCGGGCGTCAGCCGGACGACCTCGCGCAGCTCCGCGCCGGACTCGACCTCGAGGGCGCGGCTGCACTCGTCCGTCGGCGGGTCGAGCCTGCTGCAGTTGCCGTCGCAGGGCCGCTGAAAGCTTACGACCCGGTAGGAGCCTGGCTCCACCTGGATCGTCGCCCGCGGGATCCGCGTGTCGCTCAACCGCACCTGCGCGACCGACTCGCCACCACGCTCGAGGCGAACGTACGCGTAAGCGCCCTCGACGTAGAGACCGCCGCCCGCCCACTCCTGCCGCACGTGCAGCGTCGCCGGGTCGGCCTCGCGCGGGCGCGGCTGACTGCCGCCGCACGCGGCGACCGGTGCGGCCAGCGCGAGGACGGCACCTGCGGCAGCGATTCGCGCGCGCGTCGTCATGCGTCGGTTATACGACGCCGCCGGCGGAGGCGTCACCATGCCGAGAGCAAAAAAGAGTCAGTTGGCCGCAGCAACCGAATCGTCCAGGAAACGGAAGGGGGCCAACCGACTCTCACTAATCGTAGATGCGAGAGCGCGCGAAAACTCGCGCGAACGTCGCTGCTACTTGAGGTTCAAGCGCTGGCCGCGGCGGTTGCGCCGGCGGCGGCACGGAGCGCGTCGGCCTTGTCCGTGCGCTCCCAGGTGAAATCGGCGTCGTCGCGGCCGAAGTGCCCGTACGCCGCGGTCTTCGCGTAGATCGGGCGGCGGAGGTCGAGGTCGCGCAGGATCGCGGCCGGACGCAGGTCGAAGTGCTCCTGGATCAGCTCCTCGATCCGCTCCGACGCGATGTGCTCGGTGCCGAACGTCCGCACCGTCACCGACACGGGATGCGCGACCCCGATCGCGTACGCGACGTTCACCTCGCACCGGTCGGCGAGCCCGGCCGCGACCACGTTCTTCGCGACGTAGCGTGCGGCGTAGGCGGCCGAGCGGTCGACCTTCGTCGGATCCTTGCCGGAGAACGCGCCGCCGCCGTGCCTCGCGGCGCCGCCATAGGTGTCGACGATGATCTTGCGTCCGGTCAGCCCCGTGTCGCCCATCGGCCCGCCGATCACGAACTTGCCGGTCGGGTTGACGTAGACGAAGTCGCGGTCCTGCAGGCGCTTCTCATCGTAGAGGTCGGGCGGCAGGATCGGCCGCAGGACGCGCTCGACGAGGTCGGGCTTGATCAGCGTCTCCGCGTCACAGCCGTCGGCATGCTGGGTCGAGACGAGGATCCGCTCGATCTCGACCGGCGTCTGCCGGCCGTCGTCGCCGACCTCGTAGCGGACGGTCACTTGCGCCTTTCCATCGGGCCGCAGGTACGGCAGATCGCCGACCTTGCGCACCTCGGCCAGGCGCTTGCAGATCTTGTGCGCGAGCATCACCGGCAGGGGCATCAGCTCGGGCGTCTCGTTCGACGCGTAGCCGAACATCATCCCCTGGTCGCCCGCGCCGACCAGGTCGAGCGGGTCGTCGTCGGCCGGGTCGTGCTGTGTCTCGTACGACGCGTCGACGCCCTGCGCGATGTCGGGCGACTGCTCGTCGAGCGCCACGACCACGCCGCAGGTGTGCGCGTCGAAGCCCCACTCGGAGTGCGTGTAGCCGATTTCGGCGATCTTCTTGCGCACGAGAGCGGGGATGTCGACGTAGGTCTCGGTCGTGATCTCGCCGGCGACGACGACCAGGCCGGTCGTGATCAGCGTCTCGCAGGCGACGCGACCAGTCGCGTCGTCGGTGAGGACGGCGTCGAGCACCGCGTCGGAGATCTGGTCCGCCACCTTGTCCGGGTGGCCCTCGGTGACCGACTCCGAGGTGAAGAGGAATTCACGAGCCGCCATTCCGGCGGCGAACGCTACTTGATCTCCAGGAACGCGTCGTAGGTGCGCGTGTCGCCCGAACCCGCCGACCAGGCGAGCAGCGAGCGCAGGGGCCGCAGGTTCTCCGTCAGCTCTGCCGGCAGGTCCTGCCCCGCCAGAGCGGCAAGGCCCTCGAGCATCGGCAGTGCGTCCTTCAGGTCGAGGTAGACGAAGCCGCCGTTGGAGTCGGGCAGCCCCGCCGCGTCCTTCGCATCCTTGAAGTCGGCGCTGTCGGCGAGGTGGTCGCCGGAGGCGCCGTAGTCGGCGATCCCGCTGGCGCCGCTCGTTAGCACGACCTTGCCGTCGACGGCGCCGTAGTGGATCGCGAAGCGTCCGAGGTCGATCGTCTTCACGTCGTGACCGCCCTGCTGGCCGGGCACGACCTTGCCGCCGGAGCCCGCTGCGAGCCGCGCCGCGAGCTTGTCGAGCGTCGCGAGAGCACCGTTCACGTCCTGCTCCTCCAGCACGAGCGTGAGCTCCGGAATGCCCAAGCCCGGCCGCGCGTAGAAGGCGATCTCGCCGCGCAGGAGCGCGAGTACCTGCTCGAACGAGACGCCGAGCATCGCCTGCATCTGCGCGAGCGCGCGGCCGACCAGCGGCTTCGACTTCAGCTGCTCGAGCTGGTCGCTCGTGCCCTTGCCGTCGAACGTCAGGAACGCGAACGCGTCGTCGGGGACGCCGTCCATCAGCGTCGACGAAAAGTCGCCGGCGCCCGGGGTCGCGCCCTTCGAGGCGCCGCGCACGCGAATGCCGTCGTCCTCGGCGCTGGCCGAGGCGGCGAGGTACTTGAGCTTGTCGAGCCCGAGCGCGGAGGCGCCGAGGGTCGATCCGCTCTGCGCGGAGGCCCGGCCGATGAGCGCGTTCAGCTGCTGGCCGTCGACGTACGCCTTCACGAGCGCGTCGCCCGGCAGCTTGTCGAGCGCGGCCGAGAACGACTGGTTGCCGTCGAGGCTGGCGCCGCTCGACTCGACGACGTCGTCGATCGCCGCCTGCGAGTTGGAGAGCGCGTACCAGCCGTCGACCTGGCGGTAGACCGCCCGGTCGCCGGAGGAGTCCTTCGCATTCAACTTCGCGACGAGCGCCTTGAACTTATCCGGGTCGTCGGGCTTCGTCAGCGCGACGACATTCGTCGAGCCGAGCGAGGCGCCGCTGACGGCGATGTCCACCTCGGGGCCGAGCGCGGGCTTCACGTCGCGGTCGTATTCGACGCCCTGCTGCGTCAGCGAGCCCTTCAGCTGCGCGATCGCCTTGTCGCGGCCCGGGAACTTCTGCGAGAGCGTGTCGAGCTGCTGCCACTGATCGGAGGAGAGATCGCTGTCGATCGCGACGAACGCGAGCACCCCCGCGCGGACGAGCTTCGCGCCTGCAGGGACCGAGCCGCCGCCCTCGCTCGAGGTGCTCTTCGCCCCGCCGCCGCAGCCGGCGAGGCAGAAGGCGAGGAGCGCGAGCAAGACGAGGACTGGACGGCGCGTGGGCATGATCACTCCCGGGTTGGCTGGCGGCCCATCAGACTTGCAGCTAAGTCGTTCAAATCCTCCCCGTCAAGGATGCGGCAGACCCCCTCGGTGATCGGCAGCTCGATCCCCACGCGGTGCGACAGGTCGCGCAGCACGGGAGCCGTCGTCAGCCCCTCGACGGTGCCGATCTGCGCGGCTGCGTCCTCCGGCGCCGCGCCCTGCGCGATCAGCTCGCCAGCCTGGCGGTTGCGGCCGAGCCGGCTCCAGCAGGTGGCGATCAGGTCGCCCATGCCCGCGAGGCCGGAGAACGTCTCCGTGCGCGCGCCGCAGGCCTCCCCCAGGCGCGCCATCTCGGCCAGCCCGCGCGTGATGACGGCCGCCTTGGCGTTGTCGCCGAGCCCGAGCCCGTCCACCCCGCCCGCGGCGAGCGCCATCACGTTCTTCGCCGCCGCGCAGAGCTCGACGCCGACGAGGTCGTCGTTGACGTAGACGCGAAAAGCCATCGAGTTGACCGCCTGTTGCAGCTCCTCGCCGAGGCGCGTGTCGCCGCTTGCGATCACCGCTGCCGCGGGCAGACCCTCGGCGATCTCCTCGGCGAAGTTCGGGCCCGAGAGCACCGCCACCGCCCGGCGCTCGACGAGCTGGGAGAGCCGGCCGCCGCTCTCGGGATCGAGCCCCTTCGTCAGGCTCAGCACCGGCGCCGCGCCTGGCAGTGCACGCACGACCTCGGCGAACGCGTGGCTCGGCACCGCCACCACGTGCAGGTCCGCGCCGGCGAGGGAGCGGTCATCGATCGTGGTCGCGCTGACGCCCTCGAGGTCGATCGTCGGCAGGTAGCGCGGGTTGCGGCCCGTCTCCTGGATCGCGCGCGCCTGCTCGGCGTCACGTGTGGCGAGCAGCACCTCGTGGCCGCGCGTCGCGAGCAGCCGCGCAAACGCGGTGCCCCACGCCCCCGCGCCCACAACAGCAGCCCTCACGCGCCCACGCTCGCAACGACGTGTCGACCGGTCGTTTCAGACGGCTGCGCGAGCAAAGCCCGCACAGCCTGACAGCGACGACGCGAGCGTCGTCTCAGGACTTCCTCACGAAATCGATCGACACCGGGACGCCCTCGAGCTCGAAGCGCTCGCGGAGCTGGTTCTCGACCCAGTAGGCGTAGTCGCGCGTGATCAGACCGGGATCGTTGACGAAGAAGCGGAAGCGCGGCGGCCGCGTCTGCACTTGCGTCCCGTAGAGCAGGTTCAGCCGCTTGTTGCCCTTCGACGGCGGCTCGCGCGCCTCGCGCAGGTCGCCGAGGAAGCGGTTCAGCTCACCGGTGCCGATGCGGCTCGTGTGCTTCGCGAAGAGCGTTTCGATCCGGTCGAGCAGGCGCGAGATCCCGCGGCCGGTCTGCGCCGAGACCGTCACGACGAGTGGGCGCTGCCGCAGGCGCGACTCGAGCCTCGGCTTCGCCTCTTCGATCTTCGTCTCCGTGATGTCCCACTTCGAGAGGACGGCGATCGTCGAGCACTGCGACTTCCGCGCGATGTCGGCGACCGTCAGGTCCTGGTCGACGATGCCTTCGTGCGCGTCGATCAGGACGAGCGCGATGTCGGCGCGCTCAGCCGCCGCGACGGCGCGCAGCTCCGACCAGTACTCGATCCCCTGGCGCTGCTTGCGCTTGCGGCGGATGCCGGCGGTGTCGACGAGCACGAACGTCCGCTCCCCGCGCTGCAGCACGGTGTCGATCGAGTCGCGCGTCGTCCCCGGCACCTCCGAAACGATGACGCGCTCCTCGCCGAGCAACGCGTTCAGGAGACTCGACTTTCCCACGTTCGGCCGGCCGAGGATCGCCACGCGGATCGCCTCCTCCCCCACTTCCTGCGGCCCGCTGCCCGGGAGCATCGTCACCACCGCGTCGAGCAGGTCGCCCGTGCCGTGGCCGTGCTGGCCCGAGATCGGGACCGGGTCGCCGAGCCCGAGCCGGTGGAACTCGAAGGCGAGCGCGTCCTGGCGCGGGTCGTCGATCTTGTTGGCGATCAGGATCACCGGCTTGCGGGCGCGCCGCAGGATCGACGCGAGCTCCTCGTCGCCGGGCGTGATCCCGGCCCGCGCGTCGACGACGAACAGGATCAGGTCTGCCTCGTCGATCGCCACGCGCGCCTGGTCTGCGATCGAGCGTGTCATCGGGCTCTGGTCCGCGATGTCGACGCCGCCGGTGTCGATCAGACGGAACCGCTGGCCGTTCCAGTCCGCGACGACCTGCTTGCGGTCGCGCGTTACGCCCGGCGTCTCGTGCACTACCGCGTCGCGCGACTCCGTCAAGCGGTTGACCAGGGTCGACTTCCCCACGTTCGGGAAGCCGACGATCGCGACAGTTCCGGCCAGCTCCTCCGCCACGGCCTACGCCGGCTGTCGGGCTCGAACGAGCTCTTCGATCTGCGCGACCACGTCCTCGACGTCGAGGTCGGTGGTGTCGATCAGCGTTGCGTCCTCGGCCGGGCGCATGCGGGCCGCGTCGCTCTCGTCGCGCAGGCGCAGGTCGGTCGCCAGGACGTCGGCACCGATCTCGGGCCGCTCCGCGAGGCGGCGGTTGGCGCGCACCGCCCGGTCGGCGTTCAGGTAGATCTTGACCGGAGCCTGCGGCGCGACGACCGTGCCGATGTCGCGCCCCTCGATCACGACGTCGCCGTCGTCGGCCAGCTCCTGCTGGCGCGCGCGCATCACCTGCCGCACCGCCGGATGGCGCGCGACGACGGGCACCAGGCTGTCGATCTCGGCCTTCCGGATCGACGACGTCACGTCGGTGTCGGCGATCGCGACGCGACCGCGCTCGTCGAAGCTGACCGGGTTGTCCGCGGCGAGCTCGCCGAGCTGCTCGCCGTTCGCCAGTGCAATGCCGCGCTGCCGGGCGAGCCACGTGAGCGCGCGGTACATCGCGCCGGTATCGAGATAGCGGAAGCCGAGCCGCTCCGCGAGGCGCCGGGCGACCGTGCTCTTGCCGGCCCCTGCGGGCCCGTCGATGGCGACGATCATCGTTGTGTGACCGAGTGAAGCAGCTCGAAAAACCCGGGGAAGCTTACAGCGACGGCCTCGGCGTCCTGGACGTCGACACCCTCCCGCGAGACGAGCCCGGCCGCGGCGCCGAGAATGGCGATCCGATGGTCGCCGTGAGAGGCCATCCGGCCTCCCTTCGGGCGCGTAGGCACGCCTCTCACCCAGAAGCCGTCGTCCCGAGGCGTGACCCGCACGCCGAGCGCTCGCAGCGAATTCGTCATGGTCTCGATGCGATCCGTCTCCTTGACGCGCAGCTCTTCTGCGCCCCAGACCGTGCTCTCGCCACGCGCGCAGGCGGCTGCGAGCGCGAAGAGCGGGAGCTCGTCGACGAGCAGCGGCACCTCCGAGGCGGTGACGGACGTCGCGGTGAGCTCGGCCGAGCGCACCTCGAGGTCGCCGACCGGCTCGCCGCCGCTCTGATGCCGGTTGAAGATCGTAATGCGCGCGCCCATGCGCGCGAGGACGTCGAGCAGGCCGGTCCGGCGCGGGTTGAGGCCGACACCGTGGATCGTCAGCTCCGAGCCGGGCAGCAGCGTCGCGGCGACCACGAACGGCGCGGCAGCCGAGAAGTCGCCCGGGACGACGAGCTCATCGAGGCGGAGGCCATCGGCGGGCCCAACCGAGATTCGCCGCTGCTGGCGCGCTACTCGGACTCCCGCTGCCGCGAGCATCAGCTCCGTGTGGTCCCGTGTCGGCAGCGGCTCGACGACCGTCGTCCGCCCCTCGGCGAAGAGCCCGGCGAGCAGCACGCACGACTTCACCTGCGCGCTCGCGACCGGCAGCTCGTAGCGGATGCCGCGGGGCTCGCCGCCCTCGATCACGAGCGGCGGCAGGCCGTCGCTCGTCTCGACGCCGATGCCCATCTGCGCGAGCGGCTCGGCGATCCGATCGACCGGGCGGCGGCGCAGCGACTCGTCGCCCGTCAACTCGAAGCGGCCGCGCTGCCCCGCGAGGACCCCGGCAAGCAGCCGGATGGTCGTGCCGGAGTTGCCACAGTCGAGCGGGCCGTCCGGCTCGCGCAGGCCGCGTAGGCCGGCGCCCTCGATGCGGAGCGTGTCGACGTCGTCCTCGTGGACGGTGGCGCCGAGGCCGCGCATCGCCGCGATCGTGGCCTCCGTGTCGCCCGAGCGCCCGAAGCCGCGAACGGTCGTCTCGCCGTCGGCGATCGCGCCGAGCAGCACCGCGCGGTGCGAGATCGACTTGTCGCCCGGTACTGCGATGTGGCCGTGCAGGCTCGAGGCGGGCTCGATCTTCACGCCGCCAGCACCGGCGAGACGACCACGCCGTAGCCCTGCGATTCGAGCAGCGCCGCGGCCCGGGCGGCCTCGTCGGCGCCGGTGACGAGCACCGTGAGCGTGCCTCCGCGCTCCGGCGAGACGTGGTGGAGCTCGAAGTCCTCGATGTTGATCCGCTCCGCGCCGAGCGCCTGTGTGATCGCGGCGAGGACGCCGGGGCGGTCAGGCACGTGAACGCGGAGCTGGTGGAGCTCGCCCGGGTCGGGGAACGCGTCGGCGAGCATGCGGCGGCGGTTGCCAGCGGCCTCGCCGATCCAGCGGGCGACGAAGCCCGCATCGCCGGCCTCGAGCGCCGCCTCGAGCTGCTCGATCCGGCGGCGGTGCTCGGCGAGCGACTCCCGGACAGGCCCGGCGTTCTCGACGAAGATGTCGACCCAGATGCGCGGGTTGGCACCCGCCACGCGCGTCATGTCGCGGAGCGAGCCGCCGGCCGCCGCGAGCGGCTCGTGGCCCTCGACGCGCGTCGCCCCGGCCTGGTTCACGAGCACGTTCGCGAGCGCGTGCGGCAGGTGGCTGGTGAGCGCGACGAGCCGGTCGTGCGCCTCGGGGTCGACCGCGACGGGCGTGGCGCCGAGCGCGGAGACGAAGCCGTGGACGAGCCGGTGCCGCGCCGGATCCGTGTCTGTCAGCGGGGTCAAGAACCACGTGGCCCCCTCGAAGAGCTCGGCGGTCGCGTGCTCAGCGCCACGCGCCTCGGAACCGCAGACCGGGTGACCGCCGACGAAGCGGGACGACCCACGTGCCGCCGCGCACACCGCTGCCTTCGTCGACCCGACGTCGGTGACGGTCGTCTCCTCCCCGCTCGCCTCGAGTGCTGCGCGCACCTGGCCCGCGAGCTGCGCCACGGGCGCCGCGACGACCGCGAGCTCGGCGCCTTTGACCGCCTCCTCGAGGCTTGCCGCAGGCTCGAGCGCGCCGCGCTCCACGGCCGCGGCGAGGGCGGCGGGATCGAGGTCGTACCCGACGACCTCGACGGCCGCCCGCGACCGCGTCGCCGCGAGCGCGACCGACGCGCCGATCAGGCCCGTTCCGATCACGGCTAGCCGCCGGAGCTCCACGCGCCCCCAGGCTAACCGCGCCTCGCGGCTGCGCGAGCAGGAGCCCACAAGCGGGTCCCATCCCTAACCCCCACCCACCCGGGGATGAACCCGACGCTAGTTGCGCAGGCGTGCCGTGTCTGTGACCCGGGCGTGCCGGAGGTGGGTCGATCCGTCCACGCGTGGTCGGCGGCGCTCGGAATCAGCCGATGCGCTTGCCGAGTAGCTCGACGATCGCCCGCACCTCGCGCGCGAACTCGCCGAACTCTGCGGCCGGAATTTGCTGCGGCCCGTCGCAGAGCGCCTCCTCGGGCGCCGGATGCGACTCGACGATGATCCCGTCCGCTCCCACCGCGGCGGCGGCCCGTGCCAGTGGCAGCACGAGGTCGCGCCGGCCCGCGGCGTGCGAGGGGTCGACGATCACGGGCAGGTGCGTCTCGCGCTTCAGCACGGCGACAGAGCCCAGGTCGAGCGTGTAGCGCGTCGTCTGCTCGAACGTCTTGATCCCCCGCTCGCAGAGGACGATCCGTTCGTTGCCCTCGCGCGCGACGTACTCCGCGGCCATCAACAGCTCCTCGACCGACGCCGACGGCCCGCGCTTCAGCAGCACCGGCTTGTCCGCGCGGCCGACCTCGGCCAGCAGCATGAAGTTCTGCATGTTCCGCGCGCCGATCTGGATCACGTCGGCGGCGTCGAGGACCGCGTCGACATGCCGCGGGTCCATCAGCTCCGTCACCACCGGCAGGCCCGTCTCCTCGCGGGCCTCGCGCAGGATCGTGAGCGCGTCCTCGCCCAGGCCCTGGAAGTTGTACGGCGACGTCCGCGGCTTGAACGCGCCGCCGCGCAACCAGGTCGCCCCCGCCTCGGCGACCACGCGCGCCGTCTGGAGCGTCTGCTCGCGGTACTCCACCGTGCACGGGCCGGCGATCAGGCCGAAGGAGTCGTCGCCGATCTTGCGGCCCTCGACGTCGATCACCGTCGGGTCGGGCGAGACCTCCCGTGAGACAAGCTTGTACGGCTTCAGGATCGGCAGCACCTGTTCGACCCCCGGATACCCCTCGAGCGGCAGCGTCGCGAGCAGCTCGCGCTCGCCGATCGCGCCGATCACGGTCGACTCCCGCCCGCGCGTGACCCGCGCGTCGACGCCTGCCTCCTGCAGGCGCGCGAGCACGTGCTCGGTCTGGTCCGGCGTCGCGCCGGAGGCCATCACGATCAAGAGCTCTGGAGATCCGTTCGTCGCCATGGAAGAGCAGCTAAAGGTAGTTGCGATACTGGGGCCCATGCGGATCTTCAGCGGGATCAGGGCCTCGGGCGCGAAGACGCTCGGCAACTACAGCGGCGGCTTCCGCCAGTACGCGGCCACCCAGGAGCAGGGCGAGGCGTTCTTCTGCATCGTCGACCTGCACTCGATCACGACGCCGTTCGAGCCGCAGGAACTGCACGAGGCGACGCTCGACCTCGCCGCGATGTTGTTCGCGACCGGGCTCGACCCCGACCGCTCGACCGTCTTCGC
>Ga0136846_1221011_pt1 | contig 13117 bp, 9 predicted proteins | sample HopSoiMetagenom2_FD_96841 | JGI IMG/M metagenome (GOLD analysis project Ga0136846, IMG submission 96841) | Grasslands soil microbial communities from Hopland, California, USA - 2 Assembly 2016 (version 4) | ecosystem: Environmental > Terrestrial > Soil > Grasslands | place: USA: Hopland... | reverse complement strand
GGAGGCCGCCGCTGGTGCGAACGTCGTGGTGCTGGGCTCGGAGGCTGCCTCGGAGCTGTTCAGCCTCGGCAGCCCGGTCGGCCAGACCGTCACGGTCGGCGGAACCGCCCTGACAGTGATCGGCGTTCTCGACAAGTCCGGCGCGACCTCCGACGACTCCAACGAGGACGACCTGGCCGTCGTACCGGTCACGACCGCGCAGCGCCTCACCGGCTCGACCAGCACGGCGGTCTCCTCGGTCTACGTCGAGGCGCGGTCGGCGGACGTGCTCAGCGCCGCCTACCAGGAGGTCAACGCGGCGCTGCTCACCAGCCACGACGTCACCAGCGCCGAGGCCGACTTCAGCATCGCGACGCAGGATGCCCTGCTGGACACTGCCAACTCGACGAACCGCACGATGACGATCCTGCTCGCCGGCATCGCGGCCATCTCGCTGCTGGTCGGTGGCATCGGAGTCATGAACATCATGCTCGTCTCGGTCACCGAGCGCGTCCGCGAGATCGGACTGCGCAAGGCGCTGGGTGCGACGCCTTCGGCGATCCGACGGCAGTTCCTCATCGAGGCATCTCTTCTCGGCGTCGCCGGCGGCATCGTCGGCTCGCTGATCGGCGTCGTGGGTGCGCTCGTGCTGCCGTCGATGATCGACCAACCGGTCTCGATCTCCGCGCCGGCGATCGCACTCGCCCTGCTGGTCGCCCTCGGCCTCGGCGTCGGTTTCGGCGTCTACCCCGCGAGCCGCGCTGCGCGCCTCACCCCGATCGACGCCCTCAGAAGCGAATGAACCCAAGGAGAACCATGAGCCTCACCACTCCCCACACTCGCACCCGCCTGGGCGCCAGAGTTGCCATCGCCTGTGCCGCGACGGCTCTCCTGGTCAGCGCCTGCGGGAGCAGCGCCGACAACACGGGCGCTCCGAGCCGGGGCAGCACCGACAACGGTCCGCAGACCAGCCAGGACGGGCCTGCCGGGCAGTTCCCGGGCGCCAGCGGCAAGGTCGCGGCCGTTGCCGACGGCACCGCCCAGGTGCAGGGCCTCCAGGGTCAGGTCGCCGTCACGTGGACGGGCAGCACGGTCTTCACCAAGGAGGTCAGCGCCACGCTCGCCGACGTGAAGGTCGGCTCGTGCGTGGCGGTCTCCTCGGCCGACGACACCACCTCGGGCAGCACGACGCCGCCGACCGCGATCACCGCAGGGACCGTCCGGATCACCCAGCCGACGAATGGTTCCTGCGCGCTCGGTGGACGCGGCCCGGGAGCGGGTCCAGGCGCCGGTCCCGGTGGCGGCCCGCAGCTCAACGGCACGCCGCCGTCGGGGGCGCCGAGCGGCGGCCCCCGGCCCCAGATCCGGGCGATCGGCGGAGCGTTCGGCGAGGTCACCGCGGTCTCCGGCACCGGCTTCACGGTCTCCTCGGTGATGCCTGGCAGCAACGACAAGACGACCGTGACCGTCACGGCCGCCGCCGCGACGACGTACACGACGACGGCCCCGGGTGCCGCGTCCGACGTCAAGGTCGGCGTGTGCGTGCAGGCGGAGGGCACCACCGACGACACCGGAGCGGTCACCGCCAAGACGATGGCGGTCTCCACTCCGAAGGACGGGCAGTGCGGCGGCTTCACACGGATGCGCGCCGGCTCCGGCTCCGACACGGGTCAGGAGTCCTGAGGTGCGACACCGGGTGAAGAGGATCCGCTGGCCGGTGCTGGCCACGGTGGCCGTGCTCGTGGCCGGCAGCGGCACGGCGTACGCCGTGACGAACGACCCCTCCACCGGCAGCTACCGCACCGTGCGCGCCACGAAGGGCGACGTCGAGGAGGTGCTCTCGACCAGCGGATCCGTCGACGCCGCCCGACGGGCCGACCTGGAGTTCGGTGCCGCCGGCACCGTGGCCCGGCTCGCCGTGGCGGTTGGCGACACCGTGAGGGCGGGACAGGTGATCGCCCGGCTCGACGCGCACACGTTGCAGGCGGCGGTCACCCGGGCGAGGGCGAGCGTCGCCCGCGCCGTCGCCCAGCTCGAGGCCGACAAGGACGCCCAGGCACAGGCCGTCGCGGACGCCGCGTCGTCGAAGCCGAAGGCGAACAAGCCGAAGAGCAGCACGCCCTCGGCGTCTCCGACCAGCAGCGGCCCGGACCCGGACACGGCGGCACAGCTGCAGGCGCTGAAGGACCAACAGGACGCCGTGCTGCAGGCGCAGACCGCGGCGACGACGGCCATCGCGGCAGCGAAGGACGCGCTGACGGCCCAGACCGCTGCCTGTGCCGACGCCTACCAGGAGGATGGCAAGAGCGGAGATGGCGACGCCACGGCCTGCTCGACGGCGCTCTCCGAGGTGCAGGCACGCCAGGACGATGTCAGCGCTGCTCAGGACGCGCTCACGAAGGCGCTCTCCACCCTCGCCGCCACCCTGACCCAGGCCCTCGCCACCCTGTCGGCGAACAGCGCGACTCCGTCCGACGACCCGACCACTCCGTCCGGTGGCAGCACCACCCCCGCGAGCGACGGCGCCGTGACGCCGACCGCAGACCAGCCCGACAGCAGCTCGGGCACGGTGACGGCGGCCCGCCTCGCCGCCGACCAGGCGGCCATCGAGAAGGCACGTGCCGACCTGGTCGATGCCCAGCAGCAGCTCCGCCAGGCCGTCCTGCGGTCCACCCGCTCGGGCAGGGTCGTGTCCCTGCCGGTCGCCGAGGGCGACCAGGTCAGCGCGGGGGACGTCGGCGCGGTCGTGGTCGGGGGCAAGGCCGTGACGATCAAGGGCACCGTGCCGTCGGCCAAGGTCGGCCAGGTCAAGGTCGGCGAGACGGTCCGGGTGACCACCCCGGGGCAGCCGGACACCGCGGAGGGCACGGTCACCGCCGTCGGCCTGGTCGCTGACACGTCCTCGGGTACGGCGACCTACCCGGTCACCGTGACCGTCGAGGACCCGACCATCCCACTGCCCGCCGGGTCGCAGGCGATGCTCGCGATCGTCGTCGCCACGGCGAAGGACGTGGTGACGGTGCCGATCTCGGCCGTCACCCGGCGAGGCGACGCTGCATCCGTGCGGACCTGGGACGGCAAGGAGCTCTCCCGCACGGGAGTCACGATCGGCACGGTCGGCGCCCGCGAGGTCGAGATCACCCACGGCCTCGAGCCCGGCGACGAGGTCGTGGTGGCCGACATCGACCAGGCGATCACCGGCGCGGCCGACTCCCTCGACCAGCGTGGCGGCTTCAAGGGCATACCGCTCGGACGCAGCGCCGGCGGCGGTCCGGGCGGCGGTCCGGTCACCTTCAAGTCGGGTCCGTGACCGCCTGCGAGGATGGGCCGCATGCAGCCGATGCTGGCGACCCGAGGCGACCACGTCCCGGTGGGTCCGGAGTGGACCCACGAGGTGAAGTGGGACGGCATCCGGGCGCTCGTCGAGGTGACCGACGGACGGGTGCGCGTGTGGTCGCGCAACGAGAACGACATCACCGTCGCCTGGCCTGAGCTGCAGGCCCTGGGGAACCTCGGCCACGACGTCCTCCTCGACGGCGAGATCGTCGCGCTGGGCAACGGTGTCCCGTCGTTCGGTGCGCTGGCGGACCGGATGCACCTGCGCGACGTCACGAAGGTGGCGCGGTTGGCCGATACCAACCCGGTCACCCTCCTGGCGTTCGACCTGCTGCGCCTGGACGGCGAGGACCTGTGCCGACGGCCGCTGCGAGCACGTCGCGAGCTGCTGGAGTCGGTCGGGCTCGACACAGCGGCGATCGCCGCCGTGGTTCAGGTGCCGGCGACCTACGAGGACGGCCCGTCGCTCCTCGAGGCCGCGGAGGCACAGCGGCTCGAGGGCATCGTCAGCAAGCGGTGGTCCGCCGCGTACCACCCGGGCCGCCGGAGCCGGGACTGGCTGAAGTTCCCGATCCGCCCGACGGGCTCGTTCGTCGTCGGCGGCTTCCGGTTCGAGACCGACAGCGACCACCGGCTCGGCGCCGTGCTCGTGGGCGAGCCCACGAGCGAGGGCCTGGTGTTCCGCGGCCGGGTCGGCTCGGGCATCGCCGGCAAGGCCGGCCAGCGGCTCGGCGACCAGCTGCGACCGCTCGAACGGGCCACGTCGCCGTTCGTGACCGCTCTGCCACGGGTCGACACCGCCGGCACCGTCTGGGTGGACCCCGAGGTGATCGTGGACGTGCAGTACCTGACGCTCACGACCGACGGACGGCTCCGTCAGCCGGCGTACCGTGGAGTCCGCACCGACCTCGACGTGACGGACCTGATCGGCAAGGGGGACGACGGGTGAGCTGGCTCGGCCCGCTGCTGGTCGCGATGGTGCTCGCCCTGGGCGGCACCCCGCCGGCGACGAACGCCCCCACGACGAACGCCCGCACGACGGACACCCACGTGGTCCTCGACGGCGTCCGGGTGGCGCTCCCAGCCGGTAGTGACCAGGTGGTGACCGTCAATCACACGACCGGCACCCACGCGCGGGTCACGCTGTGGCAGCGCGGCGCGGCGGGCTGGCAGCGGCTCGCGCAGTCGGCAAGGGGACACATCGGCTACGGCGGCCTCGTGCGGCCGCGTCACCGGCACCAAGGGACCGGCACGACGCCGCTCGGCAGCTACCGCCTGCTCTGGTCCTTCGGCACGCAGCCTGCGGAGGCCGGCTGGCGGATGAGCCACCGGACCATCCAGCCGGGGGACTACTGGGTCGAGGACAACCGGTCGGCGTACTACAACCGCTACCGCAACAAGGCCGAGGGTGGCTTCCGGTGGGGCCTCCCGGAGAGCAATTTCAACTCCTCCGAGCTGCTCAGTGCCTTCCCCCAGCAGTACGAGTACTCCATCGTCACGAGCTACAACTACGACGCCCCGGTACGACGACGCGGCGCCGGCATCTTCCTCCACGTCAACGGCCCTGGACCGACCGCGGGCTGCGTCTCCGCGCCGCGGTGGTTCCTGCGCACGACGCTCGCCACCCTCGACCCGGCCCGGATCCCGGTCATCGCGATCGGGAGATGAGGGTGGCCGAGCAGGAGCGCACGGAGGTGCGCGTGGAGGTCGAGGGCCGCACGCTCACGCTGGTCAACCTCGAGAAGGTGATGTACCCGCGCACGGGCACGACCAAGGGTGAGGTCCTCAACTACTACGCGCAGGTCGCGCCCCGCATGCTGCCGGTGCTGGCCGACCGGGCGGTCACCCGGATCCGCTGGCCGCACGGGACCGGTGACAAGTCCTTCTTCGAGAAGAACGTGCCGGCCGGCACGCCGAGCTGGGTGCGCACCGCAAAGGTGCCGACCACCGGGTCGCGCACGGCGTCGAAGGAGGCCGGCACCCTGGAGTTCCCGATCGTCGACTCGCTGGCGACGCTGACCTGGCTGGTGAACCTGGCGGCGCTCGAGCTGCACGTGCACCAGTGGACCGTTGATGCCAAGGGACGGCCCCGACACCCTGACAAGATGGTGATCGACCTCGACTCGGGCGACCCGGCCGGGCTGATGGAGTGCTCGCAGGTCGCACTGCTCGTCCGCGAGCGCCTTGCCGCCGACGGGCTCGACTGCCTGCCCGTCACCAGCGGGTCCAAGGGCATCCACCTGTACGCCGAGGTGGACGGCCGTCGCGACAGCGACCAGGTCCGCGACTACGCCAAGGGCATCGCCGAGGAGCTCGAGAAGGCGCACCCCAAGCTGGTCGTCTCGCAGATGACGAAGGCGCGCCGCGGCGGCAAGGTCTTCCTCGACTGGTCGCAGAACAGCGGCTCGAAGACGACCATCGCGCCATACTCCCTGCGCGGTCGCGACGTCCCGACGGTCGCCGCACCACGCACGTGGGACGAGATCGAGGCGGGTGCCGAGGATCCGTTCGGGATCGAGCACCTGCGCTTCGACGAGGTGCTCGAGCGCGACGTCTGATCCGGCCCCGTGGGAGCGGGAAACGAGGCTGGTCACCGAGAAGTTACGGGTGGTTCTGAAGGTGTCTAGTCGCGCTACTGGGACATTTCTGCCAGTTGCTGACAGCGCGATCTGAGCTCGGCCACATTGTGATCGCCCTCATCAACCAGCGGGCTCGGGGCTGCTGCCTTCCTCCCAGGAGCAGGTATGCCAAAGCATGCACGCCGGCGTCAGCCAGCGGTCACTCCCAGGACGCGCCGGTTCGGCGCGCTCCTCGCCACGTTCGCCCTGGTCGCCGCGGGAGCGACCCTGATCCCGGCCGGTGCGACCACCACGGTGGGCTCGACGGAGACGGGACCCCACGGCCCGGTCATCCGCAACGCAACCGCGACCATCACCGTCGACAACGCGGCGCTGATGTACTACCGATCGGGAAGCGTCGCGACCGTCGCCAACCTGGCGTACGCCCCCGCGACCCTGAACACGCTGAAGCTCCTCAAGTTCTCGAGCAAGGTGTGCGCGGGTGACAACCCGGCGACCGGCGGCAAGAACAACACACCGCGGACCATCGTCACGGTCAAGGACCCGAGCAACAACGTCGTCGGGACGCCGGCCGTCAGCCCGGTGAGGGACATCAACCCCGTCGGCGGCACCGGCGGCGCGCTCTCACCCCAGCCGTTGGCGCCCAACGACACGAACTACCGCGGTGACTACGCCGGCACCGGCACGAACCACGGCTACACCGTCAGCGTCGATCTCACCGGCAAGCCGGCCGGGGTCTACACGGTGACCACGGTCAACCAGAACATGACCAAGAGCGACTCGACCGGACCCGGTGGCGTCCAGGGCACCTGCGTCATCGGCGTCCCGAACCCGGCCACCGGCAACAAGACCGTGATCGCCGGGCCGGTGACCACGACGACGACGTTCGAGTACCGGCCGTGGCACGACACCTTCAAGGACGTCTTCGGCAAGGGCACCGTCAACGCGAACCAGAACCCTGCGGAGTTCCAGTTCACGGTCGACACGAAGAGCTCCCCGATCTACGCCGGCGCGGCGAACAGCATGAAGTTCTACAGCCTGCCCGGCGCGTCGAGCTTCCCGCTGCCCGGTGACCCGGAGACGTGCGTCGCCGACCCGAGCACGTGCCTGCCCAGCGGCGCACTCCAGTGCGACCCGTCGGCGGGCTGCACACCACGGCTGATGTTCGTCAACCGGCCACTGCAGAACGCTCAGGAGCCGAGCCTGGTCGGGGTGTTCGACCTCCAGACCAAGGCGTTCATCGCGCACGCGTCGAACGGTGGCACGGTCCGGACGCTGATGTCGCTCGGGACGGCGCAGGACGCGTTGTACAAGAGCACTCTCGACAAGCTCGAGGCGGCTGCGGCTGCCAAGGGCATCGACCTCGCCAGCCTGCTGGCGACCCGGGTCGGGGTGACCTCCAACGGTCAGACGTTGTCGCTGAGCCTGCTCGACGCGCTGCAGATCGACCCGACCGGCAAGCCCGGTGGAATCCAGCTCTACACCGACACGACGGTGCAGGCCGGGATCATCCTGAACATCTACGCCAACCTGAGCTCCAACACCTGTGTCACGAAGACTGCGAGCAACGCGGGCTACGCCGCGGTGCCCAAGACCGACAGGTTCACGCGCAGCCTGCCGGACGGCTACACGGTGACCAGGTCCGACCTGCTGCCGGCCGTGCCGGCGACGGGCCCGCTCGGCGCCATCGTGGGCGGCCCGGTCTACCACATCCTGGGCAAGTTCGCCTCGGGTGCGACCGTCAACACGACGTCGTCGGTCCTCGGCCTCGACAGTGCGGCGGACGCCCCCGGCGGGTACCCGGTGTGGATCGAGCCGTTCGTCGCATCGGGTCACGCGACCGTGGCCCGCAGCCTGGACTTCATGGGCACGGCGACGTGGACGGCGTCCGAGACGAGCCTCGGGTCGCTCGGCTGCTTCTCGCTCAACTTCATGCTGGGCACGGGTGTCGCGCTGCTGAACAACCCGTACCCGGCATACGGCCTCGGCACGATCTTCGACCCGCTGGCCAAGCCTTCGCCGGCCGGGGAGAAGCTCACCGACGCCGTGAACGCTGCAGTGGGCCAGGCCGTCGGTCAAGCCACAGCTGACCCGACGGTGAGCGCGCTGCTCGCCCAGCTGACAGCGCTTCTGCCGCTCTGACCCAGAATTGGAGTAGCAGGACGCTGTTCGGAGCCGCGCCGGGAGGACTTCGGTCCTTCCGGCGCGGTGCTGTCCGCGGACGGTTCGAGGGACTCCCGGCAGAGTGATCGGCGGTGATAACTTCCGCAGCAGGGAGGCAGACGAAGGGACCGTCATGCCGTCGATCCGCGGAATCATCACCGGGACCAACGCCGCCGTGTGGCGCACGGTCAACAAGGCCGGCGTCCCCTGGCACAAGCTGCCGGGACCGGCGGGCGCACTCAACCTCGCCGCGCTGCGAGAGGACCTGCGGCACGACAACCTCCACGAGACGCGCGATGACATCGTGGAGGAGGAGATCGCCGACCTGCCGCCGTACCGGACCTACGACGGCACCCGCCAGGACCCGTACGACGCCCAGATGGGCTCGGCCGGCACGCGTTTCGGCCGCAACTTCGCGCTCGACCAGACGAAGGCCGAGGACCCGCCGCGGCTGCTGAGCCCGTCGCCCCGCGAGGTCAGCCGCCGGCTGTTCTGGCGCGACGAGTTCCAGCCGGCCACCGGGCTCAACGTGCTGGCGGCCGCCTGGATCCAGTTCCAGAACCACGGCTGGTTCGGCCACGGCACCAACGACCCCGAGCGACGGATCGACATCGAGCTCGCCGCCGACGACAACTGGTCCGAGGACCCGATGGTCGTCGAGCGCACGACCGCGGACCGCACGCAGGATCCCGAGGACGGGCGCCCGGCGACGTACCTCAACAAGGTGACCCACTGGTGGGACGGCTCCTCGATCTACGGCTCCAGCCAGGACCAGAACCGGGTGATGCGGGCCGGCGAGGACGGGAAGATGCTGCTCATCGACGGGAAGCTCCCGCTCGAGGAGGACCCGGTGCTGGCCGGCATCGACCGCACCGGCTTCAACGACAACTACTGGGTCGGGCTCTCGCTGCTGCACACGCTCTTCGTCAAGGAGCACAACGCGATCTGCGACATGCTCAGGAAGTCCTATCCGTCGTGGGACGACGAGCGGCTCTTCCTCACCGCCCGGCTGGTCAACGCCGCGCTGATGGCGCAGATCCACACGGTCGAGTGGACGCCCGGCATCCTCAACACACCGGTGCTGCAGACCGGCATGCACGCCAACTGGTACGGCGCGCTGCCGCAGTGGGCGAAGGCGACCCGGCTGATCACCAAGACGCTCGACCTCGAGGCCGGCGCCGGCATCATCGGCAGCGAGCTCAAGCACCACGGCGCCTCGTTCGCGATCACCGAGGAGTTCATCTCGGTCTACCGGCTGCACCCGCTGATCCCTGACGACTACGCGATCCACGACCACCGCACGGGGGCGCTGATCGAGGAGGTCGAGTTCAACTCGCTGATGGGCAACGACACCCGCGCGGCCGTCGACAAGTACGGCTGGTCCGACCTGATGTACCACTTCGGCACCGAGCACCCCGGCAAGATCACGCTGCACAACCACCCGCGAGCACTGATGGACCACACCAGGGTGACCGGACAGCACGTCGACCTCGGCACGATCGATGTGCTCCGCGACCGCGAGCGCGGTGTCCGCCGCTACAACGACTTCCGCGAGCAGCTGCGGATGCCGCGCGTGACGTCGTTCGACAAGCTCACCCCGGACCAGGCGTGGAACGCCGAGATCAGGGACGTCTACAACGGCCAGATCGACGACGTCGACCTGCAGGTCGGGCTGCTCGGGGAGAAGCCGCCCACGGGATTCGGGTTCAGCGACACGGCCTTCCGGATCTTCATCCTGATGGCATCCCGCCGACTGAAGAGTGACCGGTTCTTCACGCGCGACTACACGCCCGAGATCTACACGGCCCAGGGCCTCGACTGGATCGACCGGCACACGATGGCCGACGTGGTCGTGCGGCACTTCCCGGAGCTGGCCCCGGCCCTGGAGGGCAGCGCCAACGCGTTCGCGCCGTGGCGGAAGTCGACGCCCGGGGGAGCGGCCTGACGTGGTCCTCGACTTCAAGCACGCGAGCATCCCGGAGGGCGTCCGGTTCACCGCCCAGGTCGGCGTGCCCAACGTCGTCCAGGGCCTGTTCCGCAAGCGCGAGAAGGTCGTCGCCGTGGCGGGCCTGGTGCAGGCCGACCAGCTCGCCTACGGATGCACCGCGTCACTGGTGAGGAAGTACGGTCCCGAGCCGTTCTGGGTGCGACTGGTCACCGAGGAGGCGCTGCTGGTGCACCATCCCGACGACATCCGTCGGGTGCTCGAGGGCTCGCCGACGCCGTTCGCCTCCGATCCCGACGCGAAGCGCAAGGGGATGTCGGCCTTCCAGCCGACCGCGCTGACGCTGTCTCGCGGGGACCTGTGGGCAGACCGGCGCAGCTTCGCCGAGGCCGTGCTTGACACGGGTCGGCCGATCCATCGCCTCGGCCAGCGGTTCGCGGCCGTCGCGGTCGAGGAGGCGGACGCGGTGCTGGGTCTCGGGCGACCGGTCACGTGGGCCGACGTCCACGAGGCCTTCCAGCGGCTCACGCGGCGGGTGGTGATCGGCGCAGACGCGGCCGACGACACCGCGCTGAGCGACGAGCTCGGCGCCCTCATGGACGCCGGCAACAAGATGCCCGGCAAGCCCGCCGCCGGCTACGAGGACTTCCACGCCCATCTGCAGAAGTACGTCGACACGCCGGACCCCGAGGCGTTGACCGGTCTCGTCGCCGCGGCCCCGCACACCGACGACGAGGAGACCGACGCCGCCGGTCAGCTGATCCACTGGCTGTTCGCGATGGGCGACACGTTGCCGGCCAACCTGGTCCGCACGCTCGCGGTGCTCGCCGGCCACCCGCTCCAGCTGGCCGAGGTGCGGGCGGAGCTGACCGGCAAGCGGCTCACGGCGGCGAAGTCGGTCGCCGGTGCGGCGTACCTCGCGGGGTGCATCCTCGACACGATGCGGCTCTGGCCGACCACGGCACTGTTCGGCCGGGTCACGACCGAGGACGTCCGTTTCCCGCAGGGCGAGCTCGTGCCCGCCGGCAGCCAGGTGCTGATCCACAACCTGTTCAACCACCGCAACCGCGAGCGGATCCCGTACGCCGACCGGTTCGCCCCTGAGGAGTGGGTCACCGGGGGCGCGTCCGACGACTGGTCGTTCAACTTCTTCAGCAACGGCCCGCAGGGCTGTCCGGGCGCGGGCCTGTCGGTGTTCCTCGGCCAGGCGTTCCTCGGCCGGTTGCTCACCCAGGCCGACCCGGTCGTCACCTCCGGCCCGCACCCCCGACCCGGCAAGCCGCTGGCCTACACCCTCGACCTCAACGCCCTGGAGATCGACCTGCGACCACGGTGAGCGGTCAGCCCGAGCTCGGCGGCTGCCCGAGCCCGGCCTCGCGCGCCTTCATCGCGGCCTGTGTCCGGTCGGAGACCTGGAGCTTGGTGAGGATGTTGGAGACGTGGTTGCTCACCGTCTTCGGGGCCAGCTCCAGCCGGCGTGCGATCGCCGAGGTCGGCGTCGCGGAGGCGAGCAGGTCGAGGATCTCCAGCTCCCGGGCGGTGAGCTCGGGGAACGCGCTGCCCGGCGCCTGGGTGGCCGGCGCGTTGAGCTGGTGGAGGACGCGGACGGCGATCGCGGGGCCGAAGATCACCTCGCCGGCCGCGATCGCGCGGACCGCTCGGGCGATCTCGTCCTGCTCGGCGCCCTTGAGGAGGTAGCCGTGCGCGCCCGCCCGCATGGCGGCGAAGAGAGAGTCGTCGTCGTCGTACATCGTCAGCACGCAGACCCGCACCGCCGGAGCGACCCTGGCCAGCTCGCGGATAGCGGTGAAGCCGTCTGTGCCGGGCATCTGCAGGTCCATCAGCGCCACGTCAGGGTGGTGCAGCACGGCCTCGCGCACCGCCTCGGCACCGTCCGCCGCGACCGCGACCACCTCGAACCCGTCGAGGGACGACAGCACGCCGACCAGACCCGAGCGCACGACTGGATGGTCGTCGGCGACCAGCACGCGGATCATGCGAGCACCAGGGGGAGGCAGACGCGGACGAGTCCGCCGGCAGGGGTGCGGCCCACCTCGCAGGTGCCGCCGAGCTCGGCCACCCGCTCGCGCATCGCGGAGATGCCGACGCCGGGCGTCCACGGGCCAGTGTCGCCGCCGTCGTCGCTGATCTCGCAGTGCACCGCCGAGTCGCAGGTGATCCGGACGGACACCGACGAGGCGGTCGAGTGCCGCACCGTGTTGGTCACCGCCTCGTTGACGATCCGGTAGAGCGCCTGCTCGACCGCGGGTGGCAGTGCGGGCAGGTCGGGCGCCTCGATCGTGGCGCTCAGCGGCGACCCGTCGGTGCGGCGGGTCGTCTGTGCTGTCCGGATCCGCAGCGCCGCGACGAGCCCCAGCTCGTCGAGGGCGGGTGAGCCGAGGCCGTCGACGATGCGGCGTACCTCCTGGATGGCGGCGCGGGTGTCGCCGCGGACGCCGGTCAACGTCGCCTGGAGTGCGCTGTCGGACGGGCCTGCGGCGAGGTTGGCCGCGGTGTCCGCGGACAGGGCCACACCGGTGAGCAGGGGCCCCAGGCCGTCGTGGAGCTCCCGCCGCAGTCGTCGGCGCTCGTCCTCCTGTGCCACGACGAGCCGCTCGCGCGAGACCTGGAGCTGCTCGAGCAGGGTGGTCGCGCGCACCGCGGTCGACAGCGGGCCGGCCAGCAGCGTGAGCACGCGTTCGTCGGCGGGCGCGAGCCGGCGCTCACCACTGCGGAGGCCGACCACGAGCGAGCCGACGTCGAGCGGGACGGTCGCCGTCGGCCCGTCGAGCCGGCCACCCTCGGCGAGCGGTACGTCGTCCACGACCACGCCGACATAGGGAAGTCGCAGCGCGGCGCGGATCTCCTCGAGCGTGTCGGCCAGACCGGATCCCAGCGACCGCCCGACCCGCGACGCCACCTTCAGCGGGTTGCCGCGCTCGCCGTAGAGCAGCCGGTCGATCGAGCCCTGCAGTCGCGACCGCAGGGGCAGCGCGAGGAGTGCGACCAGCAGGGCGGACGCGACGCCGGAGAGCACGACCACCAGGGCGGCGTACACGGCGAGCACCAGCCCCGACAGCAGGGCGTAGCTGAGTGCGCGGGCGACGACGAGCCG
>Ga0136846_1229848_pt1 | contig 13119 bp, 10 predicted proteins | sample HopSoiMetagenom2_FD_96841 | JGI IMG/M metagenome (GOLD analysis project Ga0136846, IMG submission 96841) | Grasslands soil microbial communities from Hopland, California, USA - 2 Assembly 2016 (version 4) | ecosystem: Environmental > Terrestrial > Soil > Grasslands | place: USA: Hopland... | reverse complement strand
TGCGCTTGCAGGGCGCCTGGCGTGGAGCCGAGCGCGGGCGGGCGGCGGCGCAACAGCAAGGCGAGCGGCAGCATGACCACCACGCAGAAGATGCCGACGCCGACATAGGTCGCGCGCCATCCGACGTGGTCAAAGAAGTACTGCAGCACCGGGGGCCACACGGCGCCGGCGAGATAGTTGCCGCTGCTCACGATAGCGACCGCGATGCCGCGTCGCCGCGTGAACCACAGCGAGATGTCCGCGATCAGCGGCGCGAAGGTGGCCGAGCAGCCGAGGAAGCCGGCGAGAATGCCGTGCGCGAGGCCGAATTGCAGGATGGTGGTTGCATTTCCCGCCAGCACGAGACCGCTGCCAACCCCCAAGGTACCGATGAAGACCGGCACCATCGTGCCGAACCGGTCGGCGAGTCGCCCCATCAGGATGCCGCCCATGCCGAAGCCGAGCATGGTCAGCGCGTACGGAAGCGATGCGTCGGCGCGCGCCACGCCGAACTCGCGCTCGACTTGCGGCAACGCCACCACTACGCCGTACATCGCCACGCCGCCGAGCGAGCTCAGCGCGAGCGCGGCATAGAGGCGTACCCAGGCGTAAGGCGATTCCTGTTCGGAAGCGTGCACGCCCGCAGAGTACTATCTAGCGCTCAATTTTTCAGGAGAACGCAATGGTTTCGCGCACCGCGCCGCCTTCGGTCATCGGACAGGTGAAGGACGTCTTTCCCAAGCTCGGCGAGCTCACCGAAAAGGTGGTCTTCGGCGATGTATGGGAGCGACCGGGCCTCGCGAAGCGCGACCGCAGCCTGATCACGCTCGCCGCGCTGATCGCATTGCATCGGCCGGAGCAGTTGAAAGGTCACCTCTATCGCGCGCTCGACAACGGCGTGAAGCGCGAGGAGATCGTGGAGCTCGTCACGCAGCTCGCTTTCTACGCCGGCTGGGCGAACGCCGGCAGCGCGGCGCTGGTCGCGAAGGAAGTCTTCGCGGAGCGAAACGCATGAGGCTCGCATTCATCGGCCTTGGCGCCATGGGCCGGCACATGGCGGCGAACGTGCGCAAGGCGGGCCACGAGGTGCGCGCCTACGATCTGCGACCCGTGGAAGGTTTCACGCTACACGCGAGCGCCGCCGAAGCCGCGCGCGGCTGCGAGCTCGTCTTCACCTCGGTACCCGGGCCGGACGACGTCGACAAAGTCGGCGCCGAGCTGAAAGGCGTCCTACCGCGCGGCGCGGCCTGGTTCGATCTGTCGACCAACTCACCGACTCGTGTGCGCCGCCTGCACAAAGCCATGCAGGAGAAGGGTATTCATCTTCTCGATGCGCCGGTCAGCGGCGGCACGACTGGCGCGGAGAGCGGCAAGCTTGCCATTTGGGTGGGTGGCGACAAAGCGATGTACGACAAATACCTGCCGGTGGTGCGCGCGATCGGCGACCAGCCTTTCTACGTCGGATCGATCGGCGCCGCGACGGTGGCGAAGCTTACGCACAACATTGCGAGCTTCGCGATACACGCCACCATGGCCGAGATCTTCAGCCTCGGAGTAAAGGGCGGGGTGGAGCCCCTTGCGCTCTTCCGCGCCATCCGCCAGGGTTCCAGCGGACGCAAGCGCACGTTTGATCGCCTGGCGGAGTATTACCTGCCCGGCAAGTTCGATCCTTCGTCGTTCTCGCTGCGGCTCGCGCACAAGGATGCGGTCCTCGCGCTCGAGCTGGCGAAGGAGGTCGGTGTGCCGATGCAGTTCAGCGAGCTCGCCCGCAAGGAGCTCGAGCGCGGCATCGAGCGCGGCTGGATCGAGCGCGATTTCCGCGTCGCCATGACCTTGCAGGAAGAGCGCGCCGGCGTGAACGTGCGCGTGGCGGCGGACCAGCTGAAGAAGGCGCTGGAGGAATAGAAGGAGAGGCGGATCACCCGCCGGAGCGCCTGCCCCCGATGACGTCCAGGATCGGCCTGCAGCGTTCCTCGATTTCGGCTGTCCGGTAGCGCAGGCCGGGCCCGTCGATCAGCCACGCGTGCTGGCCGCCGCGTATGACGAGCGCGGCTGCGTGAATCGCGTCTTGAATCGTCGAGAAGTGCACCGGCACGAGACGCGCCGCCACTTCGTGTGCGGTGATCTCCGGCGGAGCCGGTTTGGTTGCGTAATAAAGCGCGTACGGCATGCGAGCGGCAGGTTAATTTCTGCGCACATGCCGCGCCGTTAGCTTTGTCCGCGCCCGGCGAAGAATCGTCCATTCGGTCCATTCAGGTGTCCGAAAGAGTCATCAATATTGGTCAGTACGGCGTCAGCCATCGCAAACGTGTGACCGACGGCGCTTAAGGCCGCGCCGCTTGCGACGAAACTAGGGGCGAGACGCACACCAAGAGCAGCTCCTCCGGTGGGTGCGTCGTCTTCGCCCCGGCAACGCGCAAGGGGGGTTGCCGGGGCGTCTTTTTTGCCCCATTCGTCTGGTAGAGGGCGGCGTCCAGCCCCGCCCGGCTTCTTGCGGCTAGACAATGATGCGGAACGGCTTTACTGTGACCCCACTGGGGATGAAAGCCAAAACAAAGCGAATACTGGTAGGGCTGGCCGGCGCGGCAGCGGTCGGCATTGCCGCGATCCAGCTGGCCCCCCAGCCCCAGGAATCCGCCGTTCAGGCCGGTGCCCCGGGTTCCGCGCCAAAAAGCGAGCGTTCCAGCAGCGTTTTCGCGTCGCTTCCCGCGCGCGAGGCCATGGGCAAGCGCCAAGGCGAGCTGTTCGGTCCGCAGTCGTGGGCACCGCCGGTACCGGTTGCGTCGCGAAGAGTGGTGGAGGCGCCGCCGCCCAAGCCCACTGCGCCACCGTTTCCCTACAAGATCGCTGGCCTCGTGGCTGGCGATGAGGGCTCGCGCGTGGTGCTCAGCAAAGGCGACCGCGTTTTCGAGGTGACCATCGGACAGACGCTCGAAGAAGGTTTTCGCCTCGAGTCGGTCTCACCGCACGCGCTTAAGTTCGTTTATGTGCCCCTCGGCGAGACGCAGGAAATGCCGGTGATCGGCCTTGGGCTCGATCTGACTCCTGTGCGCACCGCGGTTGCAGCCCCGGGGACCGGGGCCGCGCCAGCGGCGGCCGGCGCGTCGGGCACGGCCGCGGCGCAGCTTCGCTTCGAAGGCCCGCAGGAAGTTCGTGCCGGCACGCCCTTCGACGTGGCCCTCAAGCTCACATCCACCCAAGCGGTGCGGTCGATGCCGATGCAGCTCACCTACGATGCGAAACGCCTGCAGCCGATGGCGGTGCGCGCCGGAGATCTCTTCGCCGGTGGCAGCTTCAGTTATCGGGTCAATCCGAGTGGATCGATCTTCGTCGGTGCTTCAGGCAGCGGCCGAACGGCGACCAATGCCGATTCGCTCATCGTCACCTTCCGTCCCATCGCGTCGGGTGCCGCGGAGCTGAAGGTGTCCTCCTTGCTGCTGCAGGGCGCAACGGGCAACACGATCGCGCACGAGCCGCCTGCCGCGTTTCACGCCGCGATCCTTCAGTAGCGGATAGCCCTTAAGCCGCGTTCAAGCGGCTTTAGGCTCGGCCGGACGACCGTCTTCCTCGAGGCTGCTGATGAAATCGCGCAGGAAAGCGATGAACGCCTCGGTTCCGTGGGGCAGCTTGCGCGAACGCTTCACCCACCAGTAAAGCGTGCCGGAAACGATCGGATCCACCAGCCGATAAACCGCGATGTCGCGCTTCGCGCACGCCGCCGCGGCGAAGGACGGCACGATGGCCGCACCGGCACCGACCTCCACCATCGCGATCTGCGTCTCGAGATAGTTGCACAGCACTTCCGCCGGGGCGCGGCGCCCGGCGCTGCGCAGCGCATGCTCGACGAGGTGCTGCACCGGGTTTTCGCTGCGATAGCCGACCAGCCGCATGCGCGCCACATCGCTCCAGCGCAACGGCTCCTCGATCGGCAGGGTGCGCGCGGCGATGAGCATCAGCGGAAAGTTGACGAGCGGCGACTTCTGCAGGCCGGTGAAGTTGTGCTCGCTCGCGCTCAGCGCGACATCGAGCTCGCCCGACTGCAGCATCTGCGTGAGCACGGTGGCCTCGGCGTCGATCAAGCGCACATCGAGGCGCGACCCGCTGACGGCGAAGCGCGCGATGGCCTGCGGCAGCACGTCGGCCGCCACGAAGGGCGTCGCGCCGAAAGCCAGGGTGCTGGGCGGGCTCGAGACCGAGCGACCGATGCTCGACGCGGCCGCCTCGAGCTCGAGCAGGCTCCGATCGGCGACCGGCAGGAAGCGCGAGCCGAATTCCGTCAGCACTACCTTGCGCGTCGTGCGCTCGAAGAGGCGGAAGCCGAGCTGCTCCTCCAATTCGCGCACCAGCACGCTCATTCCGGACTGGCTGATGAACAGCTGATCAGCGGCGCGCGAGAAGCTTTGATAGCGCGCGGTGAGCAAGAACGCCTTGAGCTGTCGCGAGGTGATATTCATGCCTAGCAGTGATGAATTGATGAGTAGATCGAATAAAAGCCATCGTCCATCACGTGTTAAATCGTATCAGGGAACCCGCTGCGTCGGGACTCGGCGTCAGTGGTCGGCTGCTGTAAAAATTGCCGACAAATCATCGAGGGAGGAGGGGAAATGCTCAAGTTCGGGCCTGGCCGCGGCGGCGCTGCTCGCCCTGTTTGAGGGGGCGCGGTGCGCAACCGCCCGGTGGTACCGATCCCAAATGACCGTCGAAGGGCGATTACCCGGCCGGGCGACGTGCAGCCGGGAGTGCATCCCGGCCAGCGGTTTAAAGATTTGATGGCGAAGGCTGATTCCTGAAGAAGTACGCCACGCGCTATGTGCAAGCCGCACTTGAAGCTCTATCCGAAGTGAGAGGGGATTATGAAAAGGAACGCATCACTAGCACTCGTGCTCGGCTCGCTCTTGCCCGGCGCGGCCATGGCACAGATGACCTGCACGCAGCTCGGCGCCTATCTCGCCACGCAGCCCAATATTTCGCAATACACCGCGCCCGGCGCGGCGACGCCGCTGCCGCTCACCCAGCTCTTCGCCGCCAGCGGAACGAATGCGGCGCGCTGCGAGGCGAACTTCGTCTACTCCGATCGCGGCGGTCCGGCGGCGGGCTACGCGGTGGGGCAAAACCAGCGGATCGGTATCCGCGTGGGGTTCCCCCTCAATGGCTCTGACGGCGGCGCGGCGAACGCCTGGAATGGCAAGGTGCGCAACATCGGCGGTGGAGGCTTGCAGGGCACGCTGAGCGGCATCACTGCGGCGACCAATACCGGCTACGTGGGCTCTAACACCGACACGGGACATGCCACGGGTAGCCCCACTTTCGCGGTGATCCAGGACACGCACGAGCTGAACTACGGCACGCTCGACGATTTCCTCGTCGAGAGCATCCATCAGCAATACAAATGGGCGCTCGCCCTGACCGAGGTCTATTACGGCCGCAAGGCGACGCGCAATTACTGGGACGGGTGCTCGACCGGCGGGCGCGAAGGCCTGTCCATGGCGCTCAACTTCGGCGAGGACTTCGACGGCTTCCTCACCGGTGCGCCGGCGAACTACCACACCCGCCTGCAGCTCGCCACGGTATGGCCTTTCTGGGTACAGAAGGAAATCACCGGCACGGCGACACTCACGCAAGCGAAGATGAACGCGGCCAATGCGTCCGCCGTCGCCGCCTGCGACGCGCAGGATGGCGTGACGGACGGCGTCCTCGGCGATCCGCGTGCGTGCAAGTTCGATGCGTCCGCCAACATTTGCGGCACGCCGGGCGCGCCAGCGGCCTGCCTCACGCCGCAGGAAGCGCAGGCGGTGAACCGCATCTGGGATGGTCCCAGGAACGACCGCGGCAGGCGCATCTGGTTCGCCTTCGGCCGCGGCGCAAACGCCGGCGTGACGAACGCGCCGCCCTTCGGCGGCCCGGGCGGCAGCCTCGGAATCTTCACCTGGTCGCACAAGGACAATAACTACGACTTCACGGGCGAGCCGCTATCGCTGTTCGACGATGAGACCGAGCTCGCCACCAACGAAGTCGCGCCCTACAGCGACATCATCAGCACCGACCTCGACAAGGTGCGCAAGCGCGGCGGCAAGATCCTCATGTGGCATGGCGGCGCGGACCAGCTCATCCCGTGGCGCCAGTCGGTGCACTACTACGACGACGCCGCGTTCCGATACAAGGGTTACGACAAGCTCGCGCCCTGGTTCCGCTTCTTTCTCGCGCCGGGCGTCACGCATTGCGGCGGCGGCGCCGGCCCGCAGCCCCAGGGGCTCTTCGACGTGATGGTGAACTGGGTGGAGAAGGGCGCAGCGCCCGAATCGATCCTCTCGTCCAACGCCACGCTCGGCAGCCGACCGATGTGCCCGTATCCCCAGACGGCGATCTTCGGCGGCGGCGATCCCAAGGTTGCCTCGAATTGGCATTGCGGCGGCGACTTGAAGAACAAGGAGACGGTCTGCGAAGAGCTCGTCACCAAATACCAGAAAGAAACGTTGAACGCCCTCGATACCAACGGCCTCGCGAATCCTGCCCAGTGCAACGCGAACGCCAACGTGCCGGTTCGCTAGGAGCCTCGCCTTGAAAATCCATACCGCTTCGTTCTTTTCCGCTCTGCTGGTGGCACCCTTGGCACAGGCCGACCCGGCCTATGTGCTGGAAAGCCCCGGCACCACGCTGACCGGCTATGTGACCGGAACCAGCGTGCCGGTTCATATAGGTGCGCCGTCGAGCGCGCTGCTGTCCGGAGCGAAGCTCAGGCTGAACGGCGTGGACGTGACGTCGGCGCTACATGCCGATGGCGCCGGGTCGATGAGCGGCGTGGTCAACGGGCTGCAACCTGGCGCCAACGTTCTTCAACTCTCGTCGAAGAATGGCAAGGAACCGGTTGCCGCGCTCACAGTGATGAAAGCGATGCGGCCCGCGCTCACATGCGATCTATCAACCATCGGCAGCCTGGCCGGCTTCCCGGTGCAAGCGCAGAGCGGGGTGGGCGGCACTCGCATCACCCTGGCGCGAGTCGTCGCGGCTACGAGCACCATCCCGGAGCATTGCCAGGTGCAAGGCATCCTGCAGGAACGCACGGGCGTGGCTGGCATTCCGGGCGTCGCCGCTTCGTATCGCACCAACCAGCACTACGGCACGCTTTTCGAAGTGCGCCTGCCTACCGACTGGAACGGCCGCTACATGTTCCAGGGCTCGGGCGGTACCGAAGGAACGCTGCCCTCCGCGATGGGCAACATCGGTGGCACCGGCGGCGTGCCGGCGCTGCGCAACGGCTTTGTCGTCGCTAGCCAGAACGGCGGCCATGCGAACACCGAGCTGCCGCCCTCGTTCCCGGCCGGGGCGATCACGGATCTCAACCACATTCAGATACTCAGCCAGAACATGTTCTTCTCCGACGCGCAGGCGGTGAAGGACTGGGCATACAACTCCATCGACATCACGACTCAGACGACGAAGTACTTGATCGACGCCTACTACGGTCGCGCGCCCGAGCGCTCCTATTTCGTCGGCTGCTCCACCAGCGGGCGGCAGGGAATGGCGATGTCGCAGCGCTTCCCGCAGCACTACGACGGCATCGTCGCGGGCGATCCGTTCTATCTGCCGCCGGAGATCTCGCTTTCGGAAACGTGGGGGCTCGAGCACATCATTGCCATCTCGCCGATCATCGACGGCAAGCCGCAGTACCTGCAGAGCTTCACGCTCGCCGATCAGAATCTTTTCACCAACGCGATCCTCGCGGCGTGCGATCACCTCGACGGCCTGGTGGACGGCGTGATCGACAACGCGGCCGCCTGCACCTTCGACCCGGCGACCTTCGTCTTCCCGTCGACGGGCGTATACGGTTCGGTCGCGCCCGGCATGCCGCTGCAGTGCGCCGGCGACAAGACCGCGACCTGCCTGACACCGGCGCAGGTCAACGCGGCGAAGAAGATTGCCGAAGGCCCGCGCACCTCGAGTGGCGAGCGCATCGTCACACCCGACGGCACGCCGCTCTCCGGCTATCCTTTCGACGGCGGCTTCATGCAACCCTCGGGTATCCCGACGCGCGACATCGGCACGGCGAACTCGGCGCCGGGCAATATCGGCCTGGGCTCCGGCCAGCTGCCGCTCTTCTGGTTTGCGCAACCGGACCCGACCTACAACCCGCTCACGGTTGATTACGACAACGACATCCACCTCGTGACGCCGAGCTCGCCCGCGGTGAACAACTCGACCGACATCGCGCCGTATATCAACCGCGGCGGCAAGCTGATCTTCTATCACGGGATGTCCGACTCCGGTCCGCCGTGGCCGTACACGCAGAAGTACTTCCACGACGTGATGGTGCAGAACGGCGGCATGGCCGGCGCCAATCGCTTCATGAAGATGTACCTGGTGCCGAACATGGGCCACTGCAGCGGCAACATGGCGACCGACAGCTTCGACATGTTGACCCCGATGGTGAACTGGATCGAGAACGGCGTGGCGCCGCAGGAGATCGTTGCCACCGGCAATCGCTTCCAATCGGTACCGGGTCCGTATACCGGGCTCGGCTCGGCGACGCGCAGCCGGCCGCTGTGCCCGTATCCCAAGACTCTGCGCTATAACGGTGCCGGGGACATTTCGCAGGCCTCCAGCTACGCCTGCCAATAAGAGGGCATACATGAAGAAGCTTCTGCTTACCGGGCTGTCGCTCCTGTTCGTGCACGCGGGTGCGGCGTCCGCGCAGTTCGTCGTGCCGCCCGCGGCGGGATTCGCAGGACCCGTCACCGAAGGCGGCGCGATGTATCCCGGGCTGCGCCCCGAGGAGCCCGGAACCAGGGCGGCGGACTTCGGCTACGCCACCGATGAGTATTTCGTCTCCGGCACGGCAAACGGCCAGCCTTACAGGACGCGCATCCTGGTGCGTCATCCGCTGCCCGCGGAGCGCTTCGGCGGCATCGTGGTGGCCGAGTCGATGCATTCGAATGGCTTCGCCGTCACGTTCGAGCCGGCGCGCAAGTCGTTCTTCATGCGCGGTTACGTGCATGTGGAGATCGCCGCGCAGGTGGCAAACATTGCGACGCTGAAGGGCTTCAACCCGGTGCGCTATGCGGACATGAGCATTGCCAACGGGCAGACGAGCGAAATCATCGCGCAGGTCGGCGTGCTTATTAAGAGCAACTTGTCCAACGGGCCGCTCGCGCCGCTCTCCGTGCGGCGGCTGATGCTCGAGGGCACTTCGCAGGCGTCGGCCGTGCTGCGCACCTACCAGCAGCAGAAGCACTTCGGGTCGCGAATGGCCGACGGCAGTGCCATCGTCGACGGCTACCTGGCAACAAGCACGCTCGGCACTGCACCGATGATGGTGGTGGACGTGCCGACGGTGCACATGCCGACCATGACGGAGGTGAATAGCACCGGCGGCGCGTACCGGCGTGCGGACAGCGACGACCCTGCGAACCGTTACCGATTGTTCGAGGTGGCGGGGATGGCGCACGCGAACTCGCGCGAGACGCCGACCTACGTGCCGAATCCATGCACGCTGCCGGTTAGCGACTTCCCGTGGGGCGGCATGGCGGCGATGGGCCTGCGCCATCTCATCCAGTGGGTGGATAACGGGGTGATCCCTCCGCATGCCGCGCCACTCGAATTCGACAACAACACGGTCAACGATGGCTCGCGCCTCGCGCTCGATGCCAACGGTAACGTGAAAGGCGGCGTGCGCAATCCGTACGTCGACGTTCCGGTCGCGGCCTACGGCGTACCGAACGCCGGCGCGACGCCGGCGGCGCAGTTCAACTGCTCCATCGCCGGCTGGCGAGTGCTTTTCGACGAGCATTCGCTGCGCGGGCTGTACAAGAACAAGGGCAGCTATATCAGCGCGCTCAACCGCCGATTGATGGATCTGGTGCGCGAAGGTTGGATGCTTCCCGAGTACGCGGACGATGTCCGCGCCGACGCGCAGGCAATCGAAATCCCGAGCCCTTCGGGGCGCTGAACCACGCAAGGAGGAGTACCCATGTCACGTAGCACGAAGGGCCGCGGCTTCACGCGGCGGCAGTTCATCCAGACCGCAGCAGCCGCCGGCGGCGCCGTCGCGCTCCCGAGCGCTCGGGCCGTCAAGCCGGCCGACCAAGCGACGCCCCCCGGGCATACCGACGCCGATGTAATCCTGCAGAACGGCAAGATCCACACGATGGACGCGCAAAACCGCATCGTCTCGGCGCTCGCCATCAAGGACGGCCGCTTCCTCTCCGTCGGCGAGGCGCATCCCGGCCCGCGCACCAAGATGATCGACCTTGGCGGCCGCACCGTGGTGCCGGGCATCATCGACAACCACAACCACATCGTCCTGATGGGCAACCGCCCCGGCTACCACACGCCGCTCGAGAACGCGCTCTCGATCAAGGACGTCCAGGATCTCTACAAGGCGCGCGCCGCAGGCGCGCCCGTCGGCGCGTGGATCACGACGATCGGTGGCTTCCATACCAACCACATTTACGCCACGCCTGGCGATCCCCTAAGCGGGCGCATGCCGACGCTCGCCGAGCTCGACGCCGCGGTGCCGAACAATCCGGTGTTCATGATGATCTCGTTCACCGGCCCGGGTGCCACGAACAGCTTGGGCAAGTCGATCCTGCAGGGGCAGGGCGTCACGGTAGCCGACAACGGCGCGATCAGTGGCAGCGCCAGCACGGGCTGCCCGCGCGCGCTGCTCTACCTGCGCCAGGCGCTCCTCAATCCCGAGGCGCGGCGTCGCAGCACGGTGGACGCGATGCAGTATGCGGTCAGTATCGGTGTCACCACGCATCTCGACCAAGGCGCCTTCCAGGCAACCAACACCACCGCCGATGGCGCGGCGCATGAAGACAACTACACGATGCACATTCCCTTCCTCCAGGTCTACGACCAAGGCGAAGGGCTGATCCGCACGCGCATCAACTTCCTGCACATGGAGAGCGATCAGAACACGCCGGAGCTCGTCCAGCGCTTGAAGAACGCTTTTCCGTTCATCGGCAACGACTGGGTGAAGACCGGCGGCATCGGCGAGTTCATCGCGCAAGGCACGAACACGTCGAGCCCATTCGTCGAGGCGGCGAAGAAGGTTGCACGCGCAGGCTGGCGTGCCGAGGTGCACTCGCTTGGCCGGCGCACCACCGGCAACCCGACCGCCCCGGCGGATTTCGAATTCGAGATCATGGGATTTGAAGCGGCCAACCTGGAAGTCCCTGGCATCGTGCGCGAGAAGCGCTGGGTGGTGGCGCATGTGCCGGGAATCGACCAAGTCTGGATCGATCGCCTGCAGGCTATTGGCGGCAATCTGTCGCTGACGGGTTGGCAGTATCTGGCTGGAAGCTTCCCGACGACTAACTTGAATACCCCGTATGCCGGGCCGCCGTTCCGCATGATCGTCGACTCCAGCAACCGCCCCGGCGGCATCCACGCCGGCCTGAGCTCCGACGGCATGCAGATCGCGCCGATGAACCCGTGGCTGCATATGTACTACGCGACCACCGGCCTCAATGCGCGGAACGTGCTCATCAATCCCAACCAGCAGATCAGCCGGGAAGAAGCGTTGGCGCTCTACACGAGCAAAAACGGCTGGTTCCTGCGCGAGGAGGACGACCTCGGCTCGATCGAGGAAGGCAAGCTCGCCGACCTCGTCGTGCTGAACAGCGACTACTTCACGGTGCCGAACGAGGGGCTGAAGAAGATCCGCTCGGTGATGACCGTGGTGGGCGGCAAGATCGTCCACGACACGAAAGTGCTGAACGTCCGCGGCTAGCCGTGCCGGACGAGCTCCTTGACGCGTACCGGCAACGGCTGGAAGCAGCCGTTCGCCGGCGCTCGCTCAAGGCCTCGGAAAATCCGCAGCTGGACCTGATGACGATGCTGCTCGCCGCGCCAGCGGAGGCGGCGGCAGGGCTGGATCTCAAGGAGCGCCGGCGCGAGCTGGCGGCGCTCTTTTCCTGGGCGGTGCCTAATACGCGTGCGCTCGAGGTGCTCGCGGCGCATGCGCCGCTGGTGGAATGCGGCGCCGGCATGGGCTATTGGGCGGCGCTGCTGCGCGCGCGCGGCGTGGATATCGTCGCGTACGACAGCGCGCCTCCCGGCCGCCGCCGGAGGAAGAACCTTTACCACGGCTCGCGCGAGCCTTGGACTCACGTGGTAAGGGCGACGTCAGTAGCTGCGGCACGCCGCCACCGCGATCGCACGCTGGTGCTCTGCTGGCCGCCGTACGACGACGACAACGCGAGCTATGCGGTGCTGCGCGCCTATCGCGGCGACACCATCGTTTACATCGGCGAGCCCGATGAAGGCGCCACCGGTTCCGTACGGTTCCGGCGCGACCTCACCTTGAATTGGACGCTCGCCCAGGCGGTGCCGCTGCCACGCTGGCCGCGCCTTCGGGACACGCTGATGGTCTACCGGCGCAACGCCGTACGCCGGCCCCTCACCGAGCGCGACCGCTGCTTCGAATGCAGGCGCTACATCGCGACTGGCGCCATCGGCCGCTGCCTCGCCTGCGCGAAGCGCCGGCCCGCTGCGCTGGTATTGCGAGTTGGCAAGCACCGCGTCGAGTACCTGCAGGAGATGCTCGACGCGATGCCGCAGGCGCAGCGCGAGGCGCTCGAGCGGGCGCCGAACCGCATCAAATGAATTCTGGCAGTCGTGCTTATATAAGGAGAGGAGAAGCATGAAAAATCCGATCGTTCTTTCACTGGCGCTCGCGGCCGTGCTGCTGTCGCCGCTCGCCGCGCTTCAGGCGCGCGCCGAGTCCTTCTGCACTCCCGGTCCGGGCGACAAGCCGGAGACCACGATCCAAGGGGGGCTGAAGAGCTCCGAGCGCAATGTGGCGGGCGGTTTCCAGGGGCAATGGTGCGGTGCGCGCCTCGTCGGCAATAACTTGTTGCTCAATGAGAAAGGCCTGCCCCGAGGCAGCTTCGGTGACGTGCAGATCTTCGGTCACTGCGCCTACGCGAGCATGCGGGACCCGTCGGACCTCACCCTCGGCTCGACCGGCACGGCGGTGCTCGACGTGCGGGTGCCGTCGAACCCGGTGTGGGTGCAGACGCTGAGGACTTCCGCGATGCAGCGCGCCTATTCGGCCTTCGAGATCCAGAAGAACATGATGGTCAGTGCCTTCAAGGATTTCGGCCCAGCCGGCAACAACTGGTTCGACATCTACGAGCT
>Ga0136846_1210899_pt1 | contig 13119 bp, 9 predicted proteins | sample HopSoiMetagenom2_FD_96841 | JGI IMG/M metagenome (GOLD analysis project Ga0136846, IMG submission 96841) | Grasslands soil microbial communities from Hopland, California, USA - 2 Assembly 2016 (version 4) | ecosystem: Environmental > Terrestrial > Soil > Grasslands | place: USA: Hopland... | reverse complement strand
GACTTCCAAAACGCGAAAGCACTCCGCCACAACCGCCTCGCCCGGATCAAGCGTCGCGTGCGTAGCCATCAACCGCAATCCCGCCGGCGTTCGATACAGCCGCAGATTCCACTCCGGATGCTCCCGCAAGAATTCGCGAATACGGGCCTTCGCCTGCTCCTCCGGCCCGCCGGACATGCTGACCAATAGGCGATGCAAACCCGAGGCAATCGGATAGCACGCCACAAGCGCCACCAGGAGCCCCACGAATCCCACCCGCCACGAATGCTGAAACAAGCCCATTGCAATCGCGACTGCGATTAAATGAATCGCAACGGACTTGATCAGCCCGCCGCTCGGCGACTCGCTGAAATCAACGTCCGCAAATAGCACGTTCGGCGTATTCAGGCACACCGCGCCGTAGCTGTTCCGCGTCAGCACCGTCTCGCCATGGCTCGCGACGATCTCCTCGCGAATCGGCACGCCTTCCGAGCCGTTGTATGGCCGCTTTAGCTCGCGCCGCGGCAGCCGCTCGCCCCGCAGCAGGCGGGCCAGCGCCTCATGCGCCCGCGCCTCGGCCATCGCCTGCGCGTTCGCCTGGCTCTCATCCGACCAGCCGAAGCGTCGGACCGTAACCTGTTTATCCGCCGCGTGCTCCTGCACTCGCCCTTCGGCCCAGAATTTTGGTACGAGCATCCATTCCTCGCTGGTGGCACGCTGCGGAAGGCCGTCTCATTTCCAACTGCCCGCCCATCTGAGGATATTCAATCGCTGGCTCCTGCCACCAGCCTATTTGGCAATCGGCATCACCTTCCGGATCGCATCCGCCTTCTCAGACTTCTGATCAGCGTCTCAATCCCCACCTTGCTGCTGGAGAAAGCGCAAAACAGCGCACATTTTCTTCAAAATAGTTGCAAAGCCAAGCCTGCCAATCACTTGTAGTGGTCAAAATATCACATTATGATCAATCCATAAGATTTTCGCAAACCGTCCTGTATAATCCGGTCCGCCGCTTCACGCGGGGGCGCAAGCTCCAGCAGCGAAGCCATTCGCTCTTTCTCAACATGGTTGTTGTTCTCGCGCGACGTACGGTCGCCTGGCAGAACTGCGCATCCGTCGCCAGCGCCACTTCCGTGGGCGGTCCGCAGCTCCGGAATTGGTTCGCGTTTTGATTTCGCATTCCCAATTTTTTCGCCACGCATGAATCGCCCGCAACTCCTCCGCGGCAAACTATTTGAGGACGGCAAAACCGATTTATTCGCCAACCTCCCAGGAGTTCATTCGTTTTGGCGAATTAATCCCGCTGCCAATCCTCAGCGTTGCAGCACCAAGTCGCTGCAAGTCTAAGACTTGCGACAAACGATGGTCGAAGCGTACCGGCGAATTTTTCGCCACGCGGTGCCAAACCCTGGCGATTAATTCACACCGACCCAGCGACTGGACTAATTCCCAAACCGCCGACCCGTCTCGGGATATTCGATCGTCGGCTTCTGCCACCAACTGATCCGACAGTTCGGCATCGACTGCCGCAGCGTATCGACTTGCTCGGCCGTCAGATCGAGGCCGCCGAGGAAGAGATGCTTGAGCCGTGGACTTGGTTTCGCGGCCAGCTCCTTCAGGCCCACGAACGTCACGCTCGTCTCTGGAATCTCCAGCGCCTCCAGCTGCCGCATCTGCAAAATGATGGGAATCGCTGCGTCATCGATGCCTTTCGCTTTCCACAGCTTGAGATGCCGCAGCTTCGGCATGCCAGCCAGTGCGGCCAGGCCTTTGCTCGTCACCCGCGTGCCATGCAGATCGAGCGTCTGCAAATTCTTCAAATGGGCCAGCTCACTGACGCCACGATCTGTCAAACTCGTCTCGCCCAGATCGAGAGCTTCCAATTGGGCTAGCGCCGCGATGTGCCGCACATTAAAATCCGTGACCGCCACGTTCCACAGGCCCGAATCGGTCCGCTGCTGGCCCGAGACGCTCAGCTCCTTCAGCGCCGGCAGTGCCTTGAGGAGCGGCAGCGCCGACCCGCTCATCTTATTGCCGCCGAACGACAGGTGCTCCAGCCGCGGCAGATCATCCAGCAGCTCAAAAAAGTCGTCATTTACTCGGCTGCAGCCCACATCGAGAAATTTCAAGTGGGGCATCTTGGCGATGTGCTCAAACAGCGAGCTGGTCACCTTCGTCCCGCGGACATTGAGGTATTCGAGATTCCGCCAGTGCTTCAAATGCGCGATGCCCAGGTCCGTCACCGCCTCCGCGTAGTACAAATCGAGCACCTTCACACTCTTCAGCGGCTCCAACCGCTCCAGTCCCTCATCCGTGATCTTCGTATAGGCCAGGTTGATGCTCTCCAGCGCCGGCAGCCGCGCGAGCTTGTCGAGGTCCGCATCCGTCAGCCACGCATTGCTCAGATCGACGCCGACGATCTCGCCCGCGCCATTTCTCGTGACCCGCCCGCGAATCTCATCGTCTCCGCGCGACACCGACAACGACCATAGGCCGACAAAGCCGAAAAAAACCCAAAATCCGCACACTCGCTTGATTCGTGTCATTCGTGGTTTTTCTGTCTGCACTTCAACTAACTTCGTCGCCGCTTGGGATCGCTCGATTTGGGATCGAAAATAATTTCACACTCCGGCACCGCCTCGCGAATCTGCCGGTAACCTTCCTCCTTGAAGAACGTGTGATAAAGATTCAACTTTCGAAGCTGCTTCAGCCCGGACAACACTTTGGCGCTCTTATCGGTGACGTTCGTGCTATCGAGACTGACTTGCTGCAGCTTCGCCAGGCCACCCAGCGACTCCAAGCCCGCATCATCCACATCGGTGTAGTCGAGATTGAGGCTCGTCAGCTCCGCCAGCTTCCCAATAACCGGCATGCTTTTATCCGTCACTCTCGTGCGAATCAGCGCCAACTCCTGCAGCTGCGTCAGCTTTTCCAGGCTGGCCATCGAAGCATCGGTGATTCGCGTGTAATTCAGCAATAGCGATGTCAGCCCCGTCATTGGCTGCAAATGCGGCAACCCTTTGTCGCCTACATCAGTCCCCGCCAGATCCAGCCGCTTCAGATCCGTCAGCACCTGAAGCTGCGTCAGGCCCTCGTTGGTGATGTCGCTGTACGCCAACCCCAACTCAAGCAGCGATTCGATATTCGCAATGTGCGTCAGTCCTTTGTCGTTGATCGGCGAGTCATTCAGCTTCAAATCCTCCAGCCCAATTCCCGTTATGTACGCCAATCCTTCACCCGTTACCCGCGTGTGCGTCAGCCGCAGCTTTCGCAACCTCGTCAGCCCGGCCAACGGAGCCAATCCCGCGTCCGAAACCGATGTTCCGCTCAAATCCAGCTCCACCAGGCTCGTCAATGCCGCCAGATGTCGAACGCCCGGATCACCAATCTCCGTCGATTGCAGCTGCAGCTTCCGAACGTGCTTCAACCCCTTGAGATTCGCCAGCAGTTCATCCGTGACGCTCGTCGTCGCGAGCGAGATCTCAGTTACCCGGCCATCCTCGACTACCGGCTTCCCACCCACCGCTTTCACCCATTCCGCAACCCTGGCATCCGACTCGCCAGCCACCCGGCGATCGGCCGCCGCCGGAACCGGCGGCCTGGGCGACGGATCGAGAAACGTGACATCGCACCCTGGCACCGCGGTCACCAGTCGATTGACTCCCGCCCGCGACATCCGCGTGTACCGCAAATCGACCATCCGCAGCTTCTTTAGCTCCTGCAGCACATCGACTGCCGCGTTCGTGATTTTCGTCCCGTACAGATTCAACTCTTCCAGCTCCCTCATTCCCGCGAGAACCTTAATGCCCTCATCGCTCAGCCCCGCTCCCTGCAAACTGAGCTTCCTTAGCTTCGTCATCCCGCGCAGCACCTCCACACCCGCATCGGTAAGACGCGTGCCGCCCAAATCAAGCTGCTCAAGATTCACCAGCCCGGTCAAGCTCTGCACGCCCGCGTCGCTCACTACGGCATCACGCAGCAAAAGCTTTTTCAGTTTCGTCAGCCCCGCAATCTGCTTCAGTCCCTCGTCATCGATCGGGCAATACACCAAATCCAGCTCTTCCAGGTTCGTCAGCGGCGCCAGATGCCGCCCCTTCACCTGCGTATTTTCCAAGCCGAGCACCCGTAGCGTGGCCGCGAGCGCCGCAATCTCCTCAATCCCCGAATCGACGAACTTGATCGACTCCAGATACGTGTAGCTAAACGTCAGCTCCTCCAAGGTCGGCAAGCCAGCGAGATGCTTCAAATTGCGACTGTAATCGATCGTTGCCCCCGAGCTCGGGTTCCACATCGGCCCCGGCAGATTGAGCACCTTCAGCCGCGTCAGTCCCGTCAGCCACTTCAAATCAGGCGGCAGAATGTTCGTCCCCACCAGATCGACCAGCTCCAAATGAAAGTCGCCAACTGGCAACCTCGTCAAATCGCGAATCCGCTCGGGCCTTCCTTCCAGCCGCACCGAGCCACCCAGCAAAATGGCCCATTCCGCCACCTGCCGGTCCTGCGGCTCTGCTCGCAGCGGTCCTACGAGGAGGGGAACGCACAATGCGGCCAACCCTGCGATGTGAAGAATTCTGTTCATATCCGTTTCGGTTCAGCCAAATTCCACGCACCCGGCGACAAACCCATCGCCCGCCGCGCTATCATAATGGCAGCCCGCGCCCAGGTAAAACGTATTCAAGTTACCCCATCCAAAAACGGCCCATTAGCTAACGAGGAGATCCTTCGTCATGTCTTTTGTTAGAATCGCCCTTGCCCTCATTACAATAGCTGCATCTGCCGGTTCGCTTTCCACCCAAGACAAAAGCAAACTCCCCCGCTGCTTTCTCGACGTTACCGCCGATGGCCAGAAGCTCGGCCGCATCGTGATTGAGCTGCGGTCGGATGTCGTGCCCAGGACAGCCGAGAATTTTCGCGCCCTGTGTACCGGCGAAAAAGGCTACGGCTACAAAGGCAGTCCTTTCCACCGCGTGATTCCCGACTTCATGTGCCAGGGCGGCGATTTCACCAATGGCAACGGCAGCGGCGGCAAGTCGATCTATGGGGATAAATTCGCCGACGAAAATTTCACACTCAAGCATACCGGCCCCGGAATCCTGAGCATGGCCAATCGCGGCCCCGACACCAACGGTTCCCAATTCTTCCTTTGCACGGCTCCCACGCCTTGGCTCGACGGCAAGCACGTCGTCTTCGGCAAAGTCGTCGAAGGCATGGACATCGTCAAAAAGATCGAAGCCCTCGGCTCCAGCTCCGGCCGCACCAGCGCCAAGATCGTCGTCGCCGATTGCGGGCAACTGTAGCGAACGATTTCATCGCGTTCCCCCATTGTTTTACTTGCGGCAAACATTCCACCACTGATTCCAACGAGCGATTATGAAAACCTCTACGCCATTTCTCATCGCCGCCCTGCTGGCTATCCTCGCTTGCCTTACCACCGCCCGTCCAGCAATCGCTCAGAACGAGCCTCGCCCCAATGTCCTGGTCATCTTCGCCGACGACCTAGGCTATGGCGACATCGGCGTTCACGGCGGCAAGGAAGTACCGACGCCGAATATCGACGCTCTGGCCGCCTCGGGCGTCCGCTGCACCAGCGGCTATGTCTCCTGCCCCTACTGCAGTCCGTCCCGCGCCGGCTTTCTCACCGGCCGCTACCAGACCCGTTTTGGTCACGAGTTCAATCCGCACGTAGGCGATGAAAACACGCTCGGCCTGCCGCTCGACCAGCGGACAATTGCCGATCGGTTTCGCGCCGCCGGCTACAGCACCGGACTCGTCGGCAAATGGCATCAAGGATTCAACGCCGCGCACCATCCGCAATCCCGCGGCTTCGACGACTTTTTCGGCTTTCTCGTCGGCGGACACAATTACGTCCTGCACAAGGATGCCGAGCCCAAATTTGGCTCCGCCGGCTCGCAAAACTTGATCTACCGCGGCCGCGAGGTTCAAAAGCTCGACGGCTACCTCACTGACTTATTCACCGATGAAGCCATCGCCTTCATCGATCGTCAGCCGGGAAGACCCTGGTTTCTTTATCTCGCTTACAACGCCGTCCACACGCCGCTGGAAAATCTGAAGAAGTACGGCGATCGCGTGCCGGCCTCGGTTACTGATCCGCAGCGTCGCGGCTATCTCTCGCTCTTGATTGGCCTCGACGATTCTATCGGCCGTTTGACTGCCCATCTCAAACAGACCAGCCGCGACAAAGACACGCTTGTTTTCTTTCTCAGCGACAACGGCGGCTCCGGCCGCAAGCCATATCTCGCCTACAACACGGCCATCAACACGCCATTGCGTGGCGACAAGGGTCAAACGCTCGAAGGCGGCATCCGCGTCCCCTTCTTCGTCTCCTGGCCCGGCCACTTGAAAGCCGGAAAAACCTACGACCAGCCCGTCATTGCTCTCGACATTCTGCCCACCGCCTCCGCCGCCGCCCGCATCGAAGCGGACAAAGGCCTCGACGGTGTCAATCTGCTCCCGCAGCTAACCGGCCAATCATCGGCCCCACCACACGAATCGCTCTTCTGGCGTTTTGGCCCGCAGCGCGCCGTTCGCCGCGGCAACTGGAAGCTCGTCGATTGGCGCGACTTCACCGAAAAGAAAAACAGCGGCTGGCAGCTCTACGACCTCTCGAAAGACATCGGCGAAGAGCATGATATGGCTTCCTCGCAGTCCCAGCTGGTTGCCGAGCTTAGCAAGTCCTGGGCAGAATGGGACGCCAAGAATATCGGGCCGATTTGGCACGGCAGTGCCACCGAAGACCCAACCGCGCCCGCCACACCATCCAAAAAGTGAGACGCAGCCGAAGGGCCGGATATAATGGTTGACTTAAGAAGGTTGTTTTTGTGAGTTCAGACAATGAATGCGTTGACTGCCCGTTTGCCCCGCGTATTGCTGTTGGTGTTTGTGATTGCCTTCGGTCTTTGTCGGGCCATGTTTGTCTATGCCGACGACACGACCGAGTTGTTGCCACATGATCCCGCGGCCTGGCTCAATTCCCCTCCGCTAACGGCCGACGCGCTGAAGGGCAAAGGCGTCGTGCTCTGGTTCTACGAAGAAACCTGTCCGACCTGCCGAGGCAAATGGCCGGCAATGTACGAGCTCGCCAGGCAGTACACGGGACAGCCCGTCGTCTTCATCGCCGTCAACTCCGGTAATTCACCGGCCGAAGTGGAACGGTATGCCCGCGAAGTGAAACTGATCTGGCCAATCATCGTCGATCCTAGCCGCCAGTTCGAAAAATCGTGGTTAAATCAACCCATCAGCTTACAGAACATCCACCAGCTCGAGATCATCTTGCCCAGCGGCCGAAAAGGCGACGGACGTTGGAATGACCTCGATGGCTCCGTGAAAGCGGCGCTCAAAGGCGCCTCCTGGAAGATCGATCCCAAAACCATCCCGCCGATTTTCATGCCCACCTGGCAGGCCGTGGAGCTGGGCAACTATCCGGCCGCCGCGAGCCTGCTGAAGAAAGGCCTTGTCACCAAAAACGCCGAAGTCAAAGCTGCGGCAGAACGTGTCAACGACTTTGTGCAAAGCGAGATCCGTTCCACAGCCGAGCAAGCCGCCAAGTCCCGCCACGAGGGCGACGCGTGGCGCGCCTATCAGCGCTACCGTAGCATGACGAGCACGTTCGCCGGCTACGATCTGCCCGCCGAAGTCACCATCGCGCAAAAAGAACTGGCTAACGACCCCAAAGTGAAGCGCGAGCTGGAAGCCGCCAAGCTGCTCGACGGAATCCAGAAATCCGCCCTGACCGCCCGCACCGAACCCGCTCGCAAGCGCATTTCCACGCGCCTTGAGCAGCTTACGTCACAATTCGCCGATACCGAGGCAGCGCAACAAGCCCGCCAGCTGATTACCGGGAATGCTCAACCCTAACGGGTGCCCAACGAATTTATTTCTTTGCGGCGTTTCCGCCGGGCTTGGGAAACACGTGCGTCCGCTCGGCCCAGGTTCGCCACTGGGCGGCTAGCGCCTGTACGCGCTCCGGCTGTTGACCGGCCAGATTATTCAGCTCCGTGCGGTCGCTAGCGATGCTGTAAAGCTCCCACGCTCCCTGCGGTCCGCGGCGCACAACCTTCCAATCGCCCGCGCGAAGGGCTGCATTGCCTTCATGTTCCCATGCGAGAAAATCATGGCCGATCGGTCCATCCGTGAACGATGCCACGAGGCTTTTGCCTTCCGGCGGATGAATTTTGTGGCCGGCGTTTTCGTCCGGATACGAAGCGCCGCTTAGCTCGACGCAAGTCGGCATGATATCGATCAAATGACCAACCTGGCGGCGAAATTCTCCGCCGTGCGTGATGCGGCCGGGCCAGTGCGCAATCAGCGGACCGCTGATTCCTCCTTCGTGGCAATCGTGCTTGTACAGTCGCCACGGTGTATTGCTGGCATTGGCCCACGCCGAGCCGTAGCTGATCATGCCGTCGGCGTGCCACATCTCTTTTGCCTTGTCAGGCTGTCGCAGAATGTTCGGCGCCGCCTGCGTGCCTAGATTAATGCCGACACCAGGCTGAATCTCTTCGGCTTTTAGCGGCGCGAGGTCAAACCCGAACGGCTCCCATTCCGCACAAGCGCCGTTGTCGCTGAGAAACAGAATGAGCGTGTTGTCCAGCTCATCATGCGACCGCAAATCCTCAACGAGCCGACCGACATTGCGATCGATGCCGCTAACCATCGCCGCATAGACGGCCATCCGCAGCGACAAATCGGATTGGCGGTCTGCCGGCAGCGAATCCCATGGCGGGTTGTTGCCGTCTTCGGTCGCTGAGCCATTGCGAGCGGCAGCACCCGGAAGCGGAATCGGGCTTCGCGGCATTAGCGTCGTGTCTGCCGGCACCAGGGCCATCGCCTTTTGCCGCGCCAGGCGCTCTTCGCGAATCTTGTCCCAGCCGGCACGATAGCGGCCCGCGTACATCGCCACATCTACGTCGCGAGCATGCAGCGGAAAATGCGGCGCTTGATACGCGACATATAGCAGCCACGGTGAACCGTCCCCGCGCATGCCGCCTAGAAAATCAACTGCATGATCCGTCAGTGCATCGGTCGCGAAAAATTCGCCCGGCTGATAACGGCGCTGCGGCCGCCCCTGTGGCAAGCGAGTCATCGTCTGCGAATACCAGGAATTGACACCGTAGCCTCGGGTCCAGCCGTAGAAATCATCAAAGCCGCGGTCTATGGGCGAGAGGTTGTCGCCCACGTGCCACTTGCCCACCATCGCCGTCCGATAGCCGGCTGTTTTCAGGACCTGAGCGATCGTCACGCAGCTCGGCTGCAATGACCCGCGATAGCCGCGCTGTCCTTGATCGCCAGTCATGCCGCCGATGCCCGCCTGATGCGGGTAAAGACCCGTGAGCAACGACGCCCGCGAGGGACAGCAGCGGGTGCAATTATAGAATTGCGTGTAGCGCAGTCCGCCCGCCGCCAGCGAGTCGAGATTTGGCGTGCGGATTTCGCCGCCGTAGCAACCGAGATCTGAATATCCCAAATCGTCGGCCAGAATGATCAGGATATTGGGCCGCTCGGCCGCCACGGAAGCAGCGCAGCCAATCCACCCAACGAATAGCGCCGCAGTGAAGACAATGGAATGAATCAGCCGCATGTCTCGTCGCGCTCGTCGGGCTATTTAGATTCTTGACGGATGCGCTTGAGCAGAAACTCGACTGGCGATGGCTCACCTTCGCTCTTATCGCCGATCTTCAAGACGCAAGGAACGCCGATCTCCGCACACCGCTTTTTGATCGCTTCGGAGTGCTTGGGGCTATGATTCGTGTCGCCTTTGTTTTCTAACCCATCGTGGCGGTCGCTAGCGCCCAGCCAGACGGGAGGATCGTCGGACGTAATCAAGCCAAGCATGTCCACGTCGGCCCGCAACTCTTTGCCGCGTGGCCCGCGAACCTCCTCCAGCGTAGAAAGGCCATAAAAGGCCGGCCATGTAGCTTCGGGATAAAACCGCATCGCCTCGTCGCTGCCCAGCACATCCCGCCAGCGCAGAATGTCGTACGTGGCTTGCCCGGCGGTTGATGCGGCGGCAACCAGGCGCGTCGATTCGCGCAGCACCGGATCATCCGACTTGGGATCGGCCAGATCATCCCGGAACGCCAACCACAGCGACGTTCCCGCGCCCGCCGAACCCCCGAAGGCAGCAACGCATGCCTTATCGAAATGAAATTCATCGGCCTGGTGACGCAGGAACTGGATCGCGCGGGCCGAATCGCGAAGCACGGTGTTGATCGCCGCCTCGGTGCGGAAGCGATAGTTGATCGACGCGAACGAAACGCCTGCGTCGAGGCACTGCTTGATCGCGGCCGCGCTGGCCGAGCTCTTATCGCCGCCCACGAACCCGCCACCGTGAATGAAAACGATCAGCGGCGTGGGCCGATCCGACTTGGCCAGCCACAAATCCAGCTTGTTATTGGGATGCGGGCCGTAGCTCAAGTCCGCGCGGTCGGGCCGTAGCTCAGGCTCGCCCGCCCGTTTTCGTTTCTTCGCCGCTTTCGCCGTTTTTTGACTATCCGCATCATTCGGCGTCAGGCCGGTGACCTTGGCGCGATAGGCGCGAGCCTCTTCGAGGCTGAGCTTGCCGTCTTTGTTCGTATCGGCCGCCGGATAGCGCTCCAGCAGTTTCTTCAAAGTGTCCTCACGATTCTCCTGGCCCACAGCGCCGCTGCTGCCAATTGCCAGCCAACTGAGAAAAACAATCCCCGACAATGCTTGCCATGCAGTGCGACTCATGATGACCTCATTGAACGATGAATCAGCTCGATTGCTTCCGAATAATTTCCAGGCCGTCCAGGATCCAGGCCTGAGCGACATCTGGTGACACGACCAGCGAACGCGCCGCCAGCCGGGCCCGCTCAATATCAGCATACTCGCCGTGAAACCGAACACCTGCCACGCCACTCATCTCGAAAAAGACGACAACCTTCGGCACAGCTTCCGCAGCCGGTTCTCGCTTTGCCGCGGAACGCTTCGACGCTCGTTTTGCGGCCTTCTTAACTGCTTTCTTCTTTGCCACAGGTCTCTCCGCTAGCGAAAACACGTATTGTCGATCATTTGGCGCTCACTCTGGACTTGTCGCGCCCACGCCAGAGCCGCAAAGCCCTCAGCATGGGCTTTTTCCCCGCCACTAGGCTCTGGGCACGCGGTCTGCATCTTACCAAAGGCAAGGCCGCACCGCGGCTGGCGGATTGTTATTGCAATTAGGAACTAAGGCAGAGGAGTCGTCATGTTCTGGAACAGAAGTTTGTTGAAAGGCGCCGCAGCCGTGGGCTTAGCGATCCTCGGGAACTGCGCCGTTGCCCGTTCGCAATCGCCGGCCCCGACGCCCCAGCCTCAGCCCTCGCCGCCGGCGAATGTCGTGCAACCTGGAACGCTCCCCCTTTCGGTCATTGCCGAGCCGCAGCAAGTGCGCGTTGGCGATGCCCGCCTTATGACGGTGAACTTGTTCGGACAGGAGCGAGACAGCTTCGATCAGGTTAGGGAAGCCGAGCGAGCCGCAACGCCGACGTTACCGCCGGTTTCCGGGACACCACAGCCCGGGCCGGCCGCTACACCCGCGCCGAGTGTGAGCGATGCGGAACTGCTGCGGCAGGCCGGCATTATCCTTGGTAGCCCGAACACCGGGCGCCTGATTGTGGAGCGCGTCATGCCCAACAGCGCGGCCTTTGCCGCTGGTGCGCGACCTGGCGATATCATCGCCCGCATCGATCGCACCTCCTTGGCCATCAGCAATCCACTTCGGCCCGCCGTCGTGAATACAGGAGCCACAATCGGTCTCGACGTCGAGCGGCACGGTCAAATTGGTCGCCTCGTGTTGAACATGACCGAACCGGTCACGGTGCGGGCCGCTGAGGCACCGGTGGTGCAAGCCGCGGCGGCGCCCACAGTGCCTAGCGCCATCGCGCCTGTCACGACGCCCAGTGGCCGAGTTGTCGAAAACATACCTGTCGCACCGGCTGCAGCGGCTCCGCTGGACCATCCCACGATCGCCCGGAGCAAGGTCCTTGCACCCGGCTCGGGCAGCACTACAGGGCCGGGAGTTTCAGGAACGGGTGACACTCCTCAGGGACCAGGAACGCCAGGCCTCGGCAGCGCTCCGGCCGAAGGCGGCGGCTCAGCCGCGATGAGGACCGGCCGCAACGCGCCGGTGAAGCCGGGTCAAGCCTACGGAACCGGCCGGCTGTATTAATCTGGGCCGCGAACTGGACACAGTCAGCGGTCGCCGGTTCGCGGGACATCTCCGCCCAACTATGATAGCGGCGGAGGTTCCCGCAAATGCACAATTGCCTTTTGCTCCGACTGTCGGCCGGGCTGATGGTCGGTGCCGTTTTCGGTCTGCTTCTCGTTCCGCCGGCCGCCGCCCAGCGCGACCCGCTCCGACTGACACACGGACCGATGCTTGGCGGCGCTACGGCGCATTCAGTTTCCGTTTGGGGCCGCACGTCAGAATCCGGACAGTTCACCGTCCACTATGGGACCGACGCGGCGAGTCTGGATCAAACCACAAAGCCCGCGGCCACGACGATCGACCACGACAACACGGGCGTGGCCCAGCTCACCGATCTCAAGTCGGACACGCGCTATCACTACGAGCTTCTCGTCAACGGCCGCCCGCATGGCCTGCCCGGCAGCTTTCGCACGCTGCCCAGCAGCGACGACACTCGCAATCAGCCACATAATCCCAAGGGCCTGTTCAATTTTCGCTTCGAGATCGGCTCCTGCGCGAATCAAAATCCGGCCAGCGGCCTGGGCCACCGTTCGCTCACCTATGAAAACCTCAATCGGGATTGGGCCGGAAAAGTTCATTTCCACATCATGAACGGCGACTGGCTTTATGAAGAGCTGCGCACTTTTCCGCCCGAAGCCTGGCGACTGGCGCAAGGAGCGGACAAGCTGCCCCGGTGTGTCGAAGTCATGCCGACCGTCGTGGGCGTGTGGGAGAACTACAAGCTCTATCTCAGCCGCGGCGTCGAGCTCGCCAAATGGCATCGGAATGTGCCCAGCTTCTTCACCTTCGATGACCACGAGCTGGTCAACGACATCTATGCGTCCGGCGAGCCGGGCGCACGCGATCGCCGCACGGTCTTTCGCGATATCGGCGTTTATGCCTGGATGGATTATCTCGGCTGGGCCAATCCAGCT
>Ga0136846_1210695_pt1 | contig 13120 bp, 6 predicted proteins | sample HopSoiMetagenom2_FD_96841 | JGI IMG/M metagenome (GOLD analysis project Ga0136846, IMG submission 96841) | Grasslands soil microbial communities from Hopland, California, USA - 2 Assembly 2016 (version 4) | ecosystem: Environmental > Terrestrial > Soil > Grasslands | place: USA: Hopland... | reverse complement strand
CAGCGCGGGCACGACGTGCTGATCTTCCACGTCATGGACGACGAGGAGCTGGACTTTCCGTTCAACGGTCCGATGCGATTTGAGGGGCTCGAATCGCCCGACTTTCTGAACTGCAACCCGCGAGCGCTGCGTGATGGCTATCTCGCAGCGCTGCAACAGTTCCTGGACGACATTCGCCGCGAAGCCGCTCGCAATAGCTGCGACTATTCGCTGATCCGAACCAGCGACCCGCTCGACGCGGCGCTGGCGACGTTCCTGAGCAAACGATTGGCCCTAATGAATCGATAGCAATTCATGCAGTTTGTCCATCAACCACTGACCTGGGCCTTCTTGCTGGCCCTCGTGCCACTGTTGATCCATTTGATCAACATGATGCGGCACCGGCGTGTGCAGTGGGCCGCGATGGAGTTCTTGCTGGCGAGTTACAAGAAGCACCGCACCTGGATTTGGCTGAAGCAGCTACTCCTCCTACTGGCCCGCATGGTCGCCGTAATTCTCGTCGTGGCCATGCTGGCACAGCCGAAGACGCGCGACCAATGGCTGGCGATTTTCGGCGGACGAGTGACGCATCATTTTGTCGTTCTCGACGACAGCTTTTCAATGTCCGACCGCGTGGCCGGCGCATCGGCGATGGACGCCGCGAAGCAAGTCATTACCGCGATTATCGGTCGCGCCATTCAGGAAGATACTCAACAGAAGCTGACGCTAATTCGTTACTCGCAGGCCCGCGCCTCAAATAACGATGCGGCAGCCGACAATCGCGCCGCCGATTTCAACGCCGAGCCAATTGATTCAAACTTCGACATCACGCTCGAGCGCAGGCTGCATACATTTGACGCCACTTCCTTGGCCGTCGGCCCGCGTGACGCTTTAGCCCTGCTGCGACAGCTCCTCGGTGAGTCGAAGGACGAGACGACCATTGTTTATTTGCTGTCCGACTTCCGGCAGAAAGATTGGGGCAGCCCGGCGGAGCTGCGCGAAGCGCTCGGCCAGCTCACGCGCTCGCAGGCCGACGTGCATCTGGTCAATTGCAGCCGTAGCACCGAGCCGAATTTAGGCATCGTAGCGATCGAGCCAGCCGATGAGACGCGTGCCGCCGGCGTGCCGCTATTCGTCAACGTGAAAGTAAAAAATTCCGGCACACGAACAGCCACGAAGGTGCAGCTCAAGCTGCAATCGACCTTTTACCCGCCCGACGAGACCGCCAAAACGCCGCCCACGGCGGCAGACACGCTCAAAGGCCAAACCGACGACCTCGCCACCCTGCTGATCGATCAGATCGGACCGTCCGAAACGATCACGCGACGGGTGCAGGTCTATTTCCCGCAGCCGGGCAAGCACGTCGTCGAAGCCAGTCTGCCTGAAGATCCCGTCGAGAACGATAACCGCCGCTGGTGCGTTATCGATTTTCCTGCTGGCGAGCGAGTGCTCGTGATCGACGGCTCCCCCGAGGTCTATAACTCCGCCTATTTTTTAGGAACTGCTTTTCGTCCGCTGGATCGATCCAACACGGGCATTCAGCCCGATTTTCAGCAGCCCTCATTCCTTCGCGATGCGACGCTTGAAACGCTCAATGGCTATTCCGCCATTTATCTGCTCGATGTGCCGCGATTCGACGGCCGCGCCGTGGAAACCCTCGAAAATTACGTACAAGGCGGCGGCGGCATCGCGATCTTCATGGGACCGGATGTAAACACGGGCTATTACAACCAGGCTCTTTATAAAGACGGCAAGGGACTCTTGCCTGCCCAGCTAGGACTTGAAGCCACCTTGCCGCCGGCTCTCGACGCCAACCAGCCCGACCTGGAAGTGCTGAACCATCCGATCTTCTCGTTCTTTCAGAGCGAGACGAATCCGCTCATCCGCGGCGTGAAGGTCGATCGTTTTCGCAAAGTGCCTGAGGGATGGAAGCCGAGCAGCGATCAGGCCGTCGAGATTATCGCCCGACTTCGCGACAAGAGCCCGCTCATCGTGGAAAAAAAGATCGGTCAGGGCGAAGTCATTTTGGTTTTGACGACTCTGGCGCCCGAATGGAACGACTGGGCCAAAAATCCCAGCTTCGTCGTCGTCGCGCTCAAGATGCAATCCTATCTCGCATCCGCCAGGCGGCTCGATGATCCGCGCCTCGTCGGCACACCGCTCGACCTGCGACTGGAGAGCAGCAAGTATCTGCCCGACGTCTCGTTTGTCGTTCCGGCCGAAAAGACCGGCTCGCGAAACCGCATCGAGCACAATGCAGCCCCGGCAGAATCGGGCAGCGCGACGCTCATGGCCGCGCTGGGCCGGAAGCAGCTGGAAGGTCGATTTGCAGGTGAAACCGACCGCCCCGGAATCTATGAGGCCTGGATCAAATCAACCAAAGGCGAAACTGATGTCCGCCGCTGGGCACTGAATGTCGATCCGGATGAAGGTGATCTCACGCCGATCGAATCAACCGAACTGTTGACGCGGCTTGATCCTGTCAAAGTCGCTTATCATCTCGCAGATCAATACCAGCAGGATGAAGTTACGCCCGCGGGCTACAACCTCAGCACGCTCGTCCTATGCACGCTCGTGCTGTTGCTCGTGGCCGAGCAGCTCTTCGCCTATTCCGCCTCCTACCACGTCGCACCAGGAGGCGTCCTCTGATGACACTGGTTCTACCGGTGCTGGCGGATGCTTCCGCCACCATCCACTACAAATTCGCTCGCCTGCAGACCTTCGCGCAGGGCCAGTGGTGGCACGCGCTGCTGCTGATTGTCGCGGTCATTTCAATTTCGGCTTACGCCGTCTGGATTTATCGCAAGGACAGTGTCGAGCTTCCACGCGGGCTCGCAGTTCTGCTCTGCTTGCTGCGCCTGTGCGCGCTGGCGGGCATCCTGTTTTACTTTTTTGGCCTGGAAAAACGGGCCGAGCGAAAGTTGGTGAAAAACTCCCGAGCGCTTTTACTCATCGACACCAGCCAGAGCATGGGTCTTCGCGACCCACCCGAAGGCGGCGCCACAAACGTCCCCGCTTCGATGAGCCGTGCCGAGCAGGTCGCTAACGAGTTAGCAGGCGGTCCGCTAATTCAGCGGCTTCGCGAGAAGCACGATGTCGTTGCCTACCGGTTTGACCAGTCGGAGAACCCTATTGAAGTCGCTTCTTTCGCGCGCAAGCCGACGCCGCAGGAGATCGCTGAGTCGCAAGTTTCTGAAGAGGATCGCCTCAATAAAGTTGTCGCCGAAAGTCGCTGGCTGGTCTATGTCGCGGCCGGTGTATTTTGCATTTCAATCGTTGCCGGGTTCGTTTACGTCCTCAGACGCGGGAAATCAAAAACTTCGTCCTCTAGTCGCACTTCGGTAGGAGTGCAGCCTGGCGAATCGGAAAGCTGGTCGCTGCTCGCCACGATGACGACACTAATCGCCGCCCTGGTCATTCTCGCCGTTGCCTGTCTGCGCGGCTCCGAAGCCGGCATTTTATCTGTCGTGGGAATTCGCCCCGTTCGCGCCGCACAAGGAACGCAGCCACCGTCCACGTCGAAAGCCGAAACAGAGCAGCCGAAAGTCGATTGGGCGACGCAACTGGTGCCTCGCGGCGGCGAAACGCGGGTCGGCGACAATCTGCAATTCCTGATCGACAAAGAGCGCGGCGGGCCAATCGCCGCGATCGTGTTGTTTACCGACGGCTGCAACAACGCCGGCAGCGACTGCAAAATTGCTGCCGGCATGGCCAGGGAATCGCTCATTCCGATCTACACTGTCGGCCTTGGCTCCAGCGAGCGCCCGCCGAACCTGCGCATCGTTGATCTGGAAGCCCCCGAGCGGGTCTATCCGGGCGACAAGTTCACCGTCACGGGCTACGTCCAGGCTCAGAACTACAACGGCGGTAGCCTTACGATCGAGCTGATGTCGGCCGCTGCCGATGGCAGCGCCGAAACCAAAGAAGACGAGCAGACGCTCGACGTGGGCCGGTCCAGCCAGGTCGTGCCGATCAAGTTCGAGCTCAAGCCCGAAGAGCAAGGCATTCGCCAATACAAGCTCCGCGTGCGGCCTTTCGAAGGCGAGATCGACCGCCGCGACAACGAAAAAACCGCCAAGGTGGAGATCATTGACCGCCGCACAAAAATCCTGCTAATGGCCGGCGGCCCGATGCGAGATTTCATCTTCCTGCGGAACCAACTCTTCCGCGACAAGGAAGTCGTCAGCGACGTTTGGCTGCAGTCAGGCAAGCCCGGGATCTCGCAGGATGCCCATGAGATTCTCTACAAATTCCCTGAGACGGCCGATGAGCTGTTCGAGTACGACGCCATTGTTGCCTTTGATCCCGATTGGGAGCAGCTCGACGAGCTCCAGATTAAGCTGCTCGAGCGGTGGGTGGCAGAAAAAGCTGGCGGCCTGATCATCGTCACTGGTCCCGTCTTCACGCCGCAATGGTCTGGCCGCAAGCGCGGCGACCCGCGCATCGACACGCTCAAGGCGCTCTATCCAGTCGTCTTCCATTACCTTGGCTCGGCGACGCTCAACCTGGGCCGATTCGGAGCCGAAAAAGCCTGGCCGCTGGAGTTCACGACCGATGGCAAGCAGTCTGAATTTCTCTGGCTCGATGACAATTTCGACGCCAGTCAAAGGGCCTGGGCTCAGTTCGACGGCGTTTGTGGCTACTACGCGGTCAAGGACGCCAAGCAGGGCGCGCGCGTCTATGCTCGTTTTGGCGATCCCGACACGGCGATCGACAATACTCAGCCAATCTACATGGCCGGGCAGTTCTACGGCTCGGGCCGCGTGTTCTTCATGGCCAGCGGCGAAATGTGGCGACTGCGCGCCGTCGATGACGCCTACTTCGAGCAATTCTATACCAAGTTGATCCGCTGGGCGTCGGAAGGCCGGCTGCTGCGCGACTCCAGTCGCGGTGTGCTGCTCGTGGATAAAGATCGAGCCGCACTTGGCGATCAGATTGCCGTGCGAGCCATCCTGCAAGACGCGCAACATCGGCCGCTGAATGCCGAGCAGGTTCAGGCCATGCTTGTGCAGCCCGATACGACGCGCAAGCCGCTCACACTGAAGAAAGTCAAAGACGAAGGTCGCGACGGTATCTTTGTGGAACAATTCACCGCCTTGCAGGAAGGCGACTACCGCATCGAGCTGCAGCACCCGGCTGCCGTCGAGCAGGTTCTCCTTCGCGAGGTCCGGGTCAAAATTCCGGCCAAGGAATTGGAGTTTCCCGAGCGGAATGATGCGCTGCTGCGAGAAATCGCGGACAAGAGTGGTGGCGATTACTTCGTCGGCCTGCCGGCGGCTATGAGCACGAGCGAGGAATATCGCGGCGGCCTCACGGCGCGCATCAAGGCGCAGGACCAGGTGACTATTTTACCGGGCACACCCGATCGAGCCTTCGAGCGCCAGCTCATGGGCTGGCTGCTCGCCCTGATTTGCGGAGCCCTAAGTTTAGAGTGGCTGCTGCGGCGGCTAAGTAAACTGGCATGAACAAAGCCGCGAAGGGCACCGCCGCGAAGCGGTGGTCTTGTCGCGGTTCGGGAGCAGATTGCCTTCGACACCAAATAACCATCACTGATATAATTCCCCCGCGCTAAGTAGTAGGCACACTCCGTGTGCCGTCTGCTTGCCGGGAGCAGCCTACATGGCCTCCACGTATCCCGAAATCACCCTCTCGTCCGACCTGCAGTCGCTACTCGCAGGCCTTCGCTGGCGAATTCGTCTTTATATCTGGACCGAAGGAATCGCCCTGGCCATTATCTGGCTTGGCGCGATGTTCTGGGTCGGCTTCGGGCTCGATTATTTACCCGTGCTGATGGGCTCCAGCGAAATGCCGATGGGCCCGAGGGCGTTTCTTTTAGCGGCTACTGGAATCGCGCTGGCCGTCATTCTGTATCGCTGGATTGGCCGGCGGACGTTCGTTCCCCTTGGCGACCGCAGCCTGGCGCTACTCTTAGAGCGCCGCTTCGGTCAGTTTCACGACAGCCTCGTAACGGCCGTCGAAATGGCCGATTTGCCCGATCATGCGTCCGTGTTCAGCCGCGAGCTGCTCGCACGTACAACCGACGAAGCCCGCGCCGGTGCCGACAGCGTCAGCTATCTGCACGTGTTCAACATCACCGCGCTCGTTCGAAAACTAGCTCTCGCCATCCTCGTCATTGGTTCCTTCTTCGGCTTGTACGCCGTCAACGCCCGCGCGCTCGAGCGAGCTGCCGAGCGCCTGTATTTGCTGAGCGACGTGCCATGGCCGCGGAGCGCCAAAATCGAAGTCGTTGGCATTGAGGTCATTCGCCGCCTGGCCCCCGGCGACGATTCGCCGCGCACGATCACGATTCCGTTCGATCACAACGTTGTCAAAGTCGCCCGCGGAACGAACGTCTCGCTTAAAGTTCGTGCCGCCGCACCGCCCCAGGCGGACGTAGTGCCCGATCGCTGCACCGTCTATTACCGCACGCTCAAAAGCACGCCCGCGGTCCGCGGCGAGCGCGGGAACGTGACGATGAGTCAGTTCCGCGACATGACCACGCACGACCCGGCCACCGGCGAAGATCAGAGCTGGCGCAGCTTCTCGTTTGATGGCAAGCCGTTCAAAGGCGTCCTATCGACGATCGAGTTCGACGTCTTCGGCTACGATCACCGGGCCAGCGGTTATCGACTTGAAGTCGTCGAAAGCCCGGCCATCGTCGAAACGCTGATGGACCTGGTTTATCCTAAGTACATGGTCGACGAAGCCACGTCGAGCCATCTGCCGGCCGAAAATCAACCCTATTTGCCCGCCGGCACCTTCATTCCCGCCGGCACGCAGGTCACGCTCAAGTTCAAAGCCAACAAGCCGCTGCAGAAAGTAGATATCGTTCCCAGCAGCGGTGGTGAGCCGATGACGATTGCGATTCCCGCAGACGCTAAAGACGCTCAAAGTTTCGCCTATCCGATCGACGCTTTGCAAACCAGCATGTCGCTGGAAATCACGTTGACCGACACCGACAACGTCACGGGCGAGCGCCCCTTTCGCGTCTTTTTGACTGCTATCGAGGATCAGCCGCCGCAGGTCGAAGTGACGCTCAAGGGCATCGGCAGCGCGGTGACGCCCGATGTGCTGCTGCCGATTCGTGGAAAAATCACCGACGATTATGGAATCCAAAGCACCTGGTCCGCCGTCCAAATCAATGACAGCGGCGAGGAACGCCAGCGGCCCTTCGATCTCGGCAGAGGAGGCGCGGTCGATCACCAAATTGACTTCCGCACGGAAAGGGCCGACAAGACGGGCCTGATCATCAATCCGGGTGACAAGCTGTTTCTAGCGATTAAAGCCGCCGACAAGTTCGACCTGGCTGGCGAGCCGCACGTCGCAGTGGGCGATCGCTACAGCCTCGACGTGGTCACGCCGGAAGACCTGCTAGCGCAGCTCGAAGTGCGCGAGATCGGCCTCCGCCGCCGATTCGAGTTGATTATCGAAGAGATGACCCAGATGCGCGATTCGCTGCTGCGCGTCAAAGCGGGCCTCGCGCCGGGCGCTGCCAGCGGTGCCGATCCTGACGAGACGCGCGCGACTGACGATCTCGACGCCAAGCCGCTCACTCCCGAGCAAAAAGCCCAGCGAGCGCGCGAATTGTCGCAGCTTCGCATTCAGCGGGCGATTCAGCAAAGCCAAAAATCGGTGGCCGAGGTCCTGGGCGTCGCTGCCGGCTTTCTGGGAATCCGCGAGGAGCTGATCAACAACCGGATCGATACTGAAGATCGCAAGAACCGCCTCAAAGAGCAGATCGCTGACCCGCTCAATAAGACCTGCGTCGAGCAATTTCCAAGGTTGGACGAGCGGCTGGTCGCCTTGGAGGCCGTCTTTCAGGGCAGCGGCGCAAAACCTGCACCCGACGCCGCCAGCACCACCGGCGACGAGGCGATCGACCAGGCCAACATTGTTTTAGGCGAGCTTGAAGCCGTCCTTTCGAAAATGCAGGACCTGGAAACGTACAATGAATTGTTGGACCTCGTCCGCGAGCTCTTGAAGGATCAGGGCAAGCTCATCGACCGCACACAGCAAGAGCGCAAACGCGAAACGCTGGAGGAGCTGAAAAAACTTCAGTAACAAAATGACGCATCCAGTGCGGGAAACATGTAGAGCTTTATTGACTTCTCTGTGCCTCTGCGCCTCTGTGCCTCTGCGTTGTCTTGTTGTGGGTTCCATTGTCATTGCGTTTGGACTTCTCGCAGTCGGTAATCCAATCGCATTTGCACAGGACGCTGCAAAGCCGGCTCAATCCTCCGGTCCCACCTCCGCCGATGAGCTGGCCCTTGAACAAAGCCGCGTTGCAGACAAGTACGCCAAGCTTGAGCAGCTCATGCTCAAAATGTCCGAGCTGGAAGGCCTGACCAATCCCAAACGCGCTCAGCTCTTGATCCGGGCTGTCGAGCAGTCCAAAGAGAAGCTCACAAGGACGCAGCTCGACAGCCTCGTAAAGCTGCTCAATCAAAAACAGCTCAAGCGGGCCGTTGACGGCCAGACGACCGTGCAGGCCGATCTCAAAGCGCTCCTCGATCTGCTTATGAGCGAAGATCGCTCCGACCGTCTCAAGAGCGAGCAGCAACGGCTGAAGGAGTACATCAAGGAAGTCGAACGGCTCATTCGCCTCGAAAAATCGCTGCAAGGCCAGACCGAAGGCGCCGCCGACGCGAAACGCCTCGCGCAGGAACAGGCCCGCATCGCCGGACAGACGGGCGATCTCGCTCGCAAGATCCGCGAGAACGAAGAGGGCGGCCAGCCGCAATCTGAAGATCAGAAGTCGTCCGATCAGCAGCCGGGCGAGAATTCATCGAAGCCAGACGAGCAAAACCAGAGCAAATCCGACGATCAGCAGAAATCGGGCGATCAGAAGAGCAGCGATAGCAAATCGGGCGACCAGAAATCCGGAGATCAAAAATCCGGGGACCAGAAATCAGGCGATTCAAAATCTGGCAATCAGAAATCGGGCGATCAAAAGTCCGGAAAACAAAGCTCAGGCAAGCAGAAGGCCGGCGATCAGAAGTCGGGCAAGCAAAAATCCGGTGACCAGAAATCAAGCGACCAGAAATCTCGTGATCAGAAATCCGGTGATCAGAAATCGGATAGTCAGGATTCAAAGCGCAGCGATTCGCAAAAAGGCCAGGAGCAAAAAGGCGAGCAACAAAACCAAGGCGAGCAAAACCAGCAGAACCAACAAGGCCAGCAGGGCAAAGAAGGCCAGCAAGGGCAACAGGGTCAGCAGGGGCAACAAGGAAAGCAAGGAGAACAAGACCAAAACCAGAAAGATCAGCAGCAATCCCAGCAGGATCAGCAGAGCCAAAATCCCGCTCGCCAGCGCCTGGAAAGCGCCCAAGAACGAATGCAGCAAGCGCAAAAAAAGCTCGAAGAGGCCAAGCGGAAGGAGTCGGTCGAGCAGCAGCAGGCCGCACGTGAGGAGCTGGAAAAGGCCAAGGCGGAGTTAGAGGAGATTCTCCGGCAGCTTCGCGAGGAAGAAATTGCCCGCACGCTGGCCCAGCTTGAAGCCCGCTTCCGCAAGATGCTCCAAATGCAGCTCGCCGTCTATGAATCGACGCGCCGCCTCGATCATCTGCCCCCCGACAGCCGCGGCGAGACGTTTCTCGTGCAGTCCGGCAAACTCTCGGCTGACGAGCGAAAAATCGCCGCCGAAGCTCAAAAGGCGCTGACCCTCCTGCAAGAAGAAGGCTCGTCCATCGCCTTCCCCGCCACCGTCGAGCAGATGCACGAGGACATGGCGCAGGTCGCCGACCGGCTGGCCGATGCCAAGATCGATGAAATCACGATTGGCGTCGAAGAAGACATCATCGCTGCTCTCGAGGAAATGATCGTCGCCCTACAGCAGGCCCAACGCGATCGTGATGAGCAGCAGCAACAACAACAGCAACAGCAGCAACAGGAGGACGACGAGCAGCCCCTGGTCGATCAAATTGCCGAGCTCAAGATGATCAAGTCGTTGCAAGAGCGGGTCAACAAGCGCACGCAGCGCTACGCGCGGCTGCTGACCGACGAAAACGATCCCATAGGCCTCGCTCAAGCGCCCGAGCTGATCGATGCCGTTAGAAAACTCGGCGAGCGCGAGCACGAAATATTTCGCATTACCCGCGACATAGTCTTAGGAAAAAATCAATAACCGCAGTGGTAGAATAACAATATGGCTCACGCAAAGGCGCAAAGGCGCAGAGGATGGGAATTAGATGGCGTTTGGCTCTCTGCGCCTCTGCGCCTCTGCGTGAGATTCTTCTTGATTTTGTCCGCAATCGCTCAAGGGTTCGTATTCATTCCTGCGACCGCTGCTCAGGACGAGCTTGAAAAGCGGGCCACGTGGTCGATCCCCACAACGGCCGAAATCAAAGCCCGCCTTGATGACTACATTGCCACGAAGAAGCTCGACGAAGCCGCGAAGCTGAAAATCGAAGCCCTCTGGCCTGACGACGCACATCCGCTCGACGGCGGTGAATTACTCGATCGCCTCGCCGCGTCGCTGGCAGTGGTTGAGCCCAAAGCCGCGGAGGTCGTGACCGCCGTTCGCAATAGCAGCGGTCTATTAGCTGCGCCTGAATTCGATGGCCTCACCGATGAATCGCTGCCTGCGTTCATCCGCGACAACTTGCGATTGTTCGTCGGCCGCTGGCTTGCGCAGCACGACCTCGTCGATGAATCGCTCGAAGTGCTCAAGGACGTTAAGCCCCACAACGTCACGGATCCGGCAACGTTGCTCTTCTATCAGGCCGTCGGCCACCATCGCGTGCTCAAGAAAGACGAATGCCTGGCCGCTGTCTCCAAGCTGCTCGAGCGTGAATCGGAGCTGCCCCGCCGCTATGCCACGCTGGCCCACTTGATGGAAGCCGACATCAAGCCCCTCAAGGAAGACTCGCTCGACGAGATCGCCCGTCTCATGGACGACATCCGCCGCCGCCTCGCCTTGGCCCGGGCGGGCAAGGTGGTCCGCGACGAGGAAGATTCCGTCATCGCGAAGCTTGAAAAAATGATCGACGGCCTCGAGCAGCAACGGCAAATGCGCCAGATGCAAAAACAGCAAGCCAAAAGCCGCAATTCTCGCCGCCCGCCCGACAGTCCCATGCAGGATAGTCAGCGGGCCGAATTGAAAGGAGCCGGCGAGGTCGATCCCAAAAACATCGGCAAGCGCGATGGCTGGGGCAATCTGCCTCCCAAAGAGCGCCAGGAGGTCCTGCAGCAGATCGGCCGCGAGCTGCCCGCCCACTTTCGCGAGACGATTGAGGAGTATTTCAAGCGGCTGGCCCAGGATGGCGTCAAGTGAAGCTTGCCGATTGCATGCATTATGAGGAATCGACGCTTCTGGCCCGCCCACGCCTCAGGACGTAAAGTAAGAGTAGGCCCCAGGTAATAAGCACGCTCCCTGTGCCGTCGCCGGAATAACGTGTGGGTACAACCCTTTTATCCCTGCTCGCCCTTACGGCCTTCGCCGCCGATCCGGTAGTTGAGGTCCGCCCCCTAGCCGGCGAAAGTCTCAGCGGCCGCCTCAAGGAGCTCTCGGCCTCGAGCGCTGTCATTGCCACGGCCACCGGCGAGCAACAGATCGCCACCGCCAAGCTCATGTGGCTTCAGTGGTCGGCTCCCGTGGCGGCCGAAAAGCCACCCACCGATAAAGCAACAACCTGGATCGACTTGCGCGATGGCTCGAGGCTCGCGGCCACCAGCTACGCCGCCTCTGACGGCAAGGCCCAAATCATCATCGGCTCTCGCCCACCTATCGAAATTCCCACCCGCGCGATACATGCCGTTCGCTTTCGCCAGCAGCCGCCCGAGCTGGCTGGCCAATGGCGAGAGATCACATCTTCGCAAGCCACCGGCGACATGATCGTCCTGCGCAAGACTTCCATGCGCACTGTCGAGCAAGGCGACAATGAGCCTCGTACGGTGACTGAGCAAGCCCTCGATCAGCTCGAAGGCACCCTGTCGATCGTGACCGACGACAGCGTGCAGTTCGAGATCGACGGTGAAAAGGTTCCGGTCGCCCGTGAAAAGCTCGAAGGTCTCGTTTATTATCACCCGGGTAAACGCGACGTCGCGGCGCCGATCTGCCGCCTCATCGAAGCCAGCGGCTCGACCTGGCTGCTTCGCGATCTTCAACTCGCTGGCAACCGCTTGAGCGTGACCACATCGGGCGGTGTCTCGCTGGATTTGCCGGTGACGATGATTTCCAAGCTCGACTTTTCGGTCGGCAATGTTGCCTTTCTATCCGATCTGGAGGCCGACTCCGGCGCGGGCGAAATCTCGCTCAGCCTGCAGCCCGCAGCCATGAGTTACAAGTTCGGCCGAGTCTTTCAAGTCCGTAGCCGACCGCCACTGGGCGCCGATAGTTTCCGCATCGCAGGCCACAAGTTCGACAATGGCCTGTCACTGCACAGCCCCGTGAAGCTCGTCTATCGCGTGCCCGAGGGTTTTCGCAAATTCATCGCGGTCGCCGGCGTCGATGATTCCATCGTCGCGCCCGGTCGCTTCAATCTGATCATCACCGGCGACGGCAAAGAGCTGGCTCGCCACGTCTTCAATGCCGATCAGCCCCGGGAGGCTATTCCCCTCGAGCTTGATCTGACTGCAGTGAGGCGCATTTCGATTTCTCTGGAAGCTGCCGGCGGGCAGGATATTGGTGACCAGCTCGACCTCTGCGAAGCGAGGTTCACCAAATGACCAAAACCTCGTTTCGGACATTGATAGTTGCTGCTTCGTGCTTGTTTGGTCATTGGTCATTCGTCATTGGTCATTTGTTTGCCGAGGTCCCTAAAGCGGTGCTAGACGCCGAACAGGCCCGTATCACCGCTATCCAAAAGGCCGTGAAACCAGCCGTCGCCGTCTTCGCCAATGAAGGCAACGGTGGCGGCTCCGGCGTCGTCATTTCGCCCGACGGCTATGCCCTGACCAATTTCCACGTGGCTCAGCCGGCCGGCAGCTATATGAAGTGCGGCATGGCTGACGACCGCCTGTACGACGCCATTATCGTGGGCATCGATCCCACCGGCGATGTGGCCCTGATTAAGCTCCTGGGCCGCGATGATTTTCCCGCCGCCGTGATGGCCAATAGCGACGATGTGAAAATCGGCGACTGGTGTTTTGCCGTCGGCAATCCATTCCTTCTCGCGACCAATCTGCAGCCGACCGTGACCTT
>Ga0136846_1214320_pt1 | contig 13121 bp, 8 predicted proteins | sample HopSoiMetagenom2_FD_96841 | JGI IMG/M metagenome (GOLD analysis project Ga0136846, IMG submission 96841) | Grasslands soil microbial communities from Hopland, California, USA - 2 Assembly 2016 (version 4) | ecosystem: Environmental > Terrestrial > Soil > Grasslands | place: USA: Hopland... | reverse complement strand
CTGGCCAGCGCGGTCCCGCTGGCCTGGCCTGGATACCAGGCGTCCACCACGCCCGCCACCCGCGGCAGCCACCGCATCGCGACCGGCGCGCCCGCGTTGACGATCACGACCGTGTGCGGGTTGGCCGCCGCGACCGCGGAGATCAGCTCGTCCTGCGCGGACGGCAGGCTCAGCGACAGCCGGTCCATGGCCTCGGACTCGGTGTCGTCGGACACCACGACCACGGCGACCGACGCCGACTTGGCCGCGGTGACCGCGGCCTTGATGCCCGGCGCCAGGAAGGACGGCGTTCCCCACAGCAGCTGCGAGGAGGCGCCGCTGATGGCCAGGGTGTACGTCTTCCCGGCGGTCAGCTGGACCGCGGCCGAGTACGTGTGTACCGGCGGCGTGGACGGGTCGTCGATGATCCGCTTGCCGTCCAGCGACAGGTACGTCGAGGTGTAGCAGCCGCACGGGTTGGTGATGGCCAGCACGTACGTGCCGGTCTCCGGCGCGGTGAGCGTGCCCGTGTAGCTACCGCCGGACTGGGTGGGCGCATAGGCCGGCGACAGGTCCGCCGCCGGGATGGCCGGCAGCGCCGTGTCGGCGGGCAGGCCCTGCTGGTACTCCACCTTCGCGGAGCCCGCGGCCGCCTTGATGCCGGCCAGCGGGCTCACCGTGCCCGAGGGGATCACGTAGGCGCTGCCGCCGCCCGCGTAGGCCGGCGAGACGTCCGCGGCCGGGCCGGACACGGCCACGGATCCCCCTGACGACGACAGCGGCAGCACCGAGCCGGCGTTCTTCAGCAGCGTCGTCCCGGCCTCCGCGACCCGGGCGGCCAGCGCGACGTGCCCGGGCGTCGTCACGGTGGCCGAGGTCGTCCCGGTCCGCGGCTGGCTGAACAGATTGAACCGGAACATCTCGGTCAGGATCCGCTGCACCATGGTGTTCAGCACGCTCTTCGGGATCGTCCCGTTCTGCACGGCGGTCTGCAGCGGCGCTCCGTAGTAGGTGTTGAACGGCTGCTCCTGGTCGGTGCCCTGCACCGCTCCCTGGGTCGAGTGCAAAGCCCCGTAGTCCGAGGTCACGAAGCCGCGAAAACCCCACCGGTCGCGCAGGATCGTGGTCTCGAGGTCGGCGTTGTTGCAGGCGAAGCTGCCGTTGATCACGGCGTACGAGCACATCACCGAGGCGTCGCCCGACTTCACCGCGGCGTAGAACGACGGCAGGTAGATCTCGTGCTCGGTCCGCGGGTCGATGATCACGTTGTCGGCCGGCGTGTTCCTGTACGTCTCCTGGTTGTACACGGCGAGGTGCTTCACCTGGGACAGCACGTCCTGGCCTTGCACGCCGCCGATCTCGGGGACGTCGAGCGAGGCGTTCAGGAACGGGTCCTCGCTCAGTGCCTCGAACGACCGGCCCCAGCGCGGGTCGCGGTCGATGTTCACGGTCGGCCCGAGGTTGACGCTGGCGCCCTTGCCGTACTCTTCGGCCCCGATCACCTGGCCGTACCGCTGGGCCAGGGCCGGGTCCCAGGTCGCCGCCAGCGCCACGCCGGCCGGCAGCTGGGTGACCCCGGTCAGCCCGTCGGCCACCCCGGCAGGCCCGTCCTCCTCGCCCACCGCCGGGATGCACAGCGCGGGGATCGCGGGCGTGTAGAACACGTACGGATTGGTGGTGCCGTGGCCCTCCACCATGGAGATCTCGTCGGCCAGGCTCATCCGCGCCATCAGCTGGGCCACCCGCTGCGCGACCGGCGCCCGGGAGCTGACCCACGGGCAGGAGGCACTCGCGGCCGCCGCTGAGGCCTGGCCGGCGGCCGCGGTCGCGGGCACGGCGAACAAGGCGGCCAGCGCGGCCGCGGTCACCACCCGTCCCGATCGTCCCACCCGGCACTTTGACAGGATTTGGCAAAATCGATCAACAGTGACCACGTTGTCCTCCGGTTCAGGCCTCATCCCCCGCTATGGACCACGTAATTCAACAAGACCTAACACATCGTGCCGTGGAAGGAAAGGTGCATTCCCGGGCTTTTACGGGCTTTTAAGGTGCCCGCCTGGCGGCGCCTTCTGGGCGCGGGCGGAGCAGCCGGCGGCGGGCCGCTGGCACAATGCTCTGGTGACGCAAAACCAGTCAGTGGACCAGCGGATCGCCGACCAGCTCGGCGTGGCCGTCCGTCAGGTCAGCGCCGCGGTCGGCCTGCTCGACGGCGGCGCGACGGTGCCGTTCATCGCCAGGTACCGCAAGGAAGCCACCGGCGGCCTCGACGACGCCCAGCTGCGCACGCTCGATGAACGCCTGCGCTACCTGCGCGAACTTGACGAGCGACGGGACGCGATCCGCAAGGAGATCGAGAGCCAGGGCAAGCTGACCGACAGGCTCGCGGCCCAGCTCCGCGCGGCCGACTCCAAGGCCCGGCTGGAGGACCTCTACCTGCCGTACAAGCCGAAGCGGCGCACCAGGGCGCAGATCGCCCGCGAGTCCGGCCTGGAACCGCTGGCCGACATGCTCCTGGCCGATCCCACCCGGGACCCGCATGCCGAGGCGGCCGCCTTCGTCGACCCGGACCGGGGCGTCGCCGACGCGAACGCGGCCCTGGAGGGCGCCCGCGCCATCCTGGTCGAGCGCTTCGCCGAGGACGCGGACCTGCTCGGCGAGCTGCGCGAGTCGATGGCCGCCCGCGGCTCGCTCACCTCCCGGGTCCGCGCGGGCCAGGAGCAGAAGGGGGCCAAGTTTTCCGACTACTTCGAGTTCAGCGAGCCGTTCACGAGGCTGCCGTCGCACCGCGTGCTGGCCCTGTTCCGCGGTGAGAAAGAGGAGATCCTCGACCTCACCCTGGAACCCGGGGCCGAGGACGCGGAGTACGAGGCGCGCATCGCCGGCCGGTTCGGCCTCAGCGACCAGGGCCGGCCTGCCGACCCGTGGCTCGGCGCCACCGTGCACTGGGCCTGGCGCACCCGCATCCTGATGCACCTGAGCGTGGACCTCCGGGTCCGGCTGTGGCAGGCGGCCGAGGACGAGGCGGTCCGGGTGTTCGCCGCCAACCTGCGCGACCTGCTGCTGGCCGCCCCGGCCGGCGCGCGTACCACGATCGGGCTGGACCCCGGCTTCCGGACCGGCGTCAAGGTCGCGGTCACCGACGCCACCGGCAAGGTGCTCGGCACCGCCACGATCTACCCGCACGAGCCGCAGCGCCGCTGGGACGAGTCCATCGACGTCCTGGCCCGGCTGGCCCGCTCCCACCACGCCGACCTTGTCGCCATCGGCAACGGCACCGCCTCCCGGGAGACCGACCGGCTGGCCGCCGACCTGATCAAGCGCTATCCCGAGCTCAACCTGACCAAGGTGGTCGTGTCCGAGGCCGGCGCCAGCGTCTACTCGGCCTCGGCGTACGCCTCGGAGGAACTGCCCGGCCTTGACGTCTCGCTCCGCGGCGCCGTGTCGATCGCCCGCCGGCTGCAGGACCCGCTGGCCGAGCTGGTCAAGATCGACCCGAAGTCCATCGGCGTCGGCCAGTATCAGCACGACGTGGCCGAGGGCAAGCTGTCGCACTCGCTGGACGCCGTCGTCGAGGACTGCGTGAACGCGGTCGGCGTGGACCTGAACACCGCCTCGCAGCCGCTGCTGGCCCGGGTGTCCGGGATCACCGCCGGGCTGGCCGCCGCCATCGTGGCCCGGCGCGACTCCGAGGGCCCGTTCCGCGCCCGCCAGCAGCTCATGGGCGTACCGCGGCTCGGCCCCAAGGCGTTCGAGCAGTGCGCCGGGTTCCTGCGCATCCGCGGCGGCGACGACCCGCTCGACGCCTCCGGCGTGCACCCCGAGGCGTACCCGGTGGTCCGCCGCATCCTGGCCGCGACCGGGACCTCGGCCGGCGAGCTGATCGGCAGCACCGCCACCTTGCGCGCGCTCAGGGCCACCCAGTTCACCGACGAGCGGTTCGGGCTGCCGACCGTCACCGATATCCTGCGCGAGCTGGAGAAACCGGGTCGCGACCCCCGGCCCGCGTTCGCCACCGCGACGTTCGCCGAGGGCGTGGAGAAGATCGGGGATCTCGAGCCGGGCATGGTCCTGGAAGGCGTGGTGACTAACGTGGCCGCGTTCGGCGCGTTCGTCGACGTCGGCGTGCACCAGGACGGCTTGGTGCACGTGTCGGCCATGTCGCGCACCTTCGTCTCCGACCCCCACACGGTGGTCAAGTCCGGTGACGTGGTCCGGGTAAAGGTGCTGTCGGTCGACATCCCCCGGCACCGGATCTCACTCACCCTGCGGCTGGACGACGACGCCGCGCCGGGGGCTGACCAGGCGCCCGGCGGAGGACAGGGCCGGGGTGGCCGCCCGGGCGGCGGCAACCGGGGCGGCGCCCGCGACGCGGCCCCGGACGGCGCGCTGGCCGACGCCCTGCGCCGGGCCGGCCTGGTCCCTAAGCCCCCCCGCGACCGATAGCATCGGGTATCCGCTTTCTCCACTACCTAGGAGCACACCGTGTCCAGCCAGCAGCTTCGCATCACCCTCGCCGGAAGCGAGCATGTGGTCGAGGCGGGCACGACGGCGGGCGCGGCCCTCGGCCCTGAGCCAGGCGTCATCGCGGCCAGGGTCAACGGCGAGCTGCGCGACCTGGCCAGCCCGGTCGCCGACGGCGACGTGGTAGAGCCCGTCGCCATCGCCAGCGACGACGGCCACTACATCTTGCGGCACTCGGCCGCGCACGTCATGGCCCAGGCCGTCCAGGACCTGTTCCCGCAGGCCAAGCTGGGCATCGGGCCGCCCGTGGAGAACGGCTTCTACTACGACTTCGACGTGGACAAGCCGTTCACCCCCGAGGATCTGAAGGCCATTGAGGCCCGGATGCGCCAGATCGTCAAGCAGGGTCAGCGGTTCTCCCGCCGGGTGGTGACCGACGAGCAGGCCCGGTCCGAGCTCGCCGCCGAGCCGTACAAGCTCGAGCTGATCGGCCTCAAGGGGCACCCGTCGTCCGAGGACGGCGAGTCGGTCGAGGTCGGCGGCGCGGAGCTGACCATCTACGACAACCTGAACCCGGCCAACGGTGAGCTGTGCTGGAAGGACCTGTGCCGCGGCCCGCACCTGCCGGACACCAGGGCCATCCCGGCGTTCAAGCTGATGCGCACCGGCGGGGCCTACTGGCGGGGGAGCGAGAAGAACCCCCAGCTGCAGCGCATCTACGGCACCGCCTGGCCGACCAAGGACGAGCTGCGCGCCTACACCGTCCGTCTGGAGGAGGCCGCCAAGCGCGACCACCGCAAGCTCGGCGCGGAGCTCGACCTGTTCTCGTTCCCGGTCGAGCTCGGCAGCGGGCTGCCGGTCTTCCACCCCAAGGGCGGCATCATCCGCCGGGTGATGGAGGACTACTCGCGCCGCCGCCACGAGGAGGCCGGATACGAGTTCGTCAACACCCCCCATGTCACCAAGGAAGACCTGTTCATCACCTCCGGGCACCTGGAGTGGTACAAGGACGGCATGTTCCCGCCCATGGTGCTGGACGGGGCCACGTACTACAACAAGCCGATGAACTGCCCGATGCATATCCTGATCTACGCGTCGCGCGGGCGGTCCTACCGGGAGCTTCCGCTGCGGCTGTTCGAGTTCGGCACCGTGTACCGGTACGAGAAGTCCGGGGTGGTGCACGGCCTGACCCGGGCCCGCGGTTTCACCCAGGACGACTCGCACATCTTCTGCTCCCCCGGGCAGCTGCAAGATGAGCTGGCCTCGCTGCTGACGTTCGTGGTCGGGCTGCTGCGCGACTTCGGGCTGACCGAGTTCGAGGCGGAGCTGTCCACCCGGCCGGAGAAGTACGTGGGCGAGCTGTCGGAGTGGGCCGAGGCCGAGGCGGCGCTCAAGCACGCGCTCGACGTGTCCGGCCTGCCGTACGTGGTCGCCGAGGGCGAGGGCGCCTTCTACGCCCCCAAGATCGACGTGCACGTCAAGGACGCGATCGGCCGCCGCTGGCAGCTGTCCACCCTGCAGGTGGACCTGCAGGAGCCGGTCCGGTTCGGCATCGAGTACCAGGCCGCCGACGGGACGCGGCAGCGCCCGTACATGATCCACCGCGCGCTGTTCGGATCCATCGAGCGGTTCTTCGGCATCTTGGTCGAGCACTACGCGGGGGCTTTCCCGCCCTGGCTCGCGCCGGTCCAGGTGACCGGCATCCCCGTCACCGACGCGCACGTGCCCTACCTGGAGAAGGTCGCCGCGAGCCTGCGCGAGCAGGGCATCCGGGTCGAGGTCGACGGCAGCGACGACCGGATGCAGAAGAAGATCAGGACCGCGCAGCGCCAGAAGGTGCCGTTCATGCTGATCGCGGGCGACGACGACGTGACCGCCGGCGCGGTCTCGTTCCGGTACCGGGACGGAACGCAGAAGAACACCGTTCCGGTGGCGGACGCCGTGGCGGAGATCGTCACCGCCGTGCGCGACCGCGTTCAGGTATAGGGGTCGCCCCCGTGGCTGACCCTGACGACGTCTTCGCGGGCGTCCCCGACGCCTTCGGGCGGCTGTGGACCCCGCACCGGCTGGCCTACATCAAGGGCGAGAACAAGCCGTCGGGCCCGGGGGAGGACGAGGGCTGCCCGTTCGACCGGGCACCCAAGCTCACCGACGAGGAAGGCCTGATCGTCGCCCGCGGCGAGCTGGTGTACGCGGTCCTCAACCTGTACCCGTACAACGCCGGCCACGTGCTGATCTGCCCGTACCGGCACGTGGCCGACTACACCGACCTGACGTCCGCCGAGACGGCCGAGTTCTCCGAGTTCACCAAGCACGCGGTCCGCGCGCTGCGGCAGGCCTCCGGCGCGCATGGCTTCAACATCGGCATCAACCTGGGCACCGTGGCCGGCGCAGGCATCGCCGCCCACCTGCACCAGCACGTGGTACCCCGATGGGGCGGCGACACCAACTTCATGCCCATCACCGCCACCACCCGCGTGCTGCCCCAGCTCCTAGCCGACACCCGCAAGCTCCTCGCCGACGCCTGGCCGTCCGGGGGGACGGGCAGTCCCCCCGGGGCCTAGCACTGCTCAGTCCGGCTTGGAGTCGGCGGCGACCTTGGCGGCCAGGTGCGACGGGAGCGGCTCGTGCCGCAGGTAGGCCCGCGTGAACGAGCCCGTCCCGTGCGATACCGAACGCAGTTCGATGGCGTACCGGGTGATCTCGAGTTCCGGGATCTCCGCCTTTACCAGGGTCCGGCCCACGCCGATCGCCTCGGTGCCGAGCACCCGGCCGCGACGCGAGGACAGGTCCGACATCACCGCGCCCACGTAGTCATCCGGCACCAGGATGCACACCACGTCGACCGGCTCGAGCAGCGTCGGCTGCGCCTTGTCCACGGCGTCCCGCAGGGCCAGCCGGCCGGCCTTCTGGAAGGCCATGTCGGAGGAGTCGACCGAATGCGCCTTGCCGTCGTACAGGGTGACCCGGACGCCGGTCATTGGGTAGCCGGCCGTGACACCCTGCTCCATCTGCCAGCGGACGCCCTTTTCCACCGACGGGATGAACTGCCTGGGCACCACCCCGCCGACGATCTTGTCGACGAACTCGAAGCCGGCCGAGTCGTCGAGGGGCTCCACCTCGATGTGGCAGATGCCGTATTCGCCGTGCCCGCCGGTCTGCTTGACGTTGCGGCCGAGCCCCTGGGCCTTGCCCGCGATCGTCTCCCGCAGCGGCACGCGCAGGTCGGTGGTCTGCACCGCCACCCCGTACCGGTTCGCGAGCCGGTCGAGCAGCACGTCGGCGTGGGCCTCGCCCATGCACCACAGCACCAGCTGCCTGGTCTCGGCGTTGTTCTCCAGCCGCAGCGTCGGGTCCTCGGCGATCAGCCGGTTCAGGCCCTGAGAGAGCTTGTCCTCGTCGGCCTTGGACTTGGCCACGATTGCCACCGGCAGCAGCGGCTCGGGCATCGACCAGGACTCCATCAGCAGCGGGTAGTCCTTGTCCGACAGCGTGTCGCCGGTCTCGGCGGTGCTCAGCTTGGCCACCGCGCAGATGTCGCCCGCCATGCACGCGGTGAGCGGTCGCTGCTGCTTGCCCAGCGGCGAGGTCAGCGCGCCGATGCGCTCGTCGTCGTCGTGGTCCTCATGACCGCTGGCGGCGCGGCCGTGGCCGGACACGTGCACGGAGGCGTCGGGGCGCAGCGTGCCGGAGAACACCCGGACCAGGCTGATCCGGCCAACGTAGGAGTCGGTGGTGGTCTTGACCACCTCGGCCAGCAGCGGGCCGTTGGGGTCGGGGGTCAGGCCGGCGACGGGCTTGCCGTCCGGCGTGGTGACCGCGGGTATCGGGTGCTCGGCGGGGGAGGGGAAGGCCTCGGTCATCACTTCGAGCAGCTCGAGCATGCCCATCTTCTGCGGCGCGGAGGTGACGAGCACCGGGTAGAAACTGCCCCGCGCGACCGCCTTCTCCAGGTCCTCGATGAGCACCTTGGGGTCGATCTCCTCACCGGACAGGTACCGGTCCATGAGGGACTCGTCTTCGCTCTCGGTGATGATGCCCTCGATCAGCTCACCGCGCAGCTCGGCCATGCGGTCCTCATCCGCGGCCGCGGCCGCGCCCTCGGAGCGCTGGCCGCCCGAGTAGCTGTACAGCTTCTGCGACAGCAGCCCGATCAGGCCGGACGCCGGCTCGCCGACCGGCAGGTACAGCGGCGCTACCGCATCGCCGAAGGCCTCACGGCAGGCGTCGAGGGTGGCCTGGAACTCGGCCCGCTGGTGGTCGATCTTGGTGATGACGACGGCGCGGGGCATGCCGACGGCGGCGCACTCCTCCCACAGCATCCGGGTCACGCCGTCGATCCCGTCGGTGGCGGACACGGCGAACAGCGCTGAGTCGGCCGCGCGGAGCCCGGCCCTGAGGTCCCCCGTGAAGTCGGCGTAGCCGGGTGTGTCGAGCAGGTTTACCTTGATGCCGTTGTGGATGATCGGTGCGAGGGTCAGGTTGACTGAGCGCTGCTGCCTGACTTCAGTCTCGTCGAAGTCGCTGACCGTGGTGCCCTCTTGGATGCTGCCGGGGCGCTGGATGGTGCCGGTCGCGGCCAGCAACGCCTCGACCAGGCTGGACTTCCCCGTCCCGGAATGGCCGACCAGGACCACGTTCCGTACCTGATCGGCCGCTGGTGCCCTGCCCGCGGCTCCTCCCGCCCCACTGCCTGCTGCTGCCATTGAGGTCGCCTCCTTGCGATTGCTTCTCCCGCCGGCCCAACGTCGCGCACGACCAGCCTTTACCCGTGAACACCGTGTCCACAAGACCCACGGAAAGAATCTCCCCGGTTACCGGAAGGCGAAGCCCCGGCCAGCAGCTGAAAACGCAAGCTCAGCCCGGCGGTAGGATCGTACGGCCATGCTGAACCCCCTGCGTCCCGTCATGACCCGCGTGTTCACGCCCGCGGGCAGGGCCCTCGCGCGCACCCCGATCACGCCGAACGCCGTCACGGTCATCGGCACGGTCGGCGTCGTGGGCGGGGCACTGGGCCTGTTCCCGATCGGCGAGCTGTTCCCCGGCGCCTTCACCTGCACGATCTTCGTGCTGCTGGACATGCTGGACGGCGTGCTGGCCCGGTTGAAGGGCACCAGCGGCACGTACGGGGCGTTCCTGGACTCGACCATGGACCGGATCGCCGACGCCGGCATCTTCAGCGGCCTGGTCGTCTGGTTCATGCTCGGCGGCCGCAACCCGCTGCTGGCCGGGGTTTGCCTGTTCTGCCTGGTAGCGGGGAACCTGGTGTCCTACGTGAAGGCGCGGGCCGAAGGGCTGGGCCTGCGCTGCGACGTGGGCCTGATCGAGCGGCCCGAGCGGATGCTGATCTCGCTGATCGCCGTCGGCGTGTCCGGGCTCGGCGTGCCGTACATTCTCAACATAGGTCTGTGGGCGCTGGCGGTGGGCAGCGCCTTCACTTTCTTGCAGCGCATGCGCGCGGTATACAAGTCAGCGAAGGCTCCTGCTCCGACTGAGGAAGGCTAGCGGTGGCCGTACTTGGCGAACGGCTGACGGGGGTCGCGTACCAGCTCGGCTGGACGGTGATCCGCCGCGTCCCGCTGTCGTGGGCCTCGTGGGCCTTTGCCAAGACGGCCGGCATCGCCTGGCGCCGCCAGGGGCCGGGGGTCCAGGTGCTCGAGGCCAACCTGCGCCGCGTGCTGAGCTGGAAGTACGGCACCGACGAGGTGGACGGCCAGGAACTGCGCGCCCTGTCGAGGGCGGCGCTGCTGTCCTACGCCCGGTACTGGCTCGAGGTGTTCCGGCTGTCGGTGACTCCCACCGAGCGACTGGTATCCGGGATGCGCTTCCAGGGGCCGAACGAGGCGACCATCTTCTCCCACCTCAAGGCCGGCCGCGGCGTGATCATCGCGCTGCCGCACATGGGCAACTTCGAGCAGGCCGGCGCGTGGGTCATCGCCGAGGGAGCCGGGAAGTTCACCACTGTCGCCGAGCGGCTCAAGCCCGAGTCGGTCTACGAGAGCTTCCTGCGGTTCCGGCAGCGCCTGGGTTTCGAGGTCCTCCCGCTCACCGGCGGCGGCAGCCCGTTCGGCACCCTGGCCCAGCGGCTGCGCGCCGGCGGCCTGGTGTGCCTGGTCAGCGACCGGGACCTGAAGGAGAGCGGCGTCGAGGTCGAGCTGTTCGGGGAGAAGGCGCGCATCTCCGCGGTCGCCGCCCTCGCGGTGCACACCGGCGCGGCGCTGATGCCGACCGCGACCTGGTTCGACGGCGAGGACTGGGGCGCCCGGATCTACGACGAGATCCCGGTGCCGGAATCGGGTACCCGCGCCGAGAAGGTCGCGGCCATGAGCCAGCAGCTGGCCGACCGCTTCACCGAGGCGATCGCCGAGCATCCCGCGGACTGGCACATGCTGCAGAAGGTCTTCGTCGCCGACCTCGACCCGGCCCGCCTGGCCGCGCCGTCCGCGCGGGTGCCGGCCCCGCGGAACGAACCATGAAGATCGGGATCACCTGCCCCTATTCATGGGACGTGCCGGGCGGCGTGCAGCAGCACATCAGGGACCTGGCCGAGGCGCTGATCGACGAGGGCCACGAGGTCTCGGTGATTTCCGCGGCCGACGACGACACGCCGCTGCCGCCTTACGTCACCCCGGCGGGCCGGGCAGTGCCGGTGCCGTACAACGGTTCGGTGGCGCGGCTGTCGTTCGGCTTCCTGTCGACGAACCGGGTGCGGCGCTGGATAAAGGAGGGCGGGTTCGATGTGCTGCACGTGCACGAGCCCGAGATCCCGAGCCTGTCGCTGCTGGCCTGCTGGGTCGCCTCGGGCCCGATCGTCGCGACGTTCCACACCGCGATCCCGCGCTCCCGCATCCTGCTGGTGACCTACCCGGTGGTGCGTACCGGCCTGGAGAAGATCAACGGCCGGATCGCGGTGTCGGAGGCGGCCCGGACCACCCTGGTCGAGCACATCGGCGGCGACGCCGTGGTGATCCCGAACGGGGTGGCCACTCCCCGGTACCGCAAGGCCGAGCCGCTGCCGGGCTGGCCCGGCCCGGGCGGCGCGATCGGCTTCCTCGGCCGGCTCGACGAGCCCCGCAAGGGCCTGTCCGTCCTGCTCAAGGCCTTCGAGATCCTCGGTCCGGAGCGGCCCGGTCTGCGGCTGCTGGTGGCCGGCCGGTACGCGGACGCCGACGAGCTGCTGCACAAGCTCCCGGCCGGCCTGCGCGACCGCGTCGTGCTGCTCGGGCAGGTCAGCGAGGACGAGAAGGTCCGCCTGCTGCACTCGGTCGACGTGTTCTGCTCGCCGAACACCGGCGGTGAGTCGTTCGGCATCGTGACCGCCGAGGCCATGGCGGCCGGCCTGCCCGTGGTGGCCAGCGACATCGAGGCGTTCCGCCAGGTCCTGCGCGGCGGCGAAGCCGGGGAGCTGTTCGCCAACGGAGACGCCGCCGACCTGGCCCGGGCGGCCGGGCGGCTGCTCGGCGACCCCGCCCGGCGGGCCGAGCTCTCGGCCGCGGCGCTGGCCGCGGTGGCCGACTACGACTGGTCGGTGGTGGCCCGCGACGTGTACAGCGTCTACGAGACCGTCGTCCTCGGCAGCACCGAGGTCGCCGTCACCGCGTCCGGCGGTGAGTTCGGGTGATCACCGACATCGTCATCGTCGTCGCGGCCGCCCTGTTCATCGGGGTGTACGTGTCCTGGCGGGCCGGCCGGATCGACCGCCTGCATGCCCGGGTCGACATGGCCCGCGCCGCCCTGGACGCGACCTTGCTCCGGCGCAGCTCGGTCGCCCTGGAGCTGGCCACCTCCGGCCTGCTCGACCCGGCCACCAGCCTGCTCCTGGCCAGCGCGGTGCACGGGACCAAGGACATCACCTCCCGGCCCCGTGACCTGGCCGAGAGCGACCTGACCCGGGCGCTGCGGGCCGCGTTCAGCCAGCCCGACTTCCGGGCCTCGATCGACGGCAAGGAAGGCGCCGACGAGCTGCTCGCCGAGGTCGAGGCGGCCGCGCACCAGGTGTTCCTGGCCCGCAAGTTCTACAACGACGTGGTCGCGGCGACCCGGCTGGCCCGGAGCCGCCCGCTCGCCCGGGTGCTGCGCCTGTCCGGCCGGGCCACGGCCCCCGAGTTCTTCGAGATGGACGATTCCCTGGTCGCCGAGAACACGAGCGCCCCGCTTGGCCGGTAGCCACCTGGCCATACGATGGTGGTAGGCATTGACTCTTGATTTAGCAAGCGAGGTACCGAGTGTCCACCGACAGTGTCAGCCAGCCAGCCACCGGCACCGCGCGGGTAAAGCGCGGCATGGCCGAGATGCTCAAGGGCGGCGTGATCATGGATGTGGTCACGCCCGATCAGGCCAAGATCGCCGAGGACGCCGGCGCGGTCGCCGTGATGGCGCTCGAGCGCGTGCCCGCCGACATCCGCGCCGAGGGCGGCGTCGCCCGGATGAGCGACCCGGACATGATCGACTCGATCATCGCCGCGGTGTCCATCCCGGTGATGGCCAAGTGCCGCATCGGCCACTTCGGCGAGGCGCAGGTGCTGCAGGCCATCGGGGTCGACTACATCGACGAGTCCGAGGTGCTGACCCCGGCCGACGAGGCCAACCACATCGACAAGCACGCCTTCGAGGTGCCGTTCGTCTGCGGCGCCACCGAGCTCGGCGAGGCGCTGCGCAGGGTCGGCGAGGGCGCGGCGATG
>Ga0136846_1212940_pt1 | contig 13121 bp, 12 predicted proteins | sample HopSoiMetagenom2_FD_96841 | JGI IMG/M metagenome (GOLD analysis project Ga0136846, IMG submission 96841) | Grasslands soil microbial communities from Hopland, California, USA - 2 Assembly 2016 (version 4) | ecosystem: Environmental > Terrestrial > Soil > Grasslands | place: USA: Hopland... | reverse complement strand
GCGATGTGGCGGGAGACTCCGGTGGTGCTTCCGGTAGTGCAGCTGGAGCCTTCGGCGGTGCGGCTGGAGCCTCCGGCGGTGCGGCTGGAGTCTCCGGCGGTGCGGTCGGAGCTTCCGGTAGTGCGGCCGCGGGCGCCCGCGTCGGCGTCGGGGCGGGGTCGAGCGCGGGTGCCTCGGTGCTGTCCGGGGTCGCGACCGAGACCAGGGCCTTGGCGAACTCGACCTGATCGGCCAGCACGCGTGCGGCGAAGGTGAAGGCGGCGTCGACGGTCGCGCGCACGTCCGGCAGGCCGGCTCCTGCGTCGTCCGGACGGCGGACGGCCGACCGGGCGGTCTGCTGCCACGCCTGGACCGCGGACGCCAGCGCCTCCTGCGTCCGCTTGGTCAGCCGGACGAACTCCTCGATCGGTGCGGTCATGACCCATCTCCCGGTCGGTGCGTCGCGCCCCCTCGGACAGGCTCACCATAGGCACGGCGGCGCACCCCGGCGGAGTCTCTCCTGCATTTCCGCCGTGTGGGAACTCGCGACGATCCACCCGTCGGGCCGCCCGGACCACCCATTCTGCACGCAGCAGCCCCGAGCGGAGGTCCGCGTGGAGTCCATGACCGTCCTGGCCGATGCCGCGGAGAATCTTCACCCGGCGCGGATGCAGATGGCCCTGTCGCTGGGCTGGCACATCATCTTCTCCTGCTTCGGAATCGCCCTTCCGCTGATCACCGTCTTCACCGAGTGGCGCGGGCACAAGCGGGCCAATCCCGCGCTCAGCGGGCTGGCGCACACCTGGGCCAAGGCCATGGGGGTGCTCTTCGCCGCCGGCGCCGTCTCCGGCACGCTGCTGTCCTTCGAGATGGGCATCCTGTGGCCCGGGCTCATGGACCGCTTCGGCGAGATCTACGGATTCCCGTTCGTGCTGGAGGGCTACGCCTTCTTCATCGAGGCCATCTTCGTCGGCATCTACCTCTTCGGCTGGAATCGGATGTCACCACGTGCGCACATGCTCAGCGCCGTGCCGATGATCATCTCGGGCATGGCCGGCGCCTTCTTCGTCGTCGCCGCGAACGCCTGGATGAACAACCCCACCGGTTTCCGGCTGGACGCCGAGGGCAACGTCGTGGACGCGCGACCGTGGGCGGCGATGTTCGGCCCGTCGACGTGGCCGCAGACCGTGCACATGATGCTGGCGGCCTACATGGTCACCGGTTATGCGGTCGCCTCCGTCTATGCGATCGGCATGCTGCGCGGTCGGCGCGACCATCACCACCGCTTCGGCCTGCTCATCCCGCTGACCCTCGCCGCGGTCATGACGCCGATCCAGATCGGTGTCGGTGACTGGATCGCCAACACGGTCGCCGAGAACCAGCCGGCCAAGCTGGCGGCGATGGAGGGGCTGTACCGGACGGAGTCCGGGGTCGCGCTGTCACTCGGCGGCCTCTACTACGACAACGACCTGCACTACGCGCTGCAAGTCCCTGACGGGCTCTCCCTCCTGATCCACCACGACCCGAGCGGCGTCGTCGAGGGGCTGGAGGACTTCCCGGCCGACGAACGTCCCCCGGTCAACGTCGTCCACCTCGCCTACAACGTGATGGTCGGCCTCGGCTCCGCCTTGATGCTGCTCGCGCTCGTCCTCGCCTGGGTGTGGTGGCGCCGACGACGGATACCGGCGTCCCCCTGGTTCCTGCGCGCCGTGGCCGTCTCCGGCGTCGCGGCGATCGCCGCACTGGAGTGCGGCTGGATCACCACCGAGGTCGGCCGGCAGCCGTGGATCGTCTACGGGATCCTGCGGACGGCGGATGCGGTGAGCCCGGCCCCGGGGCTCTTCCTCGGCTTCTACGGCGTCGCCGCCGTGTACCTCGTCCTCACGGTCCTGACCGTCATCGTGCTGCGCCGCCTGGCGCGTTCCCACGACACGCCTGCTCCTCAGGAGGTGGACGCGACACCGCCGGACCGGCACAGCGAGGAGGTCGCGGTGCGATGACCCTCGCAGAGGTCGTGCTCGGCATCATGTTCGTCGGGCTGCTCGCCTACGGCCTGTTCGGCGGCGCGGACTTCGGGGCCGGGATCTGGGACCTGCTGGCCGGGGGAACCCGGCGCGGCGCCCGACAGCGGGAGCTCATCGAGCACTCCCTGGGCCCGGTGTGGGAGGCCAACCACGTCTGGCTGATCTTCGTGCTCGTCGTCCTCTGGACCGGGTTCTCCGGTGCGTTCGCCTCGGTGGTCAGCACCATGTACATCCCGCTGACCCTGGCCGCGTTCGGGATGATCGCCAGGGGGGCGGCGTTCGCGTTCCGCAAGAGCATCACCACGCTGCCCATGCGGCGATTCCTCGGCGCCGCCTTCGCCCTGTCCAGCCTGATCACCCCGTACTTCCTGGGCGCGGTGGTGGGCGGGGTGGCCTCGGGCCGGGTGCCACTCGGGATCGCCGCCGGCGACGTGGTGACCAGCTGGATCAACCCCACGTCGGTGCTGGGCGGGGTCATGGCCGTGCTGGTCTGCGCCTACCTCGCCGCGGTCTTCCTCTGCGCCGATGCGCGGCGGGAGGGCGCCGATGACCTGGCCGACGCCTTCCGTATCCGGGCCCTCGTGGCCGCGGGCGTGACGGGCGTGGCCGGCCTGGCCGGGCTCCTGGTGCTGCGTTCCGACGCACCCCTGCTCTGGGAGGGACTGACCGGCCGGGCACTCGGGGTCATCGCGCTGTCGGTGGCCGCCGGAGTTGCCGCGGTCGTGTTCCTCATCCGCCAGCGGTACGGCTCCGCACGCATCGCCTCGGCCCTCGCCGTCGCCGCGATCCTGGTCGGCTGGGCGGTCGCGCAGTACCCCTACATCCTGCTGCCGGAGGTGACCATCGAGGAGGCTGCGGTCGGGCGCACCACTCTGGTGGCTATGCTCGTCGCCCTCCTGGCAGGTGCGGCGATCCTCGTGCCGGCGCTGATCTACCTGTTCCGGTTGTTCCAGCGGACGCAGCCTGATCGCATGCCGTCGGACACCGCTGTCGACAGCGAGGCGGTGTACTGACCGGGGGCGGCCGATGGCGCACGCGAGCGAGCCGGGCGACCGGTCGCGCACTCCGCTGCCCTGGCCGGCCTGCGGTCTCGGCGCCGGGCTGTACGACCTCCGGACCCGTGGTTTCGCGCGGTACCTCCGAGGGGTCGTCGACAACCTGACGCTGGCACGGGGCCGACACGGTTCTGGCGTCCGGTCTTCCACAGGCCGGGAAGCCGCACGGAACGCCGAGCTCACGGCCAGGATGGATGCCGTGGCGGTGCAGAAGGCGGTGGATCTGACGGGGTCCGGAGAGTCGATCCAGGACGCCGTCACGGAGGCTCTGGACCGGGCTCGCCTCACGCTCGAGGGCATCACCGCGTTCGAGGTGCAGAGCATCGACGGCACGGTCGACGGGTCCTCGACGGCCTACCGCGTGCAGGTGCGCGTGTGGTTCACGCTCCTGGAACGCATGCACGGGTGAGCCGCATGCTGCCCGTTCCCGCCGTCGACGACCTCGGCGCCGGGCTGGCCCGCGTCCCGCTGCCGGTGGGCGTCAACGCGGTCGAGAGCGTGAACATGCACGTGCTCGCCGACGGCGACCGGGTGACCCTCGTCGACTGCGGGGTGTGGCGCCCCGACCTCCCGGACGGCGGCCTCGGTGCCGTCGAGGCCGGTCTCGAGGCGGCGGGATACAGCGTCCGGGACGTGTCGAGGATCGTCGTCACGCATGCGCACATCGACCACTACGGGCTCACCGGCCGGCTGATGGAGCTCACCGGTGCCGAGCTGATGATGCATGCGCTCACCGACCTGGACTGCGAGAAGTACCGCCACCCGGACACCGCCCGGGCACGTCGCCGGGACACCTATGCCGATCACGGCGTGTCCGAGGCCGAGCGGACCGATCTCGCCGACCACCTGACCCGCTGGCTGCCGTACCTGCACTCGGTCGTGGAGGCTTCCCGGAGGCTGCGCGGGGGCGAGGAGCTGCTCATCGGGGGCGACCCGTGGCAGGTCGTGCACACCCCCGGACACTCGCTCGGCCACGTGTGCCTGTGGTCGGCGGCACGAGGTGTGCTGCTCTCCGGCGACCACCTGCTCCCGGGCATCACGCCGCCGGTCAGCTTCGAGCGCGGGTTCGACGCCGATCCGCTGCGTAGCTACCTGGACTCGCTGCGGACGATTGCCGCCCTGCGTCCCCGGCTCGTCCTGCCGGGGCACGGCGCGCCGTTCGGCGACGCGGTCGGCCGGATCGACGCGATCCTGCGCACCAAGCTCCGCCGTCTGGAGGCCATCCGCCGAGCGATCCAGGAACGCCCGTCCACCGTCACCGAGCTGGCAGATCGCCTGGTGGTCAAGGCCGGGCTCGCCCACCAACGTCAGCTGGCGATCTCCGAGACCCTTGCGCACATCGCCTACCTCCGCTGGGGTGGCCTGGTGGAACGACGCACACGGCCGGACGGGATCTACGAGTGGTATGCCACCGGGGACGGGCCGTTACCGGTGGCGCAGCCGGTCGCCTCCTGAGCGACCGCGGTCAGCCGGCCGCGATGCCGTCCGCGATGTCGGGCTCGGTGTCCGGCTCCGTGCCCGGGTCGGCCTCGAGCGCCGTGCCGGGGGACCGTACGGTGGCCAGCTCCCGCGACAGGCTCCCCGCCGCCACGAGTAGTGCGCTGCGCACCGGCTCCAGGCCGCCGCTCAGGTCGGCCACGGTGGCCTCCAACGCCGCCAGGACCGTGCCGCCGCTGCCGAACACCGGCACCGCCAGGGCGCACGCGGCCCCGGCGGTGTGCCGGCGGACCGCGACCCGCGCCTGCCGGGTGGTAGCGAGGATACGGCGCAACTGGTCCACGGCCGCGGGATCCAGGCCGCCGGCCCGGGCATCGGCCAGGACGTCGTCGATCACGGCAGCGGGGCTGAACGCCAGGAGCGCACGGCCCAGCGCGCTCCGGTAGGCCGGCTCCTCGTGCGGCCGGAGGCCGTCGAGCGGCGGTCGTCCGGGGGAGGTCTCCACCACGGCCAGACGGACGCCCTCCAGCACACCCAAGCGGACCGTCGCCCGCGTGGCCTCCGCGAGGTCGGCGATGACGACGAGCCCGCGGTCGAGCAGTGGTGGCTGCTGGGAGGGCGTGCCGGCCCCGATCATGCGCAGCGGCAGCCCGACGCGATAGCCGCCGTCCTCGGTGCGCTCCAGCACCCGCCGGGAGACCAGTTCCCCCGCCAGCCGGTGCGTGGTCGAGATGGGCAGACCCGCCAGCGCCGCCAGCTCGCTCAAGGTGTGCGTTCCGCCGCTCCGGAACGTCATCAGAATCGCGGTGACCCTGCTCGCCACCGAACGGCCACTCTCCGCCGCTCCTCCTGCCACACCGACCTCCTCCTGTCGTGAGGAGGACGGTCGCAGGGCAGCGCGATCGGGTCGAGCAATCGCTGCCACTCAGTGGGAATGGATCGTCGCTTCGCCCGTCCGTGACGGCGCCGGTGCCCAGCCCGCCCGTTCCTGCAGTGCGCGCGACGCGGAGAGGGCCGCGGTCCGGACCGCGGGAGCCAGCCGCCGGAGGTCCACGCGTCCCGAGCGGCGCACCACCGCCAGTGCCGCCACCACGACACCGTCAGCCGCCGTGACCGGCGCGGCCACCGAGAGCGAGCCCCCGCTCATCTCTTCGCGGGCGTACGCGATCCCGGTGCGCCGGACGTCGGCGAGCGCCCGTCGCAGGTGTCCCGGAGTGGAGATGGTGTGCGGGGTGTAGCGGTGCAGCCCGGCGTCGAGCACGGCGTGCAGCACGTCGGGCGGGGCATGCGCGAGCAGCACCTTCCCCACCCCGGTCGCGTGCAGCGGGAGGCGGCCGCCCCGGCGGGAACGGGTGCGGACCGAGCCGCGGCCGGCGATCGTCTCGACGTAGAGGGCCTCGATCCCGTCACGGACCGCCAGGTGCACGTTCTCCCGCGTGGCCTCGTACAGGTCCTGCATGAAGGGAAGGGCGACCGTCCGCAGCGTGCCGGCCCGCGGGGCGAGCGTTCCCAGCTCCCACAGGCGCATCCCGATCCGGTAGCCGGCGCCGTCCGCCCGTTCCAGGCCGCCCCACTCCACGAGCTCGGCCGCGAGCCGGTAGGTCGTCGAGACCGGGAGGCCGGTGATGCGGGCCAGGTCGCTCAGGGAGAGCTCCGGGGTGCTCGGGCCGAAGGCATCGAGCAGGGACACGACCTTGCTGATCACCGACCGTCCCTGCCACTGCGTGCTGCCGCCCGCCACGCCGTCATGGTGCCTGCGTCCGGTGCCGAACGGGTCGGCTGTCCTCGGTCACTCCCACTGAGCAGGAAACCCCGCGACGGCCCCGTCCGCCCTCGCCGGCCGGTGCTTGACTCGCCGCGGAGCATCGAGGAAAGGGGCGGCGACCATGGGTGAACCGGTCACCTCCGAGGTCGGGCGCGATGCGCCCGTCGTGCTGAAAGGTCTCGACGGCCTTCGGGAGAGGGTCGGCCAGGAGGTCGGGGTGAGTTCCTGGCGCACCGTCGAGCAGCAGGACATCGACACGTTCGCGACGCTCACCGGCGACGAGCAGTGGATCCATGTCGACCGGGAGCGGGCCCGGACGGGGCCGTACGGCGCGACGATCCAGCACGGCTTCCTGACCCTCGGCCTGGCGACCGGCCTCCTGTGGGAGGTCTGCACGGTGGAGGGCTTCGGCGTCGTCCTCAACTACGGCCTGAACCGGGTGCGCTTCCCGGCGCCGTTGACGGTCGACAGCCGCATCCGCATGCACGTCGAGGTCGCCGAGGTCAAGGAGCTCGACGGCCCCGGGGGCTCCGGAGCCGAAGCCGTGTACCGGCTCACCTACGAGGTCGAGGGGCAGACCAAGCCCTGCTGCGTGGCCGACCTCGTCTTCCGCTACTACGCCTGAACCATCCGAGCCTGAACCATCCGAGCCTGACCACTCCGACCGGACGAGAGATGGAGCGCCGAATGACAACGACCGAGAAGCCCGAGATCGGCAAGAGCGCGGAGGCCAACGGCATCCGCACGAACTATCTCGAGGCCGGCTCCGGCGACGAGACGGTGGTGCTCATCCACGGCTCGGGTCCGGGCGTCACCTCGTACGCGAACTGGCGGCTGGTCATCCCTTCCCTGGCCGAGCACTTCCACGTCATCGCCCCGGACATGGTCGGCTTCGGCTTCTCGGACCGGCCCGACGACGTGCAGTACGGGTTGGACACGTGGGCCAACCAGACCGTCGGGCTGATGGACGCACTCGGCATCCAGAAGGCGCACCTCATCGGGAACAGCTTCGGCGGGGGGATCGCGCTGCGGATCGCCACGCAACACCCCGACCGCGTCGGGAAGCTCGTGCTCATGGGGAGCATGGGGGTCCCCTTCCAGATCACCGAGGGGCTGGAGCGCGTCTGGGGCTACGAGCCCTCGGTCGAGAACATGCGCGAGGTGCTCCACACCTTCGTCTACAACCGCGAGCGGATCGACGACGAGCTCGCCCGCTCCCGGTACGAGGGCAGCATCCAGCCCGGTTTCCAGGAGGCGTTCTCGGCGATGTTCCCGGCGCCCCGGCAGCGCTGGGTGGAGGCCATGACGGTCGCGGACGAGGAGCTGAAGCAGCTGCCGCACGAGACCCTGATCGTGCACGGCCGGGAGGACGCGGTCATCCCGGTCTCGAACTCGTACTACCTCGAGGGGATCCTGCAGAACGCCGACCTCTCGGTGTACGCCAACTGCGGGCACTGGTCGATGATCGAACGCAACGCGGACTTCAACCGGCAGGTCCGCGACTTCTTCCTCAAGTCCTGAGGGGGACGTCATGGCCACCCGCACCAGGCGTAAGCCCGAGGACGAGACAGCCGCCTCGGGACGGACCTCCGTCGCCGACCGTGACCCGGCGCTCGTGCGCCGGATCTACGAGGTCATGGTCCTCACCCGCGCGGTCGAGGACCGCATGGTCGCCATGTACAAGGGCGGCGACCTGCTCGGCAGCCTCTACACCGGTCACTGGCACGAGGCGATCAGCGTCGGGGCCGCCTCGACGCTGCGCCCGGATGACTACATGGCGCCGATCCACCGCGACCTCGGCGCGCACCTGTGGCGCGGCATGGAGCCGTGGCAGGTCATGGCCAGCTTCATGGGCAAGGCGACCTCGCCCACCGGGGGCCGGGACGGGACGCTGCACTACGGCCGGCTGGACCTGGGCGTCTACAACCTGCCCAGCCACATCCCGGCCAACTTCCCGGTCGCCACGGGCATGGCCTTCGCGAGCAAGTACCGCGGCCAGGACCGGGTCTGCCTCGCATTCTGCGGCGACGGGTCGACGTCCCGGGCGGACTTCCACGAGTCGCTGACCATGTCCAGCGTCCTCAAGCTGCCGAACGTCTTCGTCATCGAGAACAACCAGTTCGCCTACTCCACACCGCTGCGGATGCAGTCGAACTCCGAGACGTTCGCGGCCAAGGCGATCGCGTACGGGATCCCGGGCGTGACCGTCGACGGCACCGATGCGCTGGCGGTGCACGACGCCGTCGCCGAGGGCGTCGCCCGGGCGCGGGCGGGGGAAGGGCCCTCGATCGTGGAGGGCGTGACCATGCGGATGCACGGGCACGCCGAGCACGACCCGGCCGACTACGTGCCGCAGGAGATGTACGACGAGTGGTCCAAGAAGGACCCGGTCGAACTGTTCGAGAACGTGCTGCTCGAGGCCGGCGTGATCGACGCCGACGTCGCGAAGCAGGTCAGGGAGGACGCCCGGCAGCAGGCGATCGCCGCCCGGCGCAAGGCGCTCGCGGACCCGATGCCGGACCCGAGCAACATCGAGGAAGGCGTCTATGCCGACTGACAGCGGGCAGGCCACTTATCTGGAGGCCGTGGGCCTGGCCCTCGACAGCGAGATGGACCGCGACCCCGACGTCTTCATCATCGGTGAGGACGTCGGCCAGTTCGGCGGGGCGTTCAAGGTCACCAAGGGCTTCCTCGAGAAGTTCGGGCCGCGGCGCGTCGTCGACACCCCGATCGCGGAGACCGGGTTCACCGGGCTGGCGGCCGGTGCGGCGCTCGTCGGGCTGCGGCCGGTGGTGGAGTTCCAGTTCGCCGACTTCATCTCCTGTGCGTTCGACCCGATCATCAACGTGCTCGCCCGGCACCACTGGCGCACCGGCGACCCCATGCCGGTCACCATGCGGGCGCCGTTCGGCGGGCGGCTACGGGCCGGGCCCACGCACTCACAGAGTGTCGAGTCCTACTTCGCACACGTCCCCGGTATCAAGATCGTCATGCCGGGGACTCCGGAGGACGCGGCCGGCCTGCTGGTCAGCGCGATCCGCGACAACAACCCGACTCTGTACCTGGAGAACAAGTACCTGTACCGGCGCCTCCGGGCATCCGGCCCGTTGTCGCTCGAGCCGATCCCGCTCGGGGTGGCGAAGGTGGTCCGCGAGGGCCGCGACGTCACGCTGATCACCTACTCCGCGGGCGTGTCCCAGGGGCTGGAGATCGCCGAGGAGCTGGACAAGGACGGCATCTCGGTCGAGGTCGTCGACGTCCGCACGCTGGTTCCGCTCGACGTCGAGACGATCGTGAACTCGGTCCGCAAGACCTCCCGTGCCGTCGTCCTGCACGAGGCGGCCAAGCGGCTGGGCTATGGGGCGGAGATCGCCGCGACCATCCAGGAAGAGGCGTTCTGGCACCTCGACCAGCCGGTGGTACGCATCGGCGCGAAGAACACCCCGACGCCGACCAGCCCGCCGCTGGAGGACGCCGTGATCCCGCAACCCGCGGAGATCGCCGAAACGCTGAGGAAGGTGGCGCGAGCCTGATGAGCGACTACGACGTCGTCGTCCTCGGTGGCGGACCCGGAGGGTACGCAGCAGCGCTCTACGCCGCGTCCGCCGGGCTGTCGGTGGCCATGGTGGAGAGGGAGAAGGTGGGCGGCACCTGCCTGCACCGTGGCTGCATCCCGGCCAAGTCCCTGTTGCATGCCGCCGAGGTCTTCCGGACGGTCAACCACGCGGCCGAGCACGGTGTGAAGCTGCCCGCAGGCAAGCCCGAGCCGGACTGGCCCGCGGCCAACAAGCGCCGGGCCGGCATCGTCAACCAGCTCCACCGGGGGCTCGGTGGGCTGCTCAAGCGCCGCAAGGTCACCGTGATCGACGGATACGGGCGGCTGACCGCCGACGGCGCCGTCTCGGTCAACGGGGATACCGTGCGCGGGCGGGGCACCATCATCTGCGCCGGTTCGGTGCCACGTGCGATCCCCGGGATGGACATCGACGGGCAGCGGGTGGTCACCTCCGACCACACCACCAACAGTGACGCCGACCGGTTGCCGGAGCGCATCGCGGTCATCGGCGGCGGGGTGATCGGGTCGGAGTTCGCCTCCGTCTTCACCGACATGGGTGTGGAGACGACGCTGCTCGAGGCGCTGCCGAACGGTGTGCTGCCGATCGGTCCCGACCGCGACGTGGCTGACGTCCTCGCCCGCTCGTTGGCTCGCCGTGGCACCTCGATCCACTCCGAGGCCCGCGTCGGCGCGTTGCAGCACAACGGCGGCGGCGTGATCGTTCCGTTCGAGACGCCGAACGGCTCCGAGAAGATCGAGGTCGACCAGGTGCTGGTCTCGATCGGCCGCCGGCCCGCGACCGAGGACATCGGCGCCGCCGACGCCGGGGTCCGTGTGGACCAGCGTGGCTTCATCGAGGTCGACACCACGACGATGCAGACCTCGCGGCCGGGCGTCTACGCGGTCGGGGACTGCGTGGCCACGCCGGGCCTGGCCCACGTGGCCTACGCCGAGGCGGTGGTCGCCGTCGAGCGGATCCTGGGGGAGGAGCCGCCGCCGGTCGACTACGGCAAGGTCCCCTGGGTCGTCTACACCCACCCCGAGGTGGCCTGGACGGGCATGACCGAGGCCGAGGCCCGCGAGGCGGGTTACGACGTCGAGGTGCACAAGCACGCGATGGCCGGCAACGGCCGGGCCATGATCCTCGGCGAGACCGACGGCATGGTGAAGGTGGTCGCGCAGCGCGGCGGCCCGATCCTGGGCTTCCACATGGTCGGCCCATGGGCGAGCGAGCTGCTGCACGAGCAGTACCTGGCGGTGAACTGGGAGGCGTTGCCCAGCGACGTCGGCCGGCTGATCCACGCGCACCCGAGCCTGTCCGAGGCCATCGGCGAGACCATGATCACCTTCTCCGGCCGTTCCCTGCACGGCTGAGCAGACTGCGGAGCACCCGGGAGATGCAGATATGAGCGACGAGTGGGTCGTCACCATGCCCAAGCTGGGCGAGACGGTCACCGAGGGCACGGTCGGCGGCTGGCGCAAGCAGGTGGGCGAGGAGGTCGCGTTCGACGACCCGCTGTTCGAGGTCTCCACGGACAAGGTTGATTCGGAGATCCCGAGCCCCTACGACGGTGTGGTCCTCGAGATCCTGGTCCCGGAGGGCGAGACCGTCCCCGTCGGGACGCCGCTGGTCCGGATCGGGGCGCCCGGCTCCGCGCCTCCCGGTGGCAACGGCGGCCCGCCGCGAGTCGTGGCCGGGTCCGGCGGCGCAGGTGTCCCGGCCGAGGCCGTGCCGGGCACCGCCGGCAGCGGCGGCCCCTCGCTGAACGACCCCGCGGCCCCGCAGATGGGCGGCTCCGAGGCGATGCCGGCGCTCGAGGATCCCGGCGTGGGGGTGCCCACCGGCGTGGTCCACGAGATCACGATGCCCAAGCTGGGCGAGACGGTCACCGAGGGCACGATCGGCTCGTGGCGCAAGCAGGTCGGTGACCAGGTCGAGTTCGACGACCCGCTGTTCGAGGTGTCGACCGACAAGGTGGACTCGGAGATCCCCAGCCCCTACGACGGGGTGCTGCTGGAGATCGTGGTGCCCGAGGGGGAGACCGTTCCGGTCGGTTCCGTGCTCGCCCGGATCGGGGAGCCGGGTGCGGTCGGTGGCGGAGCTCCGGGCGGGGGCGCGGTGAGTGGCTCGGGGCCGGCGGCGGTGGGTGTGCCGGCAGCTCCGGCCGTCGGCGCACGGACCGGTGGTAACGGCGCCGCGGCGCCGGCGAGCCGCGACGGGCGGATGCTCTCGCCGATCGTGCGGCGCCTGGTGGCCGAGGCCGGCCTCGACGTCGCCGCAATCCGCGGCACCGGGGCGCTCGGCCGCATCCGGCGCGAGGACGTGGAGCAGGCCATCGCAGGCGGCGGTGCGCGGGCCGCCGCCCCCGCCGCGCCCGCAGCTACGGCACAGGCTCCCGCTCCGGCGCAGGCTCCTGCTCCGGCGCAGGCTCCCGCTTCCGCGGCGCCGGCCGCGACGACACCGCGGCCGGCGGCGCCGGCCGCGCCCGGAGACCCGCGCGACGAGGTTGTCGAGCTCTCGCGGATGCGCCTGGCCGTGGCCGCAGGGATGAAGGCGTCGCAGTCGACCACCGCGTCCGTGTGGACGTCGGTGGAGGTCGACTTCGACAACGTCGAGCAGGTGCGCCGGACGCACAAGGACCGCTTCAAGAAGGAGACCGGCTCGTCGCTGTCCTACCTGCCGTTCGTCTCCCGGGCGACGATCGATGCGCTGCGGGCCTTCCCGACCGTCAACTCCTCGATCGACATCGAGGCCAAGACGATGACCCTGCATCCCTACGTCAACCTCGGCATCGCCGTCGACCTGGACCAGCAGGGGCTCGTCGTCCCGGTGGTCAATGACGCCGACGGACTGAACATGCGGGGGATCGCGAAGCGAATCACCGAGCTCGCCGCGGCCGCGCGCGGCAAGAAGCTGCCGATGTCGGACATGCAGGGCTCGACGTTCACGATCACGAACCCCGGACCGTTCGCCAGCTACGCATCGGCGCCGATCATCAACCAGCCCAACGTCGCGATCCTCTGCACCGACGGGGTCAAGCGGCGGCCGGTCGCCGTCGGCGACGCGATCGCCGTCCACCCCACCGGGATCATCGGCCTGGTCTACGACCACCGCGCCCTCGACGGTTCGACGGCGTCGCTGTTCCTGATGCATCTCCGCGACTCCCTCGAACAGCGCGACTGGGAGGCCGAGGTGGGCTGACATGGCCGAACGACCGGCGCGGGCCGAGCCGGTCACGGTGACGGTCGCCCGGCGCGTCGCCCCCGGACGGGAGGCCGACTTCGAGGAGTTCAGCGACGCTCTG
>Ga0136846_1215643_pt1 | contig 13123 bp, 13 predicted proteins | sample HopSoiMetagenom2_FD_96841 | JGI IMG/M metagenome (GOLD analysis project Ga0136846, IMG submission 96841) | Grasslands soil microbial communities from Hopland, California, USA - 2 Assembly 2016 (version 4) | ecosystem: Environmental > Terrestrial > Soil > Grasslands | place: USA: Hopland... | reverse complement strand
CGCTGCGCTCGATGCGCCGCCCGTCGATGTCGGGGCGCTGCTCGCGGTGGAGGGCAACTACCTCGGCCGCGTGTCGGCGATCGGAGTGGGCTCCGCGCGGCGACGCATCCGCATCAGCGGCCCGGGCGGGCATGCGTGGGAGGCCTCGAACGCGCCAAGCGCTGTCCACCACGCGGCGGAGGTCGTCGCCGCGCTGATCGCGACGCCCCGCCCGTCGGGCACCGCGTTGAACGTCGGCCGCATCGGCGGCGGCGAGGGGATCAACGTCCGAGCGCGCGAGGCCTGGTTCGAGATCGACATGCGCGCGGACGATCCCGCGGCGCTTGCCGAACTGGTCTACACCCTCGAGTCCGCGCTCGAGTACACCTCGCCGCCCCTGAGCGTCGTAACCGAACCGATCGGCGACCGACCCGCCGGGCGCATCGACCCGGGCGCCTCATTAGTCCGGGCGGCGGAGGCAGCGCTCACCGCCGAGGACATCGCGGTGACGAACCCCGCGACGAGCACCGATGCCAATGCGGCGCACGCACGCGGCATCCCTGCGGTCGCACTCGGCATCACCACCGGCGCCGGCGAGCACACGATCGACGAGTGGATCGACGTCGCGCCGATCGAGACCGGCATCCGGGCGCTCACGGCCACCATCGACAACTACGCGGAGGCGACCGGATGACGGTACCCCGAGCCGGCGTCGTGCTGCAGGGCGCGTACTCGCCCGACGAGTTCACGACGATGGTCGAGCGCATCGAGGGGCTCCGCTATGACAACCTGTGGCTCACCGACTCGTCGCTGCACGCGCGGAACTCGTACGCGTACCTCACGCTCGCGGCGACGCGGTCGTCGACCCTGCAGCTCGGCACCGCCGTCACCAACCCGTTGACGCGCCACCCAGCGATCACCGCCGCGGCCGCCGCAACCGTCGATGAGATCTCCGGCGGGCGGATGGTGCTCGGCATCGGGGCGGGGGACCGGCCACTGTTGGCTCTGGGGATGGAACCGGCGAAGCTCGCGTCGGTGCGCGGGGCGATCGACGCCATCCGCGCGCTCTGGTCGGGTGAGACCGTTTCGGTGCAGGACGCTGCGTTCACCCTCGAGGGGGCGCACATGCGGTTCGCCGCCCGGCCCGAGATCCCGGTCTACATCGCCGCGAGTGGACCGAAGATGCTCGAGCTCGCCGGTGAGGTCGCCGACGGCGTGATCGTGTTGGCCGGGCTGTTCTCCGACGGCCTCGCGTGGGCGATCGAGCACGTCGAGCGTGGTGCGACCGCCGCAGGCAGGGAGCGCCCGCACGTCGCGGTCTTCGCGTACGGCGCGATCGACGAGGACCAGGACGCTGCGCTCGAGGCGGCGCGCACGATCGCCGCCTGGTTCCCGCAGACGGCACCGGTCGTCTGTGAGCTGTGGGGGCTCGAGCCGGAGCTCGTATCGGCGGTGCGCGATGCGTACAAAGGCGGCGAGTTCCAGGAGGCCGCAGGCGCTGCGAAGCTGCTCCCCGATGACTTCGTCCGCGAGGTCGCGCTCGCGGGCGATCGCGATCAGGCGCGCGGGCGGATCGAAGCGACGCTCGCGGCCGGCGCGGACTCGGTCCACGTCTTTCCACTCGGGCAGCGGCGCATGGAGACGGTCGAGGCCTTCGCCGCGTGCTTCCGCGACGTCGTGGGGGTGCGTGCGTGACCGAGTGGCGCGTGACGGGACTGCACCACGTGGCGGTCGCGGGCGGCCAGGACCGCACGGGCGAGGAGCTGTTCGCCTCGCTCCTCGGCGAGCCCATGCATACCGAGCAGGGCGAGGGGTTCACCGAGCGGATGTACGACGCCGGCGGCCCCTTCCTGCAGACGCTGGAGGCCGGGAACGAAGGCGTCGTCCGGCGGTTCCTCGACAAACGAGGGCCCGGCCTGCATCACGTCGCGTTCCTGGTCGACCGGCTCGACGACGCGCTCGCGGACCTGGACGAACGCGGTGTCCCCTTGATCGATCGGGAGCCGCGGTCCGGTGGGATGGGCACGCGCGTCGCGTTCCTGCATCCCTCGGCGGCTGGCGGTGTGCTGATCGAACTCGTCGAGGACCCGGAGGGGGAGGTGGCCGATGGCTGAGTCCACACCGAGCCAGCCCGACGGCGCCGTCTTCCAGCCGCGGCCCGACCGCCAGCTCGTGACGGATTGGGTCTACGAGGAGATCCGTGGCGCGATCGTGGACCTGCGTCTCGCGCCCGGCGCGCCGTTGCGAGAGGCGGCGATCGCCTCCCAGCTCGGCGTGAGCAAGACGCCGGTCCGCGAGGCGCTCGGCCGCCTCGAGCAGGAGGGACTCGTCGAGGCAACATCGTTCAAGGGCGCGGTCGTGACGGACTACTCCGAGCGCGATCTGCAGGAGATCTACGAGCTCCGCGAGCTGCTCGAGGGTGTCGCGGTCCGCGCGGCGGCCACCGACGCCGACGAGGAGACGCTCGCGGCCCTGCGCGCCGTGATCGAGCAGAGCCGGGCGGCCCGCGACGCCGGCGACCTCGCAGCACTGGCCGAGCTCCTCGGACGTTTCGACCAGATCATGTTCGAACAGGTCGCGAACGTTCGGATCCGCGGCCTGATCGAGACCCTTCGCGCGCACCTCACACGCATCGGCAAGCTGACCGAGGAGATCCCCGGACGGGTGGAGGCCTCGGTCGAGGAGCACGCCGCGATCGTCGACGCCGTCGCGCGCGGCGATGCCGACGGTGCCGAGCGCGCGATGCGTGTGCATATCGGGAGCGTCCGTGGCGACCAGCTGGCCGGTATGGACACCGGGGGCGAACCATGACCGATCACCGCGTCTCCGCGATGCTGCACGACGCCGGCGCCGAGACGTGGGCGGCCGCGGTCGCGCATCCGATGGTGCGCGAGATCGCTGCGGGCACGCTGCCGCACGAGTTGTTCCGCGGCTACTTCCTGCAGAACGTCCTCTACCTGGAGGCGTACGCGCGCGCGATCGGTCTTCTGCTCGCGGGTGCGCCGGATCGCTCGGCCCTGAACGTTCTTACCCGGTTCGAGGCCCGGATCGTGCAGAACGAGATCCCGGCGAACCTTGCATTCCTCGAGAAGCTCGGGGGCGACGCGGACACGGTCGCGGGCCGCGGCCGGATGCACCCGACAACGTACGCGTACACCCGGCATCTGCTCGCGGTGTGCGCGATGGAGGACTGCGCCGCCGGCTTGGCGGCGGTGTTGCCCTGTCAGTGGAGTTACGGCGAGATCGCGCGGCCGCTGATGGCCTCCCGGCCCGCCGACCCGATCTACGCCGACTGGATCGCGCTGTTCGGTGACGACGATTACGACGCGCTGGTCGACGACACGACGGCGCTGCTCGACCGGCTCGTCGACCCGACCGACGGCCAACGCATGGCTGTGCTGGCGGAGATCTTCGAGCGTTCGACCTGGTACGAGCGGGCCTTCTGGAACATGGCGTACGGGAGCGACGGCGCCGGCTCTTCGAAAGAACAAGCCAAAGAACAAGCCGAAAAATAAGGAGGACAACCCTGATGCGTGCTGCACGGATCCACGAAGACCTGGTCCTTCGTCTCGACGACATCGAAGCGCCCTCGCCGGGGCCCGGTGAGGTGCTCGTCCGTGTGCATGCGGCAGGTGTCTGCGGCACCGACCTGCACATCCTCGACGGCATGATCAAACCCGATCCGTACCCGATGACGCTTGGCCACGAGGCGGCCGGTGTCGTGGAGGCGGTCGGCGACGGCGTCCGCACGCCGGTGGGGGCGCGGGTCGCGATCTACAACAAGATCTTCTGCGGTCGCTGCGAGCAGTGCCTCAAGGGCCGGACCAACATCTGCGACAACGAGCCCGACCAGCTCGGGTTCAACCGCGACGGCGGCGACGCCGAGTACGCGGTGATCCCCGAGCAGAACGCCGTGGCGGTGCCCGACGGCGTCGACCTCGCCACGGCGTCGGTTCTCACGTGCGCGGGCATGACGGCGATGCACGCCACCAACCTGTCGGGCCTTCGCCTCGGCGACACGGCGGTGGTCGACGGGATCGGCGGTGTCGGCGTTCTGGTGGTGCAGGCGGCAGCGCACGCCGGCGCGCGGGTTCTCGCGATCGCGGACTCGGCCGAGAAGCTCGAGCTCGCGAAGTCGCACGGCGCGAGCGCCGGCGTGGTTCTCGGCGAGAAGGGATACGAGAGCGTCGCCGACGAGTTGCGCGGCCTCACCGACGGCCGCGGCGCGGACGTGTTCTTCGAGCTCGTCGGGACGACCGCATCGATGCTCGCGGGCATCCGATCGCTCGCGAAGGGCGGCCGGTTCGTGTCGACCGGCTACACCGACCAGTCGCTCGAGGTGCATCCGATCGAGTTCATCCTGCCCGAGACCATCTTCGTGTCGACGGTCGCGGCGACGCGCCTGGACCTCCAGGATGCGCTCGCCCTCGCGGCCGCCGGCGCCCTCACCGTCCCGGTCGCCGCGTCGTACCCGATGGACGGCATCCACGACGCCCTCGACGCGTTGCGGGCGCGGTCGGTGCTCGGCCGGCAGGTGCTCGAGCTCGCGTAACCCCCAAGAAACGCGCAGGAAGGAGACACACACGATGGCATCCACCGACACCCAGCCACGGATCGACTTCCTTGAGGAGCCGATGCGGCTGTACATCGACGGCGCGTTCGTCGAGACCGACGAGGGCCTGCCCTCGCTGAACCCGGCGACCGGCGCGCAGCTCGCCGAGGCGCCGCTCGCGTCGACCCGCGAGGTCGACGCGGCGGTCGCCGCCGCCGGCCGCGCGTTCGACGGGTGGCGGTTCACACCGCCGACCCAGCGCGCGAAGCTGATCTGGCGCCTCGCCGACCTGCTGGAAGCGGCCAAGGACGAGTTCGCCACGATCGAGGTGCTCGACAACGGGAAGCCGATGTGGGAGGCGCAGCTCGTCGACATCGCGCTCACGATCGAGCTCCTCCGCTACTACGGCGGATGGACCACCAAGATCGAGGGCAAGGTCCTGCCCAATTCGATCCCGGGGATGTTCACCGTCACCAAGCGCGAGCCGGTCGGCGTGGTCGCCGCGATCACGCCTTGGAACTTCCCGTTGCTCGAGGTGGCGTACAAGCTCGGTCCAGCGCTCGCCGCCGGGTGCACGATCGTGATCAAGCCCTCGGAGCTCGCCCAGCTCTCGACGCTGCGTCTGATGCAGCTCGTCGATGAAGCCGGGTTCCCGCCGGGTGTGATCAACGTCGTGATCGGCGGTCCCGAGGTCGGCGCGTCGCTCGTCCGGCACCCCGGCGTGCAGAAGGTCGCGTTCACCGGACAGACCGCGACCGGTAAGGAGATCATGCGCACCGCGGTCGACGGCCTGAAGCGCGTGACGCTCGAGCTCGGCGGCAAGAGCCCGAACATCGTGTTCGCAGACGCGAACCTCGAGGCGGCCGCCGCCGGTGCGTTCGGCGGGATCTTCTTCAACCAAGGGCAGGCGTGCGTGGCGGGCTCGCGGCTGTTCGTCGAGGCGCCGGTCGCCGACGAGCTCACCGAGCGCGTCGCCGCGCAGGCCAAGGAGATCCGGCTCGGGTCGGGTCTCGACCCCGACACGCAGATGGGACCGTTGATCTCTGCGAACCATCGCAAGCGCGTCAAGGGCTATGTCGAGGGCGCCGCGAAGGAGGGCGCCGAGGTCGCCGCGGGCGGCAACGAGGCGACCGTCGACGGGCTCGAGGGCGGCTTCTTCCTCGAGCCGACGGTGCTCGGCGGCATGACCAACGACATGAAGGCCGCGCAGGAGGAGATCTTCGGCCCGGTCCTCGCGGTGATCCCCTGGACGACCGAGGAGGAGCTGCTCGCGCTCGCGAACGGAGTGGACTACGGCCTCGCGTCCGGGATCTGGACCGCGGACACGAGCAAGGCGCTGCGGATCGCCGACCGGCTCGACGCCGGCACGGTGTGGATCAACACGTACGGCATGTTCGACGTGGCGGTGCCCTTCGGCGGACGCAAGCACTCCGGGTTCGGCAGGGAGCTCGGCGAAGAGGCGCTCGAGCCGTACCTCCACTCGAAGTCGGTGTGGGTCGACTTGACGTCCGCGGTTCCCACTGGCGGACAAGGCATCTCGCGGTAGGCGATAGGGAAGGGGTTCGCGATGGGCGACAAGATCATCATCAAGAACGGCACCGTCGTCACGATGAACGACGCCGACGACGTGGTCTTCGGCGGCACGGTCGTGATCGAGGGCGACCGGATCACGCAGGTTGGCAAGGATGTGTCGGTCGACGAGTCGGGCGCGACCGTGATCGACGCCTCCGACAAGGCCGTCCTGCCCGGTCTGGTCGATCTTCACTATCACACGGCGCTCGGCAAGGGCTGGAGCGACCACCTGCCGCTGTGGGAGTACCTCGAGACGTGCTGGTATCCCATCATCCGCGCGCTCAACCCGGAGGAGGCCTACTGGGCCGCGCTCGCGAGCTACAGCGAGTCGATCAAGTGCGGTGTCACGACGGTGAACGACATGTACCGCCGGCTCGACGGCCTCGCGAAGGCCGCAGAGGAGAGCGGGATCCGCGCGGTGCTGTACAATCACATCGCCGACGACGAGCACGACCTCGACACGCTCGACGACAACCGGACCGCGTACGAGCAGTCGCACGGCGCGGCCAACGGCCGGATCGAGGTCTACATCGGGATCGAATGGCTGCCGCTCGCCTCGGAGGGCCTTCTGAGCGACGCGCGCAAGCTCGCGGACGACCTCGACACCGGCATCCACATCCACCTGAACGAGTCGCTCACGGAGGTCGAGAACTCGAAGGAGCGCTTCGGCCGGCGTCCGACCGAGGTGGCCTACGACTGCGGGATCCTGTTCGACAAGTGCATCGCGGCCCACTGCGTGTGGCTCTCGGACAAGGAGATCGCGCTGATGCGCGAGACCGGCACGCAGATCTCGCACAACCCGTCGTCCAACGCGAAGCTCGGAAACGGGATCGCGCGGGTGCCCGAGATGCTTGCGGCGGGCATCAACGTCGGCCTCGGCCACGACGCCGCGGAGTGCAACAACAGCCGCGACCTGTTCGAGGTGATGAAGTTCGCGTCGCTGATGCACCGCGCCAGTCGCGTCGACCCGAGTCTGCAGCAGGCGCCCGACGTCGTTCGGATGGCGACCCGCAACGGCTCCGCGGCCCTGCGGCACGAGACCGGCGAGCTCACGGCCGGCAAGAAGGCCGACGTGATCCTGATCGACCTGGGCAACCAGATGTTCACGCCGCTGCTCCCCGAGTCGAAAGCGCACCTGTACTCGCACCTGGTGTTCGCGGCCAACGGCAGCGCAGTCAACACCACGATCATCGACGGCAACGTCGTGTACCGCGAACACGAGTTCACGACGATCGATCAGGGCAAGGTCCTGCACGAGGCGAACGTCGCGTTCCAGCACGTGCTGGACCGGATGGTCGTTCCGACGGCGTAGCCGAAGAGCGCGAACGATGCTGCTGATCGACGACGCGATCGTCGTCACGTTGAACGATGACCATGACGTCTTCTTCGATGGCGCGATCGCGATCGACGAGGATCGGATCGTCGCGGTCGGCACGTCGGCCGACGTGCGTGCACGTGTTCCCGACGGCGCGACGGTGATCGACGCGCACGGCGGCGCGGTGATGCCGGGCCTCGTCGACCTGCACTATCACACCGCGCTCGGGCGAGGGTGGGCGGATCATCTCCCGCTCGCCGAGAACCTCGCGCGGTTCTGGTATCCGCTGGTGCGCGCGATCGATCCGGAGGCCGTGTACTGGGGCGCGCTGCTGAGCTACGCCGAGTCGATCCGGTTCGGTGTCACCGCGGTCAACGACATGTACCGCCACATCGACGCGATGGCGAAGGCGGCCGGCGCGATCGGGATCCGCGCGGTGCTGTCGAACGTCGTCGCCGACGACGAGCACGGCCTCGACACGCTGGCCTCCAACGAGGCGGGCTTCCGCTCGTCCAACGGTGCCGCCGACGGACGGGTCGAAGTCACCGTCGGCATCGAGTGGCTCCCGCTCGCGTCCATCGGCCTCCTCCGAGACGCGAGCGCGCTGGCCGCCGACCTCGGCACCGGCGTCCACATCCATCTGAATGAGTCGCTGGGCGAGGTTCAGAGCTCCCTCGAGAAGTTCGGCCGTCGGCCCACCGAGGTCGCGTACGAATGCGGTCTGCTCGGCCCGGGCACCGTCGCGGCACACTGCGTCTGGCTGTCCGACACCGAGATAGGCCTGATGCGCGACACCGGCACGCAGATCTCCCACAACCCGACGTCCAACGCGAAGCTCGGGGTCGGCGTCGCGCGGCTCCTCGACTATCGCGCAGCCGGGATCAACGTCGGGCTCGGCCACGACTCCGTCGAGGGCGTGAACTCGAGCGACATGTTCCAGGTGATGCAGTTCACGTCGCTCGTCCAGCGCGCGGTCCGGATGGACGCGGAGCTGCTCGGTGCGGCCGACCTGTTGACGATGGCGACGCGCAACGGTTCGGCAGCGCTTGGCCACGACGCCGGTGTCCTTGCGGAGGGGAAGAAGGCCGACGTGATCGTGGTCGACCTCAACGATCCCTCGTTCACCCCGCTGGTCGAAGGCAACCGCAACCAGCTGTACGCCCACCTCGCGTTCGCGGCGCAGGGCCGCGCCGTTCGCACGGTCGTGATCGACGGCGCGGTGGTGATGGACGACCGCACGCTGCGCACGGTTGACGTCGACGAGATCGAGGCGAAGGCGACCGAGGCGTTCGTCCGCGTGCTTGCGGCCGCCGGCGTCGACGACGAGATCGCGTCGGGTCTTGCGATGACCCGCGGGATGCCGACGCCATGATCATCGACGCCCACAGCCACATCCTGTCGCTCGCCGAGGACCCGGCGTTCACCGTGGACTACGGACGTGAAGGGTCGCTGTGCATCTACCGCTCGATGGGCACGCTGCCGTCCCATCGGACGCCCACAGAACAGGAGTGGGAGGCCAGCGGCTTCACCCGGGCGGGCTGGCCGGTGATCGGACCGACCGAATCGGTGCGTGACCACGCCGGGTTCGACAAGAGCATCATCCTGGCTGTGTCGCCGCAGATCCTCGACGGCCGCCTTATCGGGACGGTCGACACCGAGGGGATCCTCGGCGTCGAGGGCCCGCCAAACCCCGAGAAGTGCAACGACTACATCGCGGCGTGCGTTCGCGCTGATCCCGAGCACCTGATCGGATACGCCTCGGTCAATCCGACGTACCTCGGGCCACAGGCTGCCGTCGAGGAGCTCGAACGAGCAGTCAACGAGCTCGGGCTGTCGGGCGTGAAGCTCTACCCGATGTATCAGCACTGGTGGGCGAACGATCCCGACATCGCGTTCCCGGTGTACGAGAAGGCGCAGGAGCTCGGTATCCCGGTGATGATCCACCAGGCGGGCTCGACGCGGATCGACGCGAGCCTCGAGCTCGGGCGGCCGTCGATCCTCGACGACATCGGCCGGACGTTCCGCGACCTACGGGTGATCGTCGCGCACACGGGTTGGCCGTGGGTCGACGAAGCGCTGTTCCTGCTCACCAAGCATCCGAACTTCTACGCGGAGCTGTCGTATCTGATCGCGAGCATCAGTCGGCGCGACCTGTTCCTGCTGCTGTCGAAGTGCGAACCGATGTTCGTGCCGCTGGAGAAGCTGTTCTTCGGCACCGACTACCCGGGGTTCCTGTACGACCCGGTGAAACTCAGGGACAAGCTCCTGTCGGTGAACGATGAGGCCGAGGCGTGCGCGATGCCGCCGATCCCGCACTCCAAGCTCGAGGGAATCATGGGCACGAACGTCGCGAGGGTCCTCGGTCTGATCGCCGAGTAACGCGCGCAGTCACTCGATGAGCGGTGGTGGCCCGTCCGGTGCGCGGTCCTCGCGGTGACCGCCGCGCTCCGCGCCGATGCCAGCGATGACGACCAGCGTGATCCCGACCACCTGAAGACCGTCGGGCACCTGTGACAAGAGGACGAACCCGGCGGTCAGGCCGAGCGCGGGCTCCAGAGCCATCAGCGTTCCGAACGCACCGGTCGTCAGGCGCCGAAGCGCGAGCAGCTCCAGCGACATCGGCAGCACCGGCATCAGCAACGCCAGACCTGCCGCCGCCCCGACGACCGCCCATCCGAGATGGCCGGCTGCCTGCGGAACACCCGGGACGGCGGCCGTCAGCGCTGCGATCGGGATCGTGAACGAAAGTCCCTGCAATCCGGCGAGCCGGTCACCGACGCGTTGCGTCAGGACGATGTATGTGCCCCATCCGAACGCGGCGAACGCCGCGAGCAAGACGCCGACCAGATCGATCGAGCCGTGCCACGGTTGCGTGAGCAGCACGACACCGATCAGGGCCACCGCCGGCCAGATCAGGCGTCGGGGATCCAGGTCGTGGAACACCGCAACGCCGAGCGGTCCGAGGAATTCGATCGCGACCGCCGTTCCCAGCGGGATCCGCGCGATCGCGGACGAAAAGGCGACCGTGACCAAGCCGGTCGCGATCCCGAGCGCCAGCACCGAGCCGAGGTCGGCGCGGGACAAGCCGCGCACGCGCGGCCGGCTGATCGCGAGGAAGACGAGCGCTCCGAACGAGAGGCGGAGCCAGGCCGTGCCGGCCGGTCCCACGGTGTCGAACAGATGCGTCGACAGCGCAGCGGCGGTCTGAACGGACAGCATCGCGGCCACGGCGAGCGTCCAAGCCGGGACGCGATCGCTCACGGCCGGAACGCGATCGCTCACGCCTCGAGCGCCCGGCGCCGAGGCCGACTCACCCGCCACTGTTCATCCCGGGTCCCGATGCACCGCAGATGCGCCCAACTGTTGCTCGGTCCCCCTCTATCCGTCAGGCGGGGGAGCGTTCTGGCGCGTTCGTCGGACCGCCTCGCGAGCGCCGCCCGTCCAGGGGTCGCCGTGTCCGGGGAGCAACACGTCCGCCTCGATGTCTTCGATCCGGGTGAGCGACTCGAGCGCTTGCGAGGCGTCGGCCGTGAAGGGAGCGAGCCGCGGACCGTGGGCTCCGGTTGTGACCGCGTACGTCGCGAACGCGTCGCCGACCATGAGCGCGTTGCGCGAGACGAAGTGCAACACGGCGCTGCCCGGCGTGTGTCCCGGTGTCAGGATCACGCGTGGGCTGCCCGGGACGTCGAGCGTGGCGCCGTCGCCGAACGTCGCGACCTCGCCGATGTGTCGCGTTCGTAATCCGCCGCGAACCAGCGAGTACCAGAGGAACCCGAACAGCGGACCGGGCTTCGTGGGGCCGAATCCCTTGGCCGGGTTCGGCACCTCGCCTCGAGCCAGCGCTGCATCGGCGTCGTGCACCGACACCGGCACGTGGCGTTCCGTCCTAAGCCGTTCCCCGTATCCGATGTGATCGCTATGGCCGTGGGTGAGCACGAGCGCGTCGACGTCCTCGATGGTGCGTCCGAGCGAGGCGAGCTCCTTCGGCAGGTCGCGATAGAGCCCCGACACGCCCGCATCCACGATCGTGACCCGCCCCGCCTCTTCGACGAGGTAGGAGTTGACGATGCTGTCCGTCCCGATGCGGCGGATCCCTGGTGCGACCTCCATCCTGCCCTCCTCGTGCCGAGGCTCGGCACGGTACATCGTGGGCGGAACTCGATGCCGCCACACTGCGGGCAGATCGACGACGCGCCGTAGGATGGCGGCCGTTCCAACGCGCGTCGCCACCTGCCCATGCGAACCGATATCGGACCCGACGACCTCGACGATCTCCTCGACCGGCCGGTGCTCGCCGTGCTCGCGACGCGGCGCGCCAACGACGACATCCTGCTCTCGCCTGTGTGGCATGAATGGCGTGACGGCGGCTTCGACGTCTACACCGGTGGCGACGACGTGAAGGTGCGCCACGTTCGGCGCGATCCCCGCGTGACGATCGTCGTGTGCGAGCAGGAGCCGCCGTATCGCGGGATCGAGGTCCGCGGCCGCGCCCGCGTGGAGCCGACCGATGCGCAGACCGGTCGCCGGATCGCGGCGCGCTACATCGGCGACGAACGCGCCGACGACTGGGTCGGCTCCGACGATGTGGTGATCCGGATCGAACCGGGCTCGCTCCGCGCGTGGGATTTCAAGGACGACTACCCGTAGCCGCGATCACGGCGACTGTGGTTCCCGCCGACGACCTCGCCACCGGCTGCACCGGCGCAGCGTTTTGACCGAGGTCGGGCCGAGCCGGGGGAGGGGTCTCCACCGCCCGTTGCTACCACGGCGTCACCGAAGCTGGAGCACGTTGGCCGTGACGAGCTTCGCTGCCTCGGAGCAGAGGAAGCACACAACCTCCGTCACTTCGTCCGGCGTCGCGATGTGGAACATGTCGTCCGACTCGGCCACGGCCGCCTCGACCGCCGGCGTCACCCAGCCGGTGTCGGTGATGGGTGGACGAACGATGTTCGCGGTGATGCCGTCGTCGGCGAGCTCGTAGGCAGCTGACATCGTGATGTTCTCGAGGGCGGCCTTCGCGGCACCGTACGACACCTCCTCGGGGAAGCCGTCGGGACCGCCCGAGGACAGGCCGACGATCCGGCCCCAGGTCGCTCCGCGCGCTCGGTGTCGTCGAGCGAACTCGGCGATCATCAGCGCAGACCCACGTGCGTCGACGGCGAAGACCTGGTCGAAGGTTTCGGGCGTAAGGGGACGCAGGGACCGGTCGAGTCGATCGACCGCGGCCTTCTTGAAGGTGTCCGCGACCCATCCGCTCGCGTTATTGATCAGGATGTCGACCGGTCCGAGCCGTTCTTCGGCGAGATCGAAGGTTCGAGCCGGCGTCGACGCGTCGGTGAGGTCGGCCTCGATCGCGACGGCGTTGCCGGCCTCCGCCTGGATCTCGGCAAGGATGCCTCTAGCGTCTTCGGAGCGCAGGCGAGCGTATCCCTCGTCATCGCCGTCGGTTGCAGCGACGCGAAGGTAGGTGACCAGAACGCCGGCGCCGGAGGCGGCGAGCGCCTTCGCGATGGCGGCGCCTATCCCGTGATCGGCGCCGGTGACGATGGCGACATGGCCTGCAAGATCGAGGTGACGTGTGGACATGAGAACCCTTCCTCTCGGCTGAACGGCGGTGGAGGGGTCTCAGTCCGTCACATGCGTCGATCCTACGCCTGGTAGAAGGTGGGGCACATGCGGGCAGTGATGATCGAGCGATTCGGCGG
>Ga0136846_1231092_pt1 | contig 13125 bp, 11 predicted proteins | sample HopSoiMetagenom2_FD_96841 | JGI IMG/M metagenome (GOLD analysis project Ga0136846, IMG submission 96841) | Grasslands soil microbial communities from Hopland, California, USA - 2 Assembly 2016 (version 4) | ecosystem: Environmental > Terrestrial > Soil > Grasslands | place: USA: Hopland... | reverse complement strand
CTTCTCGTGGCTGGATGCTCCCGTTAGGCGGATCGGCTCGACGGATACGTTCGTCGGCTATGCGCCGCAGCTGGAGGACGCGATTCTTCCGCAGATCGAGGACTTCAGGAAGGCGTACGAGGAGATTACGAAGTTCTGAGGCCGGAAGTCGGCAGAAATTTTCACACGTCGCAAAACACTGGGGCGGCTCCTTGAGGCCGCCCCTCGCGTTTGCGCAAGTCGTCGCTCTTGTCGCGTTCGCGCCGCTTCGGACCCAGCTAGCGTGTGCCGAGTCGTGACGTGAGCGGTAGTCTGACGGTGTCGCCAGAGCAAAGTGCCGGCGGCAGCGCTTGGGAAACCCTCGACTGCCCCTGCAGCGCCAGCGGTTCCGAATCGATCGCGTTGCCGAGCAAGGTGTCGGCCGGTACCGTGGTCGCCGCTTCTGAGCCGCCACCCGGAGGGAATCGACAGTACTCCCTCCTCGGTATGGCGTCAGGCGCACCTACCGGGCGTCCGTCCCCGTGCGCGCTCGTGCCTGACGAGGGCACTCCGGCGGCGCCGTGTTCTCGCGAGACCGCGCCCTCGACCCGGCTGCCCACGCGCGAGAGCTCGGACGCAAACGCGAGCGCCGCGGCCGCAGAAGCGCCACACAGGAGGCCGATGGTCAGGACGGATCGCCGCACCATTTCAGCTCTTGGGAGCCCTCCGTGACAGCTCCTGTTTGATCAGACCCTCGAGCACCGAAAAACCGACTGCGCCCCCATCCACGATAACTCCGTTGATGAACATCGTCGGAGTGCCAGTAAGCCCGACCCGCTGCCCTTCCTTCAGGTCGAGCTGCACCTGATCAGCGTGACGACTGGAATCGAGGCAGCTGTCGAACGCCCTTCCATCCAATCCGAGTCGCCGCGCCGTTTGCTTCAAATCGTTCACACCAAGTTTGGTCTGATCCGCGAACATGGCATCGTGCAGCTCCCAGAATTTGCCCTGGTCGTTCGCACAGAGCGATGCCTCGGCTGCCTTGAGCGCGAACGGGTGCAGACTCTCTATCGGATACTGCCTATACACGATCCGCACCTTGTCGCCGAGCTTCTGTGCAACCTGCTTGACCGTCGGTGCCGCCTGCTTGCAGAACGGGCATTGAAAATCGGAGAACTCGACGAGTGTGACGGGCGCGTCCTTCTTCCCCAGGGCTGGAGCTCCATCGTTGTTGAACTGCAGACGATACGGCTCGAAAGCGACGCTGACGCGTTGTTGGACTCGCAGACGGTCCTCGAGCTTCGTCGCCGCTTCGGCACGTTGCTGATTTCGAAGGAACGCGGCGATCTGCGAATGAACCTGCTCCAGTGTGCGTCCGCCAAGACGTTCCTGATTGTCATCGAACCATACCTTGATCGCCGCGTCGGACGGCTCGGTGCTGCCCGAGATCTCGCCTGCGATGAGCTGCTCCTGCGTCCGGCCGGTCTTCTTGGACTCGGCTTCAAACAGCCGAGCGCGGACGATCGTGTCGAGCGCTCCGCCGATAAGCCTGTCCCGTTCCCGCCGGTACTGTAGGTCAAGCAGGTCGAGCTGGTCGCCCACTCGAGCGCGCACGTCTGCCAGCGTGATCCTATCGTCTCCGATCGTCGCGAGTGGATCTGGAGCAGAAGGGCCGGAGGCGACCACCGCCGCGGGCTTGGCGTGCTCGCGGGCGTCGCCGTTGTCGACACAGCCCACCTGCCCCGCTGCGATGGCGGCCCACGCGACAACTCCAATCGGGAAACGAACCCGCGCGCGCGCGCCGTGTCCCTTGGGTCCTAACGACATTGCTCCCTCGCAGGCTGGGCTTGAAGTGTTGGCGACAAGACGACTTAGCTACCGGATCACGCCGAATACGCCACTGCGTTGCACTGGCAGCCTCTTACGTACGTTATTCGACGCGGCCGCGGGCAAACACGTTTCGAAAGGTGCTCTGAACGTTCGGTCCTTTCTGGTACCCGGTTCGGTCATTTTGTGCTCTGGCGCACCAACTGTGAAATGGCTAACCTAACTCCTTCCGGTCGCTCTGCTTTCGCTGAAGTTCGATTAGAAACTCCCGCCCCCCTGCGTGCTCCACCTCAGGATACTCGGCAGCGCAGCTGTCCTCTCGTCTGACGGTGCACTGACAGGTGCAGCCGGCCGGCGACGCGCGCTTGCCCTTCTCGCGCTCGTGGCGTCAGCCCGCGATGACGGTCTGCCACGAGATCGTGCGCTCGCCCTTCTCTGGCCGGAGCTCGACTCCGAACGGGCCCGCAACAATCTCAAGCAGCTCGTGTTCTCGCTGCGGCGTGCGTTGTCGCCGGACGTTTTCGCTGCGACCGGCCCGGCGCTTCGGCTCGACCCGAATGTTATCACGGTCGATGTCTGGGCATACGAGAAGGCCATTGCGGAGGGCGCGCTCGAAAGCGCGGTAGCACGATACGGAGGGCCCTTCCTCGACGGCTTCAACGTTCCAGGCCTGACCGAATTCGAGCGATGGATCGAGACCGAACGTGAGCGACTCGCGAGCGTCCACGCGGGGACGCTCGATACGTTAGCCGAACGCGCCACCAAGGCCGGGCAGTTCGAGATTGCCGCCGCCTGGCGACGTCACCTCGCCGCCCTCGACCCGCTGAGCGCGCGATACGCGGTCGCGTTCGTGCGCGCGCTCGCGGACGCGGGCGACGTCCCGGGGGCGTTCCGGCACGCACACCTGTTCGAGCGCCTCGTTCGAAGCGAGCTCGATGCGGACGTTGGGCCGGAGATGCGCTTGCTCGTCGCGCAATTGCGCCTCCGGACGAGCGGCAACAGCGAACCGTCCGTCACGAGCGCGGAGATCGAGATTCTCGCGACGAAGCGGGCCGCAACCCCGACGACTACCGTCCGGTCGCCCGAGACGATTGCACAGCCGGATCGCTCCGCTTTACGCAGGGCAATTCGCGCACTGACGCCTCGGATCAACCCGCGACGGTTCGCGATCCTCAGCCTGGCGATCGCGAACGTTATCATCTTCGGATTTTGGGGACACTCTCGCCTGTTCGGTCCGAAAACGGCGATGGGTGAAGTGCCACCCGACGTTCCGGCAACGATCGCGGTCTTCCCGTTCGATGGCCGCGCCACCGCGTTGACCGGCGAGTTGTCGCGCGCGACGGCCGAACTGCTCACGGCTTCTCTGGACGGCGGCACTGGGCTCACCGCGGTCGCGGTGCCCAGCTCGGCTCAGCCCGACGAACGCTCGGTGCCTAACGATTCCATGGTCGTCGACCTGTCGAACGCGGCCCATGTCGCAGTGCGGCTGGGTGCCCGACTTTTCGTGACCGGGCGCCTCGTCGAGATTGGCGGGCGGCTGCGCATAACGGCGACGATGTACGACCTCAGTCGCGTTGACCCGCCCCTGGCTCGAGCCACCGCCGACGGCGCCGCGAACGAAATGTTCGAGGTGGTCGATCGGGTCGCCGCGCAACTGCTCGCGGGCCGGTTCCCAGGAACTCGCGGCGCGCTCGCTCAGGTCGCCGCGACCTCGTCCAGCTCACTCCCGGCAGTAAAGGCGTACCTCGCCGCGGAGCAGCACATGGGTAATGGACGCTTTTCCGCCGCGATCGATGCGCTCCGCGACGCGGTGCGTCAGGACAGCGGCTTCGCGCTCGCCTATTATCGGATGAGCCACGCGGCCGAACTGATCGGGGACGATGCCGTCGCGCGTGACGCGGCGGGCGCCGCCGTTCGATCCAGCCAGCGACTCGATGATCATTATCGTCGCCTCCTCGCCGCGGCCGCCGCGCGGGAGGATGGAGATCTTGCCGCAGCCGAACGAGCGTATACACGCCTAACGCTCGACTACCCGACTGACGCTGACGCGTGGTTCGGTCTCGGCGAATCACTGTTCCACCTCAACCGGCTGCGTGGTCGTCCGGCGAGCGAGGCACGTGAGGCGTTCGCCCGGGTCGTCGAGCTAGACCCGAAGCATGTCGAGGCGCTGGTCCACCTCGCACGGATCGAGGCGCTGCGCGGGAATTCCGCCGAGTTCGAGACCCGACTCACGCAAGCGCGGGAGTCCACAACAGACGATCTCATCGCACGTTTGGCGTTGCACGTGCGAGAGTTCGGCGGCGTCGATCGTCAGCGACTGCAGCGCGCAAGCGCGGTGCACGGGGGAACGGGCGCGAAAGAGATTCTCTCCGCGGTCGATCCCGAAGACACGCAGCGATTGGGCGCCCAGCTCCTCACGCCAGACGTGCCGGGGGACCTCGCGGCGTACGCGCATCGTCTGGCGGCCTACGCGACGAGTGCGCGGGGACGATTCCGCGCAGCGCTCAACCACCTGGATCAGTCACAGGAAGCCGACGTCGACTCCGACGTCGAGGCGCGCTCGATCATCGTCTCCATTCCCGGCTCGCCGTTCGACTCGAGCGTGATCGCGCAGACCCGGATGGCGGTCGAACGCTGGCAGCCCTCGTATCTGCATGATCCGGATCAGTCCGTCGACGCCCTCGCTCGCACCCGCACCTACGCGCTGCTGCGTCAACATCGGCTCGGGTTGATCGCGCTGCGTGCTGGCGACACGGTGGCGGCGTCGAAGGCCGCAACACGACTCGCGTCGGTGTCGGACCCTGACTCGGAGACAACGCCGATCGCCATGGCGCTCGCATTGAGTCTGCGAGCGCGGATCGCCGCCGTCTCCGGCGATTCGGCACGCGCACTCGGCATGCTCGAACGTGTGGCATCGTCTCGAGTCCAACGGGTTCCGGGCGCGGAGCCACTCGATCGACTTCTGCACGCCGATCTCCTCGCTGCCGCAGGCCGCTACGCGGACGCGGTACGCTGCTACGCGACGCTCGGCAATGGGCCGCCCGAGGAGTTGCCATTCCTCGGGTTCGCGGCGATCGGGATGGCACGTGCGAGCGACCGCGCCGGCGATCGTGCGGGAGCGGTCCGCGAGTACCGCCGTGTGGCGGACCTGTGGCGCGATGCCGACCCGACGCTTCAGGAAGTGGCCGCGGCCGCCGCACGGCGCGCGGCGGCGCTGGATTCTACGCCACCGCGTTAGGCGTCACGCAACCTGCGGCAACGCCCCCGGATCTACTCCGGGGCTTTTCTTTCGTAGACGACTCGCCCGCCGACCGCTGTCAGCGCGATGTGCGCATCGCGAATGGCGTCGGGCGCGACCTTTGTGAGGTCGCGATCGATGATCGCGAAATCCGCCAGCGCGCCAGTTGCGATGATGCCCTTTTCTTTCTCGTCGAACGTCGCATAGGCGGCACCACGCGTGTACGCGCGGAGCGCATCCTCGAGTGTGATCTTCTGCTCGGGAATCCAGCCATCGGGATTTCGGTCATCGAGCGTCCGACGGGTCACGGCGGCGTACAGCCCCTCGAGCGGCGTGGGCGGTGCCACGAACCAATCACTGCCAAACGCGAGCGTGGCGCCGGCGTCGCGGAGCGATCGGAAGGCATACGTGGTCTTCGCGCGCTCGTGCCCGATGACCTTCTCGGCCCACCGACCGTCGTCGATCGCGTGATACGGCTGCATGCTCGCAACGACGCCAAGCTTGGCAAAGCGCGGGATGTCGGGCGGCGCGATGTGCTGGGCGTGCTCGATGCGGAACCGCCGATCGCGCGGCCCATTCTCCTTTTCGACCCGCTCGAAGATATCCAGCTGATCGCGGATCGCGCGGTCACCGATGGCGTGGACGATCACGTGCAGTCCCGCTTTGTCCGCGCCCGACGTCCATTCGTACAGGTGTTCGTGCGTGTTGACGAACAAGCCCGTGTCTTTCGGCGCGTCGGTGAACGGCTGCAGCATCGCCGCAGTGTGCGAGCCTAACGATCCGTCGACGAAGCCCTTGAGCCCACCAATCCGGAGCCACGCGTCGCCGCGGCCACGCGCCGCGACGGTATCACGAAGCTTCTCCCACGTTGCCAGCGGCACCGACGCGTAGACGCGAGTCTTGAGGCGGCCGGCTTTGTGTGCACGCGCGAAGATCGCGAGGTCACGCCAGGAGCCCATGTGGTCCACCGATGTGACGCCCTGCGCGGCGACATAGGCCATCGCCGTGTCGAGCGCACGATCCTCGAGCTCCGCGGGCGGGTCGGGCACGACGGCGTTGACGAGGTCCGTCGCGTTGTCCTTCAAGACGCCCGTCGGCTCACCTCGCGCGTCGCGGACGATCGTTCCACCCGCCACGTCGCGAGACGCACGCGTGATCTTGGCCGCGCGCAGCGCTGCGGCGTTCGCGAGCGACATGTGCCCGTCGAGCCGATTGATCCACACGGGATTGTTCGGCGTGACGGAGTCGATCCAGTCGTGCCGAGGTAGTTCCCCGCCCCACTGTTCGTGATCCCAGTTTCCGCCGGTGATCCACGCGCCTGGAGGAACCGTTCCTGCGAACGCCTTGATGCGAGCAATGAACTCGGCGGGTGTTTTGGCGTCGCGCAGCTGCACAGACGAGAGCCCGAAGCCGCCGTCGATGAAGTGGACGTGCGAGTCGATGAATCCCGGCACGACCATTCCCCCGGCCGCATCGATCACGCGGGCGTTGCCCGCCATCTTCCGAACTGCCGCGCTCGAGCCGACCGTCGCGAACCGGTCGCCGCGGACCGCGAACGCCTCAGCCCAGGGGCGAGCACTGTCGCCGGTCCAGACGCGCGCGTTGACGACCGCGAGCGTCACCGGCTCCGCGGATGCACCCTTGTCATCCACGGTGGCGTTCCCGCCTCGAGATTCGCAGCCGGCAGCGAGCACGCCTGCGATGAGCGCGGAGACCGCACAAATGCGCTGCACGTTCATCGCCGCTCGAGGGCATCACGAACGTCGAGCAGGATCTCGAAATAGAGCTGTTCGCGGCGGTACGCGAAATCGAGGGTCGCCATCTGGGCGGCGTCGCCAGACGCCTTGGCGCGTTCGAACGCCTCGCGGTACATCTCATCGAGGTTGGCGAGAATGCGATCACGGGAGCGGGACATGCGCGTTTGGTCGATGGCTCGGGAAGTGAGACGGGGTGGCTCGTCGACAGGCTCGTCCCGCCCGCGATCGAGCGAATCGAGGAGGTATCGACGGGCGGCGCCGATCATAAGGCGTCGCGAGTTGAGAGGATCGGTCATTGAAGCGTGAAGAGGTCTTCGCGCGCGACGGTCACCGGTGCGTGTACTGCGGCGAGGTGTTCGCCGCTGACGAGCTGACGATCGATCACGTACAGCCGCGGGTGAGGGGTGGGGACCGGTCGGGAGGCAACTTAGTGACGGCCTGCGGGGGGTGCAACGTACTCAAGGGTCATCGCCGGCTCGCTGACTTTCTGCGCGCCACGCCGTCGGCGTACGCGAACTTTCGTCGCTACGCGCGACACGTGTGGCCCCGGCACCTGCGTGTGCTGGAGGATGAAATCGGCCAATGACTGCGGCTGGCTGCTGGCTGCTCGTGCTTGGTGCTGGCTGACGCCGGCTGTTCAAGGCGCGGCTGGCGGTTGCACTCAGCGTCAGCCAGCCGCCAGCATCGACAGCCAGCAGCCAGCCTGTAGTGTGGAACTTCAGTCCTATCCCGGGTATAAATTAGGCTAGGAAGGGGAGTAGCTACGCGGGCGGTGCCCGCGCGGTCGAATCGTCAAGACTGCTCTGCCAGGCGCAGGGCACGGTTCGATCGGGTCCACACGACTAGGCGAGACCTTCGCGACTGGCGGGCATCGTGCCCGACACGCGAGGGGCTCGCCTTTCGCGTTTGGACCTCACGCAGGCGGGAGATCGATATGAACAACCTCAAGGTCTTCGTATTACTCGCCGGGCTCACGTCGCTGTTCGTGGCGATCGGCGGGTACTTCGGCGGGCAGAGCGGTATGGTACTGGCGTTCGTGTTCGCCGGGCTCATGAACTTCGTCATGTACTTCGCGTCGTCGAAGATGGTGCTGCGCATGTACGGCGCACGTGTGGTTACAGACGCAGAGGCGCCGGGGCTCTACGCCATGGTCGACAGGCTGCGGCAGCGCGCCGGACTGCCGATGCCGACGCTCGCGATCGCTCCGCACGCCCAGCCGAACGCGTTCGCCACCGGACGCAATCCGCAGCATGCCGTGGTCGCGGTGACGGAAGGTATTCTGCAGCTGGTCTCTCGTGATGAGCTCGAGGGCGTACTGGCGCACGAGATTGCGCACATCAAGAACAACGACATGCTGCTGCAGACCATCAGCGCGACATTCGCCGGGGCGATCAGCAACCTCGCGCACTTCGGGCTGTTCTTCGGTGGTCGCGATGACGAGAACTCGAGTCCCGTCGCAGGGCTGGCCATGGCCATCCTGGCGCCGATCGCGGCGATGCTCATTCAGTTCGCGATCAGTCGTCAGCGCGAGTTCAAGGCCGATGCGGTCGGCGCCGAGATCAGCGGTCGCCCGCGGTCGCTCGCGAATGCACTGCGGAAACTCGACGCGGCGGCACATCGGATTCCGATGAACGTCGCGCCCTCGGTCGCGCCGCTGGCGCAGGTGAATCCGCTGTCTGCTTACCGCGGTGGTATTGCGTCGCTGTTCTCGACGCACCCGTCGACCGAGGAGCGAGTGGCACGGTTGGAGGCGCTCGCGGCGTAACCGACTTCGAAAGCAGGCGGCTCGCGCTACGTAACGTCGTGGTCGGAGAGGCGGTGAAACACCGCCTCCTCCACCACCCGGCCGTCGCGCAGATGTTCGACGACGATTCGCTCCAGCAGCGTTGGTGTCACATGCGCATACCAAACGCCCTCTGGATAGACCACGACAATCGGCCCTCCGGCGCAGACGCCGAGGCAGGGAGTCTCACCGCGCTTCACTCGATCAGGCCCGAATAACAGGTCTTCTCGCTCGAGGAGCTTGGCGAGCAAGCTGTAAAGCGCTCTGCCACCGCGCTCGGGCGAGCAAAATCCCCCGGTGCAGACGAGCACGTGACGTCGGTACGGCTCCATGCGCGGCTCATCGACGCCGCGTCGGTTGGATTGGCCCATGAGCGATTAAGCTAGCCACGCCGGCAATACGGGGTGGAGGCCGCCCAATGAGACGGCTATCATTTAGGACTCTTGCCACGGCCGACGTTGGAGTGTCGACGCCGATTGGTCGGCCACGTTAGGTGCGCAGCCGGGATCGCTGCGCGACGCATCAGCTCCTCGAGGAGGATCACACCATGGCCGCCACCGCAACGCCTGGCAGCTTGCCCGCCATCGATCAAAAGGGCTACGCGCACCCTGAAATGTTGGTGAGTACGGAGTGGCTCGCGGCGCATCTCAACGACCCGTCGATCCGGATCATCGAGAGCGACGAAGATGTGCTGCTCTACGACATGGGGCACATCCCGAACGCGCAGAAGGTCGACTGGCACGCCGACCTCAACGACGCGGTCGTTCGTGACTATGTGAACCGCGAACAGTTCCAGGAGCTCCTTCGCTCGAAGGGGATCGACGAGAACACGACGGTCGTATTTTATGGCGACAAGAACAACTGGTGGGCCACGTACGCCTTCTGGATCTTCCAGCTCTTCGGCTTCAAGAACGCGCGAGTCCTCGACGGCGGCCGCACGAAATGGGAGCAGGAAGGGCGCCCGATGACGCCGGACGTCCCGAAGTTCCAGCGGACCAACTACACGGCCGTCGAGCGCGACGACTCGAAGATCCGCGCCTTCAAGGACCAGGTGCTCGAGCACCAAAAAAAGCAGGGCAAGCTGGTGGACGTTCGGTCGCCCGACGAGTTCTCCGGGAAGAAAACGCACATGCCGGAGTATCCGCAGGAAGGCGTGCTGCGAGGGGGACATATCCCGGGAGCGCGGAGCGTGCCGTGGGCCAAGGCAGCCAACCCGGACGGCTCGTTCAAGTCAGCCGATGAGCTCAAGACGATCTACGAGAAAGAGCAAGGGCTCAAGTCGAGCGACGACATTATCGCGTATTGTCGCATCGGCGAGCGGTCCTCTCACACGTGGTTCGTTCTGACCTACCTGCTCGGCTATGACAAGGTGAGGAACTACGACGGTAGCTGGACCGAGTGGGGGAACAGCGTACGCGTTCCGGTCGAAACAGGTCCGGGCGGCACGGTCTAGCGCCGATAGCCTAACGATTAACCAGAGCGATGATGTCCGAGAACCTGACTTCCGAATACGCGTCCATCGAACATGCGAATCCCGACGCGCCCCCGGCTCCTCCGGCCGGGGGCAAACCGCCGTCTCGGGTCGCGGTGCAGTGGAAGGGACCTGGCACGATGGCGTTCGACGGCAGGAAGGCCAAGGGTGGCCCGACGATCACGATCGACAATACGGGGAAGTCGGAACCCGGTCCGGTCGATACTCTGCTCATCGCGCTGGCCGCCTGCACATCGGAGGATGTGCTGACGATCCTGGAGAAGCGCCGGACGCCGGCGGCGCGTCTCTCGATCGAGGTCGAGGGGGAACGCGCGAACAGGGTTCCGGCGCGCCTCACGCACATTCACCTGCGCTACGTCGTGGATGGCGAGGGCATCGATCGACCGAACACACTGCGGGCGATCGAGCTGGCTGTCACGAAGTACTGCTCGGTACGGGATTCGCTGGACAAATCCATCCAGATCGACTGGTCGCTAGTCTTGAACGGGTCCGCTGACGGCGACGGCTAGCCACGATATGTCGGCCGGGCGCGGCATGGGTGTGGCACGCGCGCCGCTAGTCTGACGCCGACGGGAGTTCCACGGTCGATACGAAGCCGTTCCGGCTCAATGGGTTGAATTACTCATCCGCTGGCGCACGAAAATGGCGTATGCTGGGCGTGCCTGGGTCTCCATCCGGGAGACCGACTAGACTTCGACCTTCGCCATGCACCGTCCGTTGACCGTCCGGGCTCTGTCCCTCGTGCTGTCGCTCTGGCTTCCGCTCTTCATGAGCGGGGCGGAATGGGCAGTGCGTTGCCCGATGCATGGCGGTATGCACTCAGCGACCGCCCAGGTGGCCGGGGACGACCATTCGGGCCACGCCGGGCTTGCCGGGCAGCACTCGGCGCCGGCGGATCACGGAGCCGGCAAGCACAATTGCTCGTGTCCGGGTCCTGGCTGCTGCCCGACGGCGGTTGCCGTGGTTCCAGCGGTGACCGTACCCGTGGCGCACGTGGCCTTCGTTCACGAAGCGCGCGCGGTTTCGACGCTCGATCTCTTCTCGAGCGACCGCGACTATCTCCTTCCCTTCGCGACTGCACCTCCCGCCGCGGCGCTTGCGCCAGCGGCCAGCATCGTCGCGTGAGCATCGGCGCGCCTAACGCGCGCCATTCCATCCCGCCTGTGGCCGCCATCGCCTGAACCGAAGTTCAGGCACGGGCGCTCGTGTCTCCACAATCCAGGTTGCCCAGCGCGCCGAACTCACGGCGCCGCAGGGGCGAATCACACACACGGCTCGGGATCACTCTCACGGTGAACGATATGAAACGGATGCTGTCGAAGGGTCGATATTTCTCGGCGGTGCTCTTGAGCCTCCTGCTCGCCGCGCCGGTAGCGAGGGCGCAAGAGACGGGGATGGTCGAAGGCAGTGTTCGCGCGACCGGCAGTGGAACGCCGCTCTCTCATGTCACGGTGTTCGTGCAGGGCACGACACGTGGCGGCGTCACGGACGAGCAAGGCAGGTTTCGCATTCTCGCGGTGCCAACGGGCGACCGCGTCGTGATGGCGCAGCTCATTGGGCGCGCCCGCGGTACGCAGACGGTCCACATCGCAACTGACAGCGTCGCCCGAGTCGAGTTCGCGTTGACGGAAGTCGCGGCAGTCATCGCCCCCACCGTCGTGAGCGCGACGCGTGAGGTTCAACGGCGCACCGACCAGTCAGCCACGATCGATGTGCTGGACGGCGCAGCGATCCGAGAGGTTCGGGCGGCTCACCCGTCGGGAATCATGCAGCGCCTGCCAGGCGTGCACGCGACGCAACTCTCGGGTGAGGGGTTGAGCATGTCGATTCGCCAACCCATCACGACGAAGCCGATGTACCTCTACCTCGAAGACGGCGTCCCGACGCGATCGACGGGCTTCTTCAACCACAACGCCCTCTACGAAGTGAACCTTCCGCAGTCCGGCGGTCTGGAAGTGCTCAAGGGCCCGGGCACAGCGATGTACGGCAGCGACGCGATTGGCGGCGTCGTGAACGTGCTCACTCGCGCGGCGCCGGTCACGCCGACGCTCGATGCGACGATGGAGGGTGGCACCTACGGTTACGCACGGCTGCTGGCGACGGGCGGGTTCACGAAAGGTGTGAACGGTGTTCGCGCTGACCTCAACGTCACTCGTTCCGATGGCTGGCGCGATGACGGCGGCTTCAAGCGCCAGAGTGCCACGATCCGCTGGGATGGGGGGTTCGGCAGCTTCACGACCAAGACGGTACTTGCCGGCTCGAACATCGATCAAGCGGAAGCGGGCTCGCTGACCCAGGCGCAGTTCGATTCGCGCCAGGAAATCAACCCGTCGCCGATCGCCTATCGCGAGGTGCAGGCGCTGCGGCTGTCGTCCGCCATCGAGAAAGACAATGGCCGGTCGCTGCTCAGCCTAACGCCGTACGCGCGTCACAACGTGCTGGACATCATGCCGTCGTGGCAGCTGACGTACAACCAGCAGATCTGGGACACGCGAAACAATTCAGTCGGCCTCCTGGCGAAGTATCGCTATGACTTCGACCCGATGCGAACCCGCGTGATCGTCGGCGCGGACCTGGACTACAGCCCGGGCTCGTTCCTCGCCAACCGGATCGCGTCGACGCCGGACAGCGGCATCTACACGTCGTACACGACGGGTGAGAAGCAGTACGACTACGATGTCACGTATCGCCAGGCGTCGCCCTACGTTCACACCGAGTTCTCGCCGGTGAGCCGGCTCCGTCTCGATGCTGGCGTCCGGTACGATGTCTCGGGTTACGTCTACGACACCAAGCTCGACCCGATCGAGACTGGCCGGTGGCGCCGTCCCGCCGACACGACGGTGAACTATACGCGTTTGAGCCCGAAGCTCGGCGCCACGCTGGACCTAACGCGCAACGTGAACCTGTACGCGTCGTATCGCGAGGGGTTCCGCGCTCCGGGGCAGAACCAGCTCTTCCAGCAGGGCTCGAACGCCACGAGCACGGTCGGCCTCAAGCCCGTGACGGCGAAGAGCCTCGAGGGTGGAGCGCGCGGGCAGGTCTCGGGACGGTTCATGTATTCGGTGTCCGT
>Ga0136846_1235982_pt1 | contig 13126 bp, 8 predicted proteins | sample HopSoiMetagenom2_FD_96841 | JGI IMG/M metagenome (GOLD analysis project Ga0136846, IMG submission 96841) | Grasslands soil microbial communities from Hopland, California, USA - 2 Assembly 2016 (version 4) | ecosystem: Environmental > Terrestrial > Soil > Grasslands | place: USA: Hopland... | reverse complement strand
CCGTTGGTTCTGTGCATGGTGTGGCTGAGATGGGCGCCCAGGCCGGTTTTCATTTCTGCGCAACAGATGCGGCCGTTTCCCAGGTACGGTTATGTGAGTTACGACTGGAGCAACCCGGCGGTGTTTCAGGATGGAAAGGTGTGGCTGAAGAGGGAGGAAAACGAAATTGGGGAAAAGGGAGTGCGCTGGTGTTTGTTCGACTTGAGGCAAAGAAAAGTGCTGGGGGAACTGATGGGGGGCGAGCCGCTGTTTCTGAAGGGGGATGAGGTGGTGTGTGTGCAACGGCCGAAACAGTACAGCGACTGGATGCTCGCGCTCGCGTGGATCACGGAGGGGAGAATTCCGTTCAGCCTAAAGTCAGACAGGTTCTGGAAGCTGGATTTGAAGCGTGGATCGGCCCGAAGGATGGGGAAGTGTCCGACGACACTGAAATGGCCGGTGCTGCTCCGGCAGTCACCCGATGGGCGATTTGCTTATTACAATAACCGGCTCGGAAGTTTCGACCGGCCTTACTTTTTCGACATCGATAAAAACAAGGTTTGGCCGGAGATTCCGGGGATTCAAAACGGGGAGCTCATGCCGGGCGCGTGGGGATGGTGGAGCGCGACGGAGGTGATCCTAAAAGATTATGACCGTAATTATCTGCTTTATGATATTCCGAACAACAAAACGTCGAGTTTCATCAGTGTGGGTGAATTGACGAATACGTACCAGAGGCTTGGGCTGCCGTCGCTGCCGGTTTGGGAGAGGTTGATCACGGTGCGGAAGGGAACTGAAAATGATGTCTACCTGCAGTCGCAGGCCACCCTTTGGACGCCGCCCGAGAGCACACTTCTGAAAGTGGAGCGGCCGAGCCGCGCCTTGACACTGATCTCGACCAATTTTACGCAGTTTCAGGGTGGCGAGTGGAACGCGGCCCGAACGCATTATGTGTTTAACGGCGACCTGGGATCCGCTGTTCGCCTGATCGATCTAAAAACCGGGGAGCGGAGAACGTTGGCCGACAGCTCGGTTGATGATACGGGGGCGAGACTCTATGGAGAAGGGGTGATTTATGTTCATGGGGATGGGCTTTGGATGGTGGACCTGAACGGCTCCAACCAGGTCCAGATATTTCCGCCGGTTCAATAAACCTGGTCCTGAGCCCTTTCCGTAATAAATCACTTTTTATTTCCTCGCCTCAATCCTCTGACTTTCAAAGGCAAACATTGCGCTAAACCGTAGTCACTCAACCATCATCCTAATGCGCGCGACAACTCTCGAGACCGCTTCCTCGAAACTCGACGCGTTGAGGATGAACCTTGAACTTCGAAGGGGAAAAGGTAATCACCATCCACGGTTAGAAAATAGCCAGGAACCGCCGCCTGAAGCCAAACCCACTCACTCCGAACTCGCATCCGATTCAACCTTGGAAGCCGAAGCCGCCTCACCAGCCTGTTGGCGTTTCGCGAGCAACGTTGCAAAATATCTCGCGTTAAAAAGCAAGACGAGCCCAACCACAAAGGGAACTACGTAATACGAAATCTCCGAACCTTTCACCTCCGCCTGCCATTCCGTTCCGTAAGTTCCCGCAGCTTTTTTAAAAATAGCAGCGGTCCAATTCAGAATAGAAGCCAGATGTCCCACCGCGTAAAACAAACCGATCGCGGCAAATGCGACGGAGTAATAGTCCCTCAACTGTAAAACCGTTACAGCATGTCCCTCGCTCTCGACGCCCTGAGTGATCACGTTCGCAATAGTGTCCGCTTTCACCCAAAGCACCGCCGCAACCACAATCACAAGGGACAATGCAACTGGAAACGCAACATCCCCAGGGGCGCGTGTCGCGAATAAATATGGCACAACAGAAAATCCCTGCGTGACTAGAAGGTTCAGCGCAAATAGACGAACAATGACGGTGGAGATTGCTCTCAGCTTCATCTCAAAACTTTGCGACAAATCAGCCGAGTGCGCCAGCCCAACCGAAGAGCAGGTCGACGGCCTCACGGGTCGCTGGACCCGTAGCTATTCACGTTGGAACCCTGCAGATTCGGGTAATGGTACAGTTTGATTTTACTTTTATTTTTTACTCCTCCATAGAAAAACGAAGAAAGCGGCAATAACAACGAGGACGATGACAAGCCAAGAGATATGTATGTCGATTTGGGTCATTTTTCAAAGCCCCGTGCTCAGGGAATTAAGCCCACAATTTCTTCCAAAGTCCAGGGTCAAGCGATTGGAGCCTGGAATTGGAGGGAAAGGTGGCGGGCAGGGGGTCGCTGCTGTTTCACTACAATCACCCGTATTGCGACGTGGCGATGGGGATCAAGGAGGAGTACCGGCGGCGTGGGCTGGGGGCTTATCTTGTACAGGAATTGAAACGAATCGCTTACGAGATGGGAGGAATCCCGGCAGCGCGTTGCGATCCGAACAACATTGCTTCGAGAACAACCTTACAGAAAGCAGGCCTGGTTCCGTTTGCGCATATCCTGGCGGGGAAGATCAAGGAATGAACGATGGTTAGTCAGTGACGAGTTCGTCGGGCTCTGAAATGGAGATTGGGGGCAAAGGGATCCGCAGGTCCGGGCCGGCTGCCGATTGCCTGGGCTACGTGGGTTTTATGTGGAAGAGAGTTCGAGCGTCGCGGGGCGACGCGATATTTGTTTATTTATGACCGTGGAATAAGTTCGACCGCTACCTTCGGGGCATCGCTCCGCGATTGGGTGCGAATCGCACGGGACACAGCGCTGAGCCTTCCATGGCCGCCACAGTCCAGCTGTTCGTTTCGCAAATGGTGGTGTTGCTCCCTTACAGATCTCCTCCTGGATATGCTCAGTGGCGCCGCACCTGTTGTGCGCTCAAGGTGTTGCACATCTCTTCCTCGACGAGAAAAGATTTACAAATCGGTCGTTTCGGGCCAGAACATTGGCACCAGCTTTTATGATAAGGAGTATTGTTGCGTTCATTTTATTGTCGTCGTTCTGGTCTGTTCGCGCCGCGGATGATTATGTGCTCGGCCCGGATTCGATGGCGAAGGCGGGCGTTCCGCAGGGCAAGGTCACGCAGTTCAGTTTTAACGAATCGAAGGTTTATCCGGGAACGAGTCGCGATTGCTGGGTTTATATCCCGGCGCAGTATGAAAAAAGCAAACCAGCGGCGCTGATGGTTTTCCAGGATGGACGCGGTTATGTGACCACGAACGGGCAGCAGCGTGTTCCGATCGTGTTCGACAACTTGATTGCGGCCGGGGAGATGCCGGTGACGATCGCGCTGTTCGTGAATCCGGGGACGCGGGGTTCGGGCGCGGGAGCAAGCAACCGCAGCTTTGAATATGATTCGCTCGGGGACGCGTATGTGAAATTTCTGCTGGATGAATTGATCCCGTATGCAACGCAGAAGTACGATCTGAACATCAGCAAAGATCCGGAGATGCACGCGATCTGCGGAATGAGTTCGGGTGGAATCTGCGCGTTCACCGCGGCCTGGGAGCGCCCGGATTATTTCCGGAAGGTGCTCTCGCAAATCGGCAGCTTCACCAACATTCGGGGCGGGCATGTTTATCCCGCGTTGATTCGAAAAACGGAGAGGAAACCGATTCGCGTTTTCCAGCAGGATGGTGTGAACGATCTGAACAATCTGCATGGGAACTGGCCGCTGGCGAATCAGGAAATGGAGTCTGCGCTGCAATTCATGGGTTACGATCACAAGCTGGTGCTCGGCGATGGCTCTCACAGCGGGAAGCATGGCGGGGTGATTCTTCCGGATTCGCTGCGCTGGCTCTGGCGCGGCGCGAGCGAACTGCCCAAAGCGCTCACGAAAGACAATCTCGGCGGTGACGAAGCGCTTTCCAAAGTGTTGCCGAATGAAGGCGGCTGGGAACTGGTGGGTGAAGGTTATGGTTTCACGGATGCGGCTTGCAGCGATCCCGAGGGAAATTTTTACTTCAGCGATTTGCCCAAAGCGACGCTTTATAAAGTGGGCAAGGATGGCAAACCGGAGGTTTGGCTGGAGAAAGGACCGAAAATCAGCGGATTGAAGTTCGGCGCTGACGGCCGGCTTTATGCCGCCACGCAGGGTGCTTTGGATAAAGAAGAAAAAAAGCGCGTCATCGCCATCGATCCACAAAGCAAGGAGATCACCACGATTGCCACCGATGTTGATCCGAACGATTTGATCGTTTCGAAGGCGGGCTGGATCTACTTCACGGACACGGGCAAAGGCGAAGTGGTGCGCGTGCCGATTTCGGCGCGCAATATGGGCCGGCCTCAAACGGTTGCGGGCGGAATCAACAAACCGAACGGCATTTCACTTTCCGCTGATCAGAAATTTCTGATCGTCTCCGAATACGGCGGTACCAACGCCTGGAGTTTTGTCGTGGCGGAGGATGGCAGCCTGAACTCAGGCGAGCGGTACATGACTTTGCGCGCTCCGAACGGCCGCGCGGACAGCGGCGGCGACGGGATGACGACCGACAAGCAAAGCCGCTATTACATCACCAGCCATGCCGGGATCCAGATGTTCGATTCCACCGGGCGCATGGGCGGCGTGATCCAGAAACCGACGGACAAAGGATGCGTCAGTGTCGCGTTCGCCGGTCCCAATCACGAGTGGCTGTACGCCTGTGCAAGCGATAAAGTTTTCCGCCGGAAAACACTCGCCGAAGGCGCGGTCTTTGCCCGGAAGTAGGACCGGCTCGGAATTAACATGGACAAAAGGGGAGGGTGCCGAAAGAATCCGCGGCGAGTGAAGTGATGTTGCGCGCGTCGATTTGTTTAGTGCTGTTTGGGCTGGGCATTCAGATTTCCCCCGGCGCTACAGTGCTTTTGCGGAACGCGACCATCCATACGGTTTCCGGTCCAACGCTGACGAACGCGGAGTTGTTTGTTGATGGCGGCGTCATTAAAGGGATTGGGACAGGACTGAAAGAGAAGGCAGAGCAAACAATTGATCTTGGCGGCAAGCATGTTTTTCCCGGATTGATTGCGGCGGCGACGAGTGCCGGGCTGGTGGAGATTGATATGATTCGCGCCACTCGGGATTTGAGTGAGGTGGGCGAGTACACACCGGATGTGCGTTCGTGGATGGCGGTGAATCCGGATTCGGAGTTGCTGCCGGTAGCGCGGGCGAATGGGATTACGCATATTGTTCCGGTGCCGAGTGGCGGAGTGGTTGCAGGGCAATCGGGGCTGGTTGCGCTGACAGGTTGGACGGTTGAAGAGATGACGGTGAAGGCGCCGGTGGCGCTCCATGTTTTCTGGCCGTCGATGAGTTTAGATACGACGCCGAAGGAACAGTTGCGGGATAAATCGAAGTTTAAGTCGTTGGAAGATCAGGCGAAGGAGCGGACGGAGAAGATCAAGGCACTGGACGATTTTTTCAGCGAGGCGGAAGCTTATGCGAAATCGCGAAAAGAGGAGGAGCCGGTGCCCGCGTGGGAAGCGATGCTTCCTTTTGTGAAGGGGCAGATTCCGCTTATGATTTACGCGGATGATTACCGGGAAATCAAAGCGGCGGTGGAATGGGCGGACCAGCGGAAGTACAAAATGATTTTGGCTGGGGCGAAGGACGCCTGGATGCTGGCGGATTTACTGGCGAAGCACCAGGTGCCGGTGTTGTTCGAGCGGATTTATAATGTGAGCGGGCCGCTCGGCGCGACTCCGGCGCGGGATGTGGATGCGTATGACGTGTATTTTCGCGCGCCGGAAGTGCTGCACAAAGCAGGGGTGAAAGTGGCGATTGGAATGGGCCTGGGAGGACAGGTGGCGAGTGAATTGCGCAGTTTGCCGTATTACGCGGCGCAAGCGGTGGCATTTGGTTTGCCGGAGGAGGAGGGATTGAAGGCGATTACGCTTTATCCGGCCGAGATGCTGGGTGTGAGCGATCGGTTCGGCTCGCTCGAGAGTGGGAAAGAGGCTACTTTTGTGATTGCGGATGGCAGCATCCTGGATAATCGCACGCATGTGAGTGAGGTGTGGATACGGGGAGAGAAGACGAGCATGGAAACGCGGCACACCCGGCTTTACGAAAAATATCGAAACAGACCGAAAAAGAACTGAGGCAATGTTTATTTTTGATGCGCATTTGGACCTGGCGATGAACGCGCTGGAGTGGAACCGCGATCTGCGCCGACCAATTGGCGAAATCCGGGAGCGGGATAAACAGTACGACGATAAGCCGGATCGCGGGAATGGCGTGGTGAATTTCCCGGAAATGCGCAAAGGAAAGATCGGGATTTGTGTGGCAACGCAGATTGCCCGTCATGTAAAGCCGGAGAATCGCAGACCGGGCTGGCATTCACCGGAACAAGCCTGGGCGCAGACGCAGGGACAGCTCGCGTGGTATCGGGTGATGGAGGAAGAAGGGGAGATGGTTCAGATTCGGAACCGCGGGGAATTGAAAAAGCATTTTGAACTTTGGACCACGCCAGGAAAAGATCCGGAGAAACTGCCGATCGGTTATATCTTGAGTTTGGAGGGAGCGGATTCGTTCGTGACGTTGAAGCATCTGGAGCGTTCTTACGAGCAGGGCTTGAGGGCTGTTGGGCCGGCGCATTATGGACCGGGAACTTATGCGCAGGGGACAGATGCCACCGGAGGGATTGGGGCCAAGGGAAGAGAATTGCTGAAGGAGATGGAGCGGCTGAATATCATTCTGGATGCGACGCATCTGTGCGATGACAGTTTTTGGGAGGCGATGGATCATTTTTCCGGACCTGTTTGGGCGAGCCACAACAACGTGCGCGCGTTGGTCCAGCACAACCGGCAATTCGCGGACGATCAGATTGAGAGGTTAATTGAGCGCGGGGCGGTGATTGGCGGAGTGTTGGACGCGTGGATGATGATTCCGGGTTGGGAACGCGGAAAAACGAAACCGAAAGAAGTCGGGTTGAAGCTCGAACGCGTGATCGATCATATGGATCACATTTGCCAGTTGGCTGGAAACGCGAACCATATTGGAATCGGGACGGATTTGGATGGGGCTTTTGGCAATGAGCAGTGCCCGGCGGATCTGGAGACGATTGCCGATTTACAAAAGCTGCCAGAGTTGTTCTACAAACGTGGTTATAAACAGGAGGATGTCCGAAAGATCATGCACGGGAATTTTCTGAGCTTTCTGGAACGCGCCTGGAGCAAATGAACCGGTTTAAGGAAAAGCTGCGGGCGCATGGATTAACTCTTCGAAGGGCGCGACTTCAAACATTGCAAATTAATGTCGGGCGCAAGTGCAACCAGGCCTGCCGGCATTGCCATGTGGATGCCGCGCCGTGGCGGACGGAGATGATGGGTGAGGCGGTCGCGCACAGAATTGGAGATTGGATTGAGCAGCATCGGCCGGAGGTGATTGATATTACAGGGGGCGCGCCGGAGTTAAGTGAGTGGTTTAAGTATTTTGTCGAGTTGGGGCACGGCCTTGGATTGAAGGTAATGGACCGAAATAACCTGACCATTTTACAGGAGCCGGGGTTTGAGGAGTTGCCAGAATTTTTGGCGGAGCATGGGGTGGAGGTGATTGCTTCGCTGCCTTGTTACCTGGAGGAAAATGTGAACCGCCAGCGCGGGAACGGTGTTTTTCAGAAGAGTATTGACGGGTTGAGGAGACTGAATCGGGTGGGATACGGGACGGAGTTGCCATTGCATTTGGTTTACAATCCGCTCGGGCCGAAATTGCCGCCGGCACAGGAGGAACTGGAGAGTGATTACAAGGCGGTGCTCGAGAAGGAATATGGAGTGCGCTTTAATAATCTATTTACGATTACGAACCAGCCCATTGCCCGATTTGCGGAAGATTTGCGGAAACAGAATGCGTGGGATGATTATCTCGAACTGCTGGCGAATAGTTTTAATCCGGGGACGGTGGAGGGATTGATGTGCCGGAGCACGCTAAGCGTAGGATACGGCGGTGAAATTTATGACTGTGATTTTAATCAGATGCTCGAGATGCAATTGAAAAACGCCCAGCCGCTGTTTCTTTGGGACGTGCGGGCGGGTGATCTGGAGGGGGCGGAGATTTTAACGGGGGATCATTGCCTGGCGTGCACGGCCGGTTGCGGCAGCAGTTGCACGGGAGCATTGGCAGCCTGAAAGTTTGAGATGAAGCGGAACGTACTCCGGGTGATTCTGTTGACGATCTTCATTTTTCTGGTGGTCTGGCTGGTGAGAATCACGGATGCGCGGCAGATCCTGAGGGTGGTTTTGGAGCGGGTGAACGGGATGGGAGCGTGGGCGCCTTTTTGGTTTATCCTCACTTACATGGTGGCTTGCCTTGTTTTTTTTCCGGGAGTGATTTTGACGATGGGCTCCGGAATTTTGTTTGGGGTGGGGTGGGGGACTTTTTACACAACCGTGGGCGCCACTCTGGGCGCAGCGAGCGCTTTCGTGATCAGCCGGTACCTGGCGCGCGACTGGGTACGAGCGAAGCTGGATAAATATCCGCTCTTTCGGGTGGTGGATGACGCGGTGGCGAAGGAGGGTTGGAAAATCGCCGGGTTGATTCGGTTGTCGCCGGCATTTCCTTATATTCCGTTGAATTTTATTTTTGGGCTGACGCGCATTCCGTTCTGGCAATTTGTGCTGGTGACTTATTTTGCAATCCATCCGCTCACGATTTTGTTTGTTTACCTTGGCTCGCTGATCGGGGACGTCGCCGAATTAGGAACGAAACCGATGGCGAGCGGAAATATGAAATGGGTGGTGTTGGGAGTCGGATTGGCCTCGACCGCCGTCGTGACATTTTTCGTCACGCGGATGGCGAAGCGGATTCTGGGAAATAAGTTAGATTCGACGCGCGGAGCGGGACGCACGATGAACCCGAGCTAACGTTTGACCAAAGGTTGGGTGCTGCGGATGTAGGCGAAGAGGTCGCGGACTTGCTGCTCGTCGAAGGATTCAAGGAGACCTTCAGGCATGAGGGAAGTGCCGGAGACTTTGAGGTCGGCGATTTGGTTTTTGGCGAGAATGATGTTCTGGCCATCCAGTCCGCGAAGGACGATGGAGTCATTATATTTCTCGGCGAGAAAGCCGGAGAGATTCCGGCCATCTTTGGTTTCAACTACTGTATTTTCGTAGCCCTCGCGGATTTCTCCACTGGGATTGATCACATTCATGAGAATGGTGTCGAGGTCGTCGCGCTTGTAGGCGGTGAGGTCGGGACCGATCTGGCCGCCTTCGCCAAAGAGCTTGTGACAGGCGCCGCAGACGAGCATGAAGTCTTTCTGTCCTGCGAAGGGGTCGCCGCTCCCAGACTGTACAAGCGTCGAGTAATGCTTAATTTTTTCAGCGATGAGAGGAGTGCTCAGCGTTTTCTTTTCGCCCCAGATGGAGGCGACGCGCGGCGCGAATTTGTCATAGGAACGCAGCTTTTCGATAATTTCAGGCGCGACGGCGCGGCGTGACAGGGTGCCTTTTTCAACCGCAGTGATTAATTCTTCGGCCCAGCCGGCGCGCGAGGCGAGAATATTGAGGACGCGGACTGGAGCGGTCGTGGTTGATACCATGGTGAGATATTGAATGAGCCGTTCGGGAATGGCGGAGTCATCGTAAATCTGGAGAGCCGAAGCGGCCGCTTCGCGGACCTGGTCGGGAGTGCCGTGGGCAAGAATTTTCAGCAGGACGGGTTCAGCGCCGGGGGTTTTCACTTCGCCGAGCACCTGAATCAGTTCCAGGCGCTTAAGCAGGGGCGCCTGCTGATCGAGAATTAATTTAGAAGCTTTTTCAACGGCCTCTTTGTCGCCGCGGCGGAGAGAAAGAGCGAGGGTTTCGCCGCCGGACTGAGCGATAGCCTCCTGGAGTTCAGCAGGAAGGGGCGGGAGAGAACGGCCTTTGAAGGCGTCGTTGAAAGCGGCGAGGAGAATTTTTTTGTCTTCGGGTCGTGGCGCCATTTTCAAGAGCTGGGCGCAGGAGCGGAGATCGGGTTGGGTACCGGCCATGGCATAGCGCTTCATGATGCGCTCGGTGATCGTGCTTTGGACGAGAGGGCGGGTCCAGAGCTGGGGATCCTTAAAAAGCGCAAGAACGGCATCGCGACGGGATTCGGCTTTCGATTCGAGGGCCCACCAAAGGAGCAGGGGAACGTATATGTCGTGAGTATCTTCGTCGCGGGTGAGAAGATTTTTTATGAGCGGAAGGGAGTCGGTGGAAGGCAGGCGCTTAGCGGTGCTGGCAAGCTGGCTGCGCACTTCGACATTAGGCTCGGTGAGAGCCATGGAGTTAAACTTTTCGGAAAGATCGTGCGTGATATCGTTTCTGTCACCGAGAAGACGGACCGTCCAGAGACGGACATAAGGATCTTTGTGATCGAGAAGTTTTATCGCGGCTAAATCATCGAGTCCGTCGCAGAGATTGAGGGCCCAGAGAGCCTCGAGGGCTGGTTGCCCGGTGCTGGTCTGGCAGCGCCAATAAAAAGTGCGGGCCAATTCAGGGCTTTTGTGTTCGGCAATCTGGCGGAGAGCAGTTTGACGTACCCAGCGATTGGGATCATTCCAGCGAAATAACGGGCCAACGCTGGCCTGATCCGAACCGACTTGAACAGTCTGTTGATAACGGGCGAGTTGCTTTCCCTTCGCTTTCAAACGGTAAACGCGCCCATTCGTTTTATCGATTTGGCCCTCGTAATTGTGGGTGTGGGTGACCTGGCGATCGTACCAATCGGCGATGTAGATGGCGCCGTCAGGACCGACTTTGATATCAACGGGTTTGAAATATTTGTCGGTGGTGGTGACGGCATGGCCCAAGTCCCAGGTTTTAAAGGAGGAGCCTTCGGTGAGAACATCGCTCATGACGATGCGACCCTGGAGCGGTTCGGCACCAAAGAGTTTGCCGGTGTATTCATCGGGAAGAGCGCCGCCGCCATAAATAATAAATGTGTGCGTGAAACGCTCGACCTTGTTATGGGCCATCGGCTTGAAGTAACCGAAGGCGTAGGGATTTGCGAGCGGGCCATGCTTTTCAAAGCCTTTTTGCAAATAGCCGCCCTGCACGTAATGAAAGCCGCGGGTATCACCGCCATTGTGTCCGGAAAAGATGCGGGCTTTATCATCCATTTCGAGGCCGAACGCATTGCCGCCACCTTCGGCGAAAACCTCGAACCGCCGTGATTCGGGCTGATAACGCCAGACATGCTGGCCCATCATGCGGGCGATCGGTTCCTTATCGAGGCCAGGGCGAATAATGTTCGCGGTAACGGTGCTGCCGTGCGCGCCGTAAAGCCAGCCATCCGGACCCCAGCGGAGACTGTTCGCGACGGAATGGGTGTCTTCGAGGCCGAACCCGGCGAGATGAACAACGGGGTCGGAATCGGCGACATCATCGTGATTTTTGTCCGGAAAAAAGAGGAGATAAGGAGGATTTAAAACCCAAATCCCATCTTTGCCGTGCGCAATCGAGGTCACGATGCTGAGTCCTTCGATAAAGGTTTTGTGCTTGTCGAACTTGCCGTCGCCATCGGTGTCTTCGTGAACAGTGATTTTGTCGAGGCCTTTGAAATGATTCGGCGGCGGTTGCGGAACTTTGTCGTAAACGGCGCGATAAAACTGGTCCTTGCTCAAAAGAGTGAGTCCGGCAGGGGCGGGATATTGAATGTATTCTACAACCCAGAGACGGCCGCGTTCATCCCAGGAAAGCTGGAGGGGCTGGCGGACTTCGGGTTCAGCGAGAACCTGCTCGATTTCAAGGTCAGGAAAAACTTTGAAGCGTTTCAAGGATTCCTCGGGTGAGAGAGGGCCGGTTTGTTCCGCGCCATTCTCAGGCGGCTGAACATATTGAGAGGAGATTTTGTTCTTCGGCAGATCCGGATCCTTTGAAAAGTGGAATGGCTGGCCGCCGAGGAAATCGACGCTGGTGATGGATGGGCACCAATATTTCTCGATGTGATCGACGATGAGGTCGGTGCCGCGGAAATGATTTACGAAAGGACGCTTGCGCGAGTTGTACATCGTGTCGGTCATGTCGCGCATGAGCAGGACGTTTTTGCCTTCGCCGACCATCTGGCGAATGGAAAAGGGGCGGCCAAGCACGCACATGTTGGCGTGCACGCCCATGACGATGACATTATCGATGCCGCGCTGCTGAAGAAGATTGTACGCCTCGGACGTATCGGTGATGGCATCTTCGTCCGCGATTTCGAGAGTGGCGATCTCGCGTTTCCACGGATAAACCGTTTTGCATTGGGGTTCGTCATCGCAGCCGCCATCGGAATCGTCGATAGGAAGAGGTGCTTCCTTTGCCGGGTCGATCTTGCACCATTTTTGGAGCGGGACTGGCGGATTGGCGACGGGAGCATCCTGAGCGCGTTTGCGCTGAGGAGTGCCTTCGTAAAATTTCATGGTCTCGCTGGGCGAATGGATAATGAAAACACCCTTAGCGCGGGCGGCTTTGATCACTTCATTCATGCGCGGAGCCATTTCGCCAACGCGCTCGGTGGCGCCTTTGCACCAGTGCTGGTCCCACATGTCGCAAATGATGATGGCGGTTTTCTTTGAATCCCATTCGACGACTTTTTCCTGGGACTGCCAGTCGCCCTTGCCTTTTTCGGATTCGACGCGATTTCGAGCGTGGAGCTTGAGAGGCTCGGACTGAAGCGGTAAAGCAAGGATAAGGACGAACGAGAGAATTAGTGCTTTCATATTGGCGAGAGGAAAGTGTGCCAGAAATTGACGAATGTCCAAGCTTGAATCACGCAGGAACAATTCAACGATCGGAGCTTTTAAAATGAGTAACGTTATGTCATAGCCGGTGGGTAAAGGCGAAGGAGAAACGAGCGAACCGACAGAGCCGATGCAACGGTTGTGTGTGTTTATTTTTAATTTTTCTGTGCGGAAATTGTGCGGATTTTTGGAAGTTGCTGAAAGCGAAGGATCTAACGTGTGCGGAAAAGATGTGCGGGCGCTGTGTGGGACACACAAGTGGGTGTGCGGAGGTGTGGGACAGAGTGGCGCTGTGATTAGTGGCTGGTGGCGAGTGGCGAGCGGCTAGAGGGGAGAATCGACTTGGGCTTAACTGCATAAATGTGGATGGGCGTGGATAGGCTCTGTGGGCGCGGCATGGGCCGTGTCGTTCAACTTGCTTGCCAGGTATTTATCGCCGGTAGCGAAACCTCTCACCGCGATTGTCGTTGAAGCCTACGAGAGTGGGGATTATGCGGCGGATGTGTG
>Ga0136846_1227108_pt1 | contig 13126 bp, 8 predicted proteins | sample HopSoiMetagenom2_FD_96841 | JGI IMG/M metagenome (GOLD analysis project Ga0136846, IMG submission 96841) | Grasslands soil microbial communities from Hopland, California, USA - 2 Assembly 2016 (version 4) | ecosystem: Environmental > Terrestrial > Soil > Grasslands | place: USA: Hopland... | reverse complement strand
TTTACCGTATTGCGGTAATGGGAGAAGATCAATGTGCTCTTCCAATCTACTTTTGCCTGTTTGCCGGAATGGTACACCACCGAGATGTCGTAGCCTTTGTTTTGCATTTTACCATAGTTCACATAAGGCGCGGATATTCCCATTGTACCGCTGTTGGGGATACCGATACCTGTAAATGCCGGGTAAGTGGCGGAGAACAGGAATTTATCGGAAAGCTTATTGTACAGATCAACGGTAACATCAAACCGTTGCGCAATGCCCACATCGATACCTAGATTGGCCTGCCGCTGGTTTTCCCAGGTTACATCGGGGTTGGCATAGTTACTGATGTATTGCCCCAACCCGCTGCCAAATGCCGATGAGTTGATGAACACCGGGCTAAGGGCTGAACCGTATACATAAACGGGCACATTCTGATTACCTATTCCTCCATACCCCACCCTGAACTTCAGATGGTTGATAGCTGTAAATGATCTGAAAAATCCTTCATTGGAAACTGTCCAGGAAGCTGAGATGCCCGGAAACCAACCTACCTGTTTACCGGGTGCAAATTTGCTGGTGCGGTCCCTTCTTATATTAGCGGTAAATGAATACCGGTTATCGAATGAATAAATGATGCGGCTGAAGTAGGATTCCTGCGTGCTTTGTCCCAGGCTTTGGGTGGCGCTGGCTGTTGACGGATCGCCCAGGTTCAATGAATACAGGTCGTTTGAAACAAATTTAGACCGCGAAGAAGTTATGCTGTTCGATTCAAACTTCTGTGATTCCTGGCCGGCCATTATTGTAATATCGTGTTCTTTAATTCTTTTTTGCCAGGTAAATACATTGCGCCAGTTCCAGAAAGTGGTTTTATTGGTTTGTACTTTATAACTGTTGAGGTTGTTGATACTACGGCCCCAGACAAAGGTAGGCATCCAGGCATCACTGTTGTTCCAGTTCAGGTCACTGCCGAAATCAGAACGGAAGGTAAAGTCTTTCAGGAAGGTCGTTTGCACGTACAGGTTGCTTTGCAGTTTGTTTTTTGTCAGCAACGTGTGCCAGGTGGTGGCCTGCGCTACAGGGTTACCGCCGCTCATGGCGCCCAAACCGGTAATATCGCTTGGCCCGCCATAAGTACCATCTACGTTTGTTACCGGCACATCGGGCGATTGCTGAATGGCCATGGCGATCACATTCCCGTAATTGTTATTGGAGTTATTGGTTAAGGTGATTGTTTGACCGGTGCTGCTATAACTTCCATTTACGCCCAGTTTTAACCAGGGCTTTACCTGGTTATCGAGGTTAATGCGGATTGTTTTACGTTTTAACCCTGAGCCAATGATGGTTCCTTCCTGGTTGAAATAGTTACCGGAGATATAATAGGTAGTACCTGCTTTACCACCCGATAATGCCAGCTGGTAGTTTTGAATGGCGGCAGATTTAAAGATCTCCCGTTGCCAGTCGGTACCCCTGCCCAGCAGATCGATATTGGCGAACTGCGGCTGTCGTTCCGTGCCGGTGAAATCGGCAATGCTGTTCTTATAAGCGGCATAGCCTTTCAGGTCCATCAGATCGAGGTACTTAGTGATGTTTGCTACGCCATAGTAACCATCGAAAGTTATTTTGCCATCGCCGGCTTTTCCTTTTTTGGTGGTGATAATGATTACGCCATTGGCGCCACGATTACCATAGATAGAAGTAGCGGAAGCATCTTTTAAGATGTCTACCGATAAAATGTCGTTGGGGTTTAAAAAGGACAGGGCGCTCATGTTAGATTCCCCATCGCCTACAAATGAGATGGCGTCTTTGTTATTGTTCGCTTCCAGGGGAACACCATCTATAACATATAAGGGCTCAGTTCCGCCAAAGGTGGAAATACCGCGAATTTTTACAGATACGCCGCCACCGGGCGCGCCGGAGTTTTGGGTTACTGTAACACCCGAAGCCTTGCCCTGCAGCATTTGATCTATACCGGTTTGCGGCAGGTTCTTCAGGTCTTCGGCTTTTATGGAAACAATGGAACTGTTTACGTCTTTCCGTTTTTGGGTACCATAACCGATCACCACCACATCATCCAGGTTCACCACCTGTGCTTTCATAATGATGAGGAAGCGGGTTTCTTTACCTATCACTATTTCCTGTTTTTCGTAGCCTATGGCAGAAATGATCAATGTTTTATCTTCATCAGCTGTGTTTAATTCAAATATACCATCCTTGTTGGTGGTAGTACCCCGATTGGAGCCTTTTACCTGGATGTTGGCGCTTACCACGGGAATCCCTTCTTCAGTTACTATCTTGCCGGTGAGCTTGCCGGGCAGTATGGCCGGCATTGCCTCATAACCGGTATTGGGTTCGAAGGCATTGCCATCGCTGCCGGATAAAGCTCCGGCAGTTGCGATGGTGTTTAAAAAGATGTATCCGTTTTTGTCTACTTCAAAACTGATGTGCAATGGAGTAAGCACCAGTGAAAGAAAATCTGACAGCGGTTTTTCCTTTACGCTGATGGTAATGCGGCGATCAGATTGAATGATCTCCCGGCTGTAAAGGAATTTGGCGCCCGTCATTTTACTTACCTCTTTCAGTACCGATCTCAATTCCTTATTCGATACCGAAATGGTTACGTTTTTGGCCAGGATCTCCTGGCCTGTGGTGACTTTGGCAAGGCTACAAAACGAGCTCAGCAGCAACAATATCGGGATGGCAGATAGTTTCATAATGGCAGTCACTAATGAAAAATAATTTTTCATAAATTGCAATCCTTGGTTTTAATAATAATTGAAATCAACAGCCTGTATCCTACTGTGCAAAAAGCAGATACAGGTAACAACCGGAAGCCTGTAATGGGCCAACATTACAAGCTTTCGCCCCCCGCCCTTCGCCAGCTGGCGGAGAGTCGGGGGATTTTTTTGAAAGCAAGTGGCAAGTGAATCGTTCGTTACAACATATTACAGTTAGTTTTGGTTACTTAATCAATTCACAGTTTTCTGTTTGCCCTCCTATCGTTTACATCCATTTGTATTTATTATCACCGTACCATCTGTCACTTCATAAGTTGCATTGATGATCTTACAAATAATGCGCAGCTTTTCATAGAACGGTTCATTGCCTAATGAAGCTGAAATGGTGCAGGTTTTCAGTACTTCTTCATCGATCAGTATGGGTACGCCATAAGCGGTCTGTAACCGGCTGAATACATCAGCAGCCGGGGTATCGTCAAAGTCAAAACTGTAGGTTGTCTGGCTGGCGATCACCGGTTTTTCTACCAGCGATTTATTCATTTGTTCATGGGGAATATCGTACACTACCTGTTGGTTGGGGGTCACTACCATCCCTTTTAAGGAGGCAGAACCGGCATCGGTACTGGTGAAATTCTCCCGTTTAAAAACCGATACCTTTCCTGTTTTTACCACTACACTGGCCGTTTCGGCACTGCTCATGGCTTTTACATAAAAGCTGGTGCCCAATACTTTGGTAACTATTGTTTGGGTATATACGATGAAAGGACGTTGGGGATTACGGGTTATATTAAAGAAAGCATTGCCTTCCAGGTACACTTCTCTTTTGCCAGATGAAAAATTGGCCGCATAGGTAAGCCGGCTGTTCTTTTCCAGCACCACTTCACTTCCATCTGACAATACAATGTGTTGCTCACCATCTGAATTGTTATTGTACTCAAAGCTTTTATGCTTTGTCTCCTTCATAAAGGCTTTATAAGCATTGGCGGGCAATGGTCCTGGTTTGTTGTTAAAATACCAGTAAACACCAGCGATCATTAACAACGAAGCGGCAATGCCCACCAGGTACCGGGTACGGGAAAAAGGGATACCTTTCGAACCTTGCTCCTTACCATCGTCCGTACAGGTCTCCAGGTATCCGGGTTCTTCATCATTGTACATTTCCGGGCTAAGGGATGATAGCCTCTGTTGAATAAGATCGGCTTCCCTGTTTATTTCGTGGTTTGTAAGTTGGTCGTTGTTTTCGGTAAGTGTTTCAATAATAGCTTTGGCGGCCGCCACCCACTCGAGTCGCGCCGGATGTTGCTCTATCCACTGGCTCCAGAAAACGGCGGCGGCTTCATCTTTTTCAATGATCCATTTTCTGAACAATTCATTGGCCAGTAAGTCATCTATGCTGTTGATATCCGGATTTTTCATCTGGTTGTATACTCCCTGTAAACCCAATACACTGCGATGAAAAAAAGCTACTGTACTTTTTTAAAGTTTTTTTTGAGAATATTACAACTGGCTAAGTACCAATAATAAAATAATGGATAATGCCATGGTTGGTTTAAAATAAGCGCCGGTATGCTGGCGCAATTTATTAAGAGCGTCGTTGAGGAGGTTGTAAACCGATTGACGGTTTAGTTGCATGATGTCGGCAATGTCGACGGCACTGGCGTTGAGGTAGAAGCGTAAATAAATGATCTCCTGTTGCCGTTTGGAGAGTTGCAGGATGCATTCTTTTATCCTGTTGGCCAACGCTGCTTTTTGTTCCTGTTGAATAAGCTGGTCGTCGGGGGTAGCATTGGCGTCTTTGAATTCGATAAAACTGAGGTCTTCGGTTGAACCGGTTTTTGTGATCGCCCTTCCCAGGCGGCGCCTCAAGGCTTTCATGAGATAATGTTCTACCGAAGTGGTTTCGTTAATTGTATTCCGTTTATGCCACAGGTACAGGAACAGATCCTGGATGCAATCCTTTACCAGGGCCGCATCGCGGGTAAATTTACAACCATATTGATACAGTAAATTGTAATGCCGTTTTACGATGGCATCGAGTGCGAGGTGATCGCCGGGCATAAATTGTTTCCACAGTTCTTCACTGGTAAAATCCACGTATCTCATTATGGCAGCTGTCGTTGGTTGGGTTAAATAGGCTATGTGTTCCTACACTAAAGTAGGAAAAGATCTTTATTAATGTAAACGGTTACAGCGCTATTTTTTTTAACCGTGGCTGTTAGAGATCGTCCTGTTTTCTTTTTTTCAATCGATCAAAACAAATGCCTTTCATCGCCGGAAACTCTACCAGCATGGGTTGCAGTCGTTTCCAGTCAGTAATTAAATGGCTGCCGTCTTTACTCAGGCTGAACAACACTTCGCCGGGTTTGAAATCCTGTGAGCCATCGAGGTATTTATTATAAGTTACATCTACCCTTGAAGAATCGCCTGATAAAGTAGTGAGTAGTTTTATATAAGTAGTTAACCCGGTAATTTCCAATGTGCCCCAGCAGGTATCGTTTTGTTGTGAAACAGATAACTCCCACTCCATGATCTTGTTGATGCCGGTAGCAGTAGGCACCGGTAATTCGTGATAGGAATAATCGACCACCCAGTTTGTACAGTGACCAAATGAATTACTCTTTGAACAGGAGTACAGCGTGAACAATAATAGTAATACAAATAAACTTTTCATAAGGTATAAGCCATATTCAAACTATGGTTACTGGTTACAGGTTTCGGGTTACAGGGTGACTACGCTTGCAAGCATGAAGCCTGACATTTTCTGTATCAAAGGTTATCGATCGGGGTATTGCTTATTTCGATGGTTATGGGCGAGGTATATTACAAATGCCGATAAATTATAATAGAAGCATTGTGCCGTAATGCGTGGCAATTTCACAATTTATCCGATACACAAGAGTGCTTTTTCGCTGTTGTGGATAAAATGGCAGCTCAGCAGACTGATAATTTCGATTTTCAGAAACTGGCTCAATAATCAATTTATAGTGTACATATTACAATAATTAACTGGCTGTACGGAAACGTTTCCGTAAATAATATCAAACAGTTACATCAAAAAGCTCATATTTATTGTCTTGCTATTAAACCCATTTTAAAACGATTGTTATGCCTACAGCCAAACTAACTTTGGTTGCGTTGGTAATGTGCTGGTGTACTGTTGCTTTTGCCCAAAACAAACAGTTTACCGGAAGAGTTACCAATCCGCAACAAGCTCCCCTGGCAGGGGTCACTGTTCAGATCAAGAATAGTAAAGTAACTTCTGCTACTGCCTCAGATGGCAGTTTCTCCATCTCAGCACCAGGCGATAAAGTAACACTGGTATTTTCCTCCGTTGGTTTTGAAAAGAAAGAAATGCTGGCCACCGCCGGCGTACCGGTTGAGCTGCAGTTAAAAGAAGAAGCGCAAGGCCTGTCGGATGTGATTGTAGTTGGGTATGGCACCCAACGAAAAGCCGAGTTAACTGGTTCCGTATCTTCCATCAGAAATGAAAAGCTGCGCGAAATGCCTGTAGTGAGCGTTGAACAGGCTGTTTCGGGCCGCCTGGCTGGTGTACAGGTACAGCAAACTTCCGGACAGCCGGGAGCCGGCATCAGCGTTCGGGTACGTGGCGTATCGTCTATTGCAGGCGGTAATGAGCCGCTGTACGTTATTGATGGTTTACCGCAGTTTAATGACGATGTACGGGGCGCTAACGGATTGGCCACCATCAATCCATCTGATATTGAATCCATCGAAGTATTGAAAGATGCTTCTGCTACGGCTATTTATGGTTCACGCGGCGCCAATGGGGTGGTTATGGTCACCACGCGTTCGGGCCGGGCCGGACAACCACGGGTTGTTTTTGAAAGCTCAGCCGGTATACAGAAAGTGCGTAAAAAACTGGAGCTGATGAATGCTGATGAGTATGTTGATTTTTCCAAACGGTATTATATCAATTCAAGCCAGGCAGTGCCTACTGACCTCACCGCATATACGCCGGGCGTTAATACCGACTGGCAGGATGAGGTATTCCGCACCGCTTTGCTGAGCAACAACAACCTGAGCGTTTCCGGTGGTAACGATAAAACGCGGTATTTTATTTCTACTGGTTATACCAAACAGCAAGGTATCGTTCGCAACAGCGGTTACCAACGCGGTTCGCTGCGTTTGAATATCGACAGCAAGGTGAGTGATATTTTTTCCATTCAATCCCGGATGACCGTTTCCCGCGCCAGACAAAATGGCTTCTCCCCTTCTGTTGGTGACAACACCCGCAATTTTGGTAAATCGGGTATTGGTTCTGTGATGCGCGCCATCAGTACTGTACCGGTAAAAAATCCTGATGGCACCTATACGGATGTTACGCCTTTCAGCTTTAATGGTATCGATGCCGAGAACCCCGTGGCTATGGCCGATGAAGTGCTCGATCAAAATACCACCACCCGTTTTCAGGGCGGCGTTGATTTCAAAACGGTGATCATAAAAGGCCTTACCAATACCACGCGGTTATCGGGCGACTTTTATCACATCCGCCGCGATCTGTATTTCCCCCGCATCTTACCACGTTTAGGAAATAATATCGGTTCGGCTGAACTGGGTAACTATGATAAAACGTCATTACTGGCTGAAGACTTTTTAGAATACAAATACAATCTTACGCCTGACTCGTACATTGAAGCCATTGGTGGGGTGTCTTACCAAAAAGAACGGCTTAATACCATCGATCTGGCCGCATCCGGTTTTGGAACTGACCAGTTGAAGAATTACAACTTCAGTTCAGCCAGTTCCATCAGCAAACCACTTACGAACGTAGTGGAAAATTCTATTGTCAGCGCCTTTGCCCGGGTACGGTTGAATTTGAAAGAAAAATACATGTTCGCTGCCAGTATTCGCCGCGATGGAGCCTCGGTATTTGCCGAAAATAATAAATACGGGGTGTTCCCGTCGGTATCTGCCGCCTGGCGGATATCGGAAGAAGCTTTTCTGAAGGATGCTACCTGGCTATCGAGTCTGAAACTGCGGGCCAGCTGGGGACAGGCGGGTAACCCTGCCATCAAACCCTATCAATCATTGCTGCTCGGACAAACAGTGAATACCGGTCAGGGGGCCGGAACCGGTTTATCGGTTGGCCTGGCGCCTACTTTTCCCAATCCGAATTTGAAATGGGAAACTACTTCCCAAACCGATGTCGGTTTTGACGCTGGTATCCTGCAGGAAAGGTTTCGCCTCACCTTCGACTATTATGTAAAAACAACGTCCGATCTGTTGGCGCTGGTACAGCTGCCACCGAGTGCCGGTGTAGGCGCAGGTATTGGCTCAGGCCCAGGACAGATCATCGATAACGTAGGTGAAGTGCAGAACAAGGGCTGGGAATTTACCGTTGGTACAAACATTCTGACTAACAGCGACTGGACGATAGCCATCGATGTAAACCTGTCGCACAATAAGAATAAGGTTACCAAAACAAAAGACGGGAAAGACATTCCTACTATAGCCGGCGGCAACGATGCATCCGGTTCCAACAGCATTATCCGGCCGGGCCAGCCGCTCTCCGCCTTTTTCGGACCCAAATACATTGGGATGGATAAAGACGGGGTTCCTTTGTATGAGAACCTGAATGGTGATAAAGACGCCACTGGCCGTGACCTCATCAATGCATTGGATAACCAGATCATTGGCAGCCCCTACCCCGATCTGTATTACGGCATCAATCCAACGATCCGGTATAAACGTTTTACGCTGTCTTCCGTATGGGCCGGTGTAAGTGGTGGTCGCATCAATAATGCCGGCTTATTCGACCTGACCACACCATCACCCGTAGGACAATACAATAAGCTGAAGGCGGTGAATGATTTTTATCCCACCCCCAGCCTTACCGTCAGCAACTATCATTTTCGTAGCGACCGGTATATGGAAAACGGGTCATTTTTCCGCTTACGCAACATCCGGCTCGATTACAATATAGACCTGAAAAGTAAAGCCATCAAAAACCTGAATGTGTATGTGAGCGCCCAGAACCTGCTCACCATCACCGATTATACAGGATATGATCCGGAAGTGAACAGCTTTAACGGCAACGACCGCCGTCAGGGTGTTGACCTGGGTGCTTATCCTGCCGCCAAGACGTATAACCTGGGTTTTGGAATTACATTCTGATCGTGAATGGCCAATGGTGAATGGTGAAAGGTCAAAACAGACTGTATTCCTGTAACCCCGCTTTGCGGGGCAAGCTCTGCAACCTGAACAGAATCTTTAAATTACAATTGCACTGTTTTATGAAAAGTAAAATATTATATATATTTCTCACTATAGCCTTGCTTTCCAGTTGTGATAAACTACTGGACGAAAAGCCAAAGGCCACAGCTACGCTGGGGGCGCTCGATCCCACTACGCTCGATCAAACCATTATCGGGGTGTATGAACCATTGACCCGCAGCCGTGGCCGGTTATGGGAATCAACAGCCGGTTTGGGTTTGGAACTGATGAGTGAATATGCCGATGGCGGATCGAGCCAGGTAAACTGGAGTAATTACAATAACATCATGAACCTGCCCAACAACTTTGCCCAGTCCTGGACAACCTTGTATGAAGCCATTGGCCGGGCCAATTCGCTTATTGATAATTTAAACCGGAATACCACGCTAAGCGATGCGGTGAAAATGAAAGCCTATGGAGAAGCTTATTTTATCCGCGGCTATTGTTATTATTTTGCCGTTCGCGTGTGGGGTAAAGTACCATTGCGATTGAGTCCCATCGTGAATGCCAATGATGTGGGACTGGCCCTGTCACCGGTTAACGTTATTTATGATTCTGTGATCAAGGATATGAAATTTGCAGAAACTGCCTTGCCCAATACCACCGGTTCACCCGGACGGGCTACTGCAGGCGCTGCCAAAACTGCCCTGGCTGATATTTATTTAACCTTAGGCCAGTTTCAGAATGCCCGTGACAAAGCCAAAGAAGTGCTGGATAACAAAACTACCTATGGCTATGACCTGGAACCTTCATTGGCTACCGTTTATTCTCCTACGTTAGCCACCAATAAAGAAGATGTATTTTCCCTGAAGTTCTCCCAGATCGTTGACAAGGGCGCATTCATGGCATCTTATTGGGCCGATTCAAAAGCAAAATTAGCCGGTTACTCTGTAAGTGGTAATAAATTTGGCGGGATCATTTCCATAGCGCCACTTATTAAAGGCTGGGATGACAATGACCTGCGCAAGAAATTCAGTTTGTACGACAAGTATGTGATCAATGGGGTGGTTACAGCCGCTGAAGTAGAAAAAGATATTTATGATCTGCGAATGGGCAAGTATAAAGACCCTGATGCGCCTATTGATACCGGTAATGGCAATGACTTTTATTTATATCGTTTTGCCGATGTGCTGTTGATCTTTGCCGAAGCGGACAATAAAGTGAATGGACCCACTGCCGCCGCTTACGACGCTATAAACCAGGTGCGTCGCCGGGCGTATGGTTTACCAACCAATACACCCAATGCTACAGCCGATCTGCCAGGTGGTTTAAGTCAGGCCGCGTTTGATGATATGGTATTCCGTGAAAGAGGGTATGAATTTATTGGCGAATGCAAACGCTGGTTCGATATGGTACGCACCAACCGCGTAGCACAAACGATCAATGGTGTTAATTCAGTGATCAAGTTCCCTAACCGCAAACCGGTGCCTACAAAAACAGTGTTTGGTTTGCCTGATGTGGAATTGCAGAATAATCCTTTGGCTATTTGATGTTTGAAAGAGTTTAAGCGAATGTTTCAGGTTGCAGGTTACAGGGGTTGGTCTATAATTAAAAGCTAACTCCCTGTAACCTGGAACTTGTAACCTTTTACTTTAGTAATGGGATTTCCATAACCAATAAAATAGCCTCATTAGAAAGCGCCTCCCACTCCACTTCCGGGGCTTCCCACAGGGCTAATCCGTCACGCGGATGCAACAGGCGGTATTGCACTTCAAAGGCGCCCTGAATTACAAATACAAACAATCCGTTTTGCGGGTTACTGAGTTTGTAAACCGATTCCTTCCGGCCATTGTATTTACCGATGCCAAATTTATAATGTGGATGATTGACTGGTACAGGCACCAGTTGATTCGTATTATTAACGATATCGAATAAAGTTACTTGTGGCGCATTATCCCTTTCACTCCCCGACGAATAAAACCAGATCTGTAAAAAGTTCACCAGTTCATCGGGGTACGGGTTGCCTATTTGAAAGGTGGCGCCTGTAGGCGTAGTAAATAACTGGCATTCTCCGGCAGAAATATAGTTGGCATGTCCGGTGTTATCTGTATAAGTAATGGTGCCCACCACTGGAATCAGCACTATTACAGAATCTGCTTCAACGGTCATGGAGATGCTTTTGCCGCCGGCCAGCGTATCATCGTTCAGCACATACAATGGCCCGAACGGAAGCTTATGTTCCTGTTGATACTTACCGAAGTTGAATGTGTTGAAACTCCGGAACCAGTCTGTTTCATGATGGCCGCGCTCTTCAGCCAGGAATATTTTTCCCTTGTTCTGTTGTACCATGCGTTGCTGGTTTTATTAAGCTGCCACATTAATCGTATGTGTAAGCGTATAGCCGCCCGACAAACTGCCTGTCACCGTTGATAATTCAGTACCTGCACTGTCATCGCTGAAAACGTTGTCTTTGGCATTATAGGTATAGCCACTCATTCCCTTTGTATAACCATAAGTAGTGCCACCACTGCCGTTTACGGTGGCTACCGCACTGTCGCTGCCTTCGGGGAAGGAGATCTGTGTAACCAGTAAAGAAGTACCTGCAGCATTATAAATGTGAACATGAATATGGGTGGCCCGGCCTGAATACCAGCCGGGAAAGATGGAGGTAAATGTTACCAGGCCATTTGAATCAGTAGTTTGCCGGCCGCGTAAAAAGTGAACCGAGGTGTAATTGGTCGATTGCATACCGGTACCACCGTACTCGGAGTAATTGCCATCCTTATCACAATGCCAAATGTCGACCAGGGCGCCGCTCAATGCATTACAACTGTTGTTTTTGTTCCTGATAGTAATTTTAATGGTGAATGCAACACCGGTTCTGACACCCGTAATATCTGATCTTACCAGCGCGCCGGGCGAATTGGTTGGAAATGGCCCTTCGGTTTCAGTGGGTGATACCGTGCAGGATCCGGTATCGGTTCCGGAAGTAGTGTCGCCATTAGTGGCATCGGTTACTTTTTTACAGGCATTAGCCAGGGGGGCAATAACAGCCAGCCCAAGGGCGGCTAAGCCATTTTTCAGAAAATGTTTTCTTTCCATACTTTTTTGATTTGGTTGTGGAGCGTTATTGCTTGTATGACCGGATCTATTTGTAAAGTTTAACCCTTATTCCTGCCTGAAGGGCGGTTCCTCGGTGAAAATGGAAATTGTGTCGATGAATTATGCCCTATATTTGCACCCACCATGTCGCTGTATATTGCATCGCTGAATTCCGGAAGTAATGGAAACTGTTATTATGTAGGCAACGGCCAGGAAGCCATCCTGGTAGATGCGGGCATCTCCTGCCGCGAAACCGAACGACGCATGGCCCGCATAGGATTATCGATGCAAACAGTAAAAGCCATTTTTGTTTCACACGAACATACAGATCACATCAGCGGTATCCCGGTTCTTGCCAAAAAATACGGGCTCCCGGTATATATTACCGATGCCACTTTGTACCACGGCAACATTGATATAAAACGGGAACAGGTAATTGCATTCAAACCGTATGAACCTGTACAGATCGGCGACCTTGCCATTCAGGCTTTTCCTAAATTTCATGATGCCGCCGAACCGCATAGTTTTATCGTAAATGGCAACAACGTGAACATTGGCATCTTCACCGACATCGGTTCACCCTGCGATCATTTGACGCTGCATTTCAAGCATTGTCATGCCGCTTTCCTGGAAGCGAATTACGATGAAGAAATGCTGGAGAAAGGAAGTTATCCCCGGCATTTAAAGAACCGAATTCGTGGTGGCCACGGACATCTTTCCAACAAACAGGCGCTGGAAGTTTTTACCAAACACCGGCCTTCCTATATGAGCCATCTCTTTCTCGCCCACCTGTCAAGAGATAATAACTCGCCCCAACTGGTACAACAATTATTCAATGATCATGCCGGCAATACACAGATCATTGTTGCCTCCCGCTTTGAAGAAACGGCCGTTTATCATGTGCAGGCAGAACATACTACAGCGTCCATTTCCCTCCCTAAAAAGGACGAGTCGCCTTTACGGATAAAGCCTTCGTATACGCAATTGCGTTTATGGTAAGTGGGTAGTATATTAAAATCACCCTCTGTCCAAGAGAGGCTAATATAGATGCTAAATATATTAGTATTTATATGATAAATTCTTTATCTTTATAACTGTTACGCCAATACTCTGATTAGTATTTTCATAGCGTG
>Ga0136846_1223787_pt1 | contig 13126 bp, 10 predicted proteins | sample HopSoiMetagenom2_FD_96841 | JGI IMG/M metagenome (GOLD analysis project Ga0136846, IMG submission 96841) | Grasslands soil microbial communities from Hopland, California, USA - 2 Assembly 2016 (version 4) | ecosystem: Environmental > Terrestrial > Soil > Grasslands | place: USA: Hopland... | reverse complement strand
TGAAGTGTCCGGGATCGGGCTGTGGACGGCGCGCGGCTTCCTGCTCGTCGCGCTCGACCGGCCCGATGTCGGACCGCTGGCGACCCTACCGTAGCCTGGCCGTGAGCTACCTGTTCGCGTCCGAGTACGACGCGCATCCGTAACCCGCGCGAGACGAAGGAGTTCATCGTCGTGACCAGGCATCGGCTGGAAGGCACCACCGAGGCAGGCGCCGCTCATCTCTGATCCATAGCGGCAGTTGCTCGCTCAAGGCGCGCGTATGCGTCATCCCACGGCGCACGGGCGCTGGGCTCGTAAGCTTGGGTCATGAACGAACGCTCGACGAGCTTTCGCGCTTCAGTGACCGAAGCGAGCTCTCCGATTGCGAGCGCCTGCACGGCAAGGTTTCCGATCTCGGCCGCCTCGACTGGACCGGCGATCACCGGCAATCCGGTCGCGTCTGCCGTCCACTGGCAGAGCAGGCGGTTGAGCGCGCCACCGCCAACGAGGTGGATTGCCGGCGGGCGAGAGCCGGTCACGGTCTCGAGCAAGTCGATCGTCTGGCGGTATTTGAGCGCCAGGCTCTCGAGCACGCAACGTGCGACTGCCGCTTGATCCCCCGGCGGTGGCTCGCCCGCGCGAACGCAGTGATCGCGAATGCGACCGGGCATATCCCCCGGGGGAAGGAATGCCGGATCGTCCGTGTCGACGATCGAGCGTAGTCGTCGTGCCTGTTCGATGCGCGCGATCAGGACCTTGTAGTCGATGTCCGCACCGCTGCGTTCCCAGGCTCGCCGGCATTCGTCCAGCATCCATAGCCCGGTCGCATTGCGCAGAAGCAACGTGCCGGCGACGCCGCCCTCGTTCGTCAGGTTCGCGGCGAAGGATCGCTCGTCGATGATCGGCGCGTCGACCTCGACACCGATGAGCGACCACGTACCGGAGCTGATGTACGCGGACCCTTGCTCGCGAAACGGGATTGCCGCAACTGCGGCCGCAGTGTCGTGCGTCGCCGTGGCGACGACGACGGCTCCGCGAACTCCCGTCTCGTCGGCCACCCGCGGAAGCAGCGCCCCGAGAACGGTCCCGGGCGGCACGATCTCCGGGAAGATCGCGGGCGGGATGCACAGACGTTCGAGTAGGTCGTCCGCCCAACCGCCCGAGACCGGATCGTAGAGCTGGCTCGTTGTCGCGTTGGTCAGCTCACAGGCCTGGACGCCGGAGAGCCAGTAGTGGAAGAGGTCGGCCATCATCACGAGTGACGAGGCGGCCGCGAGCGAGGGATCGCCGGCCGCCGCCATCGAAGCGAGCTGGAAGACGGTGTTGATCGGCATCAGCTGGTTGCCCGTGCGCTCGTACAGCTCCTGCTTCGGGATTAGCGCGAACACCTTCTCCATCGCGCCCTGGGTCCGCTCGTCTCGGTAATGCACCGGGTTGCCGACGAGACGGCCCGCACGGTCGAGGAGCGCGAAGTCGATGCCCCACGTGTCGACAGCGACGGAGTCGATGGCCCCGCCGGCTTCGCGCGCCGCAAGTCGCAGGCCTTCGAGCACTCCATCGTGCAGGCGGAGTGCGTCCCAATGAAGCGTGCCGGCTGCTCGAACGGCCACGTTGGGAAAGCGATGCAGCTCCTTGACGCTCAACGTGTCGCCGTCGTACCGCCCGAGCGCCACGCGGCCGCTCTGCGCGCCGAGATCAATTGAGACCATTCCTCTCACGAGCGGACGAGCCTCCGGTCAGACGACCTCGACGACATCGCGGTATTCGCGGGGGACGGACTTCGGCGGCAGCTCGGTGACGAGAACGCTGACCTCGTCCCAGCTGACGGCCTGCGCGAGCTCCGGCGCATCGAGCTTGCTGACGTCGACAGCAAGGATCACTTCCGCCGCGTTGTCCGCGAGCGCGTGCTTGATCTGCGCTTCCTCGAGATATCGCTCGGTGGCGCCGAGCGAGCTGTCGACGCCCCCGGCCGAGATGAACAGCCGTCGCACGGCGAGGCCCTTGCAGACCTTCTCGGCGATCGGGCCGACGAGACTTCCGGTGTCCGGATGAAGCTCGCCGCCCGTGAGGATGATCCGGTCGAGCGACCTGCGGCTGAGCTCCCGGTATGTCTCCAGACCGTTCGTCAGGACCGTCAGCGGGAGATTGTCGAGGTGGCGCACGAGGTGAAGGATCGTCGACGAGCTGTCGAGTGCGATTGCTGCTCGTGCCGGCAGCATCTTCGCGAGCTTGGCGGCGATCTGTGCCTTCGCGCGCGCATGCACCTTGTATCGCTCCGCGAAGCTCGGCCCGACAACCGCGACGGCACCACCTCTGACGCGGCGGGCGATCCCTGCGGCTTCCAGCTGCACCAGGTCGCGGCGGATCGTCATCGGGCTTACGCCGAGACGAGTCGCCATCTCGGCGATCTTGATCGACCCCGTCGTGATGAGGTGATCACGCAGCGTTGCGAGCCGCGCTGTCATCTCGTCTTGATCGAATGCCGGCTCAGTCATGCGTGTCTACATATCCTTTCCGGTGAAGCAGGATGTCGAGTGCGACGGCAAGCAGGATGACTGCTCCCTCGACTGCTTGCTGGTCGTAGACCTGGAAGCCGAGCAGGCTTAGCCCGTTGATCAGCACCGCTAAGAAGAGCACGCCCAGGCCGGTCCGGGCAATTGACCCCTGGCCGCCGAACAGGCTCGTCCCGCCGATGATGACCGCTCCGATCACGGGGAGCAGGAAGGGTGCCCCTGTGTCGGCGTTCGCGGCAGAGAGCGACGCGACGAGCTCGACACCGGCAATGCCCGAGAACACACCTGCGACGGCGTAGACGCTCCAGGTCACGAATCTGACGTCGACGCCCGAGATTCGCGCGGTCTCCGAGTTCGCGCCGAGCAGCTGCACGCGTCGACCCCACGTCGTTCGGGTGAGGGCGAGTTGCGCGAGCACGAAGAGGGCGACGGTGATGATCGCGGCCGCCGGGATCCCGAGCACCTTCCGGAAGACGAGATTGTCGAGCCAGAACGGCAGCGGTCCGAGCGTGCTGCCTTTCGTGAGGTAGACGGTTAGTCCAGATACGAAGAACATGCCGGCGAGCGTGACGACGAATGGCGTCAGCTCGAAGAAGGCGATCAGGAGCCCGAGCGTGCTTCCCGTCAAGAAGCCTGCGCCGATGCCCGCAGCAATTCCGAGCGCGATGTTGTGTGCGTGCAACATGACTGCGGAGGCCGCGATACCGGCGGCGCCGATCGTCGACCCGACCGACAGGTCGATTCCCGCAGAGATGATCACGAAAGTGGCGCCGATTGCTGCGATTCCGAGCACCGCGTTCTGCTGGAGGATGTTCAGAAGGTTCTGTTGCGTGAGAAAGTCGCTCGTCGTCAGCGAGAAGACCGCACCCATTAGGACGAGTGCCGGGATCAGCGCGAGGTCGCGCAGGCGGCCGATCACCATCCGCCTGATCCCCATGCGGCGTTCCCCGGCCGCCGAGGAGCCGGTCACCCGTTGCACGGGCACTTCTGAGGTTTCGACCACACGCTGCATGTCGTCACATGTCTGGACCGACGCGTCCGCCGGCCCAGAGCTTTGTGCGTCTCTACTTCTTGAATCCGTTCGGGCCGTACGCGCAGCCCCAGACGCTGGAATGCGTCGCCTTGTAGTTCTGCTGGCTGAGCGTGAGGCCGGGGACCTTCACGACCTTGGCCGCCTTGTTGGCGAGGATCGCGTCGATCGCGCTCGGTCCGAACTCGCCGACCTGCGTGGCCACGTCTGCATCGATCCACTTGGTGCGCAGCGCGTAGCAGCCGTTGTTGTCGCCGTCGATGGTGACGATCGTGACGTGCTTCGCATTGCCGACCGGATAGAAGTGCTGCGTCGCCTTGAGCGCCGAGACAACCGCAGGCAGGAGGTAGTCCGACGGATCGAAGATCGCGTCGATCTCAGGATGCGCCTGGAACGCGTTGGTGACGCCGTTGAGCGCCGTGGTCGGGTCCCAGTTCGTCGGGAGCTGCTGAACGACCTTGATGCTCGAGCAGCTCTTCGCGGCGCTGAGGAACCCGTCGCGACGCCCAATCGCATTGGCATCCGTGAGCGCCCCGACCATGAGCAGGACGTTCAGCGGCTTGCGCAGCGAGCACATGTAGTTCGCAACCTTGGATCCATCGCCGAGCGCATTCCCGGTCACCTGCGCGACGACCTTTCCGCCCTTGCCGGGAGCGCGGTCGATCGTTGCGAACGGAATGCCCGCACGGTTTGCAGCACGGATCGACGAGACGATCTGATCGCCGTTCTGCGCGATCGCGATCACGCCTGTGACGTGCTGCGAGATGAAGTTCTGGATCTGCTGCGACTGCTGATTGGCGTCGTTGTTCGCGACGGAGAACAGAATCTTGACATGCTTCTTCGCAGCGTATTGCTTGATTCCCGTCAGCTCTGCTTTGCGGATCTGGTTCAGCAGGTCAAAGCTGACGCCGATTGTCGGCGTTGCAGATGGTTTGGCACCCGCGCTCCCTGCTGCAATGACCGCGACCGCCAGTGCGCCTGCGGCGGTGGCGATCAGCATCAAACGAATGTGCTTTCCGAGCATGTCCCTCTTCCTCCTTGGAATCGAGATCGCATGAGTAACCTGAAATCCAGTCGAGATGGGAAAGGCGCTTCGCGAACCCGTCTACGGCCCCACCTCCAATCGACCCCGACGTACGATCGGGACCGCACGGAGGCCCCGTGCCCTGGACGTCCCGATGAGAACGGCGACGATGAGCACGGACGCGCGCAACATGTCGAAGACGTACGGGGAGATATGAGCGAGGACGAGACCGTTGGCGACCATCTGCAGAAGCGCGACACCGAACAGGCTGCCGAGGATGCTGCCCTTGCCACCGAAGAGGCTCGTCCCGCCGAGCACGACCGCCGTGATGACGGTCAACTCTTCACCGAGGCCGACCGTTGGTTGCAGGGCGCCGAGCCGGCCGTTCTCGATCAAGCCTGCGAACGCTGCGGTGAGCCCGCTGATCGCATAGACGCCGACCAGCACACGTCGTACGGGCAGTCCGAGGTTGCGCGCAGCTTCCGCGTTGGCGCCGATCGCCTGCACGTGTCGCCCGAAGACGGTCCTCCTGAGCACGACGCCGCCGACCAGCGCGACGACTGCCGCAACGACGATCGGTGCGGGAATCGAGGCGACGGTCCCCGTTCCGAACTTCGTCATCCCGGGTGGCAGGTAGACAGTGCTGAAGCCGGTGAGATGACCGCCAACGCCGCGGTAGAGGTTGAGCGTTGCGAGCGTCACGATCAGGGGATTGATGCCGACGAACGCGATCGACGCGCCGTTGAGGGCGCCGAGGCCGAGGCCGAACAGCACCGCCACCAGCGGAGCCCACACCACCGGCAGGCCGTGGACGAACAGCTCGGCAACGCCGGCCGTCGACAAGAAGAGGATCGCCCCGATCGAGAGGTCGATGCCGGCGGTGATGATGACGAACGTCATGCCGACCGCCATGACTGCCGAGCCCGACCCCTGAATCGCGATGTTGCGCAAGTTCGACCCACTCGCGAACTTGCTCGACGCGAGGCTGAATGCGACGAAGACAACGGCCGCCGCGATGAGCACCGTGTTACGAAGGAGCACCTCGCCGAGCGTTCCTGTGTACCGGCGCGTCGCACCGGTGAACGTCGCACTCACTCCGCACCGCCCGCTGCGAGCCTGATGACCTTCTCGGGTGTCGCGTCGCGGCGATCGAGGATGTCCACGAGGCGTCCGGAATGCATGACACCGATCCGGTGAGCAAGGCCGAGCACCTCTGGCAGCTCGCTCGAGATCAGCAGCACGGCGATCCCCTGCTCGGCGAAGTCGACGAGCAGCCGGTGAATCTCAGCCTTCGCCCCGACGTCGATGCCGCGTGTCGGCTCGTCCATGATCAACAGACGCCGCGGTCGCCACAGCCACTTGCCGAGGACCACCTTCTGCTGGTTGCCTCCTGAGAGCGAGCGCGCTGGCGCCTCGATGCCGCTCCGCGCGGTCAACTGGAGCCGCGCACCTGCGTTCTTCGCCGTGGTCGCCTCGGCCCGGCGGCGGATCCATCCGACTCCGCGAACTCGGACGTCCTGGAGCCCGACCACCGACAGGTTCTCGCGGATCGAACGATCGATGAAGAGGCCTTCGCCGCGGCGGTCCTCTGTCACGAAGGCCATTCCGGCCGCGATCGCACGCTTTGGAGTCATGCGATGGATCGCGCGGCCGTCGACCTCGATCGAGCCGGACGCGCGGTTGACACCAAAGATCGCGCGCGCGACCTCTGTCCGCCCTGCACCCATCAATCCCGCCAGCCCGAAGATCTCCCCACGGCGGATGTCGAACGAGACTCCGCTAATCCGCCGGCCGTCGTCGAGATTCGACACGCGCAGGACGACGTCGCGGCCGGGCTCGGCAGCCCGCGGCATGTCGCCCGACAGTTCGCGGCCGACCATCAGAGACTCGAGCTCGTTGCGCGTCAGGAGTGCAGTCGTGCTCGTGGCAACCAGCTTGCCGTCCCGCAGAACGACCAGCCGGTCGCTCAGCTCGAAGATTTCGTGCATGTGGTGGGAGACGTAGAGAACGGCCGCGCCGTCGGCGGCAAGCTGGCGGACGATTGCGTAGATGCGCTCGCGATGCCCCTCGTCCAGGGACGCAGTCGGCTCGTCGAAGACGATCACCGATGGCTCGAGTGCGAGTGCCTTTGCGATCTCGACGAGCTGCCTCTGACCGGGCGCCAGCGTGTCGAGCTTCGCAGCGGGCGAGAAGTCGGCGCCGACCCGCTCGAGCAGGGGACGCACGCGCGCATACAGCGTGGACGATCTGACGATGCCGCGCGAACGCCCGGCGAGCGACGCCATCAGGACGTTCTCAGCCACGTTCATCGTCGGAAACAGGCTGAGCTCTTGATGGATGGTCGCCACGCCGACGTGGCGTGCGTGGCGCGCGTCGCCGGCGATTTCGACCCCGTTGACGACGATCGAGCCGGAGTCGGGTTTCACGATGCCGGCGAGGAGGTTTTTGATCGTCGACTTACCTGCGCCGTTTTCCCCGACGAGTGCGACGACCTCGCCCGGCGTCATCGCGAAGCTGACGTCGCTGACCGCGGTGATGCCGCCGAACCGCTTTGTTACGCGATCCACCGCGACAGCCGGTTCAACGCCGTTTGGCTGCACGTCAGCGTGGATACGCGGCCGAGACGCCGCCGTCGACGTTGATGATGTTCCCGGTCGACTTCTGGGAACGCGGGCCGGCCAGGAACGCAATCGCTTCGGCGACGTCCTCGGCGTAGACCTTGACTTTCAGCACGCTGCGCTCGCGGTAGAACGCCGGCAGGTCGTCCTCGCTCACCTCGTAGGCGACCGCGCGCGTGGCTTTCCAATCGGACGACCAAATGCCCGAGCCTTCGATCACCGCGTCCGGGTTGACGGTGTTGACGCGGATCCCGAAGGGACCGCCTTCGTCCGCGAGCACGCGAGCGAGGTGGAGTCCGGCTGCTTTCGCCGACGAGTACGCGGATGCATTGGCACCGCCGACGAGCGCGTTCTTCGAGCCGATGAAGATCATCGATCCGCCCTCGCCCTGGCGCTGCATGACGCGGAACACCTCGCGCGCCACGAGGAAGTAGCCGCGCGCGAGGATCTCGTGGTTGCGGTTCCAGTCGGCCATGCTCGTCTCCGTCACCGGTGCCGCGGTCGCGATGCCGGCCGAGCACACGACGATGTCGATGCCGCCCCATTCCAGAACGGTCTGGCGAACCATCGCCTCGACCGCGTGCTCGTCGCGGACGTCGACCGGCACGTGCACCGCACGTCGCAGGCCATGCGCCGCGACGATCTCGTCTGCGACGGCCGCAGCAGCTTCGACGTTCACGTCGGCAACGGCGACGTGCGCGCCGAGCTCGGCGAGCCGGAGAGCAGCCGCACGGCCGATGCCGCTCGCCCCGCCGGTGACAAGTGCGATCTTCCCCGCAAGCTCGCCACCGGGTGGCGCCTGCGCGAGCTTGTAGCGCTCGAGCGGCCAGTATTCGATCTCGAATGCCTCTTGCTCGGTCAGCGAGGAGAAGCCGCCCGCCGCGTCCGCCGCAGACTCGACTGCGATCGCACGACGATAGAGGTCGCGGGAGAAACGAGCCTGGCCCGCATCGGAGCCGCACGTGACGATGCCGACACCTGGGATGACGACGACGCGCGGGCCGGCCGGGTCGATTGCAAACTCCCGGCTCTCGTGCGTCATGTTGCGTTCGTAGTACTCGCGGTACCACGCCGAATAGCCCTCTACCCCGTCGCGGAGCTTCGTCGCCAGGCCCTCGGCGTCTTCATGGTCGGGGTCGAACTCGATCGCGAGCGGCTTGTGCTTCGTGTTGATCAGGTGGTCGGGGCACGGCGAGCCGATCTGGCTCACGATCGGGCCTCGGCGCGACGATGCGAAGAAGCGAGCTTCGTCGCTGCGATCGACCTCCAGCACGACCCCTCGGCGGTCGGCGAGCACGGCGCCGCGGAGGGCGGGGAGCGCAACCGCGAGCAACGCGTCGGCCGCCTCCTCCGAAACCGGTGACACCGCTTCTCCGCCGAGGATGACGTCACCGGCGGAGACCTCGCTCAGCGCGTCGGCTGCCCGCTTCGCGAACTCCAGCGTCGAGGAGTATGCCTCGTCACTCGTCTCACCCCAGGTGATCAAACCGTGCTTCTCGAGCAGGACGGCTCGAACCGCAGGATGCTCGGCGATCGCGACGGCGATGTCTTTCGCGAGCGCGAACCCAGGACGCTTCCACGGAATCCAGAGCGCTTCGTCACCGAACACGCCCTCCGCGAGCTCTCGCCCGCTTGGAATCGCGGTGAGCGCGATGGCCGCGTCCGGATGGGTGTGATCGATGTGAGTCGCCGGGAGGAACGCGTGCAGCAGCGTCTCGATCGACGGCCGCGGCGCGTTCGAGTCGAGCGCGCAGCTGCGGATGTACTCGAGCATTTCCTGGTCGGACATCTCGTCGCGCTCGAGGAGGAGGCGCAGGTCGTCGAGACCGAGCGCCGGGAATCCCGGCTCCGTGATCGACGCGAGATCGGCTCCCGACGCCTTCACCCACACGACCGACACCTCGCGACCCGCATGATCGATCGTGAGTCCCTTCATCGACGTGTTGCCGCCGCCCTGGTTGGCAATCGTGCGGTCGGCCCCCAGGAGGTTCGACCGGCGAACGAGCTCCTCGATGTTCGAAACCGCAAGCATCGCGCTGCTACTCCTCCCCGACCAGCACGGCGCGTCGTTCGATCTCGTCCTCGCGGGTGACAACCGCATCGATCCATGCCTGTGCCAACGGCCGCGGGTCGCCGGCGGCCGCGGCAACAAGCCGAACGCGAGCTGCCTTCACCGCCATCGTCGTCACGGCCTGCGCCTCGATTGCCGATGCGCCGAGCGCGACAAGCCCATGGTTTGCCAGGTACACGACGCGCGGCCGCTCGCCGCCGTCGGCGACGCGCGCCGCCAAGGATCGCGCCACGGCCCGGGCGAGCTCCAGTCCCGGTTCGGCGTACGGGACGAACAACGGCCGTGCGCCACACACGACCGCTTCGTCGGGAAAGAGCGGGCCGCGTCGGAGGAGCTCCTCACCTGCAGTCGAGCAGAGGAGGCCGGTCAGGACGGTGGGATGCGTGTGGATGACCCAGCTCGCCTCGCCGAGGCCAAGTGCAACCGCGTGCAGCAGCGTCTCGATTGACGGGCGCGGGGACGTCGTGCCTTCGACCTGGGCTTCGTGAAAGAGCGCGCGGACGTCGCACGGCCGATCGTCCAGCGCGGCGTCCAGAAGAGGTTCGAGGCGGACGTGCGCGAAGTCCGCGGCCTCGACGGTTGCAAGGCGCGCTCCGCTTCCTTTGACGAAGAATGTACGGTCGTCCAGAAGCGTGGACGTGTTCCCCTCCGCGAGAACGACCAGGTCGAGTGCGGGCTCGCCGACCTCGCGCGACACGCGCACCAGCTCGGCGAGCCGCCTCTCGTTCGTCATGCTCCCTGACCCCCCGGCCAGCGGAGCCCTGCGTGAAGTGAACTCGGTTCGCACAGGTCGCCCCGCCCGAAACGCGGTTCTTGCAGCGAATCGCTCGATCCGGTTCGTCCCTTGATGTTCAAAGCGTGAGCGTTATAACATGCTGCGCTCATGAAGACAACCCGCCCCGAGGGGAGAGTTGATGGCCAAGGTCGGTCTGCTAACGGTCTCTGACGGCAGGCCGGCCGTGCACCGCGATCTCGCTGAGTTCGCAACCGGCGTCGAGAGTCGGATCGCGACCGCGCTCGAAGGGGCCGGCCACACCGTGGTGCGCGGGGACACGATCTGGACGAACGAGCTCGCGGTGTCTGAGGCGCGCCGGATCGCAGACGCGCGCCCTGCGCTGACGGTGATCAACATCCCGATCTGGGCATTCCCGCACTTCACGATGCGCGCCGCGCGGGAGCTTCCCGGCCCGCTGTTGCTCTTCTCGAACATCGACCCGCAGTACCCCGGCATGGTCGGGATGCTCGCGGCCGCCGGAGCGCTCGATCAGATCGGCAGGACGTACGCTCGCGTGTGGGGCGACATCGCCGAGCCCTCCGTGATCGAGCGCATCGACGAGCAGATCCGTGCAGGCGAGGCGGTCAGGTCGCTGCGCGGCTCCACCTTCGGCAGGATCGGCGGGCGGCCGATGGGGATGTACACCGCCGTCGCCAACCCGGACCGCTGGCTCGCGCAGTTCGGTGTCGACGTCGAGGAGATAGACCAGTGGGAGCTCGTGCGGCGATCCAACGCCGTCGACGCCGGTCTCGTCTCGGCGGCGCGTGACTGGCTCGAGCGCAACGCCGCCGGTGTTCACTACGACGGCAAGCGGTTGACGCCCGAGATTCTCGAGCGGCAGATCCGCTCGTACTACGCGATGCGCGAGCTGATCGACGCGTGGCACCTCGACTTCTCCGGGATCAAGGGTCAGCCGGAGCTGACGGACAACTTCGCGTCGATGGACGTGACCGAGGCGTTCCTGAACGATCCCTACGACTGGGACGGCCCGAAAGAGCCTCACGTGTGCGCGACGGAGGCGGACATGGACGCGGCGCTGACGATGCAGATCCTCAAGTCGGTCGCCTCCACCCCGGTGCTGTTCGCCGACGTGCGCCACTACCACGAGGACTTGGGCATCTGGGACCTGTGTAACTCCGGCCAGCATGCGACGTGGTTCGCCGCGCGAAGCGACGACCCGCTCGAGAACATGCGCCACGTCCACCTCTATCCCGAGGAGTTCTACTTCCCGGCGGGTGGCGCGAGCGTGCACCATCTCGCGGCGCCGGGGGACTTCACGTTCGCGCGTCTGACACGCCTCGACGACCGGTATCGCATGCAAGTGCTTCGCGGTGCGTTCGAGCAGTTCGATCCCGACACGAACGAACAGCTGATGCGCGCTTCGACGTACGTCTGGCCACACGCATTCACGCGGTTCGACGCGACCGTCGACGACATCCTGTCCCGGTACGGCTCGAACCACATTCACGCCGTCCCCGGCGACCACGTTGGCGCGCTCCGCGGGGTGTGCCGTCTGCTCGACGTCGACTTCGACGGCATCGGCGACCTGGGCTGAGTTGGCTGCCGTGACACCGGCGATCGTCCGCGAGCTGCGGCGGGTCCTCGACGAGGCCTCGATCCCCGACGCCGTCGCCGGCGTCTACCTCGCCGACGAGACCGAGGCTCGCGGGTGCCGCCTTCAATCGATCCCCTCTCAAACCGTGAGGGGTTTACGTTCGATTTGCGTCGCCGCGACGAACCATCGCATGTTGGGCGGGCACCGATGACCCCCTCTCACACAGAAGGGCTCAACATTCGGCGCGCACATGGCGGGACGTCCGAAGCCCTTTTCCCATCGGCGATCTCCAGCGAAGGGATGGAGCACTTATGGAGCTCAGCGGGCGCAACCAGTGGCAACCGGTGGCAAATTGGGACCGCCCGAAAACCGCTCAAACAGGCCGATCCGCAACCGGTGGCAACCCACGGCAACCGTTTCGCAGCGCATGGTAAGCAGGGCGTCTGCCGTGGGCTGCCACCCGTTGCAGGAGGTCGCTTCCCGCTGAAAGGGAGGAGGTCGATCTCCCTTGAAAACGCCAAGTCCCGCGAACCCGAAGGCTCACAGGACTTGACCGCGCGACTTTGACAGGTGCCCGTGGCAGAGGTCAAGGTGCGATTCGTCCAGATCGTTGCCGACGTGCTCGTCGGCCCGCTCACGGGGACAACGCGGCGCATAGCGCGCCGGTATCAAGAACGGAATGTCCGGCGAAGGAGAGCTCGCTTCCGTCGGCCGCGAGTGTGAGTCGGCCGGATTGGCCGAAGACGATCGCATCGCCCGGGACGTGAAACGCAAACTCTTTGCCGGTGTCGACCATCTGCCCGGTGCTGAGGTCGATGTGCACCGGCGCCGGTCCGTTTGACACCAACGTGCGCCAGGCGCTGAAGATGGTGTGGGTGAGTGCGCCGTGGACGGTCTGACGGATCGGCGCGCCGCTGTTGTCGTAGTCGGTCGTGAGCTTGATCGTTCCCGTCCCGGTGAACGTGATGTCGAACGGGCAAGGGCTGTCTGGGCCTGCGAATACCTGGACGTCATTCACGGCCAAGAGCACCGTGGTTGGCGGTTGGGCGGTCGCCGTCAGCGGAAAGAGCGCGGCGACCGCCACTACCACCACGATCATCAAGAAGCTATGCGGGACATTCATTTCTGTCTCCTTCAATGTCAGTGTGTGGCCGTCAGGCGGGGACTTTTCGAACGGATACCCGGCCGCGATTGATCCGCGGCCGGGTATCCGTGGAGGGACTACGCCGGTACGGGAACCGGCTTTGCCTCTGGGGCTGTCGGCGGGTCCTCGGGCGCCAGGTGCGGGAGCCACTGGAGCCAGGCGGGGAGGTACCAGTTCCGCTCGCCGAGTAGCTTCATCGTCGCCGGCAGCAGGACGCCGCGGACGAGTGTGGCGTCGATCAGCACCGCGGCTGCGAGCCCGACGCCGAACTGCTTGAAGATCAGCATCGAGAGGGTGGCGAAGATCGAGAAGACGGCGACCATGACGACTGCTGCGCTCGTAACCACGCCGGCCGTCGACTTGATCCCGTGGGCGATCGCGTCGTCCATGTTTGCGCCGCGGTCGAACGTCTCGCGG
>Ga0136846_1212788_pt1 | contig 13127 bp, 11 predicted proteins | sample HopSoiMetagenom2_FD_96841 | JGI IMG/M metagenome (GOLD analysis project Ga0136846, IMG submission 96841) | Grasslands soil microbial communities from Hopland, California, USA - 2 Assembly 2016 (version 4) | ecosystem: Environmental > Terrestrial > Soil > Grasslands | place: USA: Hopland... | reverse complement strand
GCGCCGGCCCGCGCGCAGACTGGGCGTCTTCGAAGGGTCGGCAACGCACCCAGCGCGTGATCTGGGCGGCGTCCGGCGCCGCCAGGAATTGGGAGACATGCGCTAGGAGTCGAAGCCGAGTCCCATCCGGTCCAGGGCGCGCAGCCACAGGTTCCGCTTGCCGGTCCGGTCGTGGCGGGCCAGCGACCGCGTGGTCAGCTTGATGCCGGCCCAGGCGAACGGCTCGGGCGGGAACGGCACCGGCTTCTCCTGCACCATCCGCAGCCGGGTCCGCTCGGTCCCGAGCCCGCCGAGCAGGTCGAGCACCACGTCGGCGGCGAACCGCGAGGCCCCGACCCCGAGGCCGGTGAAGCCGGCGGCGTACGCCGCCCGGCCGCCGTACGCCGTCCCGTAGAACGCGCAGAAGCGGCTGCAGGTGTCGATCACGCCGGACCAGCGATGCGTGAAGCGGATGCCGTCCAGCTGCGGGAAGGTCTCGGCGAAGTTGCGCGCCAGCACCCGGAACGTCTCGGCGCGGTCGTCGTGGCCGGGCGCGATCGAGCGGCCGAAGTGGTAGACCGCGTCGTAGCCTCCCCAGAGGATCCGCCGGTCGGGGGTGAGCCGGTAGTAGTGGAACTGGTTGCCCGAGTCGGCCACGCCGATGCCCGGGTCCCATCCGAGCTCGGCGAGCTGACCGTCGGTGAGCGGCTCGGTGGCGAGCACGTAGTCGTAGACCGGCACCAGCCGCCGCGCGGTCCTCCGCAGCGGGCCCGGGAAGACGTTGGTGGCCAGCACCACCTGCCGGGCACGCACCACCCCACCGCTGGTCGTGGCCTCGAGCCCGGGCGCCGTCCTGGTCAGGGACCGCAGCCGGGTCCCCTCGGCGATGCGTACGCCGAGCCGCTCGGCCGCGTCGGCCAGCCCCCAGGCCAGCCGGGCCGGGTCGACCATCGCCGCTTCGTCGGCGTCCAGCCGGCCGGCGAGGTACGTCGGCGAGGCCACCAGCGACCGCACCGCCTGTGCGTCCAGGAAGCCCGGTCGGTCGGGCTCCAGCCACTCCACCTCGTGCGGGCGGGTGGCCACGGTCAGCTGGCCGCCGCGCGCCCAGCCGCAGTCGATGTCGTACTTCGCCAGCGTCTGCTCGATCTCGTCGAGGTTGCGCAGCCCGAGCCGCTCGAGCCCGTCGTACTCCTCGGGCCACCGGGCTCGCCCGTTCGCCTCGCCGTGGGTGAGGCTGGCCTCGCAGAACCCGCCGTTCCGGCCGGTGGCGTGCTCGGCGATCCGGTCCGCCTCCACGAGCAGGACCCGGCGACCGGGCTCACGCTCGACCGCCCGCAGCGCGGTCCACAGCCCGGTGAAGCCGCCGCCGACGACCAGCAGGTCACTCTCCTCGGGACCGTGGAGCATTGGACGCGGTGCCGGTCGCTCCGGGTTGTCCAGCCACAGCGGCTGCAGCCGCGAACGCGAGAGCGCGGCGGAGTCCACACGGACCACCCAATGCCATGGGCGGTGAGGTCAGCAAGCAGCCAGTGCGTCGACGATGAGTGCGGCCACGCGAGCAGGGACCTCGTTGGGCAGGAAGAACACCTCGCCCGGAATGCTCACCACTTCGACGTGGGGGCACTTCTCGAGTGTCGACCGCTCGTGCGCGGTGAGTCCGCCATCGCCCTTCTCCGCGTGCAGGACCCAGATCGGGGGCGTCGCTTCGCACAGGCGCCGCGCTGGATCTGCGTCGCGCGTGAGGTGGCGCAGGTACTCGTGCAGCCCTCGGCGCACGTCGACGGCCCGGTTCCGTCCGAAGTCCGCACGCAGCTCGGCCTGCCGCTCGGGGGGCACCGGGATCCGCTTGACCATCGATGCGGCACCAAGCTTCAGGACAGCTGCCGGCAGCGGGCCGAGCACCGATCCCAGCCGGATGACGGCCCGGAAGAACGCCGGCTCGTCCGTCGGGGAGAGGCTGATCCCGAGCAGCACCGCGGGTCCTTCGAAGCCGCCGGAGACCAGCATCTCCTGGGCCACGGTGGCACCCATGCTGAACCCCACGACGACGTCGGCGCCGAGCTCCGAGGCCAGGTCCGACGTCGACGCGGCGTAGGCCTCGGTGCTGAAATCGGCCGGCGGGGACGCACCTGCGTGCCCGGGCAACGTCACCGCGACCAGGTGCACGCCGGTCAGCGCGGGCTGCGCCATCACCTCGGCCCAAGATCGGGCGCTGCACATGCCCCCCGGCAGCATCAGCACCGTGCGCGCAGCATCGGCCGGCCCCGACTCGACCATTTCCCAGTCGATGCTCATGGCTGCTCCTCGCCGTCGGTGAAGCCCTCACCGTAGGAACGACGTGAGCCGGGCACATGAGGCGAATGCCTCATGTATCCGGGTCAACGGACCTGGTCCACCTGGTCCATGACGTACTCGGCGATGGCGAACGACGACGTCGCGGCCGGCGACGGAGCGTTGCGGACGTTGGTCACGCCGTCCGTGTGGGTGATGCGGAAGTCGTCGACCAGAGAGCCGTCCCGCTCGACCGCCTGGGCGCGGACGCCGGACCGGGCGCGCACGACGTCCGCCATGTCGATGTCGGGCACGTAGCGCTGCGCGAACCTCATGTAGGCGCGCTTGGAGAGCGTGCCGCGGACCTCGGTCACCCCGGTGCGCCAGTGCTGGCGCGCCATCCTCCAGAAGCCGGGCCAGCTGACGATGTCGCGGACGTCGCGGGCCCTCATGCCGGAGCGTCGGTAGCCCTCGCGCTCGAGCGCCAGGACGGCGTTCGGGCCCACCTCCAGCTCTCCGCTGACCCGGCGGGTGTAGTGCACGCCCAGGAACGGGTAGCGCGGGTCCGGGACCGGGTAGACCATGCCGCGCACGAACTCGCGCTTGGCCGCCGTGACCGTCATGTACTCGCCGCGGAACGGGACGATCCGCGGCCCTTCCTTCCTGTCGCCGCCGGCCAGCCGGTCCGACTGGAGCCCGGCGCAGACCACCAGCCGGTCGACGGTCTCCCGGCCTCGGGCCGTCGTCACCGCGACGCCCCCGACGGTCCGCTCGATCCCGGTCACCGCGGTCGACAGCCGGACCTCTCCGCCGGCCGCCTCGATCTCCTGCGCGACGGTGCGGGCAATGGCCACGAAGTCGGTGATCGCGGTCTCCGGCGAGTGCAGCGCGACCAGCCCGGTCGCGTGCGGCTCGATCTCCCGGATCTCGGCGGCGTCGATGCGACGGAGCCCCGGCACGCCGTTCGCGGTGGCCGTCTGCTCGAGCGCGTCGAACCGGCCCAGCTCCGCCTCCTCGATGGCCACGACGAGCTTTCCGCACTGCTGGTAGGGCAGCCCGTGCTCGGCGCAGTACTCCCGGATCAGCACCCGGCCCTTCGCACACAGCTCGGCCTTCAGGCTGCCGGGCTTGTAGTAGAGGCCCGCGTGCACCACTCCGGAGTTGTGACCGGTCTGGTGGACCGCGACCCGGTCCTCCTTCTCGAAGACGACCACCCGGGTCCCCGGCCGGCGGCGTACCAGTTCGCGCCCCACGGCCAGCCCGAGGATGCCGCCGCCGACGATGCCGACGGTGTCCCCGCCCCCGACTGTCACGGTACGAACCTATCCGCCGTCGGGCGTCGACGGTGTACGCCGAGGCGTGAGGGCGTCACCATGAGCGAAGGATGAGCCGCGTCGCCCCATGGGCATTCGTCGCCGCGGCCTGGCTGGGGCCGCTGGTCTGGCTCGCCCTCTGGCCCCTGTTCACGCCCTCGGACGGGACCGTGGTCACCGCGCCGGGCGCCGTGCTCGGCGACGGACGCTGGGGGGACTCGCTGCTCGTCCTCGACACCCACGGCGGTACGCCGCTCCGGCCCGGCGACCGGATCCTCGCGATCGAGGACTCCGAGGTGGCGGGGCTGGGCGGCGGTGGCGGCGGGCTGGCCAACGCGTCGCGGGGAGACGTGCTGCACTACCGGGTGCTGCGCCAGGGCGCGCAGCTCGACGTGCGCCAGCAGGTGGAGGTGCCGCTCAGCCGGTACGCGGTCGGCGACGCGCTGCTCGACAACCCGCACCTGGTGGTGGTTCCGCTCGCACTGCTCGTGGGCGGCACCTTCCTCGTCGTCCGTCGGGCGCGGCCGGTGGAAGCGGCCGCCACCCTGGTGGCCGGCGCGGCAGCCGCCATCGCCCTCACGTCGCAGCCGCTCGGGCTGCAGGCGTTGGAGGTGGCGGGCGCGGCGCCGGTCTGGCCGCACGTGGTCGGCGAGCTGGCGGTCGGCCTGGGTCTCGGGGCACTCCTCGTCGCCGTCTGGGCCTTCCCCCGGCCGCCGGGCCTGCTGGTGGCCGGCCGGAGCTGGGTGCTGCTCGCCGTACCGTTCGCCGCCTGGGCGTGCTGGTTGGTGACGTACGCCGACGGGCAGCCGGAGCCGGCGCGCACTCAGGCCCGGCTGGACCTGACGCTGCCCGCAGTCGCGGTGGCCGCGGCGCTGGCGGTCCTGGCGCTCGCGGGGGGACGCCGGCGCGCCGGGTCGATCGACGAGCGGATGGCGCTGCGACTGCTGGTGTCCGCTCTGCTCACCGCGCTCGTCGTCGTCGTGGTCCTCGACATCGTGCCGCTGGCCGTACGGGGCCGCCCGCTGGTCGCCCGCGATGTCCTCTTCGTGGTGCTCGTGCCGGTCGTGGTCGCCTGCTGGGTCGCGGCGGTCGTCGGCTACCGCATCGCGGAGCTGGACGCGACTCTGCGCCGCTCCCTGTTCCAGCTCGTGCTGGCGTCCCTGATCGGCGCGGTCTTCCTCGCCGTGGCCAACGCCGTCAACCTCGCCGCCGGTACGTCGGTCCGGTCCATGGTCACCGGCGGCATCGTGGCGTTGGCGCTCCTCCCGGCAGCACTGCTGCTGCGTCGCGCCACCAGCCGGCTGCTCTACGGCGACCGTGCCTTCCCTTACGGCGTCGTCTCCGAGCTGCGCCGGCTCGAGCCCACCACCGGAGCCGAGGACCTCCTCGACGAGGTGCTGAGCACGCTCAGTCGCCGGCTGAACCTCACGTACGCACGGATCGAGTCCGCGGGCGGCATCGCCGTGCAGCGAGGCGAACGGCTCGGCACGCCCACCACCGTCGACCTCGAGGTCGGTGGCACCCCGGTGGGCCGGCTCGAGATGGAGGTGGACTCGCTGCGCGCGCCGTTCGGCCCGCGGGACCGGAGGCTGCTCGAGGACGTCGGCACCCAGGTCGGCGCGCTGGTGCAGGCCCTGGAGGCAGCGCGAGAGCTCCAGCGCAGCCGCGAGCGGCTGGTCGCCGCTCGCGAGGAGGAACGGCGCCGGCTCCGCCGCGACCTCCACGACGGTCTCGGCCCCTCGCTGGCCACCACACTCATGCGGCTCGAGGTGGCGCGCGACCTGGTCGACCGCGACCCCGCGGCCGCGCGCGACCTCGTCGCCCGTCTGGTCGACCAGACCGAGGCGGATATCCGGGAGGTACGCCGGCTCGTCGACGGCCTGCGGCCGCCGTCGCTCGACCAGCTCGGCCTCGTCTCCGCGCTCCGCCAGAGCGCCGACCAGCACAACCACGCCGTCGCGCTCGGCTCGGAAGCGCCGCACTGGACCGTCGTGGCCGACGAGATCGGGACGCTGCCGGCGGCGGTCGAGGTGGCGGCGTACCGGATCGCCCTCGAAGCGGTGAACAACGCCGTCCGGCACAGCGGCGGCACCGAGGTGACGGTACGGCTGCAGGAGCGACCGGATGCGCTGGAGCTCGTCGTCCGCGACGATGGTGCCGGCGTCACCGGCGCACGCAGGGACGGCGTCGGCATCGGCTCGATGAGGGATCGGGCCGAAGAGGTGGGCGGGACCTGCACCGTCTCGTCGCCCACCCAAGGCGGTGGCACCGAGGTCATGGCCCGGCTGCCCCTGGCCTGGCCCGCGGCAGCACTGGAGGAGGGTCCATGATCGACCGACATCGCATCCTCGTCGTCGATGACCACGACGAGTTCCGCCACGGGCTGGAGGCCCTCGTCGGCGCCACCGACACCCTCGACCTCGTCGGCTCGGTCCGCGACGGCGACGACGCCGTCCGCATGTGCCTGGAGCTCCAGCCCGACGTCGTGCTGATGGACGTGAACATGCCGCGGCTGAACGGCATCGAGGCGACCCGCCAGATCGTCGCCGCGTCGCCCCACATCGGCGTCGTCGTGCTCACCATGCTCGAGGACGACGACTCGGTCTTCGCGGCACTGCGGGCAGGTGCCCGGGGCTACCTGCTCAAGGGGTCGCGGCGTGCGGAGATCGTGCGCGCGGTCGAGGCGGTCGGCTCCGGAGAGGTCATCCTCGGCCCCAGGATCGCGGAGCGGGTGACGACGTACTTCCGGGAGGAGCGGGCCGAGCCGCGGCCGGAGGTGTTCCCCGAGCTGACCGACCGGGAGCGCCAGGTGCTCTCGCTCATCGCCGCGGGCCGCGAGAACGCCGAGATCGCCCGCGAGCTGGGCGTCTCGACCAAGACCGTGCGCAACCACGCCAGCAACATCTTCATGAAGCTCCAGGTCGCCCACCGCGCCCAGGCCATCGTGCTGGCTCGCGACGCCGGGCTGGGGTGATCCCGGTCAGGGCGCGCAGGGTCCGTCGATGACGCCGTCCGCCGCGTCGTGCGCGACCCGTGCCGCGTACGCCTGGTCGAGGTCCACTCCGACGTTGGCGCCGATCTGGCGGGGCGGGCCGGTGAGCACACAGCTCGTGGTCAGTCCCGGGTCCAGCTGACCGATGGCCTGCGCGAAGCGGTAGAGGTCCCGGGGCGACAGGTTGGTGTCGAGGTGCTGCAGCGCGGCCAACCCGCCGGTCTCGATGAACCCCAGCTCGTCCTCACGGCCGCGAAGCACCTCGAGGATGGCCTGCAGGAGCGCCTGCTGGTTGGCCATTCGGGTGAAGTCGTCACCCTCCACGTCCCGGGTCTTCGCGAATCCCCTGGCCTCCCGGCCGTCGAGGGTGTTGGGCCCCGGGTGGACGTCGAGGCCGTAGTCGGGGTTCGAAACCGCGACGTCGGAGTGGACCTCGAGCGGGCCGACGGTGTCGACCAGCGCCTCGAAGTCGTCGCCCCCAGCGGTCAGGACGTACTGGACGTCGATGCCGGTGAGCTGCTCGACCTCCTTCTCCATCAGCTCTGTCCCGCCGACCGGCAGCCCCTCGTTGATCTTCGCCTCGCCGACGCCGTCGAGCTCGACGAGCGTGTCGCGCGGGATGCCGACGGCGGAGACGGCGCCGTTCTCGAAGTCGAGCGAGATCAGCTCGATCGCATCGGCGTTGCCCCGGCGCGGATCGGCACCGGTGGAGTCCGAACCGAGGGCGAGCACGTGCACGACGCCGTCACCGAAGTCGACCGCGGTGGAGGAGCTCACCTTCTCGAGGCTGATCGCGGCCGGTGCCACCTGGGCGTCGGGGACCAGGAGCAACCCGGTCGCGCCGACCAACGCGAGCGCGACCCGGCCGGGGCTCACTGGTCACCCTCCGGCGCCATGTCGAACCCGAAGATCTTCCACTTCCCGTCCTCCGGCATCAGCATCAGCCGGCCCCGCCGGGTGATCTCGCTGGTCGTCCCGTTCGCCTCGACGTCGAAGGCGAAGTCGACGACCGCGGTCGCGCCGACCACCTGCTGCTGGGGAACGAAGCTGGAGATCGACGCCGACAGCCTGGTGGCCGAGACGCTCTCCACACCCTCGCCGAAGCCGGCGCCGGTCAGCAGCTCCAGGTTCGTGGCCGCGCGGTCCGTGAAGCTCTTCGTGAACGAGTCGAGCGCGTCCGCGAAGTCGTCCCGGGGGTAGTCGCCGAGGTAGGCGTCGACGACGTACGTCGACAGCATGGCACCCACGTCGTTCTGGAGCCGGTCGCGCGCCTCCGTCGAGAGTCCGGCCGCGCCCGGACCCATCGACAGCTCGAGCGCGACGTGGTCTCCTGGCTGGTTCGGCGGCGGCGACCCGCCGTCGCCCGTGCAGGCTCCCAGCGCGACCACCATGAGCAGAGCCGCCACAGCGTGGCCGGTGGCCCGGCCGTGCTTCGCGGTGGTGCGCATGGAGCCATGATGGCCGAAGTCGGGAGCCACAGGCCTCAGCTCGCGTCGACGCCGTTGACCAGCGGCAGGTCGAACTCCGCGACGTTGTCCTGTGCCGGGTACCGCTCTCCGACCGGACCCTCGGAGAAGGCTCGCAGCACGTTCTCGGAAACCCGCCGGGCGAAGTCGCGGGTCCTCGCGCCCAGCGGCCGGTCGCACAGGTCGACGAGGGCGCAGCCCCAGCGCAACGTGCCCGCGGTGAAGACGCCCGCCCCGGACGGCACGGTGTAGTAGACGGACTGGCTCGTGGTCGCGTCGCCCCGACAGGAGTACGCCGTGTGGCTCAGCACCTGCAGTGGTCGCGGCATCCTGCGGTCCGGGTAGACACGGTCCGCCTCGCCTCCGACCAGCCCCGGAATCGCGGTCCCCTCTCGCACGCCGGTGCCCGCGAAGCCCCACCAGCGCGGCGAGGCGATGACGTAGTCGGCGTCCACCGGGTAGCACTCGTAGAGCACGCCGGCCAGCTCGCTCTCCGGGTCGGCGGCCGGGGCGTCGCGGAACCGCCCGGTGGCCTCCTCGGGGTTCTCCTCGCGCATCGGGTCGAGCGCGGCATCGTGCCGGTAGCCGGTCTCGAGGCGCAGCGGTCCCGTCGACCGATCGCTCAAGCGGATCCGCCAGTACGCCGTGTTGGCTCCGAGGAAGGCGAGGTTGGTGCCCGCGTCCCTGGCGTTCTCGACGGTCCGGCGCATCCTTGGTGTCCAGTACTCGTCGTGACCGGTCGAGACGTATCCCATGGCTCCGGTCAGCAGGTCGTAGCGGTCGTGCAGGTCGACGTTCGCGAAATACGACAGCGGGACGCCGGTCGCCTCGGCCCGGATCACGATCGGGACGACCCCGGTCCGGAAGTCGTTCATGCCGCCGACCCCGTGGTACGGCCGGTCGAAGCTGACCGCCCAGCTACGACGGTCCCCGGACGGTCCGTCGTACAGGCTGTACCCGCCCCAGAGGTTGTACGCCTGCCAGGTGGTCACGGGGACGACAAGCGCGACCGTCCCGGCGGCCGACGGCGAGGAGACGATGTAGGGCACCTGGTTCTCCCAGCCGGACGTGGTCGCCAGCCGGAGGACGTAGAACCCGGGCTCCCACCCCTGCGTGCCGAGCTTGACGCTCACCTCCCAGGGCGCGACGACCGTGCGCGTCTCGACCGGCCGGAACACCGGGGCGCCCTGGCGCTCGCCCGTCGTGAGCGCCGACCGGTGCACCAGGTGTCCGGTCCCGCCGTCGTACGCGCCGATCCGGTAGGCACTCACCCGGTAGGCGCGCTCGGACGTGGAGACCTTGAGCTCGACCGGCACACCGGGGGGCGCGCTGGCTCGGGTCGTGTACGCCTCGATCTGCGCGTCCTCGGCGAACCGAGTCATCCGCCAGTCGTCCGAGCCCTGGACCTGGGCGACCGTCGGCGCGACTCGTGGCGTCCCTGCCGGATCCCCCAGGACCTTGCCGGACGCCTTCGGCGCCACGCCTGCGGCCGCGGACCGGTCACTCGCGGTCTGATCTCCGTCGCACCCCGTCGCCAGCGTGACCATGGCCGCGGTCACGACACTGCACAGCACTGTTGTCAATCGCATCGGGCCACGCTCCGGCGGGCACGCGCCCAGGAGCACGGGGCTGCGGACCCGTCCGGCCCGGGAACAACTGGAACGGCTGCCGCCGAATGCGACCGGGGTTCCCGATCGTCCCGCGAGTCAGCGGGATGCCCGACGTCACGTCATGCTGGTGGTCCTGCAGAGCACCTGACCTCAGCGCCGTCGCGCCTCGTTGGCCTCGCGCAGGACGGCGAAGGCGTCGGCCACGGGTCCGACGTGGCGCAGCTTGTCGGGGTTGAGCACGGTGCGGATCGCCTGGACCTGGCCGTCGAGGAACTCGATCGTCCAGGTGTTGACGACCTTGCCGTCGCGGTCGCGGAAGATCGCGCCCGGCTGGCCGTTCAGCTCATGGCGCTCGACAGTCACTTCGACCTCGGCGAGCAGCGGGTACACCGTGCCCAGCAGCCGGGTCACGTTGTCAGCGCCGAAGATGCCGTGGCCCCACAGTGGGGCCTTGCCGCCGGCGTCGCCGACCAGCTGCACGTCGGCCGCCAGGAGCTCGCGCAGCCCGTCGAGGTCACCGTCCCTCAGCGCGTCGAAGAACTGGCTGGCCAGTCGGTCCCGCTCCGCCCGGTCGGCCTCGAACCGGGGCCGCCCGGCGGCCATGTGCCGGCGGGCGCGCACCAGGAGCTGACGGCTGGCCTCCTCGGACCGGCCGACCGCGGCGGCGACGTCGGCGAAGTCGAAGGCGAACACGTCGCGCAGGACGAACACCGCGCGCTCCAGCGGGCTGAGCCGCTCGAGCAGCAGCAGGGACGCCATCGAGAGCGAGTCGGCCAGCTCGGCCGCGCGCTCCGGGTCCTCGTACGGGTCCGAGAGGAGCGGCTCGGGGAACCACTCCCCGACGTACTCCTCGCGACGCACGCGGGCGGAGCGGAGTACGTCGACCGAGATCCGGGTCACGACCGCCGACAGGAACGCCTTGGTCGACCGCGGTTCGGTCCGGGAGGCCTCGAACCGCAGCCAGCTCTCCTGCACCGCATCCTCGGCCTCGCTCACGCTGCCCAGAATTCGATAGGCGATCGAGAACAGCAGCGGCCGCAGCTGCTGGAACTCCTCCAGCTTGTTCACCCGAGACCTTCCTTGAAGCCCAGCCGCCACGACGGGTAGCGCAGCTCCCACCCGAGCTCGCGCTTGGCCTTGTCGTTGGAGAAGCCCCGGCCCTCGGTCATCATCGACACCGCCACCTCGCCGGCCAGCAAGCGAGCCAGCCACCTCGGCACCTTGCGGGGCGGCTTCGCACCGGCGCACTCGGCGAGGTGGGGCAGCCACTGGCTGGCCGGGGCCGGTTCGTCGTCGACGACGTTGTAGACGCCCTTGGCCTGCTGCTCGACCGCCAGGACGGTCGCGGTGGCCGCGTCGTCCAGGTGCACCCACGATGAGTACCCGTTGCTGTCGCCGACCAGCGGGAACTGCCGCTTGCGGATCAGCTCGACCTGGTCGTCGCTGGCCCCGGGCCCGTAGAAGCCGCCGTACCGGAGCGCGGCACCGCCGACAGCGACCACGGCCTCCTCCACGTGCCGGATCGCCCGCATGCCTGGCTCGGCCGCATCGCCCACGTGCAGGTCGAGCGGGTCCTCCTCGGTCTTCACCCAACCGCCCTCACGGAGCCCGTTCCAGTTGGCGTAGCTCTGTGCGACAACGTGGCCGACGCCCAGCGCCTCGGCCGCGGCGATCAGGTGGTCGGTGCCCTCGGTGCGCAGCCGGCTGGTCTGGCCGAACCACCTGTCGAAGTGCTTGAGGTCCGGCTTGCCCGCGTGCTGGGGCGAGATCGCGGTCATCTGGTGGACGATCGCGTCCGGCTGCGCCGCGGCGACCGCCTCTCCCACCGACACGGCGTCCAGCCCGTCCACCACCACGCCCGTCGCGCCCAGCCCCTCCAACAACCGGATCTTGTCCGGACTGGTCGTGCTGGCCGTGACCACATGGCCGTTCGCCACCAGCTTCGGGACCAGGCACCGGCCCAGGACACCACTGCCTCCTGCCACGAACACCTTCATGCATCCCGAGACGAGGTGGACGCTCGGGCTGTGACATGGACTCGGGTCCGGTCGGTGGAGCTGGAGCGGGGGTGGCGCTCAGGCCTCTGGGCGGTCGCTGTCCCAGGTCTCGCCCAGCACGGCCCGATGCGTGGGCTGCGCCTTGCGGTGGACCCGCCGGCCCTTGTCCGTGAGGCGGACGAACATCGCCCGCCGGTCGTCGGGGCACATGCTCCGCTCGACCAGCCCGTCCCGCTCCAGCCGAGCCACCGCCCGGGACAGCGCGCTCTGGCTCAGGTGGGTGTCGGTGGCCAGCTCGCTCATGCGGTACTTGCTGCAGTGGGCGTCCACCAGCCGGTCGAGGGTCTCGAACTCGCTGAGCCCGATCTGGTGCTCACGCTCGAGCGCCTTCTCCAGCGCGCAGCTGACCGTCGCATGCCGGGCCAGCAGGGCGCGCCACTCGTCCACCAGCTCGGGCGTCACGTGACTGGCCACCATGGCTCGGAGGGTAGCCCGCACCTGAGGCGAATGCAAGAACATCTAATGCGGTTGCATTGAATGTGCGTGCATGTAATTGTCGTTCGGTGACCTCCTCCACCATCCAGCCCTCGATCTCGAGCACTTGGGGACTTCGGCTCTGGGCCCTGTTGATCACCCTCTGCATCGTGCTGTTCCTCGACGGGCTCGACGTCTCGATGATCGGTGTGGCCCTGCCGTCGATCGGAGCGGAGCTCGACCTGTCGACGTCCACCCTCCAGTGGGTGGTCAGCGGCTACGTCCTGGGCTACGGCGGCCTCCTGCTGCTCGGCGGACGGACCGCCGATCTCCTCGGCCGCCGCCGGGTCTTCCTCGTCGCCCTCGCCGTGTTCGCCATGGCCTCGCTTACCGGCGGACTCGTGAGCAGCGGCCCGCTCCTCATCCTCACCCGCTTCGTGAAGGGTCTGGCGGCCGCGTTCACGGCCCCGACCGGGCTCTCGATCATCACCACGACGTTCGCCGAGGGGCCGGCCCGCAACAAGGCGCTCTCGATCTACGTGGTGTTCGGTGCCGGCGGCTACTCCTCCGGCCTGGTCTTCGGCGGTCTGATGACCGGCCTCGGCTGGCGGTGGAACTTCCTGCTCCCCGTGCCGATCGCCCTGGCCGCCCTGGCCGCCGCGTTCGTGCTGGTGCCTCGTTCCGAGCCGGCCGAGGAAGGCGGCCACGACCTCCTGGGGGCGGTGTTCTCGACAGCGGCGATGCTGCTGCTCGTCTACACGATCGTCTCGGCGCCGGCCGCCGGCTGGACGTCGGCCCGGACCCTCGGCTCGTTCGCCGTCGCCGTGGCGCTCTTCGCCGCCTTCGTCGCCGTGGAGCACCGGGTCCGACACCCCCTGATCCGGCTCGGCATCCTGCGCAAGGGTTCGCTGGTCCGGGCCAGCCTGGCCGTCGTCGCCGTGGCCGGCTCCTACTTCAGCTGGCAGTTCATCGTCACCCTCTACCTCCAGGACGAGCTCGGTTGGACACCCCTGCAGATGGGGCTC
>Ga0136846_1238361_pt1 | contig 13128 bp, 13 predicted proteins | sample HopSoiMetagenom2_FD_96841 | JGI IMG/M metagenome (GOLD analysis project Ga0136846, IMG submission 96841) | Grasslands soil microbial communities from Hopland, California, USA - 2 Assembly 2016 (version 4) | ecosystem: Environmental > Terrestrial > Soil > Grasslands | place: USA: Hopland... | reverse complement strand
GGAGCCGGAGCCGGAGCCGGAGCCGGAGCAGGTGCAGGTGCAGGTGCGGGTGCGGGTGCAGGTGCGGGTGCAGGTGCGGACGTGCCTGCAACGGGCGCGTCTGTCGAAGTGCCCGACGACCCACCGCCGCAAGCCGCGACGCATGTGCTCAGCAGGCCGATCACGATGAGTCGCGCGCGATTCGAGTTGCGAGGGATCGTCGATGGAACCGGCGACGATCGGTCGATGGACGCCTTACTCATTTCTCTTGATATCGATGACATTTTGCGGGTCCTTGCTTGTGATGGAAAGGCGACAACATGCGTCGCCTGGATCGATGCGCCGGTACGGTGAAACGCCGAGCGACGACCGGTCCGGAAGTGTCCGAATTTCTATGTTCGAGGCGGATTGTTGAATTCGTCTTTGCTTGATCTTCTTTGAACAAAGGAGTTGAGCCATGTCTTTCATGGTTCAAGCCAAGGTGCGGACGGCCTATCCTGAATCACGCCGAAATTCCGATACCTGTGGCCCTTCGAGGCAGCGGGTTCACTGCGGCCTGGAAACGAGCAACCCGAATTCGCCAAGATCCGTGAAGACTGCGTCGCCATTGTTGGCTGTGACGTTGAGCCGGTAGTAACGATAGAAGCCGGGATTCGCGATCGTGTAGATCTTCAGTTGGAGTCGTTGGGCAAACGCCTGGTTGCTTTGCGTGTCGAGCGTGGTCCAGGTGGTGCCATCGTTGGAGCCCTGGAATTGCCAGTCCTTCGGATCGCGGGGGACCAGGCCGCTGGCGCTGGTGATCGCATAGCGCTGGACGCGCTCCGTGTGGCCGAGGTCATATTGCAGCCAGCCGGTAGTGCCCTTGTAGAACCATCCCGTCGCCGTGTTCTGGTCGAAGGCACTCATGGCACCGCTCGAGTTCCTGCTGTCGCTTGCGGTGCCACCAGTGGCGACGTTCACCATCGGATGAGCCGGGGTGGCGCTGTCGGCCGGAGAATTGCCGCTCGTTCCGGCGGAATTGCTCGCCGTGACCGTGTAGTAGTAGGTCGCGCCATTGGTCACGGACTTGTCCGTGTAGCTGCTGCCCGTGATGCCCGACGCGACGGTCGAGTATTGGCCGTCGCTGGATGTTGCGCGCCTGACCGTGTAGCTGGTGGCGCCGAAGGACGCCTGCCAGCGCAGCGGCACGGCGCCATCGCCCGGCGAGGCCAGCAGCATGGCAGGCGCCGCGGGGACGACGCTCGGCGCACCGCCGTCGCCGCCGGTGATCTGGACGTTGCTGAAGGTGGATGTGTTCAGGCCCTTGGCGACTGAGGAGACCACCAGGCCGACATAGATCGTGTCGGGAACGGGGGCGTCGATGCGGCCGACATCGGTGGCAGCCCAATTGGTGCCGTCGGGAGACACGTAGCCGGTGATGATGTTCCCGATGCGCTCGAGCTTCACCCAGTACGAGGGCGTGGAGCTGGCGATGTCGAAGGCCTTGGTCCCATAGTTCGAGCCACCATACACCGCGAGTTTCTGCATGTTCTGTTCGGCGTTGCCTCGGCTGGCGACGGCCATCCAAGCGCGGGGAGCGCCTTGTTCCAGGCTTGTCCGCATCATCACGCCAGCCACTGCGGCCGGACTGGTGTTCTGGACGGAATCGACTTTCGCGATGATGGCGCTGTTGCCGGTGATGGCCTTGTAGGTGAAGTGGCAGCCGTCTTGCGTGCCCCAGAGGATATCGTTACCCGCACCCTGGATCGTCCATTTGCCGTTGGCGTAGGTGGACATGCCCGCCGGGGACGTGCCCCCGATGTCCGCATTGCTGAACCCCCTGGTGATCGAGGTGGTCGAAGGAATGGGCAGCGCCGCCGGCGGCGTCGCCTTCGAGGTGTCGGAGTCCTTCAAGAACATGAAGCTGGTGCCGTCCACGGGCATCCAGAGGCGTCTCTGAGCGATGAAGGGGGCCTGGAGACCCTTGCGGAGAACGTAGGCGTCATATATCTGGTTGAGCCCGATGTTCCCGCCATTGGCGCCGTTCCAGCCGTGTCCGGTGACGTCGGTGATGTAGTAGCGATCGGTCGTGCCGAAAGGAAGGGCTGTCGTCGGGACGAGCTCGTTCACGCGCGCGAAATACTCACCCGCCGCCAGCAGGCGGTCGTCAAGGTCGGAGTAGATGTCGATGCCCTGGCTCCAGAGCGCCTCGGCGAGCATGGTCAGTGACTTCAGCTGCCCATAGGAGTGCCCCTGGTCGCGAAGGTAGTCGCCGAGCATGCCGATGTCGTTGGAATTTCGCAGTCCGATATGGGCCAGCGTGCGGGTCTGGTAGACGACCTTGTCCAATGCCTCGGCGTCGTCGTTGTAGATCGCCATCAGTCCAAGAGCGGTGAGGGCGAGTGCGCCCTTGTTGGCGGCCCCGTACGAGCTGTCGCCATAGGGATTCGATGCCGGCATCAGGACGTTCTTGAAGTACTTCTTGACCGTTGCCGTGTCGGCCTCCTTCCAGCCCGGCCAGGTGCTGCGCAGGATGTCCGCGCCGCCCACGAACAGGTACGCGTAATCGCCCAGGTCGAGCATCGACTCGCGACCCGAGAACTCGACTTGGGTGTTGGCCCACCCAAGCAGCAGCCAACTTGCAGTCTGCGCGTATCGCTCGTCCCGAGTGAAATACCACATCCGTGAGAGATCCCAGATCGCGGCCATGTCGCTGCGCCAGGCGTTGAGATTCTCGTCGGGAGCGCGGCTCACCTTCGCGAACGGGCCACCACGCCCTGCGTAGCTGAGCCTGGCCGTGGGACTGTTCGCCAGTTGATTGAAGCCGGACTTCCACGGCTCCTTGCCCTGATCGACATACGCCTTGAGCGTCTGGAGATCCGAGAGGGTGAGCGGCGTACCCGGGTGTGTGAATGTACGAGCCTGCTGTGAGCTGCGGCTTCCCGTCGCAGTTCCGCTACCTGTCGGAGCGACGCTACCCGTCGGAGCGACGCTAGCCGTCGGAGCGACGCTAGCCGTCGGAGCGACGCTAGGCGTCGGAGCCACGCTAGGCGTCGGAGCCACGCTAGGCGTCGGAGCCACGCTAGCCGTCGGAGCGACGCTACCCGTCGGAGCGACGCTAGGCGTCGGAGCGACGCTAGCCGTCGGAGCGACGCTACCCGTCGGAGCGACGCTAGCCGTCGGAGCGACGCTACCCGTCGAAGCCACGCTAGCCGTCGGAGCGACGCTACCCGTCGAAGCCACGCTAGCCGTCGGAGCGACGCTACCCGTCGAAGCCACGCTACCCGTCGGAGCGAAGCTACCCGTCGGAGCGAAGCTACCCGTCGGAGCGAAGCTACCCGTCGGAGCGAAGCTACCCGTCGAAGCCACGCTTCCCGTCGAAGCCACGCTTCCCGTCGAAGCTACGCTTCCCGCCGAAATCACGCTTCCCGCCGAAGTCACGCTACCCGTCGAAGCGACGCTACCCGTCGGAGCGACGCTACCCGTCGAAGCCACGCTACCCGTCGGAGCGAAGCTACCCGTCGAAGGCACGCTTCCCGTCGAAGCTACGCTTCCCGCCGAAGTCACGCTTCCCGCCGAAGTCACGCTTCCCGCCGAAGTCACACTTCCCGTCGAAGCCACGGTTCCCGCCGGGCCGTCGCTTTCCACTGAACCACCACTTCCCGCCAAACCTTCACTTTCCGCCGAACCTTCGGTTTCCGCCGAAGCTTTAGTTCCCTCTGAAGCTTTAGTTCCCGCCGAACCTTCGCCTTCGATTTGTAGGCCACCACCGCAAGCGATGAGCATGGCGGAGGTCAGCAGAAGCAGCGCGCGGGCGAAGTTGGTGGTGTTCAACATGTGAGCGGTCATTTCGTAAGAGCAGATCAGTTGCGGCGTCCAGCTCAGCTTGACGCAGGGCATTTCTTCGCTTTGACATCATGGTGACGAGATTGCGGCCTTCAGCAATGGGATCCCTTTGATTCGAAGCTAACAGTGGCGGCTCGTATCGATCCACCGCTTCGGCTTCATCGTAGGTGCCAGTCCCCACGTAGAAGTGACGGAGGCATAACCGCGCATCTGCGACGTGACGGAATGCCGTCTTTCGATAATCGTCACCGAATCAGCGCCCGAAGCGCCGCCCCGGCCGATTCCCGACGCCACTCGTCGGTGCGCGGGTCAGCAGTGCCAGTTCGTGATCAGTGGATGCAGCCGGTTGGCTCGGCAATTGTCTAGATCGTCGGTCGTCATGCGCGAACGATGCTGTCGCCGTCACGCCAGCGTCGGCGGAGGTGAAGATCCAAGGCAGAGCGGGCGTTCGCTGAGAAAGTCGCCGTTGGCTGCAATCGGTCGGAAGTGGGAGGTCGCCGGCTTGAGCAGCAGACATTTGCTCGGCCTCGATGTCCGAGTGGATCGTCCGAGCACCAGCGACTCGCTATGTCAGCAGTACCTTGAGACCGGTCGGGCTATGGCTGCGCTTTGGGCCTAGATCAGGTGCCTTTTGACGCGCTGCTCGGGCACGCTCGAAAAACTCTCAGCCTCTGAGCCGCGCAGGTATTGCGCCGCCTATAGCGCTCGCTATTGCCCCTGCAAGCGCTGAAGCAAGTCGAGCGTGGGATACCCGTCAGCGACCAGACCGACGCTGCGCTGAAAGCGACGGAGGGCGTCACGGGTGGCCGGTCCCATCAACCCGTCGGGCGTGCCACTGTCGAAGCCGCGTTCGTTCAGCGCTGTCTGCAGCGCCAGCAACTGGCTGCGGGTGAGCGACTGCAGATCGCGAGGCCAGGGCGCCTGCACGCCGGAGCCACCGGTCAGGCCTTGCGCGAGCAGGCCGACCGCGAGCGCGTAGCTGATCGAGTTGTTGTAGCGCAGGATCGCCCCAAAGTTGGCGCCGACCATGAAGGCCGGCCCGCGTGCGCCCGCTGGCAACAAGATCATGGTGTCGGCCATCTCCGGCAGCGCCGCACCGTCCACGGCTTGTACTCCCTCGGCGGCCCATTGGCTGGCAGGCTGCCGGATCGAAGTGTCGGCGCGGCCGGCGTCGAAGCCTGGCGGCAGCCGGACCTCGACACCCCAGGGCTGATCCGCCTGCCATCCCGATCGGGCCAGAAGGTTGGCGGTCGACGCCATGACGTCGGCCATGCTGCCCCAGAGATCGCGCCGCCCGTCGCCGTCGGCGTCCACGGCATGGGCCAGGAAGCTGGACGGCAGGAACTGGGTCTGACCCATCGCCCCAGCCCAGGAGCCGATCATGTGCGCCCGGTCAATGTCACCGTTCTGAAGGATCTTCAGCGCGGCGAGCAACTGCCCACGCGCCCAGTCCGCGCGTCGCCCCTCGAAGCCCAAGGTCGCCAGCGCATCAATGGTCGACACCTCACCCGTGTTGGCGCCATAGTTGCTCTCCATGCCCCAGATGGCGACAACCATGGCGGCCGGGACACCGTAGCGTGCCGCGGCGGCTTCGGCCTCTCCGCGAACCTGTGACAGCTTGTCCCGACCCATCGCGATGCGTTGCGGTGTCACGGTGCGGTCCAGATAGTCCCAGACGGTCCGAGTGAATTCGGGCTGCGCACGGTCCAGTTCGATCACCTGCGGCAGGTAGCGGGCCTCGCCCAACGCAGCGCGCAGCGTTTCCTCATTGATGCCGGCCGCGCGTGCGGCAGCGCTGAAGTCCGCGACCCAGGCCGCAAAGGCTTGCTGCAACGCGGCCTCGTCGGTCGTTGTCTGTCTTGCCGGAACGCTCAGCGGTGAGGGGGCCGATGCTTGGGGCGCCGTCACCGGCGACGACGCGCAACCTGCCAGCAGCGCGCAAGCCAGCACTGTGAACGCCAGCCGGGAGCGATGAGGGTTCAGGGAAGGGGTCAGGGAGGTGCGTTGGCGCATCCGGCGATTCTGACCGCCAGAACGGACCGGGCGGTGCCCTTGCTTTCCCCGTGTTCGTACCGAAATGAAACGGCTATGCGCCGCTTACTTGTGATCCTGTTCTCCATGCTCTAGGCGCAAAGCGCAGCCATAGCCTGGCTATGGCGAGCATTTGCAACGACGAGCAGGGGCCTTTTGGCGTGATGAGGCTGCTGCTCGCGCACCAGCCGCGCAGTGCGATGGCGGCCATCGGATTGGGCTTCCACCTTCAACCGAGGACCGTGTCGCGAGCGCGTGTGAACGACTGCATCCGAAAGTCGCGAGCTCGCGGTATCGACCCATACCGGAAGTAGACCCGTCGAGATTGCGCACCAGATAGCAGTCAATCGCGATCCCAGCCGATTCGCGGCTCGCGGCTCGCGACCTTAGTGCGCAAACGGCTTCCGCGGCGTACGCCGGTGTTCGGATTCCTCATCGCTGGTGCCTCGTTTCCTCGTTTTTCAGCGCTTGGATTCGCAATGCCACACACGGCATCTACTGAAACGGCAGACTGTGTTCGTTGCATTGATTACAACGAGCTAAGTCATGCCGAATCCCATTAATCGTTTTCGCAGTGGAACCACGACGGCGCCTGGCACCGCGGAACAGCCCGTGCCGGCAGGGCGCAGCTCAAGTTCATCGCGCGGCATCGGCTCTAAGCTGTCAAGTCTTATGGGCCGCCACTCCAGCAAGCCGCCTCAGGCCACCGGCGAGACCTTGGTTGCATCCGCTCCCTCGCGCCGATCGCTTGCCGAACTGATGCATCAGGAAAGGCCCACGGCGCTCACCGCTAGCTTCCTGAACGTACCCCCGCCGCCCCGGCCGCCCTCTGGTGGGCCCAACGTCACACGGCACGAGCTGAACATTCCTCCTCGCACGACACCCGGAAAAAACCAGCCGATCATCAACTCAACGGCGGGACCTCTCGGAACCCAGGCTTCCGACGGCACCTTCGTGGCGACCGGCAGATGGAACGGCACGACGACTCCGCACAGTGCCTCCCCCAGCCGAACCGAACCACTGCAACGGCACGAAGCGCAGTTGACCGGCTATCAACTGGGTGCGAAGCTCAATGGTGATGCAATTGACAATCCAGACGACCGGAGTCGGTTGGCGCAAGCCACTCAAACCGTGCATGACACGCGCCTGCACCTCAGGCGTGGTCGCGCCAATGTTTCTTATGATGTTCATGTTACGGGGGGGAGACAGCATTCACAAGACTTCCGTGTCGTACGATATCCATGACAGACACGGAGCTAATGCTTTCGCAGGCGCCGCATTGGCGTACGGCGTTGGAAACTCCGATCAGCACGGGTTCATCAATTCGCGCTTGCATGCCCCCAAGCTACTCCCCGGAGAAATGATCCACACCGTCGGGATCGATGGAGAAAACATGGCATTGTCCGGCGGTCCAACAGGACATGCGTATTCGGAGCTCCATGCCCCCCCGCGAGAAAGCTGGAAAAGGCAAGGGAGCGCGACCCCGAAAAAGGTCCGTGAAAATCCTCCACCAATTGTCTTGGAGAGTTGGGGCAACGGCCCTGCGGTCCGACGACAAGACAGCAGCTTTGCACCTCACGCTGGCGCGATCAAGCCCATTGAAAGCTTTGATTACCAGTCAGGACGCCACGCAATGGAAGCCATGCTGGACGCAAAGCGACAGTTCTCGCCCGGGGGCGAATTGAGAGACGAATTCGAAGAGATGCTGCGCGAAGAACCGGCCAGGAATCGCCAATTCATCAAGTGGAATGAGGTGCAGGTGGTGAATCCTCAATTTGCAGAACACGCCGCTCAAAACCTTTCGAATACCGGTCGTCTGTCCTCCGACATCATGGCCGTCGGCGCTGGGCGCGATGCTTACAACCTGAGCGTGTCCGAAGCCACCAAGCCGTCGACGCTCGACAGCATTCGATACGAAACCGCAAACCTCAACCATCAGGCGCGGCCAGCAGTGTTCGAAGCCCCCTCCAGCATGACCTTTTTCGAGTCGAGTCGTCAGTCGAACTTCTCACAAATACAAGCGATTGCCGATGTGCTCGAGGGCGACGAACGGGCAACGCAAATCGGCGTCTGCGCCGGGCTATCCACGGTGTGGATGAATCTCCACCATGCCAGGCCCGGTAGTTCCAGCGACGCCAGAATGCAGACGCTGGGATCGTTCGAAGGCATGCACCACGCGTTGGTGTTCCAAAGATCCTATTTGGCGAACGTCGAATACTTGAACCGTCACCCTGGTTTCAGCGATGGTCATGCTCAATCGGAGGCGCGGGCTCACCTCGACGAAGTGTACGGAGTCAGCCGGGACAGCCTCGTGACCAAGCTCACAACGTCCGTGACGGACATGGCCACGACGATGCGCGGCGTGGTTGGTTACGCCAGTCTTTTCATCACGCGCACGGACAAGGGCGGCAAAACGACCGGGCATGAATTGATGATGCATCGAAATCCCGCTGACGGGGTGGTCACGCTCTTCGACGCCAATCAGGGGGAGTTCCGATTTGAGGCCAAGGATGCCGTCCGCTTCCTGCAATCGGTGCAGCAAATGTTTGGCCAGGTGGACGACCAGTCTTACCAATGGGAATTGACGAAGGTCCGCCCGAACAGTGACGGCGCCGCGCCGCTCAGCGGTCTCGTCAGTGCACTGGACCCAACGCCGGTGCCCGACTCGGCTCCTGAACAAAACTAATAACCACGAACAGCCGACGGCTTCCAACCAAAGAAAGATTTCCATGTTTTCAAGGCATTGGCGATGCTTCGGGTTCCCGCGGCAAACGGAACCTCCAAAAGAAGCTTCGGCCGGCTTCCTTGGTCGAGCGGATTCCGTCCGGCAGGCAGGCAGGCATGCATGCAACCCTCAAGCCATGGGAGTCTTCCCGGGCAGGCATCGGGTCAGCAATCATCGCTGCTGGGTGGCTTGAATCCACGAAGTTACCAGACATCATGGGAAGATCTACCAGAACACGTCGCTCGTGAGATTACGCAAAGAACGAACGAGAACGACAAGATTGCATTGTTCTTCGCGAGCAAACAAACGCGACATCCCTCAATGCCTCTGGAGATCGCGGCGAAGGCGGAATTCGTTTTCGAGATGGCACAGGAGGCGAACAGCACGCAACTCATGCACACAGTGCTTGATGAACTGAACCAGCTTCCTCTGCAGTTTCGAGCCCGCCCTTTAGAGGAATTAAGCCGAAATCTATTCTCCATCAAGGAGTGGCTTGTGCAGAGTTCATTTGACGAAGTCCAGTTTCGCAGCCGCAAAGCCGCCGCGCTGTATGCATGCCTCCAAGAGGCCATTGACCAACTTCCGGCGGCGCATCGGGCAACTGCACTTCTCAACCTTTCGGCATACTGTGAGCTGCTGCCCGCAGCAAAGCGCCTTCCGGAAATGCAACGGCTGCTGAGGCGACAAGGCGACCCTTCTCTGGATGCGCTGCGTGGCACCTTGTTGAAGAACTTCAGTATTGCGCTGGACATCGTTCATCCCCAGGACGCCCAACCAGCAGCCGCATTCTTGTTGAATGAATCCAAGGCAGAGAGTCGGGACATTCGAGACACCGTCAGAAAGAACCTGAGGAGTTCTGTCGGCGGGCTGCTGCTTCACGCACATGTCAGCATGGCCATAAAGGCTGCTATAGATGCCGAGTAGGTGTACGGGTGTTTGCAGGCCTATCCGGAGCGGGCCTCAAAGCCCGCCGATTCGTAGCACACATGCGGGACGGATCACTCATGCAATTGCCCTGGGCCCGTCATCAAGGATCGCATGTCACGAGTACTTCGGCTCACCGCACACAACTTCGCCACGTTGAGGTGTCGCACTTCAGATTTGAGGCCGCCTCCCTATAAGTTGAAGCGCCGCATATCCGCCGTTCAGCAGCGGCAGCTGATGGCCTCCAGTGTGAGTACGCGACCCTTCAAGGAAGCTGGCTTTCGAAGCGTGGGCCCGTCGAGCCAATGGCAGCTATCAGCGAAGCCCGGCTACTCACACTGCCGGCCAAGAAGTACGGTCGCGCGATCTTGGTGGTCGCCATGCGTCGATATGATCGCCTTACTGCGGGACAATAGTATTGGTTGCGGATTGAAGGAGCAACGAATAATCGACCCTGGAACTGGGCTCACGATTCTCGGCACTGCAATTGGCTCAGGAAAACTCGCCGAGAAAGTGCTCGGGCCCACCGCGGACCTTGCTGGCACGGGACTCAAGGAGTGGACCGAAAAACGCATTGCGACCGTCAAGAAGATTTTCGAGCGCGCCGGCGACTTGCAGGGGGACGAGCCGATTGCGGGCAGTGTTCCACCGCGAGTACTTCGCGACGTCCTTAACGAGGGCTCCCTTTGCGACGATGAGCTTGCCGTTAGCTATTACGGTGGAATGCTTGCTTCATCCAAGACTGGTGTATCTCGCGATGACAGGGGCGCCTACTTCACGGGTTTGATTGATCGTCTGACGAGTTAGCAATTGCGTGGTCACTTCGTACTGTACTCAATGGCGAGAAGGGTGTTCAGCGCTGAAGATAGTGCCGGTCGAAGTGCATATCGCCCCTAAACCCGGGGTGGGACCGGGACAAATCGCCCATGCGCGCGCGGTGTATTCGGCGCATCCTTCCCGACACTGTTCGCCACAAGTTGGGCAACGACGTCAGGGTCCCAGTTTCTCGCGTTTTCTAAGTCGCTCGAAGGGCGGCGGATCCGAACATCGGTACGTGAAAGCCATTTTCAGTAGGCGTGGCTGGCTCGACATTGCGATTCACGCCCGAATCAAAAGAGGCGCGGAGTGAGTGCGCGGCGGCGTGGGAAGGGTTCTTCGCAGGGAGCCGGGTGACGATGCCGATTGCGCGTTCAAGGTCATACATGTTGGTGGTTGTGCACGAGTGGGGCTACGACGAAGTGGCGCGACATCACGACCCCATACCGCGCGCCGATGGTCCAAGGGGACGTTGTACGTGACGTTAGGAAAGTCTTCGAAGGTCGCACTGTCGCCGGCGCACTCAGCAACCGCAAAGCGGGGACACGAACATTCACGGAGGAGAATTTCAATGGCCGGATCGTCGTTTCAGACAAACCCTTGCGACTTGTACAAGTCGCTCGATGACTGCCATCGGGGCGTTTTACAGTTGCCCGCCTTTCAGCGAATCTGGGTCTGGGATGAAGACCAGTTGATAGGGTAAAAGGGGCTGATCGTGAACTCCATAGACTTCGAGTTGGTGGATCTGTGAACTACCTCAGCATCCATAAATCCTCGCCGTTCACGATCGTTCGGGTTTCGCCGATCGAGCCAAAGAACGGCGTGGCGTGGCCGCTCGACACGGCTCAGAAGATTCTGTTCGTCAACGCGGGACTTCCTCGACTGCTGAAGAACTCACATGTCGGAGGAACTTTCCAATCTGGCGCCTCCTACGCGCTTGACCTCGACGAGATTCAACTGATCCTCTCATCCAAGCTCGGTGCACCGAAGAACACGTCCGTGGCCTTCGCGATCATCGCGGTGATCACCGCAATTGCCGTGATCGGATTCATGATATTTGGTCTCTTGTGGACCATATTCGTCGCGTTCACGAAGTTCCTACTGGTCGTGGTTGTCGTGCCGTTCGCGATGGCCTTCTTTAAGAAGAGACGTTGAGCGATCCCGATGTGATGCAGATGGCAAACGCAATGAAGTCGATCACCGCGGCGAGCGGGGCACCGCGACGCCTGTTGTTGGACCGCGAACGGTTGTCGCTCGACTGGCTGCGTACTCGATGGCATTTCACGAGCATCGATCTCTGATCGTCTCGAGCAAGTGTTCGAACCGCTTCGTGCGGCATACAGGTTGCAAGGAGTGGAACAAGCGCCGATCCCGCTCGCAATGCAGACACCGATCGCATCTGCGCGCGAATGAGGATCATGCGATGAAGGAGCCCGCACTGTGATGCCCCTCGAAGGCGCTGAGCACACCGCGCGGTCGAGACGATCAGGTGGATCTTGAGACGAGAGCTCCGATAGCGGCAAGTTCGGCTCTCTTCTGCCGCTCGAACTTGCCGTACGCCGAAAAATGCAAGTGAGCGTATGCGGTTTTGCCGCTGCGCTGCATCCATATCCGAAGAGGCCCATCGGCTGCTGTTGGGGTCTGAGGTAGCCAGGGGAAACAGCCCGTGGCGCGCATCAATCTTGCCACCGCCGCAGGGATAAAGATGTGGCGCGTGGATTCCCCCAGAACTGCCGCATTGAGGGCCTGGAGGTGCACCGGCTCGAGGTCGGTAAGGGTCAGGACATTGCGCCCAACAGTCGGCCTGTGCAACAACTCGACGAAGGAAACCATATGCGCGTGTTCCGGCGTGAAGCCAATGCTCGCGAAGGTGCGGTGGTACAGGCGGCCGTCGCCTGAATATTCTGGAAGGAGGAATGGGTGGTGCACGCCGTACTTGGACCAGAAAGCGGGGCCGTCGGTGTGGTACTCGACGATCTTTGGAAAGATGGGCTGTGCCTCGACGGCCGGATGGTAGTTCGCGTCAAGACCTACAAAGACGAACCTTGCTGCCGCGGGCGCCAGAGCGAGCGAAGAGGCGGCTAAGTTCATAGCTGGGATGCGGTCGATACATAGTCGTCCCCACGTTGCGCTCGGTGACGCGTCGCAACCTTGTCTTTGCAAATCGCATGCAGGTGCTTGTTCACGTCGGCAGGCTACCCGACCACCCGTTCAGCAGCGCTTTCATCGCCTCGGCGTCGCTTTTTGAGAGATAGAGGTATAGCAATCGGGCGCTGCCTGTTTCGCGTATCAACTCTTCGTGTCGCACAGGGTGATTTCCCATCCGGTGACGTTTGCCACTGCCGACCTCGTACACCCCCCAAGTTCGCGGCTTCGTAAGCAGGCCATCAATTGCCACGCTTGTCGGTGCGATTCCGCGGGACACGAGGGAGGGGAACTGGTCCTCGGAGTTGCGATCAGGCATGGTGACCTTCCCCACATTGGTTTGCATGCCCTCGGCCAGGATTTCCGGCAATAGTCGCTTGGTGCTGTCGAAGCTGCTCATCGTCTTCCTTTAGAGGTGGCCGCTTGACCTAGCTCCCTTTTGGTTTGCCAGCACGTGCAGCGAACGTGCGAGCCAGACGATTCCTATCGACGCGACGGGTGCCACGACAGGATCGGTTTCGATTGCCAGGACAGCCAGTGTGGCCCCATCGACCCAGCCCCACAACGGACAAACCGACTAGTCCGAACTTTGAACCCCTAATCGGGCCGTAACCCAGCATTGGCGTGGGTTACGGCCTTTTTCTTGTCCTGGTTTGTACCCATGTAAATGACGCATATTTCTC
>Ga0136846_1226991_pt1 | contig 13128 bp, 11 predicted proteins | sample HopSoiMetagenom2_FD_96841 | JGI IMG/M metagenome (GOLD analysis project Ga0136846, IMG submission 96841) | Grasslands soil microbial communities from Hopland, California, USA - 2 Assembly 2016 (version 4) | ecosystem: Environmental > Terrestrial > Soil > Grasslands | place: USA: Hopland... | reverse complement strand
ATGCCTCCTATACAGTAACTTCATAAACGTATTATGTACCATTAATTGATAATTGATGCTTACCGCCGGTCGCTTGCCACGGTATTAATATTTAAAGTAGAAGAAAACCGGATCATGAGTGCAGAACATCAACGACTTGCGGTTAATTCCACAAGGAAGATCCCTTTGGAACAATGGGGACCGTATTTAAGCGAACGCCAATGGGGAACTGTCAGGGAAGACTTTAGTCCAAATAGCGATGCCTGGAATTATCTTACCCACGACCAGGCGCGTTTTCGCGCCTATCGCTGGGGTGAGGATGGGATTGCCGGCATTTCCGATTTCTTTCAAAACCTGTGTTTTGCTATTACTGTGTGGAATGGTAAAGACGCCATTTTGAAAGAGCGCCTGTTTGGCCTCGGCAACTATGAAGGTAACCACGGCGAGGATGTAAAAGAACTGTATTACTACCTCGACAATTTGCCTACACATTACTACATGGAGTATTTGTATAAATACCCACAACAGAAATTCCCTTACGACGAACTGCTGGCTGTAAACCGCCAGCGATCAAGAACAGAACCGGAGTACGAGATCCTCGATACCGGTATCTTTAATAACAATGAATATTTTGATGTTAATGTAACCTACGCCAAACACAACTCGAAGGATATTTCCATCAAGATCAATATTCATAACCATCATACCAAATCGGCCGAAATAACGCTGCTGCCTACCCTATGGTTTTACAATCGCTGGAGTCACGACTCCTCGAAGAAAAAGCCCTCAATCTCCTGGCGGGATAAGACCTCGGTAAAAGCAACCCATCACCGGCTTGGTACTTATTATTTATATTATCAAACGCCAAATACTGTTCTCTTTACCGAGAACGAAACCAACTTTGAAAAGGTAAATGGCAAACCCAATTTATCGCCATTCACCAAAGATGCATTTCATGGCGCTATTATAAAAGGCGAGAATGCAGAGGCCTTGCGCCAAAAGAAATCAGGGACCAAGTTTGCACCCGTATATAAATTACGGATCCAGGGCGGCCGCTCCGAAACAATTCATTTGCGGCTTAGCAGCAAGGCTATAGAAAATCCTTTTGCGCCTGGCTTTGAGGATGTATTTACCCTGCGCAAACAGGAAGCGGATGAATTTTATGCTAAGGTGTTGAATAATTCATCCAATAGCGGACTTGCAAAAATTCAACGCCGGGCGCTGGCCGGGTTATTATGGAGCAAACAGTATTATCACTTCGATGTAGAAAAATGGCTCACCACCGGTGACGGGCTCAACCCGCCCACTCCTGGCCGGTTAACGGGCCGCAACCACGACTGGAAACACCTCAAGAACCAGGATATTATTTGTATGCCCGATAAATGGGAATACCCCTGGTATGCAGCCTGGGACCTGGCTTTTCAGTGTATACCAATGGCTATGGTTGACCCGGTTTTTGCCAAGCACCAGCTTACCCTCATTATGCGGGAATGGTATATGAAACCCGATGGGCAACTGCCGGCTTACGAATGGAACTTCAGTGATGTGAACCCACCGGTACAGGCGTGGGCGGCACTGGAAGTGTACCGCATTGAAAAAAAACAAACCGGTAAGGGAGACATCCCTTTCCTGAAACGCATATTTCAAAAGCTCATCATCAATTTCACCTGGTGGATCAACCGGAAAGACTCCAATGGTAACAACATGTTCCAGGGTGGCTTCCTTGGTTTGGATAACATCGGGGTGTTTAACCGCAGTCACCTGGTGCATGGTGATATGGAACTGGAGCAGGCCGATGGCACCAGCTGGATGGGGATGTATGCTTTGAATATGATGGACATGGCATTGGAAATTGCCATGCACGATGATTCATTTGAAGACACCGCCACCAAATTCTTTGAGCACTTTGTATTGATTGCCGAAGCGTTGAATGAACAGGGTATGTGGAACCAGGAAGACAAATTCTTTTATGATACCTTGTCTATTGCCGGTTCAGAACCCCTGCATTTACGCATCTTCTCAATAGTAGGGCTTACGTCGCTTTTCGCCGTATCAACAATAGAAAAACGGGTGCTCGATAAACTCAGTGATTTCGATAAACGCATCACCTGGTTCGAAGAATACCGGAAGAAAAATAATAAGTTCTGGCCCAATGAAGAGCGGCATGATGGCAAAAGCACGTTGTTATCACTGGTGCCAAAAGAAAGAGTGGTGTTCTTATTACAGCGGTTGTTAGATGAAACACAGTTCCTCGCGCCCTGGGGTATACGCGCTTTATCGAAATACCATGAAACCCATCCGTTCTCGGTGACCATTCGCGGTATTGAATACAAGTTACAGTATGAACCGGGCGATTCTACCTCTGATATGTTTGGTGGTAATTCAAACTGGAGGGGTCCGTTGTGGATGCCTATTAATTATATCATCATTCAGTCTATACGCCACTTCGGTGAATTTTATGGAGATGAGTTGGAAGTAGAATGCCCGATTGGTAGCGGCAATAAGATGAACCTGGTACAGGTAGCAGAAGAATTAACGCGCCGGTTGATCACGTTGTTTCAACCCAACCAGCATGGCAAACGGCCCGCACATGGCGCCTACAGCTGGTTCTATCAACGCTCAGAAAACGCTGATCTCGTTTTGTTCTATGAATATTTTCATGGCGAAACCGGTGCCGGCCTGGGCGCCAGTCACCAAACCGGGTGGACGGCGCTGGTAGCTGAACTGGTGCATTCATTATCATCGGCTAAAGAGAAAAAATAGTATTCAAATAAGATATAAGATACAAGTCCTCCCGACACGTTGGGAGGACTTTTTTATGTGCATTCCCCACCCGGTCCCATGGCATAAACATTGCAAATCTGTAATAGTACAGTTATATATTATCTACATAAAAGGATAGCTATGAAGAAATTATTTCTAGTTGTTCCGGTTGTCCTTTTAGTATCCGCAACAGTCTTTGCCCAGAACGATTCTGCAAGTCTAACTCGTGATACATTACCCATTCAACAGCCGGACAAAAAAGAAAAACCAAGGGAAGTATACAAATTAAACCTGGGCGTCGATATACCGGTAACGGCTATAGGCACTGGCTGGTCGTTATACGCCTTCTCAAAAATTTATAATAAAGATCCATCTAATCCTGAAACTATATCAGGGTTGGATAGGAGCAATGTAAACGGGTTTGATCGCTGGGGCATACGGCCGTATAACAAAAAAGTAGATCAGCTTAGCTATATACCTTTCTATGCATCGATGCCCATGCCGGTGGCTTTTTTGTTCGATAAACGAATGAGAAAGGATTTTTATAAGCTATCATTCCTGTACCTGGAAGCGATGTCGGTAACCGGCATACTATATACCGGATCCAGCTATCTTACTAACAGGTACCGGCCTTATGTATATAGTGAAGAAACGCCATTGGATTATCGTACCCGGGGCGGCGGCAAGAATTCATTTTATGCCGGGCACGTAGCATTGGTAGCTACCTCTACCTTCTTTTTTGCGCAGGTGTGGGCAGACTATCATCCTGAATCAAAAGCCAAATGGGTATTTTATAGCGTGGCAGCAGCTGCTACCGGCTATACAGCCTATATGCGGCATCGCGGTGGACTGCATTTTCCTTCAGATATTTTGCTGGGGACTGTGCAAGGCACATTGACTGGTTTATTGGTGCCTCGCCTGCACAAAACAAAGTGGATCAAAAATCCTAATCTTACCATTTTACCGTTTACCGGACAATCGCATGGGTTAGCGGTCCTCTATAAATTGTAAGAAAGAATTTTACATAACGGAAAACTCAATAGGGAATTCTACAATCCCCGATACGTTTGAAAGCGCATTGGGGATTAATTCCAACGCCATAAAAACTTCTGCCGGCACTTCAAATGGTGGTTTGATGTGCCAACGGGCGGCGGGAAGAAATCCAAATTTTGGAAAATAGAATTCATGACCAAAAACAAACACAGCGGTGTAACCCAGATCGGCAGCTTTTTGTAAACCGTTTGTGATCAATTTAGCCCCAATTCCTTGTTTTTGATGAGTTGGATGTACTACCATTGATGTTAAACCCAAACTTTGATAATGGAAGTCGCCGTTTGTGATAGTGATCTCGGAAAATAAAATATATCCGATTAAATTCTCATCTGAATAAGCCACTAGTGATAACTCAGGAATGAAATGTGATCCCTGGCGCACTTGATCAACTAATCTGGCTTCATTCTCCTGCTCAAACACTAACGTGTTGAGCTCATAAATGTCTTCTATGTCGGCCGGTTGCTCAGGCCGTATTGAAATGTTCATTGTATTAGCATTACATAATTTATTATACAAATTACGAACCACTCTGTTGGCATGTCCTGAACAAACAACTACGACTGTTACTATATAAGATAACGCAAAGCCGCGATAAGTTGTATGTATAAAATCAAGATTTTGTTAAGGGTTAGTGAATGTATGTATATATACGAGATGCCAACTGATTTGGTTTTCCATATAATAAACTATAGCAAGCATTTACAACTCCAAAGCAACTATTGATCTGGAATAATCGTATTGTAAGTCTTCGTGCAGGCTTAGTAAAGTTTTATTGATCTTCTCCAACTGGCCTTTGTACAGGTTGGCAATGATGGGATTTTTCTGTATGGGAATACCTGCATCTTTTATTGACTGAAGAAAATAGATCAGCAATTCAACGGTTACCTGGGAGGAACCGGTATACCTGATGTGTTTGTTAATGATGCGCAGGATCTTGCGCAACGTTTTCTTTACGTAATACAGGTTGTTGTGGTTGATCTGCGCAAACTCCTCATCTATTTCTTTTTTAACTGATTGTACAAAGCCCTGTTCATTGTGCGCTTCAAACAACAGGTACGTTAATAACTCCTTATTTTCCTTTTTATATTTTGCCAGCCGCAAACAAAGTTCTGTTAACTCTGCGGCAGGCATGTTCAATAATTCCTGTTTTAGTTCATGAACGGTAGCGGTTCTCATAGTTGCAAAAATAACTGTAGGGATTGTATTTTAAAGTATGTAGTATGAGTACAATCAGGGTTGTAGGGTTTTTACAAAACCGGACGAGCGGGGTTCAAACCCCAGGTGTTTATAAAAAGCATGGGCGTCGATCCTTTCTTCGCGGTTGCCGCTGGTTAAATAGATCTGCGTAATGCCACATTCTATGGCCCAGTCTGTTGCCTTTTGTAGTAAAGCTTTGCCCAAACCCATTTTACGGAATGCGGTATCCACCACCAGGGCGCCCACGCGGATGTACAGGCCGTTTTTTTCATAATAGATATTCCGTACAAGGCCGATCATCCCGGCTACCTGGTTATTACAAACAGCCACCCAGGTAAGATAATCGGCATTTGATTGTAACAGTTCAAAACGTTGCTGCATTTCTGCCACCGTGGTGGGGTACCCGAGTTCATTCATCAATGTGGCCAGTGCGGGTACATCTTTTGCTGTCGCCTGCCGGATGATGGTTATATTATCGCTCATGGTTGTTTAAAAATACTCATAAAAAATACAATTACCTTTGCGTACTAATTCTAATCATGTCAACACTAACTATCACCACCATACAAAGCAATTTGCAGTGGGAAGATAAAACCGCCAACCTGCAACAATTCGAAGAAAAGATCAGGGGATTGCAGCAGCGAACCGAAGTGGTAATTCTGCCCGAAATGTTCAGCACCGGTTTTAGTATGAATGTAGAAAAGCTGGCTGAAAAAATGGATGGGCCCGCCGTGAGCTGGATGAAGAAACTATCGGCAGAAAGAAAGATCATTATCACCGGTAGTTTGATTATTGAAGAGGAAGGAAATTATTACAACCGCCTGATATGGATGTTGCCTAACGGACAATACGGTTATTACGATAAGCGGCACCTGTTTGCCTATGGCGACGAAGACCAGCATTACACACAAGGTAATAAACGATTAATTGCATCTGTAAAAGGCTGGAAGATCAACCTGCAGGTGTGTTACGATCTGCGTTTCCCGGTATGGGCCAGGCAAAAACCTGCCGCCAGCTCGCTGGCCGACCTGGTTGCTTCGGAAATGGAAGCACGCGATCTGCCCATGCCGCCGCCCGAAGAGGCTGGTTCATCCATAACTGATACTGCGCCTGAATACGATGTGCTGGTGTATGTGGCCAACTGGCCCGAAAGACGAAACCACGCCTGGAAAACATTGCTGCAGGCAAGAGCGATAGAGAATCAGTGTTATGTAGTAGGCGTGAACCGCGTAGGAACCGATGGAATGGGCCATTACTATAGTGGGGATACTATGGTGGTGGATGCCATGGGCGCTCCTCTGTACACCAGGGCGCATGATGAAGATGTTTTCACCATCACCCTGCAAAAAGATTCCCTGGAGGAAGTACGGAATAAATTACCATTCTTAAAAGACGCCGACCGGTTCATTATAGCCTAGTATACATCACCCAACCTTTTGAAACAATAAACATGTCAGTAGCATACATCAACGGAAAAATATTCACCGGAGAAAAGGTCGAAGAGAACAAAGCAGTTTTAACGGATAATGAAGTTATTGTTGGCGTGGTAAATGCGAATGCCATTCCTTCTCAATTTCGCACCGAAGACCTGAAAGGATTTACCCTGGCGCCGGCGTTTATCGATATGCAGATCTACGGGGGTAATGGCAAACTGTTCTCCCAGGACCTAACGGTGGAGTCGTTGAAAGCTACGTATGAATATTGTTTAATGGGCGGTTGCGCGCACTTTATGATCACCATGGCCACCAATACCATTGAAAAATTCCTGCAAGGGTTTGAAGTGGTGCGCGCTTATTGGGAACAGGGTGGCAAAGGATTACTGGGTTTGCATTTGGAAGGGCCCTATATCAACCCGGTAAAAAGAGGCGCACACCTGCAAGCCTGTGTAAAAAAGCCAACTATTCAGGAAGTGACCATGCTGCTGGAGAAGGGTAAGGATGTTTTTAAAATGATGACCCTGGCGCCCGAGCAATGTGATGATGCTATTATAAAACTATTACAGCAACACAATATCATTCTTTCAGTAGGGCATACCAATGCCACTTACAAACAGGCATTGGAAGCGTTTAATAAAGGCATACCGGCCGCCACACATTTATTCAATGCCATGTCGCCCTTGCAACACCGCGAGCCGGGTGTGGTGGGCGCTATTATGAATCACCCAACGGCTATGAGTAGTATTGTCTGTGATGGGGTTCATGTGGATTATGCAGCGGTACATATTGCCAAAAAAGTATTAAAACAACGCCTGTTCTTTATTACCGATGCGGTGGCCGAAACCACCCACGGCGAATACCAGCACCTGTTCCGCGGCGATCGTTATGCATTGCCCGATGGTACCTTGTCAGGTTCAGCCCTGACCATGCTGCAGTGTGTAAAGAATGCGGTTAACCATGTTGGTATTTCGCTCGAAGAATCTTTGCGCATGGCGTCGGCTTATCCCGCCTGGTTAATAGCCGATAAAATGCTGGGTAAAATAGAACCCGGCTACCGCGCCGATTTTGTGGTGTTTGATGATGCCCTGGAACTGCAACGCGTTTATTGCTGAGCAACGCCAATCTTGTGCAGGATTATTCCGCGGATAACGGCTGCTTTGGGATCGATGCCGCGGCGAATAGTTTCCCGGGTAGGCGACACCTGAATATCAGGTATAATACCGCGGCCTTCTTTTACGAGGTTTTTATCCATCACCAGTCTGAACTTAGGCAGTCTGAAACGCACCCTGGTATTAGGCAATGTAACATCGGGGATCATCCAGGCGGTATTGCCATAGGCGCCGCCTCCCGTTTCTTCCCCAATTACTTTTACATTCGGCTGGCCCTGCAGGGCTTTTACAAACAAGGTAGTGGCCGAAAAAGAATTACCACCCGTTACCAGGTAAATATCTCCATCGTAGTGATGCTTTTTCTTTGGGTGGAAGTAATGGCGTTCAAAATAACCGAAGTGATAATTGCCATCCTTTTCTTTATGTGTTACAAACTTCGACAGCGACCAGTAAAATGGTTGCCAGGAAATGTATTTGTGATATTTGCTGCTGCGGCGAACGGCGTATAAAGAATCAGCGAGTTTGAATTTCTTGTCGGCCAGATAACGGGTTAACAGGGTGGAAAGACCTGCATCGCCCCCGCCATTGGTGCGTACATCCACCACCAGGTGTTGAATGTTGCGACTGTCCAGCTCACGGAAAACCTGGCGGTAAAAAGACCGTAATTTATTACCTCTTGCAAATGTGTGCAGCGTCATGTAAGCCGAAGACAGTGTAGTATCTATTTGCACATACCGCGAAGCGAACTGAAGATGATGGTTCTCTTTGGGCTGTTTAGAGCCAGGTTTATTACCATCGGGCGCTTTTTGAGTAGTGTCTTTCACCGAGGGGTCGAACACGGGCACGTTGAGCGTTTGCTGAGCCCCTGTGCTATCGATATACGTTACGGCAACCTGGTCCTTCATTCCCATTACATTCCGGTACAGGCTTCCAAAGGCGCCGCTGTTGCTGAGGCTTTGGTATTTACCGCTTATGCTGTTGCCATCGCCGGAAACATAGTTCATGAATGTATCGGTGAGCTGCCGGGCGCTGTACCCATCGATGGCGGTAACAATGGTACCATACTTCAGAATGGAATCCTTTCTGTTGATATTGGCCGTAATGACCATAGAATCGCTCCACACCTTAAAGCTCAGGGGGAACATCTTTAGTTTAGCCGTATCGATGTACTTACTGTATTGTTTGGAATATTTTACCGCTGTGTGCCCGCAATGGATCTTGCTGACAACATAAGAAAGTACATTGCGAAACTGCAATTCAGTCATGGAATCGTTGATATGGCGGAATCCATCATCGAAAAAGTAATCCATGCTGTCTTTTGGGGTGAACCAATACAGGCTGGGATGCGATTCTTCCAAGACCTTGCGAAAAACGGTATAATCCTTCTGTAATTGCTTTTTGGGATACTTATGCTGAGGATCAAAAGTTTGGCGTGATGCAGAGCAGCCGAAAAGGCCTGAAATACATATAACAAGACAAACGTAGGCTAACTTCTGCATCATGCTATCACTGGTTTATTTTTTAAAGGCGTTCCATCCCTGTGCTGTTATGGGATGAACCTGTCCGCCCCTGGTATTGATTTTCATTCCTTCATCTGCATCGGTCATGTAACCAATGACGCTGATCTGTTCATTTAAAACGATCTTTTCGTAATCAGATTGTGACATAGTGAACAGTAATTCATAATCTTCGCCACCACTTAACGCACAGGCGGTAGGGTCTATTTCAAATTTAAAGGCTGCTTTGCGCATTTCCTCGGCAACGGGCAATTTTTCCTCATACAATACGCATCCCAGCCGGCTTTGTTCGCAAATGTGCAGTATTTCGGAACTTAACCCATCGCTTATATCCATCATGGATGTGGGTACAATATTCTGTATTTCAAGGAATTCTATAATGTCTTTGCGGGCTTCGGGTTTTAACAGGCGGCCAATTACATAGCTTTCGCCTTCCAGATCGGGCTGTACCTGCGGAGATTCGAGGTAAATTTGTTTTTCGCGTTCCAGGAACAGCAATCCAACGTAGGCGGCGCCCAGGTCGCCACTGCAGCAGATCAGGTCGCCTTTTTTGGCCGTATCCCTTCTGACATATTTACCCGGGGCTACCTCGCCAATGGCGGTAACCGAGATCACAAAACCTTTTTGGGAAGAACTGGTATCGCCCCCCACCAGGTCGACCCCATATTTTTCGCAGGCCGCATAAATACCTTCATAAAACTCACTGAGCGCTTCCACACTAAAGCGGTTGCTGAAGGCAATGCTCACTGTTATTTGCGTGGGCGTGGCATTCATAGCGTAGATGTCGCTCAGGTTCACCACCACGCTTTTATACCCCAGATGCTTCAGCGGAGTGTACATAAGGTCGAAGTGAATACCCTCCACCAGCAGATCGGTGGTAATTACGGTTTGTTTGCCGAAATGGTCAATAATGGCCGCATCGTCGCCCACACCCACGATGGAGGAGGCGTTTTGCAGTTCTATATTTTTGGTAAGATGTTCTATTAAGCCAAATTCACCCAGGGAACTAATTTCTGTTCTGCTTTCGCTCATGGTGCTGATATAATGTTCTTTTAAAATAAATAGCCATTCCCGCGCTTTTCAGCGCGCGGGATGAAAAGGACCAATAAAGTTATCAAATTATTCGGCAGGTATGCGATTACGGCTGTTTAGGCCTTGTCGTTCACCCATTTTAACAAATCGTCGTGTATTTTACCATTGGTAGCGGCGATATGGGGCTGATAGGGCGAATAAGGTTTGCCTTCGAAATCGGTTACTTTACCACCGGCTTCTTCCACCATCAAAAATCCGGCGGCGCTGTCCCAGGCCTGTAATTTATGTTCGTAAAACCCGTCAAAACGGCCGGCAGCTACCCAGCAAAGGTCCATAGCGGCAGAACCAAGCCGGCGTACAGGCACCCCGGCTCTGATAAAGCGCGAAAATGCTTCGAGCGGACCGTTGGTGTTGTTGATATAAGTATAGGGGAAGCCGGTTACCAGGCATGATCTCATTACATCAGTTTCCATGCTTACATGAATAGGCTCACCATTGAGCGTAGCGCCTTTTCCTTTCTCGGCGAAATAATATTCTTTAATGAATGGGTTCAATACCGCGCCCATAATCATGGTCCCGTTGTGTTCCAGCCCAATGGAAACGCAGCAAATGGGAATGCCATGGGCATAATTTACGGTACCATCAATAGGGTCGATGATCCATTTATACTCATTGTCCATTTTAATTTCGCCTGCTTCTTCACTTAAGATAAAATGGTCGGGAAACTGTTCTTTAATGGTTTCAATGATGGCTTTTTCAGAAGCGTGGTCAGCTTCGGTCACCAGGTTGTTAATTCCTTCCTTATTGCTGATCAGCAGGTTTTTTGAGTTGAAGTAATGCTGCATTACTTTGGCGCCTGCCTCGGTGGCATTTATTAAAGTTTCTTTTAACATGGCGCAAAGATAAACGAAAGCAGGTTTTCAAGGCTCAGGAACCAGGGGACAAGCCCTCTTACCGGGAGGGCTAAATAAATTCGGCCATCTCAAGGTTTAAACTTCTTGTGTTTTCTGTCTTGTCGCTTGTGCCTTAACCTTGTATCTTGCAGAATTATGTTGCTGTCGGTCATAATTGTTAATTACAACGTGAAATACTTCCTGGAGCAGTGTTTATGCTCGGTGAGGAAGGCTATTGGGCAAATGAGCGTGGCAACGGGAGAAAAGAATGTGGAAGTTTGGGTGGTAGACAACAACTCAAAAGACGGCAGCATCGAGTACCTGCAACCAATGTTTCCCTTTGTACAGTTTATAAAGAATTCGGTTAACCAGGGTTTTTCAAAGGCCAATAACCAGGGGTTGCAAAAGGCCAAAGGAAAATACGTCCTGTTCCTGAACCCCGATACCATTTTACCTGAAGATGCTTTTACGAGTTGTGTGGCGTTTATGGAAACCACGGCCGATGCGGGCGCACTGGGGGTGCAAATGATAGATGGTACGGGACAATACCTGAAAGAATCGAAGCGTGGGTTCCCTTCCATGTGGGTATCGTTTTGTAAAATGAGTGGGTTGACCCGCACGTTCCCTTCCTCCAAATTATTTGCGCGGTACTATATGGGGCATTTGAGCAACCAGGAGGTAAATAAAGTAGATATTTTGTCCGGCGCTTATATGATGGTTCGAAAATCCCTGCTCGATGAAACGGGTGGTTTTGATGAACAGTTCTTCATGTATGGCGAGGACATTGATCTTAGCTACCGCCTGCAACAAGCGGGGATGCACAATTACTACTTTCCTGATTGCACCATTATACATTTCAAGGGAGAAAGCACCCGTAAAGACAACAAGTATGTAAAACAGTTTTATAAAGCCATGGTGCAGTTTGTACAAAAACATTTTCATGGCGAACTGGCCTGGTTGTATACAGGGTTACTCGAAGCTGTCATTTATCTACGGGCAGCGGTAACATTTGTAAGCAGGGAACACAAGGAGTTATCTATCAAATACCAGGGCACACCCACCTTTTACCTGGCAGGCGATGAAAGAAGCGCCAATGAAGTGCGTTCAGTACTACAGTCTTTCCCTGAGTATTCCATCACCGAGGATAATGAAAAAGCAAGGGAATGGATCTATTGCGAAGGCGCTACGTTTTTGTTCAAACAGATCATTGAACAGCAGAAAACCTGCCCGCCCTGGTTAAAAACATTTATTCACGCCAATGGGACTTATACTATAGTAGGAAGTCACTCCAAAGACCAGCGTGGTTATGCGATTGTGATGGGGTAAAAGCAATATTTCATTCATCATTATACGATTATAAATTATTTCTTCACGCCTATTGCCCAAGATTTCCAGCTACAAGTTGCTTTTCTAAATATATTTGCCTGGCTAATTAGGCCTGATATAAGAAAAGCAGCTATTCCTTTTAGTTGTAACAACCCTATTTCTATTTTGTTATTATTAATTTAAAGGCAGCTTCCTTTCAGCCGTAATTGAATTAGTTCAGATAGCACTCCTACATAACGATTTGGCAACTCATCGGGTATTTTTAGCCGATCAGGATTATTTTGTTTTAAAAAACCACTAAATATTCATTTATGAAGAAACAGGCTTTACAATTTGCAATTGTCTTAATTATTATTTGTAATGGCGCGTTTGCGCAACCTTGGAATGGTAATTCAACTACTGGTGATACATGGAGAATGGGTAGTGTAGGTATAGGAACATCGACCCCCACGTACCCGCTTACTGTTGTTTCAGGTACTAGTAATGCTTTAGCTCATTTTCAGAGTACCAGTTCAGTAAATTCATTTTTTACTGTTTCAAATGCTTTAGGGTATATGAACATTGGGGTAGGTGCGCTAACTCCACATCCTTATTTATGGTCGAGTACTGGTATTTTAACCATAGGAAATGATGGCAACACCACCTTCGCTGTTAATGGAATGAATAATGGAAAGGTAGGTATTGGAACAACGAACCCTGGCGCCAAGCTGGACGTAAATTTTTTTAACCCCAACGGCGAAATTCCACAAAATGGTTTATTGTTACAGACTAATTCTTTTTATACTCCGAACAATGCCGATAACAGCTATTACCTGCAACATCT
>Ga0136846_1208131_pt1 | contig 13128 bp, 13 predicted proteins | sample HopSoiMetagenom2_FD_96841 | JGI IMG/M metagenome (GOLD analysis project Ga0136846, IMG submission 96841) | Grasslands soil microbial communities from Hopland, California, USA - 2 Assembly 2016 (version 4) | ecosystem: Environmental > Terrestrial > Soil > Grasslands | place: USA: Hopland... | reverse complement strand
GGCTGGCGTCGGCCGACTATCTACCGACGCCCAGTCGGGCTCGTACGTCTGCGCGCCGGAAAGCGCCGGCAGCGCGCAGAGGAGCAGTCCGGACAGGGCTCGCCACATGTGCGCCTCAATCGGTGTGGAACACTTCATCCATCGTCGACCACCATTCGCCGGGCGCGGCGGTCGGCCACTTCTCCTGCATGGGCTCCATGAGCGCCCACCAGCGCTGTGTCTCCGGATCCGCGGCCATCGCGCGCATGTCGGCCGCGAAGTCGCTGCCGACGTATTCGAAGTAGGCGAACAGCATGCCGTCGCGCAGATAGATGGAGTAGTTGCGGATGTTCGAGCGCCGGATCTGCGCGAGCACGCCGGGCCAGACGGCCGCGTGATGCCGCACATAGTCGTCCCGGTACTCGGGCCGCACCTTCAACACCTGGCCGTAGCGCTTCACGCGAGATCCTCCGGGCCGCGCCCAGGTCTTCCCAGAACCGTCGCGAAAATACCGTACCGTCGCGGGAAAGTCGTGACCCGCGGGGCGCGGCAAACACGTATAGACGGCGTCTATCGATTTGATCAGAACAATCGACTTCCTTGCAGGGCGGCACGCGCGTAGCGTCCGCAGCACCGTTTCACTCCACCGAGGCGATCGCATGTCCGCACAACTCAAAGAAGCCGGCAAATGTCCCTTCCACCATGCGTCGGGCGGGGGGACCTCCAACAAGGAGTGGTGGCCGAACGCGCTGCGCCTCGACCTGTTGCACCAGCATTCGTCGAAGTCGAACCCGATGGGCGCCGATTTCGACTATGCGAAAGCATTCAAGAGCCTCGACTACAAGTCCCTGAAGCGGGACCTGGCGAAACTCATGACGGATTCGCAGCCGTGGTGGCCCGCGGACTTCGGCCACTACGGACCGCTGTTCGTCCGCATGGCCTGGCACAGCGCGGGCACCTATCGCACCGGCGACGGGCGCGGCGGTGGCGGACGCGGCCAGCAGCGCTTCGCGCCGCTCAACAGCTGGCCGGACAACGCGAGTCTCGACAAGGCACGCCGCCTGCTTTGGCCGACCAAGCAGAAGTACGGCAACCGGATTTCGTGGGCGGATCTGATGATCCTCGCGGGCAACGTCGCGCTCGAGACGATGGGCTTCAGGACCTTCGGCTTCGGTGGCGGCCGCAAGGACGTCTGGGAGCCGGACCACGACGTCTACTGGGGCAAGGAGACGAAGTGGCTCGACGACCAGCGCTATACGGGCGACCGCAACCTCGAGAACCCGCTCGCGGCCGTGCAGATGGGCCTCATCTACGTGAACCCGGAGGGCCCGAACGGCAACCCGGATCCGAAGGCGGCCGCGCGCGACATCCGCGAGACCTTCGCGCGCATGGCGATGAACGACGAAGAGACCGTCGCGCTGATCGCGGGCGGTCACAGTTTCGGCAAGACGCACGGCGCCGGTCCCGCGTCGCACGTCGGCGTGGATCCCGAGTCCGGTGATCTCGAGCACCAGGGCTTCGGCTGGGTCAGCGGTTTCAACTCCGGTCTCGGCGTGGACACGATCACGAGCGGCCTCGAGGTCACCTGGACGAAGACGCCCGCGAAGTTCAGCAACGATTTCTTCGAGCACCTGTTCGGCTTCGAATGGGAGCTCACGAAGAGCCCGGCCGGCGCGCACCAGTGGCGGCCGAAGAATGGCGGCGGGGAGGGCACGGTGCCCGCGGCGCACGAGCCGCATCGGCGCATCGCGCCCGGCATGCTCACGACCGATCTCGCGCTGCGCTTCGATCCCGCGTACGAGAAGATCTCGCGCCGTTTCCTCAAGGACCCGAAGGCGTTCGCCGACGCGTTCGCGCGCGCGTGGTTCAAGCTCACGCACCGCGACATGGGTCCGCGCGTGCGCTATCTCGGTCCCGAAGTGCCGAAGGAAGAACTGCTGTGGCAGGACCCGCTGCCGAGGGCGCCGGCAAGATCCATCGGCAACAGGGAGATCGCGGCGCTGCGCAAGGCGATCCTCGCCTCGAGGCTCTCGGTGTCGCAGCTGGTGTCGACCGCGTGGGCCGCGGCGTCCACCTACCGCGGCTCCGACATGCGCGGCGGTGCGAACGGCGCGCGCATCCGTCTGTCGCCGCAGAAGGACTGGGACGTCAACGAACCCGATGCGCTCGCCCTGGTGCTCGCGAAGCTCGAGGCGATCCGTGACGGCTTCAACGCGAAGTCGAAGATCAAGGTGTCGCTCGCGGACCTGATCGTGCTGGCTGGTACCGTCGGCGTCGAGCAGGCCGCGAAGAAGGCGGGCATCGACGTGAAACTCGTGTTCTCGCCGGGCCGCGTCGATGCGACCCAGGAACAGACTGATGTCGAGTCGTTCGAGGCGCTCGAGCCGGTGGCGGATGCATTCCGGAACTACACGAAGTACGCGGTGCCCGCCGAGGCGTTGATGATCGATCGCGCGCAGCTGCTGACGTTGTCGGCGCCGGAGATGACCGTGCTCGTCGGCGGCCTGCGCGTGCTCGGCGCCAATGCCGGTGGCTCGAAGGACGGCGTCTTCACCAGGAAGCCCGGGACGCTGACGAACGACTTCTTCGTCAACCTGCTCGACATGAACACGCAGTGGAAGCCGACCTCGGACGCGAAGGACCGCTTCGAGGGCCGCGACCGCGGCACCGGCGCCGTGAAATGGACGTCGTCGCGCGTGGATTTGATCTTCGGCTCGAACGCGCAACTGCGAGCCATCGCGGAGGTATACGGCAGCGCCGACGCGAAGCAGAAGTTCGCGCGCGACTTCGCCGCCGCCTGGACCAAGGTGATGGACCTGGATCGCTTCGATCTGAACTGATCGGCAGCCTCGGAGTTTGTAGTCGATACGTGACGCGATCGAACTACCGCGTCTGGCTGCGGCTGGACGCGTCCTGCTATGGTTGTGAGCGCACATCCGGACCCGGGAGGGTCGATGGCTTCGCACAACCCATATGCACCGTCCACGGCCAGCCTCGGCGCGCGGACCGCACCGGCCGACGTCACCTCCGACGTTTCCGTCTGGCGCGACGGCAAGACCGTCGTCGCGCTGCAGGACGCCGCGCTGCCGCCGCGCTGCGTGAAGTGCAATGCGCCTGCAGACCAGCCGACGAAGGAGCGCACGCTGTACTGGGTGCACCCGGCGGTCTACCTGCTGTTTTTCGTGGGCGGACTGATCGTGCTGATCGTCTATCTCATCATCCGCAAGAAGGCGGAAGTGAATCCGGGTCTGTGCGAGCCGCACAAGAAGCGACGCCTCGCCGCGCTGTCGTACGGCTGGCTCGGATTCTTCGGCGGCTTCCTGCTGTCGATCCTCGGCGGCGGCGGTGCCGCGACGCTGGTGGGGCTTCTCCTCATGGTGTCGGCCGTCGTGATTGGCATGGCGTGGGGACGACTGATCTGGGCGAAGAAGATCACGGAAGATGAGGTCCGGCTCCAGGGCTTCGCCCCCGACTACCTCGACGACCTGCCGAACTATCCTCGTTAGACGGCGATGGACCCGCAGAATCGTTATGCGCCGACTCAGGCGAGCATGGATACGCACGCGGCGCCGGCCGGCATCGCCTCCGACGTCGCCGTGTGGCGCGATGGCACGTCGGTCGTCGCGCGCCGCGGCGCGCCATTGCCCCCGCGTTGCGTGAAGTGCAACGCGCCCGCTGATCTGCCGACGAAGTTCCGCACGCTGTCCTGGGTGCCCCCGGCGTACTACCTGCTGATCGTGGCCGGCGGAATCCTCTTCGTGATCGTCTTCGCCGTCTTCGCGCGCCGGGCGGCCGTAAATCCCGGGCTGTGCAGGCGGCACAAGCGCCGCCGTGGCGCAGCGCTCGGTTATTGCGTGGTCGGCGGTTTCATCTGGTTCGCGACGGCGAGCATTGGAATCGCCGAGGACTCCGTCGGAGCGTCGTTCCTGGGGTCGGCCATCGCGGTCGGCGTGGCCTGGGGCCGGCTCGTGCATGCGCGGAAGATGACTCCCGGCGAAGTGCGCCTCGGCGGCTGCGCGCCCGCGTACCTCGACGGCCTGCCCGACTATCCCGGTAGATAGCCGAGGTCAGATCATCCCGGCGCGCTTGACCGCGTGGTAGCGGTTCACGAGCTCGATGCCGAGGTCCTGCGGCTCCGCGTCCACCATCAGCGCATCGCGCGCCGACAGTTTCACAAACGCATCGCGTCTCGACTGCTCGTAGAGATGCGCGCTCGCGACGTCGAGCGCCGCTTCTCCGCTCACGAGCGGGCTGCCGATGAGCTGGCCCACCACCTGCTCGCGCAGGCTCGCGAGCAGCACCAGGTGCCGCGAACGCAGCAGCCGCAGCGCCTGCGCGAGCTCGCTCGAGTCCTCGTCGCGGAAGTTCGTGATCACGATGACCAGTGAACGCTTGGAATGGCGACGCAGCAGGTTCTGAGCGACCGACAGATAGTCCGAATGCGTGGGCGTCGGCTGCACCGAGTAGAGCTCGCCCATGAGCGCGTTCAGCGCGTGCGCGCCCTTGCGCGGCGGGAAGATGCGTTCCTCGCCGACGGGCGTGCCGAAGGTGAGGGCGCCGACCGCGTCACCCTGCTTGAGCGCGACGTACGACAGCAGCATCACGGCGTTCAGCACCTGGTCGAAGTGCCCGCTGCCGATCGCGCCTTCCGCGTCGTACGCGCGCATGCGGCGACCGCAGTCGACCAGCAGCATCACGCACTGGTCGCGCTCGTCCTGGAACTCCCGCAGGATCGCCTTGTTCTGCCGCAGCGTCGCCTTCCAGTCGATGTGCCGTACCGGGTCGCCATAGCGATACTCGGCCAGCTGCTTGAAGTCCGTGCCTTCACCGCGCTGCTGATAGGTCTTGATGCCGATTTCCTGGAGTCGCCGGTCGCCGGCCAGCCACGCGTAGCGCGCCACCTGCGCGAAATCGGGATACACGCGCCGCGTCTCGGAGTCGCCGACACGAACCATGAGCTCGACCAGGCCGAACAGCGATCGCAGCCGCACGTCGGCCGGTGCGAAGGAGATCTCGCCGCGGCGCGTCGGCACCACTTCGTACGCGACGTCGGTGCGCTTGCCCGCGAAGATGCCGAAGCGCGCGGGCAGGCCGGCGACGCGCAGGCTCGGGTCGCCGTGGTCGAACACCTGGCACCGCCAGCCCCGGTTGCCGGCCGATTCGAACTGCAGGTGCACGAGCTTCTTCACGCCGATGGCGAAGGCGGAGGGCAGGCGCCGCGACATGCGGACGTCGGCCTCGCGCCAGGCGCGGCGCGTGAGCACGAAGTCGAGCGTCGCGAACACGGCGAGCAACGTCGCGAGCACCCACGCCGCGTTGGCGATGGTGTCGAGCTCGGCGCCCATGAACAGCGCGACCGCGGCTCCGACGGTCGCGACGCCGACCACTTGCGTGGTCAGCAGGCTGGGCAGCACACGGAGCTTCATCGCTGCGCGGGCCTCAGATACGCGGCGCCGCCACGCTGTCGATGACGCCGGCGAGCAGGTCGTCGGGCTTGCGACCTTCGAGCAGCGCGTCGGGCGCGAGCGCGATGCGGTGACGCAGCGCCGGCATGGCGATGCGCTTGATGTCGTCGGGGATCACGAAGCTGCGACCGTCGGCGAGCGCGACGGCGCGGCCACCGCGCACGAGCGAGATCGCGCCGCGCGAGCCGGAGCCCGCGGCGATGCCGGACCACTCGCGCGTGGCGCGCGCGAGGCGCACCGCGTAGTCGACGACGGCGCGATCCACGCGCTGCCGCGCCGTGATCGCCTGCAGGCTCGTGACCGCACGTTCGTTGAGCACCGCCTTCACGGACGACAACGGCAGCTCGTCGCCCGCCTGGTCGGTCGTCGCGCGGATCACGACGCCGGCCTCGTCCTCGGCGGACGGGTAGTCGATCTCGATCTTGAACAGGAAGCGATCGAGTTGTGCCTCGGGTAACGGATACGTTCCCTCGGTCTCGACCGGGTTCTGCGTCGCGAGCACCATGAACGGCTTCGGCAGTGCGTGCGTCTGGCCTTCGAGCGTCACCTGGAATTCCTGCATGACCTCGAGCAGCGCGCTCTGAGTCTTGGCCGGCGCGCGGTTGATCTCGTCCGCGAGCAGCAGGTTGGTGAAGACGGGCCCGCGCACGACGCGCATCTCCATCGTCTTCGGGTCGAGCACCGCGTGGCCGGTGATGTCCGACGGCATCATGTCGGGCGTGAACTGGATGCGCCCGGTGTTGAGCTGCAACGCCTGCGCGAGCGCACGTGCCAGCAGCGTCTTGCCGAGGCCGGGGACGCCCTCGATGAGCACGTGTCCGGAGGAAATGAGCGCCAGCACCACCTCGGAGACGACGCGCTGCTGCCCGACGACGGCTTCGCCGATGCCGTCGCGCAGTTTGCCCAGCAGGTCGGCGGCTTTCTGGATTGTCGACGATTCAGTTTCCATTCTCTTGTCCTCGGACTCTGGCTTTTTTCGTAGTTAGACGGCGTCGCGCGGTCTCGAGCACCGCGATGACATTGCGCAGCTCGTGCGGGCTGCGCGTCCCGGAATAGTCGAGCGCCGGGCCGAGCTCGCTCGCGAGCACCCCGGTGAGCTTCGAGAGGGCCGCGACGCGGTCCTCGGTGGACATGCGGTCGTAGCCCGGCAGCCGCCGGATCGCGGCCTCGCGCAGCGCCCGCACCAGCGCGCCGTGCAGCGCGCGCCCGCCGCCGTACCGCAGCACGAACTCGCCGGTGCCGCGGATCTGCTCCGCGAGCGAGCGTCGCGCCTTGTCGGGCAGCGCCTGGAGCGGCCCGAAGCGCGCGGTGTTGCGCCACAGGGCGAGCCCGACGAGGGCGACCAGCAGCAGCACGACCGGCGCGCCGTAGCGCCACGTGAGCGCCATGATCGACGCGTGGTCCTCCTCGGTGAAGAAGAACACGCCGTCACCGTGATGCAGCTGGGTCGCCGCGACGAACAGGCTCGGATGATCGCCGTCGAAGAAATCACGATACCGGAACGGCGAGCTGTTGAGCACCGTGACGCTGCCGCGGCCGACGGCGACGCGCAGTGCCTCGATGCGGCGCCCGTCGCGCAGCGCCCAGAGCAGCTTGCGTGAGCTCGACAGCGAGATCGTCGGGTCGACGCCGCACACGCTGAGCGAGCGATTCGTGCCGTCCTCCGTCAAGGTGGTGCAGTCCCGTTCGCCGAACTGTTCCAGCAGGCGGCGCTCGCGACGGTTGAGCTTCCGCTTGCGCTTCTGCCGGTCCTGCTTGTCGTCGTCGGCCTGCGCGGCGGAATCGTCGGCGGCGGAGCCCGGCTCGTCGCCAGCAGAGTCGTCCGACCCGGTCTGCTCGTCTTTCGCGTCGCGGTCATGATCCACGCGTGTGACTCCCGCCCACTTCTCGAACTCATCGGCGCCGCCGATCAGCGAATTGTCGACCACGAGGCGGCCGCCGTTCGCGACCCAGTTTTCGATCTGTTCGCGACGACCGCGGCTCAGCGACCAGTTCCAGTTCGACAGCAGCACCACCGAGTTCGTGGCGGGCACTCTGAAGATGCGCTCCCACGCGGCCTTCGCATGCAACTGCTCCGCGAGCCGGATCGCGGCGTAGTACGGGTTGGTGATCGCCTCGCCCTTGAGCGGCAGCGGGACCTGCGTCTCGGTGAAGCGCAGATGGCTGCAGAACCACGCGATGAAGCCGACCACGACGACGAGCGCGGTGATCTTGAACCAGCGCGGGATCATGCCGCCGCTCCGGTGACGCGTCCGCCGCCGGCGACGTCGGATGCCGGACCGTCGAGATTCTGCGCGAAGCCCGCGCACAGCTCGACCGCGACAGCATCGTCGATCGCCTGGCCGCCGTACGTGAAGCGCTGCCACGTGCGCACGAGCTGCGTGACGTACGCGATGCGCACGGGGTCGAGCTTGCGGGCCGCGAGCGCGAGGCAGTCGCCCTCCGTGCTCGAGTCGCGGATCGGCACTGCGTGCACGTGCGCGACGCGCGACAGCATGCCGCGATACAGCAGCGCGAGCGCTGCGCGTTTGTCGCCGCGTCCCCAGAGCGCGCGCGCCGCGGCGCCGATGTCCGGCGGCAGGCTCTCGGGCCGGATGTCGAGGTCCTGCACGTGCGTCGGCGCGACGAACTTCGAGCCTTTCGCTTCGAGCCGCGTATCGCGCATGAGCCGGTAGATGAGCAGGATGATCAGTCCGACGAGCGCGGCGATCAGCAGGTAAACCAGCATCTGCGATGCCTGGCCGATCCAGCCGAAGAGATTGGGAATCCAGTCGAGCCAGCGGGGCCAGTGCAACCGGTGCACGGGCTTGTCCTCGTCTTCCTTCTTGTCGTCCTTGCCCCAGTCCTTCCAGGTCAACGTCCGGATCGACTTCTCGGCGGCGAGATTCGGATCCTTCTTCACCGCCTCGACCGCCTTGTCGACCTCCGCCTGAGTCGGCGCGTCGCCGCCGACCGCCCACGCGATGGACGCCGTGCCGAGCAGCGTGCACAGCGCGAGCAACGGCAATGCGCGGCGCTCAGGTCGCGAATGCACGACGGAATTCCTGTTCGATGTCCCAGGCTTCGAGCTCGGCGCGGCGATTCAGGTACATCCCGAACCCGGCGGCGACATAGAACGGCTCGAGAAACAGCACGACCACGACGTAGGCGATCGAGACGATGAGCTCGACACGCTGGTTGCCTTCGTCGCTCATGAACGTCGCCCAATCGAAGTTGTCGGTGCCGGGAGTGAGCCAGTACGGCAGCGAAAACACCGCGATCAGCAGGCTCGTCTCGGCGAGCGAAAAGGCGCTGGTCATGATCGCGGCCGCGCCGCTGTACTTGCGGCGCACCTGCACGATGCGCTGGCGCAGCCGGAAGAACGAGTGGCCTTCGAGTTGATAGACGGCCTGCGTGAACGAACGCCACGGAGAGAGCCGGCGCCAGGTCCACGTGAGGATGAACTGGTTCCACCAGACCTGGCCCTGGTCGGACCACAGGTTGCCGGGCGTCGTGCGCTGGCCGAACGCGGCGCGTGACAGCACGTAGAGCACCGTTCGATCGAGCCACGGCTTTGCGCACCACACCAGCAGGCACGGCAGCCACGGCCGGACCTCGAACAGTGACAACGCGAGCAGCGACAGCGGAATGGCGACCGCGAGATAGCAGCGATACACCTCGCGCGCCGAGGCCTGGCACAGCCGGATGCCCAGATCCGCGGCCTCGTGCGGCGCGCGCGGACGCATCTGCAATTCGAGCGAATCAATCCGCACGGCGGCCCTGCAGGGTGAGATAGAGAAGGACCGCGAGCCAGCAGATGGCGGCCACGGAATATTTCACCTCGCTCGGCAGCCAGCGCGCCGACGACCAGAACGCCTCGATGGCCGCCGCGATGATCAGCATGACGACGAAGCCGTAGATGATCGGCAGGATGTCCTTCGACGCGTCGACCATGCTCTGCAGGCGCGTCTTGCGGCCGGGCGCTATCAACGCGTGGCCGAGCCGCAGGCCCGCGGCGCCCGACAGCACGATGGCCGTGAGCTCGAACGCCGCGTGTGTCACGACGAACGAATAGAAGTTGTGCGAGAGACCGCGCTCGGTCAGGTAGCCGCCGATCGCGCCGCCGAACACGCCGTTGTAGATCAGGAAGAACATGCTGCCGACGCCCGCGAGCATTCCCCCCGCGAAACACTGGAATGCGACGCTGATGTTGTTCTTGATGTAGAAGCCGAACATGATCCAGTTCTCGTTGGCGCCGCGCGTGCTGCCGATCGCCTCCGCCGAATCCGAATACATCTCCTCGAACTTCGCCGCGGTCTCCCCGTCGACCACCGAGAGGATGAGATCGGGCCGCTCGTACACCAGCCAGCCGACCAGCAGCGTCGGGATCATGAACAGCGCGGCCGCGAGCCACACGTAACCCGCGTGAGCGCGCACGGCGCGTGGGAAGTCGTAGGCGACCGCGTGCCACGCGCGCGTCAGGCCGAATTCGCGGCGCTGGTAGATCACCTGGTGCGCATCGGACGTGATGCGCTCCAGCTTGTCGATCATGTAACGCGGATACGCGCGAGCACGCGCCAGCGCGAGATGCTCGCAGGCGCGGCGATACAGCGAGGCGACGTGCTCGCCGCGGATCGGTCGGGAGGTCGCGCTCTGCTTCGCGCGACCCTCGAAGATGAGGCGGACCTGGGCGGCGAGCTCGTCCCATTCCGCCTGGTATTGCTGTTCGAAGTGCAGCGGCGTCATGCGCGGCGTCCCAGCAACCACTGCGCGACGCCGAGCACGCGGCGCGTCACCTCGGACGGCTCGCGCGGTTCCTCACCCTGCACGCTGCGCGCCAGCGCGGCGAGCTCGTCGAGTCGCTCGACCGTGAGCGTCGGTGCGCGCGCGGCGAGCGAGATCACCGCGGCCTGGTCGCGCGGCGCGAGCAGCTTCGCAGGCGCGACGGGCGCCACCATGTCGAGCGTCGCCTTCGGCGCGGGTCGCGGCAGGTGTACCACGAGCGTCGCGGCCGCGAGATCGCCGAGCCGCTTGCCGTCAGGCCGCAGCAACATGCAGAAGATGGCTGCACCGTAGGCGAACGGCATGAAGTCCACGGCGCGCAGCAGGTTACGCGTGATCGACGCGCGCGGTGTGATCGGCAGGCCGTTGTCCATGACGACCTTGAGATCCATCGCGCGCTTGCCCGGCGTCGCGCCGCGCTTGCCGAGCTCGAAGTAGATCGGGTAGCCCCACTCCAGCAGGAACGCGAGGATCAGCCAGAACCCGATGCCGATGCCGCCCAGGATCCCGGCAATGAAGATCGCGGCGTAGAGGATGGCGGTGCAGATCAGCTTGTCGATGACGATCGCGCAGAAGCGCGCCGACAATCCCGCCGGGCGCATTTCCAGCAGGATGCCTTCGGGCGTTTCGGCGGAGACGACCGAATCGAGCACTTCAGGCGACGACGACGATCGTGTCCGCGATCTTGTCGTGGATGCACTGGCGCGAATCGCCGAAGATCAGCAGCGGATCGACCCAGCTGTAGAAGGGAATGATCCCGAGCATTCCGTTCACGACGTTGCGCAGCCAGAAGATGCGGGCGAGCGAGACCGGCGAGCCATCGGTGCGCACCACCTTGATGTCGAGCCACTTCTTGGCGATGGTCTGGCCATTGCGCGACACATAGAGAATGGTGAACCACAGCCAGACGACGAACCCGATCAGCGCGAACAGGATGGCGCCGCCCGAAAATTTCGGAGTGGCGTTCGCGGAGATTCCGCCGGCGAAGATTCCGAACATGAGCGGAATCATGACGAGCGCGCCCAGCACGAGGCCGTCGAGGAGGGCGGCGCCGAGCCGCACGCCGCGACCGGCGAGCTCGAGTTCTTCGGAATCCACCTTGTGGTCGGAGACGTTTGCCCGCGGCGGGGCGTAGGGATTCGGTGTGTTCATGCGAGACCTGCAGATTTATCGGACCGGCCGATTCTCTCCTAACCACAAGGGGTTGTCGCGCTCCCGCGGCCCGGATTTGACCATCGGCGGCGTGGCCGCCAGCATTGCCACCCGTCGTTGTGATCGGGCGTCCGTGGGAGCGGGTTGGTGACAGAAGCATTATCCCTGTCGAGCGTTCTGGCCTGTCCGCGCTGTCGCCGTGGTCCGGTCACGCCGTCGCGCGCCGGCTGGATGTGCGAAGCATGTAGCAGCGGCTTCCCGGTCATCGGTGATATCCCGTGGCTCTTCCCCGATCCTCGCCAGTCGCTCGCCGAATGGCGCGGGCGGCTCGGCATGCTCACCGGACATCTCGGCGCGGAAGCGGTCGCGATGCGCTCGGCCGCGTCGGGCCCCGGCGTGGTCGCGGCGACGCGCCGTCGGCTCGAGCACGTCGCCGCCGCGCACGAGGACCAGATCGAGCGCCTGCGCGCGTTGCTCGCGCCGCTCGGTCTCGAGGACGGCGCGGCGCTCGCGACGCACCAGGGCCTGGGCACACGCCTGCCGCTGCAGCAGGGTCTGACTAACTACTACGTCAACCTGCATCGCGACTGGAGCTGGGGCGAGGAAGAGAATGCGCGCGCGCTCGAAACCGTGCGCGCCACGCTGATCGATTCGGGCGGGTCGCTCGCGGGGCTCGGCCGCACGCTCGTGCATGGCGCGGGCGCGGGACGGCTCGCGTACGACCTGCACGTCAACGGTGACGCGCCGCTCACGGTCGCCACCGATTTCAATCCGCTGCTGCTGTTCGTCGCGCGCGAGATGTTCGCCGGAGGCGCGGTCGAGCTGTACGAATTCCCGATCGCGCCGCGCCGCACCGAGGACCACGCCGTGCTGCGGACGCTCACCGCGCCGGCCGTGCCGCGCCCCGGCCTCGAGCTGGTCGCGGCCGACGCGCTGCAGCCACCGTTCGCGGAAGGCGCGTTCGATACGATCGTCACGCCGTGGTTCGTCGACATCATCGGCGAGCCGTTCGCGCGGGTTGCTGCGCGCATCAATCTCGCGCTGCAGCCCGGTGGCCGCTGGATCAATACCGGGTCGCTCGCGTTCTCGCGCGCCGCACACGCGGACCGCGTCGGCCTCGACGAGGTGCGCGAGCTGCTGCCGGCGGCGGGTTTCGCCGCGCCGACCGTGCGCGAGGCGTCGCTGCCGTACATGCGGTCTCCCGCGAGCCGGCACGCGCGCGTCGAAGAAGTGGTGACGTGGGTGACGACCAAGTCCGGTGCGCCCGCGGAGTCTCCGCGCACCCGCGGTGTCCCCGACTGGTTGGTCGATTCCGGCAAACCGGTGCCGCGCTCGCGCGAGTTCGAGATGCAGGCGATCTCGAGTCGCGTGCACGCGTTCATGCTCGCCCTGATCAACGGCGAACGCTCCATCCGCGACATGGCCCGCGTCCTCACCGACCAGCGCCTCGTCCCCGCGCACGAATCCGAAGCCGCCGTGCGCACCTTCCTCACCCGCCTGCACGAAGACTCCGAGAGCCAGTAAATGGGGTCATTCACCGTTTCCTGGCAAACGGGGACAGACCTGCAGACGGTGGTCACGCGGCGGGCATCGCCGGGTGCGTCTCGAACGCGCGTAGAGAGCGGCGCAGCGCGAGGCGGTACGCGACGGGTACGCTTTGGTGGTTCGCCGAAGCGTGTGACGATGGGTGGGCCATAGAACCGTGCGCTGACAGCCATGGGCCGCGCAGCCGAGCGCAAGCGAACGCGGAAAATCCCGAGCATCCGCGCAG
>Ga0136846_1229142_pt1 | contig 13129 bp, 11 predicted proteins | sample HopSoiMetagenom2_FD_96841 | JGI IMG/M metagenome (GOLD analysis project Ga0136846, IMG submission 96841) | Grasslands soil microbial communities from Hopland, California, USA - 2 Assembly 2016 (version 4) | ecosystem: Environmental > Terrestrial > Soil > Grasslands | place: USA: Hopland... | reverse complement strand
TTTTCGACTTCACGCAGCCAGTCCAGGTAGACCTGCTCGTTCTTGTTCACGCCCATGCCGGTCTTGATCTCGAAGATCTTGCTGTCCTGGCAGTTGTTTTCCTTCGGGAAAACCGCCAGGCCCTTGACCTTTTTGTTGATGTTGGGCCAGAGCATGCGGTTCAGCGGCGCGACGTCCGAGCGGCCGGCCAGCACCTCTTCAATCGGCGCGACCGAGCCGGAATTGGCTACGCCGCGCAGCTTGGCCTTGGCGAACTGCTCACGCACCAGCGGTTCCTCGCCCGCACCCGAGAAGTAAGCCATCGTGATCTCGGGCTTGTTGAAGTCTTCCAGTGTCTTGGCGTTGGTGAACTTGGGGTTGTCGGCGCGGCCGAACATGCACACGCCGGTGCTGGAGAAGGTCACGAAGTCGATGATCTTGGCGCGCTCGGCATTCTGGTTCAGCGGGCCGATCATGATGTCCATCTGGTTGGCGATGAGCGCCGGCACCTTGGTCTCATGGCTGACCGGAACCGGCACGATCTTCACGCCCAGCAGCTTGGCGAACTCCTTGCCCAGCAGCCAGGATGGGCCGGACCAGGGCTCGCCCTCGCCGGTGGTGTTTTGCGCGAGCCAGGGCGGGTTGTTGACCACGCCCACACGCAGCACGCCGGCCTTGCGGATGGCATCAATGCGCGGGCTGGCGCCGGGCGCCGGCGGTGTCTGCGCAAAGGCAGCGGCAGATACGCCTGCGACAGTGGCGGCCAGCGCGAGATGGCGGCACAAGCGAAGGGAGGTGGTGATGCGGTTCATGTTTGTCTCTCTTTGGATTTTGAGGAAATGGGGAAGGGCATTTACTTGAGCGACTCGATCACGCGCTTTTCTTCCGCGGCGAGTTTGGGTTCCAGTGTTTTTTCCACCGCGCGCAGCCAGTCGAGGTAGACCTGCTGGTTCTTGTCGACGGCCAGGCCTACGGGCGAGGCCTTCTCTTTGCTGCCCTGGCAGTTGTTCTCTTGCGGGAACACCGTCAGGCCCTTGACCTTCTGGTTCAGGTTGACCCAAGGCACCCGGTTGATAGGCGCCGCGTCGGCGCGTTTGGCCATGATTTCTTCCACGGGCGCGGTGGCGCCTGAACTGGCGACGGCGCGAAATTTGGCCTTGGGGAAACGCTCCTTCACCCAGTTCTCTTCGGCGCCGCCGGTGAAGTAAGCGATGGTGATGTCGGGGCTGTTGAGGTCGTCCACCGACTTCACTTTGGCCAGTTTGTCATTGCCGGCGCGGCCGAACATGCAGACGCTGGTGGTCGAATAGATCACGAAGTCCACCACCTTGAGCCGCTCCGGCGTTTCACCCAGTGGGCTGATCGTCATGTCGACCTGGTTGGCGGCCAGCACCGGCACCTTGGTCTCATGCGACACCGCCACCGGCACCAGCTTGACGTTCAGCAGGCGCGCGTATTCGTTCGCCAGCGTCCACGCCGGGCCGCTCCAGGCCTGGCCGCCCCCCGTGGTGTTTTCGAGCAGCCAGGGTGAGTTCTGCAGAACGGCTACACGCAGTTCTCCGGATTTTTTGATCGCGTCGATACGCGGGCTGGCGCCGGGCGCGGGTGGTGTCTGGGCCAGTAGCGCGGCGCCTGACAGGCCCAGCACCAAGCCGGCCAGAGTGGATTTGAGTTTCAGTTTTGGCATGTTCATCTTGTCTCTCTATCTAATGTTGTTGGGGAAGAACTGTCAGGGGCTAAAGGCGAGAAAGCGCTGTCATCGCCATGCCTGCGCAAACTCGCTGATCACGCGTTCGAGATGCGCGCGCATCGCAGCCCGCGCTGCGATCGGGTCACGCGCCAGCAGGGCTTTGAAGATGCGCTGGTGGTCGGCGTGTGAGGCCAGGCGCAGTTCAGGCGTGTGAAAGTGGTGCTCGATCTTGGTCCAGACCGGGCCTTTGGCCTGGGCCCACATGGCGCTCACCATCTGCAGCAACACGCTGTTGCCGGTGGACTCGGCGATGCGCAGATGGAACAGCTGGTCGGCCGCCTCGTTTTCTTCCTTGTTGTCGATGTGCTCGCGCATGTCGCTGAGCGCCGTGAAGATGCGGTCCAGGTCGCCGTCCTTGCGCGTCTCGGCCGCCACCGAGGCGATCTCCGACTCGATCAGGCAGCGGGCGCGCAGCAATTCAAAAGGGCCGGGGCCGGTTTCGGAGATGAAGGGTGATGTGGCCGTGTTGCCGCGCACCTGCGTCACGTAGATGCCTGAACCACCGCGCACTTCGACCACGCCCTGCAGCTCCAGCGCGATCATGGCTTCGCGCACCGAGGTGCGGCTCACATCAAAGCGCTCGGCCAGCGCGCGCTCTGAAGGAAGCCGCTCGCCGAGCTTGAATTCGCCCTGGGCAATCAGCGCGAGCAGCTGCGTAGCCAGGCGCTGGTAAGACCGGTCGGACAGCGCCCGCGGCGCGGCTGCCGTGTCATCGGGGGAGTTGGGCTGAATGAGCTGGAGTGCCATGGTTGAATCCCAAAGTGGTTGGACCAATTATCAGTTTTAAGCCCAAAAATCGCCAATAGTGGTTTACCACTATGGATAAGCGGTCAGTCCAATTGTCCAATGAAGTCCTTTCATTGGCAGACTCAACGCATGCGAGCACTCTCTCAAGCCGTCCTGGATGAACGGGCAGTCCTGCCCTCCCTGCATCTCCCTGATTACCCCCGAAGCGCCTTGGCGCCCGGCGTGCTGCACCTGGGTTTGGGCGCCTTTCACCGGGCCCACCAGGCCGTGGTGTTTGACGCCCTGCTGCAGTCCGGCGACCCGCGCTGGGGCGTGCTGGGCGTGGCCATGCGCAGCACCGAATTGGCCGACGCGCTGGCCCGCCAGGACGGGCTCTATACCTTGCAGATTGCCAGTGCCGAAGGGCGGCGCTGGCAAGGGGTCGGCTCAATCATCGGCACCTGCGTCGCGGCGCGTGAGCCGGACCGCGTCACCGCCGCCATCGCCGCGCCGGCCACCCGCTGGGTCACGCTCACGGTCACCGAAAAAGCCTACGGCCCGGCGCTGGCGGCGCAACTGGTGGCGGGCCTGGCCGCGCGGCATGCGGCCGGCCTGGGCGGCCTGACCATTGCCTCTTGTGACAACTTGAGCGGGAACGGCGGCAAGCTGCGCCAGCTGTGCCTGGACACCGCCGCAGCGCTGGACACCGTGCTGGCCCACTGGATAGAAACCGCCTGCGCCTTTCCCAACAGCATGGTGGACCGCATCGTCCCCGCAGCCACCGCGCAGCACCGTGCCGACGCCGCCCGCATGACGGGCGTGGATGATGCCTGTGCCCTGGGCACCGAAGCGTTCTGGGAGTGGGTAATTGAGCGCCATTTCGTCGATGCCGCAGACGGCGCGGCACTCGCGGCCATGGGCGTTCAGGTGGTCGAAGACGTGAGGCCTTTTGAAGACGCCAAGCTGCGCATGCTCAACGGCAGCCATACCGCCATCGCGCTGATGGGCGCCGTCATGGGCCTGCCCACGGTGGCCGACTGCGTGGCCAATGCCGACATCCGCTGGTTCATCCATCACCTGATGGCGGACACCGTGATGCCGCAACTGCGGCGGCCTGGCTTGCCGGCCTACCGCGACGCGCTGCTCACGCGGTTTGCCAACCCGGACTTGCACCACAAGGTGCACCAGATCGCTTCGGACAGCTCGCTGAAGATTCCTTTGCGCTGGCTGCCCACACTGCAAACCCGGCTGGCCGCCGGCGCCGATGTCGAGCCGCTGGCCTTCGCGGCCGCCGTCTGGATGCGCTACCTGCTGGCTGAAGACGGGCAGGGCCGGCCTTACGCGATTTCAGACCCAGCAGGTGAACGCCTGCAGGCGCTTGCGCAACAACATCGCGGTGATGTGCCCGGCACGGTGGCCGCATTGACTCTGCCGGCCATCTGGGGCGACAAGCTGCCCGCCGACCCACGCTGGACTTCGCGCGTGGGCTTCTGGCTGGACCGCATCCAGGCCTTGGGCGTGGGTGCGGCGCTGGCGCAATTCAAGGCTGGCTGCGCGCCCAATCCCAACACTGAACACTGAACACGGAAACAACTGAACCATGACCCTCAAACATCCCCATATCAAAGACCAGGTCGCCCTCGTCACCGGCGCCAATGCCGGCATGGGCCTGGCGACCGTGCGCGCACTGCTGGACGCAGGCTACCGCGTGGCTGCAACCGATCTGCGCACCGAAGCCGTGGCCGCTGAGCTAGCCCATCACGGCGACCGCCTGGCCTGCTTTGTCATGGACGTCAGCGACTACGCCCAGGTGCACTCGGCTTGCGACCAGATCGAAAAACACTTTGGCCGCATCGATGTGTGCGTCAACAACGCGGGCTTTTTGCAGTACGCCAACTGCGAGCAGACCACACCCGAGCTCTGGCACAAGACGCTGAGGATCAACCTGGACGGCGTGTTTTATGTCAGCCAGCGCGTCGCCCCCGGCATGAAGGCGCGCGGCTTCGGCCGCATCATCAACATGTCTTCTTATGGCGCCAAAACCGGCGGCTTGTCGCCCTTGCCTGCCTATGCTGCCAGCAAGGGCGGCATCATTTCGCTGACATTCAGCTTCGCCCGCGAATACGCGCCCTTCGGCGTGACCTGCAATGCGCTGGCCCCCACCTTCGTGAAAACCCAGATGCTGACCGAGCAGGTCAGCGCTGAGCGGCAGGCCGAGTTGCGGCAAAAAATCCCGGTGGGGCGCTTCTGCGAGCTTGAGGAGCTGGCCCACAGCGTGCTGTTCCTGGCGCATCCGCTCAGCGGGTTTATCACCGGCGAAGTGCTGGACTTGAACGGTGGCCTGCAGTTCGACTGAGAGAGCTACTCAGAAAACCCTCCTGGCGTTGTTGCGCGGCCTTTTGCAGCTTCGTTGTCCCCTGGCCTTTGCAGTGGGTACAGCCATAGCCGCAGACGCCTTGTGGTTTTCAATCTGCGTAAATCTGCGTAATCTGTGGATAAAGAATTCATCCGCAGATTACGCAGATTTACGCAGATAAAGAAGGCGACACCGACACAATGCAAGATCGCTTCGCTGGCTTTTGTGAGCGGTTCTAAAGCTCTAGCCCGCCAGACTCAGGCCCACCTTGCCGGCAGCACCCACGATTTCTTCCCAGGTGCTGGCGTCGATCTCGATGCCGTCGCGCTCACGTTCCAGCCGCGCGCGGCGCTCCGGTTCGCCGGCGATCTGCACGGCGGCCACGCCGTCGGCCGGCGGGCTTTTGCGCAGCCACTCCACAAAGGCCAGCGCCTCGGTTTCCATGGCCGACTGGGTGCCAAGCTTGGCCGGGTCGATCAGGATGGTGAGCATGCTGTTGTAGACCGCACGTACGCTCACCGTCGGGTGGTGCCAGGTGCCGCCGCCGGTAAGCGCGCCACCCAGCAGTTCACACGCCACCGCCAGGCCGTAACCCTTGTGCTCGCCAAAGGGCATGAGCGCGCCGAAAAAACCGTTTGCCTGCGGCACCACCACCACGCCGGGATCGGTGGTGGGCAGACCGTGTTCGTCAATCAGCAAACCCGGCTGCACCGACTTGCCCTGGTTGTGCGCCACGCGCATCTTTCCCTGGGCCACGCGGCTGGTGGCAAAGTCAAGAACAAAGGGCGGCTGGTTTTTCAAAGGGATGCCGATGCAGCACGGATTGGTGCCGTAGCGCCCGTCCGTGCCGCCCCACGCGGCTACCACCGGCCGCGTCATCACGTTCACAAAATGCAGCGACACCAAGCCTTGCGCAACGGCCATCTCGGCAAAGTGGCCGATGCGGCCCAGGTGGTGCGACTCGGCCAGCGCCATGATGCAGCTGCCGTGGGTTTTGGCGCGTGCCATGCCCAGCGCCATCGCCTGTTCGCCGATCACCTGGCCGTAACCCCGTTGCCCGTTCAGGCTGAGCAGCGAGCCGGCGTCCAGCAGGGTTTTGACTTCGGCGTTGGGTGTCAGGCCGCCTTCGAGCACCGCATCGACGTAGCGCGGCAGCATGCCGATGCCGTGGGAGTCGTGGCCGCTCAGGTTGGCCATCACCAGGTTGGCGGCGACCTTCTCCGCTTCGGCGGGCGTACTGCCGGCTGCTATGAAAATGCTAGCTGCTTGTGCACGCAGGTATTGGGCTTGGAGCACTTTTTGCATGTGAAACCCTTACATCACCGCGCCGACCTGCCAGGGCACAAACTCGTTTTGCCCGTAGCCGTGCTTTTCGCTTTTGCTCGGTTCACCCGAAGCCGTGGCCAGCACCATCTCGAAAATGCGTTGCCCCATCTCCTGCACCGACACGCCGCCATCGATGATCTCGCCGCAGTTGATGTCCATGTCTTCTTCCTGCCGCTGCCACAGCGCTGAGTTGGTGGCCAGCTTGAGCGAAGGCGAGGGCGCGCAGCCGTAAGCCGAGCCTCGGCCGGTGGTAAAGCAGATGATGTTGGCGCCGCCGGCCACCTGGCCCGTGGCGCTCACCGGGTCGTAGCCGGGCGTGTCCATGTAGACGAAGCCATGTGCGTCCACGGGTTCGGCGTATTCATACACCGCCTCCAGGTTGGAGGTGCCGCCCTTGGCCACCGCACCCAGCGACTTCTCAAGAATGGTGGTCAGCCCGCCAGCCTTGTTGCCGGGCGAGGGGTTGTTGTTCATCTCGCCCTCGTTGATCTCGGTGTAGTGCTCCCACCACTTGATGCGCGAGATCAGTTTTTCGGCGATGTCGGGGCGCACTGCGCGGCGCGTCAGCAAATGCTCGGCGCCGTAAATCTCGGGCGTTTCGCTGAGGATGGCCGTGCCGCCATGCGCCACCAGCAAATCCACCGCCGCACCCAGCGCCGGGTTGGCGCTGATGCCCGAGTAGCCGTCAGAGCCGCCGCATTGCAGGCCGATGGTGATGTGCGCTGCGCTGCAAGGCTCGCGCTTGACCTTGTTCGCCTCGGGCAGCATTTCCTTGATCATCGCAATGCCCTTGGCCACGGTTTTGGCGGTGCCGCCCGTGTCCTGGATACTGAAGACGCGCAGGGTTTCGCCCTCACGCAGGCTGCCGTGGGCCAGCCAGGCATTGATCTGGTTGGACTCGCAGCCCAGGCCCACCACCAGCACGCCGGCAAAGTTGGGGTGCGTGGCATAGCCTGTCAGCGTGCGCTGCAGAATCTGCAGGCCCAGGCCGTCGCTGTCCATGCCGCAACCCGTGCCGTGCGTCAGCGCGACCACGCCGTCAACGTTGGGAAAGTCCTTCAGCGCCGAGGGATTGTTTTGCCGCGAAAAATGGTCAGAAATGGCGCGCGCCGCCGTGGCCGAGCAGTTCACGCTCGACAAAATGCCGATGTAGTTGCGCGTGGCTACACGGCCGTCAGGGCGCTTGATGCCCATAAAGGTGGCTTCGCGTTTGGCCGGCGCCGGCTTCACGTCGGCCCCGAAAGCGTAGTCGCGTGCGAAGTCGCCCTTGTCCGCACCCATGTCCAGGTTGTGCGTGTGTACGTGCTCGCCGGGCGCGATGGGTTTGCTGGCAAACCCGATGATCTGGTTGTAGCGGCGTATCGGCTCACCCGCGGCCAGCGCGCGCGTGGCAATTTTGTGGCCGGCGGGGATCAGGCCGCGTACGGTGATGTTTTCGACCTGCGTGCCGCCTACTAACTGGGCGCGGGCAATCAAAACATCATCGGCGGGATGGAGGCGGATAAACGGTGTCATGGTGTATTCCTGTATTCATCAGTGGCCACCGCGGAACCGGCTTTGCCGGGCCGCAAGTGGCGCCCCCTTGAGGGTGGAGAGCGCCGAAGGCGCTTTCGGGGGTCATTTTTAATAGAACATCTTCGGCAACCAGAGTACCACTGCGGGGAAGTAAGTAATGATGCCCAGGCTCAATAGCAACGGTACCAACCAGGGCAAGATGGCCATGGTGGTCCGCTCCACCGAGAGATTGGCCACCCGCGCCAGCACAAACAGCACCATGCCCATAGGCGGATGCAGCAGGCCGATCATCAGGTTGAGCACCATCACCAGCCCGAAGTGCACCGGGTCAATGCCCAGTTGCGCGGTGATCGGCAACAGGATGGGCACCAGGATGGTAATGGCGGCTGTCGGCTCCAGGAAGCAGCCGACAAACAGCATCAGCAAATTGGCCAGCAGCAAAAATACCCAGGGGCTCTGCGTGAAGCCCAGCACCCAGGCGGCAATCGCCGTGGTCACGCCGGTGGCCGTCAGCATCCAGCCGAAGATGGACGCGGCGGCCACGATGAAGAGCACCGTGGACGTGGTTTCAACGGTGTCCAGGCAGACCTTCACAAACATCTTGAATTTCAGCGCCTTGTACCACCAGAAGCCCAGCACCATCGCCCACACGCAGGCGGCGATGGCGCCCTCGGTCGGCGTGAAAAGGCCGGTCGTCATGCCGCCAATCAGCAGCACCGGCGTCATGATGGGCAGCACGGCTTCGAATTTGAAAATCTTGTCGAGCACGAAGAGCGAGATCAGTCCGGCGATCACCGTGACTTGCGCCGGTGCGCCTGCCTTGTCGATCAGCAGCCACAGCACCAGCGGCCACGCGGCCACCACGCCGAGCTCAATCAGCGCCTTGGCCAGTTTGCTGCCCGAGAACTTGATGTCTGCGCCCCAGCCGTTTTTATGGGCAAAGTAAGCCACCGTCAGCATCATCAGCACCGCCAGCAACAGGCCCGGCAGCAGGCCGGCCAGGAAGAGCGCACCGATGGACACGTTGGCCATCATCCCGTAGATCACAAAAGGCAGGCTGGGCGGGATGATGGGACCCAGCGTGGCCGAGGCGGCTGTTACGCCCACGGCGAACTCCGATGAGTAGCCGTGTTCCTTCATGGCCTTGATCTCGATCGTGCCCAGGCCGGCGGCGTCGGCAATCGCCGTGCCGCTCATGCCCGCAAAAATCACCGAGCCCAGCACATTGACGTGGCCCAGGCCGCCCTTGAGCCAGCCCACCAATGCCAATGCAAAGTTGTAGATGCGCGTGGTGATGCCGGCGTTGTTCATCAGGTTGCCGGCGAGGATAAAGAAGGGCACGGCCAGCAGCGGAAAGCTGTCAATGCCCGAGACCATGCGATGGATCACCACAAACGGCGGCAGGTTGCCGGTGACGAGGATGTACACCAGCGAGGCGCCGGCCATGGCGATGGCCACCGGGATGCCGGCGCCCATGAAGATCAGGAAAAATATTTTGAGCATGGTGGTGAGGTGTTCGCGTTCAGCGGTCTTGCATGGTGGATTCGGGGCGCTCCAGCACGCTGTAGCCGCGGCGGTAATGAATGAGGGCCACCTGGATGGCGCGCACCAGCATGGCGGCAAAGCCCAGCAGGCAAAGGCCATAGACGATGTTCATGGGCAAATCCACAATCGTCATGCGCGTCTGGTTGCCGATCTTGGCCATCATCTGCACCGTCATGAAAACGGCCGCGCCGTAAAAACCGATGCGCAGCACGTCCGTCACCGTCGACATGACGCGGCCCATCTTCGCCGGCATGTGGCGGTAGAAAAAATCCACCTGGATATGGTTGTTCTTGGCCACACCGATGGCGGCGCCTATGAACACCACGGCGATCAATTCATAGCGCGCGATTTCTTCCGTCCATGCGGCCGAGTCATTGAAGACATAGCGGGTAATGAACTGATACAGCACCGTGCCGCCCAGCACCCAGAAAAAAGCCAGAGCCACCCAGCCCTCAATCGTGGTGGTGGACAGGTCCACCGCCTCGTCCTCGGTGTGGAACGAGCCGTCGTCGCTGATGATTTTTTCGGTCATCGTGTTTCCTTATTTTTTCGCGCGAAGAAGTGGTGCAGAAGCCGTAGCGAGCGGCCCGAGGTGGGTGCGAGAAGCGGAACCGTACATCAGTACGGTGAGCATCGCAGCGCCCAGATCGGGTCGCGCAGTAGGCTTATGCGCCGCTTCTACTTCAGGTTGATGATGCGGTCGTAATCCGCCTGGCGATAACCCTGGTCGGCCGGCGACGTGTTCTTCAGCACCGCGGCACGGAAAGCGTTTTTGTCGACCGTGATCACGTTGTTGCCCTTTTTCTTGAACTCTTCAACCAGCCGGGCTTCGGACGCGATGATCTCGCGGCCGGTTTTTTCGGCGGCTTCGAGCATCACGTCGCTGAAGATTTTCTTTTCATCCGCGCTCAGCTTGCCCCACAACTGGCCCGACACCACCGTCAGCAGCGAGTCGACGATGTGGCCGGTCAGCGAGATGTTCTTCTGCACTTCATAGAACTTCTTGGCTTCAATCGTGGGCAGCGGGTTTTCCTGCGCGTCCACCGTGCCGTTTTGCAGCGCCAGGTAGACCTCGGCAAAGGCAATCGGCGTCGGGTTGGCGCCCAGCGCTTTCGGGAAAGCCATGTAAGCCGGCGCATCCGGCACGCGGATCTTCAGGCCCTTCATGTCCTCAGGCTTGGTAATGGGCCGCGCCGCGCTGGAGGTGACATGGCGCGCGCCATAGTAGTTGAGTGCGGTGATGTGGTTGCCGCTCTTCTGGTCATAGCCGGCGGCCAGTTCCCTGAACACGTCGCTGTTGGCGAACTTGAGCTGGTGTTCGGCGTCACGGAAGATGAAGGGGAAGTAGCCAATCGCCAGCGGCTGGTAGGTACGGCCCGCAAAGCTCGCGCCTGTGAGGATGATGTCCACCGTGCCCAGGGTCAGGCCCTGGTTGATGTCGGCTTCCTTGCCCAGCGTAGAGGCCGGAAACACCTGAATCTCGTACTTGCCGTTGGTGCGCTTCTTGATCTCGTCGCCAGCCCAGACCGACCATTTGTGGAAAGGCTCCGACGTCTCGTAGACGTGTGCCCATTTCAGCTTGGTCTGCGCCGATGCAATGCCGGAAAGGCCCATAGCCCCGGCGATCATTGCGCAGGCGGCTATCGTTTTGAGAGCAGAGCGTTTTTTTGAAAATGCGTTCATGGTGTCTCCTCGAAAGGTGGTTGCTGGCATGAAAGGAATGCGGCGCGCGCACCAGCACGCGCGCCGTGAAGCCGAGGTCTGTTGCCTCAGTTCTTCAGGTTGAGTTTGGCGACGAGTTGCTTGAAGGTGTCGTTGTCGCGCACCATCTGTGCCTTGAAGGCGGGGCCGTCGGCATAGGCGTAGCCCAGGTTCAGCTTGTCCATCACTTCGCGCATGATGGGTTCTTCGGCGGCTTTCTTCGTCATGGCGCGGATGTACTCGACCACTTCAGGCGGCGTGCCTTTGGCCACGCCCAGGCCGCGCCAGGTTCCGATGGACAGGTCGATTTTGCGTTCCTTGAGCGTGGGCACATTGTCAAAACCCTTGACGCGCTGGTCGGCCATCACGGCAAGAATCTTCAGCTTGCCGGCCGCCACATGCACGGCTACTTCGGCAGGGCTCACGCCCACCGCATCCACATGGCCTCCCAGCAGGGCCAGCACGGCGGGGCCGGCCCCCTGGTAGGGGATGTGGCTGAATCTGGCGCCGGTTTTTTCTTCCAGCGATGCGGCAGCGAGGTGCCAGATGGAGCCGTTGCCGGCGTTACCGACCTTCACATCGCTGCCGGTCTTTTTCGCGGCGGCGAGGAATTCTTCAATCGTGTTGTAAGGCGAGTCTGCCTTCACGGTGATGGCGGCCGGGTCGGCGTTGAGGCGCGCGATCGGGATGAAGTCGTCTTGCGTGATCTTGGTGATGCCCAGGTGCGGCAGGATGGTCACTTCCACGAACAGCATGGCGATCTTGTAGCCGTCGGGCTTGGCATTCGCCACATCGGCCAGGCCGATCGCGCCGCTGGCGCCCGCCTTGTTGTAGACCACCAGCGGCTGCGTGGTGTACTTTTTAGCCGCTTCCGCATAGGCGCGCGCCAGCGAGTCGGTGCCGCCGCCGGGCTGGAAGGCCACCATCACTTCGATGGGCTTGCTGGGGTAGGCCTGTGACCAGGCGCTGCCGCTAAACGCGGTGAGGCCTGCAAGCGCCATAAGGGCTGTCGCCAGCAGCTTGCGTTGTGTCAGGAACTTCATCTCTTTGTCTCGCTTTCGTTATGTAAGTCAGAAGGGGGAATAAGGGGAATCAGGGGAATCAGGCATGAGGGAAATCATGGAGGCTCTCATTTCTTGATTGCCTCCCGGCTTTTGGCGCGGCGCCAGCTCACGCTGAAACGCTTATGCGACTGGTCCATGTGCGCGTGCATGGCCACGCGGGCGGCATCGGGGTCGTGGTTGCGCACCGCTTCAAAAATCGCCTGGTGCTCTGTGATGGCCGAGCGCCAGGACTCGACGGTCTCGAAATGCCCGCCCAGGCGCTCAAACAGCGGGCCGCGCCGCGAATCCCAGAAGCGCTGGATGGTTTCGATCAGCACCACGTTGCCGCAGGACTCGACGATGGCGGTATGAAACGCACGGTCGCCTTCGAGCGGCAACACGCCGCGGTCGGCATCCGCGTTCATGCTGGCCAAGGCCTTTTCCATGGCGTCTATATGTTTGCGCTTGGCCTGGGTCGCGGCCATGGCGGCGACTTCGCCTTCCACCACGCGGCGGGCGCGTATCAGCTCCAGCGGGCCCCATTCGTCGGGTGATATCTCGGCGGCCCGGCCGTTGCCCTGGCCGTCGTGGCTGGGCGCCTTGCCGCGGTCCAGCACATACACGCCGGAGCCGGTGCGCACCTCGACCCAGCCTTCGACTTCCATCGCGATCAGCGCCTCGCGCACCGAAGGCCGGCTCACGCCCAGTTGCCGCGCCAGGTCGCGCTCGGCCGGCAGGCGCGCGCCGACAGCCCATTCGCCGGCCGAGATCAGCGAGCGCAGCTGCTCGGCAATCTGGCGGTACAGGCGTTGCGGTTCGACGGTTTGCAGGGGCATGGGCGCGAAAAAGACCAAAAAGGCGAAATGAGGGGCTTAAGGGTTAGCCAGAATTGGACAAGTGGTCAGGCCAATTAATAATCCCATGAAACCCCCGGGCCAACATCCGGCAAAACCCTGTAGGAGCGCAAATGAGACTTGAAGGAAAGAAAGCACTGGTCACCGCGGCGGGCCAGGGCATAGGGCACGCCACCGCATTGGCGCTGGCGGCCGAAGGCGCCCAGGTCTGGGCCACCGACCTCAAACCCGAACTGCTGGAAAGCTACAAAGGCGTGGCCAACATCACCGCGCTGCCGCTGAACGTGCTGGACAAAGCCGCCATCCAGAAGCTGGTGGGCGGCCTGCCGCCGCT
>Ga0136846_1229806_pt1 | contig 13133 bp, 15 predicted proteins | sample HopSoiMetagenom2_FD_96841 | JGI IMG/M metagenome (GOLD analysis project Ga0136846, IMG submission 96841) | Grasslands soil microbial communities from Hopland, California, USA - 2 Assembly 2016 (version 4) | ecosystem: Environmental > Terrestrial > Soil > Grasslands | place: USA: Hopland... | reverse complement strand
CGTGAAGCAGCAGAAGCAAAGCGGCATCGACGTGGTGACCGACGGCGAGCAGTCGAAGCCCGGCTTCTTCTCCTACGTGCGCGAGCGCATGGACGGCTTCGAGCCCAAGCCCGGGCGCAAGCTGAGCCTCTTCAAGGCGGAGACGGCCTCGTTTCCGGAGTACTACGCGCAGTACTTCAAGGACGCCATGCTCGGCGGCACCGTCATGCCTTTCGTGCCGCTCGTGTGTACGGGCCCGGTCGTGTATCGGAATCCGAAGCCGCTCGAGCGCGACATCGAGAACCTGAAGGCGGCCATGAAGGAGGCTGGCGTGAAGAGCGGATTCATGCCGGCCATCGCGCCGAGCGGCGTCGGCCTGAACGACTACTACAAGAACGACGAGGAATATTTCCACGCCGTCGGCGCGGCGCTGCGCACCGAATACAAGACCATCGTCGACGCCGGGCTCACGCTGCAGGTGGACGATCCGTTCCTCTGCGACATGCTGATCGATCCGGACCTCGACGCTAAGACCAAGCGCAAGACCGCGTGGATGTACGTCGAGGTGATCAACGAGAGCCTGAAGGGCATCGCGCCGGAGAAGGTGCGTTTCCACACCTGCTACAGCATCAACGAGGGGCCGCGCATCCACGACGCGCCGATGTCGCAGGTCGCTCCGTACATGCTGAAGATCAACGCCGGCGCCTATAGCTTCGAGTACGGCAACCCGCGGCACGAGCACGAATATCGCGTCTGGGAAGAGATCGAGTTTCCCGACGGCAAGAAGCTGATCCCCGGCATGGTCATGCACGCCGTCAACATCGTCGAGCACCCGGAGCTGATCGCCGAGCGCTTGGTGCGTTTTGCCAACGCAGTCGGCAGCGAGAACGTGATGGCGGGCGCCGATTGCGGTTTCTCGTCGCAGGCCACGTACAGGCCGGAAGTCCATCCGACCGTGATGTGGGCCAAATTTGAAGCCATGCGCAAAGGTGCCGACCTGGCGGCGCGCCAGCTGTCGAAGAAGGGTAAGTCGAGGAGCAAGAAGAAATGAAAGCCACCGCCGCACTGATCGGCCTCGCGTTCGCCACGTCGCTGCAGGCCGCCGACAAGCTCACGCTCGGCTTCATGACGACCCTCTCCGGACCCGCCGCCGTGATCGGTAACGACATTCGCGACGGCATGCGCCTCGCGCTCGACCACCTCGAGCAGCGCGTCGGCGGCCTGCCGACGACGGTCCTGGTCGAGGACGATCGGCAAAAGCCCGAGGTCGCGGTCGAGCTTGCCACCCGCTTCGTGCGCCAGGACCATGTCCATGCGCTGATCGGGTTCAGTTTCTCGAACCTGCTGCTCGCGGCGTATCCGCCGATCGTGCAGTCTGAGACGGTGCTGATCAGCTCGAATCCCGGCCCGTCGCAGATCGCCGGCAAGGAGTGCTCGAAGTACTTTTTCTCCACCTCCTGGCAGGGCGACAGCTGGGCCGAAGCGATGGGCGCCTATCTCACGCAGAAGGGCGTGGACAACGTCTACCTGATGGCGCCGAACTACGCCGCCGGGAAGGACGTGCTGGCCGGCTTCAAGCGCTTCTATAAAGGCAAGGTGGCCGGGGAGGTCTACACCGGCCTCGGGCAGATGGATTTCGCCGCCGACCTCGCGCAGCTACGCTCCGCGAAGCCATCGGCGGTGTTCGCCTTCTATCCCGGCGGCCTCGGCATCAATTTCGTCAAGCAGTATTCCCAGGCCGGCTTGAAGGATGCATTTCCCCTCTACACCTCGTACACCATCGACCACACCACGCTGCCCGCCATCGGCGACGATGCCGTGGGGATCGTGCGCACGTCGTTCTGGAACGAGAGCTCGGACAACCCGCTCGCCCGGCGCTTCGTGGCGGATTTCCAAAAGAAGCACGGCCGGATGCCCTCGGATTACGCGGTGCAGGCGTACGACACGATCATGCTGCTCGACGGCGCGGTGCGCGACGTCAAAGGCCGTGTGGAGGACAAGCCGGCGTTCCTTGCCGCGCTGAAAAAGGCGAGCTTCAAGTCGCCACGCGGCAAGTTCCGTTTCAACAACAACAATTTCCCGATCCAGGATTACTACGTGGGCCGAGTGGCGAAGGAAGGCGGCGCCGTGCGCATCAAGACCGACGAAGTCGTGCTACGCGACCACGCCGATTCCTATGGCGCGCAATGCGCGCTGCGATGAGACCGGGAGCCTGATATGTGGGAAGAAGTCGACGTCCGCGAGCAAACCCGACACGACGCGCGCGATTTCCGCAGCGCGCTCGGCTGCTTCCCGACGGGCGTGTGCCTCATCACGACGCTCGCGCCGGACGGCAGGCGCGTAGGCCTGACGGCGAATTCCTTCAGCTCGGTGTCGCTCGATCCGCCGATGGTGCTATGGAGCCTGTCTCGCAACGCCTCGAGCGCACCGGTGTTCCGCGACGCCGAATACTTCGCCATCAACGTGCTCGCCGCCGGCGACGAGGAAATCTCCGGCCATTTCGCGAAATCGGGCGAGGACAAGTTCGGCCTTTTCCCCGAGCGCTTCGGCGAAGGCATCGCCGGGGTGCCGATCCTGAATGGCGCCGTCGCCACCTTCGAGTGCCACAGCCGCCATCGCTACTATGGCGGCGACCACATCATCGTCATCGGCGTCGTGGAGCGCTATTCGCACACCGACCGGCCGCCGCTGCTCTTCCATCGCGGCAAGTACGGCTAGTCGTTAGTTCTCCGACTCCGCGCCGAACCACCCCTGGCGCGAGATATCGAAGATGCGACCTTCGGGATCGGTGAACTTCATCTCGAAGTTCTTGCGCTCGGGATGGCCAAGCGTGAAGGCGTACTTGCCGCCCTGCTCCTCGATGCGCCGCTGCGTCGCCTCGAGGTCATCGACGACGAAACCGAAATGCTCGCGGACTGGCTGCTTGGCCCGGATGAGAGCGAGATTCACCACGCCGTCGGTGAGGTAGATCGCCGAGCCGATTTCCTGGTGCTCGACATGCGCCCGCTTCATCCCGAAGACCTCCTCGTAGAAACGGGCCGATTTCTCGAGGTCTTTCACGCAGATCGCGATGTGTCTGAGCTTGGCCATGGTTTTCATCACTCGATATATATCAAACGCCGAGGTAGCGCGCGCGCACGTCGGCTGCCGCGGCGAGCTCGGCTGGCTTGCACTCGTGGACGATGCGTCCCTTGCTCATGAGGTAGATGCGGTCCGCATATCGGGTGGCGAAACGAAGGTGCTGCTCGATGAGGAGCACCGAGGTGCCCGCCGCCTTCAATGCCTCGATGACGCGGCCGAGCTCGCGCACCATGAGCGGTGAAAGTCCCTCCGACGGCTCGTCCAGCAGCATGAGCTCCGGATTGGTGACCAGCGCTCGCCCTGCGGCGAGCATCTGCTGCTCGCCGCCGGAAAGCTTGCCGCCGAGCTGGCGCAGGCGATGAGACAGGTTGGGGAAGAGCTCGAGCACTCGCTCCAGGCTCCAGCGGCCCTGCCCGCGCGCGGTCACGTCCAGGTTCTCGCGCACGCTGAGCGAGGGGAAGATGCGACGTCCTTGCGGCACGTAGCCGAGTCCGAGGCGAGCGATACGATAGGCCGGCAGCCGAGTGATATCGGTGCCTTGATAGGCGACGCGCCCGCGCCGCGGCGGTGTCAGGCCGAGGATCGAGCGCACGAGCGTAGTCTTCCCGACGCCATTGCGGCCGAGCACCGCGACGACTTCGCCCTTCTCCACGCGCAGCGACGCACCCTGCAGGATGTAGCTGTCGCCGTAGTAGGTGTGGATGTCCTCGACGAGGAGCATCACTCGACACCCAGGTAGATTTCCGCGACCTGCGCGTCGGCCTTGATCGCCTCCCGATCGCCCTCCGCTACGATGCGCCCCTGGTGAAGCACGGTGATGCGGTCGGCGAGCTCGAAGGCGACGTCCATGTCGTGCTCGATCATGAGGAGCGTGATGTCGCGTGGCAGCGCGTGGATCATCGACACCACGCGCGCGGTCTCCGCTGCAGACAGGCCGGCGGTCGGCTCATCGAGGAGGAGAAGCTTCGGCGAGCCTGCGGTGGCGAGCGCGAGCTCGAGCTGGCGCTGCTCGCCATAAGACAGGTGCCGCACGGTGCGCGAAGCACGCTCGGCCAGGCCCCAATCCGCCAGCAGCTGTGCGGCACGGTCATAAAGCGAGCGGTACGCGCGCATCGGCCGCAGCATGGCCGGACCGATATCCTGGGCGGCCGCGACGGCCAGCAGGACGTTCTCCGTCACCGAGAGATTGGCGAAGAGGTTGGTGATCTGGAACGTTCGCGCGAGCCCCGCCCGGGCCCGAGCGTAGGGCGGTAGGCGGGTGATGTCGGCACCGAAGAGCTTTACCGATCCCGAGGTGGCGATTTGCGCGCCGGCGATGCAGTGGAAGAGCGTGGTCTTGCCCGCGCCATTGGGCCCGATGAGCACGCGCCGCTCGCCCTGGCCGAGGGTGAGCGACACGTCGACCACGGCGTCGACCCCGCCGTAGCGCTTGGCGAGGCGGCTTACTTCGAGCGCGGCCATTTTTCCAGCACCAGGCCGACCAGGCCGCGCGGCGCGAGCAGCGTCACGACGACATAGATCGCCCCGAGCACGAGGAGCCAGCGCTGCGTATAGGCGCTGATCACGTTCTCGAGGATCACGATGAGCGCCGCTCCTAGGGCCGGTCCGACCAGGGTTCCCGCGCCGCCCAGGATCACCATGAGCAGCGCCTCGGCCGAGCGCACCACGTGCAGGTAATCGATGCCGACGAACTTGTTGTAGTACGCATACAGGGAGCCGGCCAGGCCGGCGAAGGCGGACGCGAGCACGAAAGCCAGGTATTTGTACAGCCACGCGTCGTAGCCGAGGGCGAGCATCCTCGTCTCGCTCTCGCGGATGCCGCGCAGGGCATAGCCGAACGGCGAGCGCACGATGCGGAAGAGAACTAGGGCACCGAGGCCGACGATGAGCACCGTGAAGTAATAGAAGCGCACGGTGTCCGCCACCACGTCCGGGCGGGGAACGTTCGGCAGGCCGTCGTCGCCTCCGGTCATGGTGCGCCAGCCGAAGGCGATGCCCCACAGCACCTGCGCGAGCGCGAGCGTGATCATGAGGAAATACGTGCCGCGTGCGCGCAAAGCGAGCAGCCCGTATACCGCGCCCGTCAGCGCCGCGAGCGCGACGCCCGCGACGAGGCTGAGCCACGGATTCCATTCCGCGCGAAGCACGAGAAGCGCCGTGGCGTAGGCCGAAACGCCGAAGAAGGCGGCATGGCCGAGCGACGCGAGGCCCGCGTATCCAAGCAGCAGGTCCAGGCTCATCGCGAAAAGCGCGAGGATGATCATGCGCGTCGCGAGGCTCACGTAATACTCCGAGAGCCCGAACGGCAGCGCGATGAGCACGGCGAGGACGGCCGCGGCCGCGACGAGCTTCATTCCCTGCCGAACAGCCCCGTCGGCCGCACGGCGAGGATGACCGCCATCGGTACGAAAATCGTGAACATCGCGAGCTCGGGGAAGAACGCCTTGCCGAAGTTGTCGAGCAGGCCGACCAGCACGCCGCCGATCAGCGCGCCCTTCAGGCTGCCCAGGCCGCCGACGATCACGACGACGAAGGCGAGGAGCAGCACCTCGAAATCCGCGCCGGGATAGATGCCGAGGAGCGGGCCGCCGAGCACGCCGCCCAGCGCGGCAAGGAAAGCGCCGAGCGCGAAGACGAGCGTGAAGAGGAGCGAGACGTTGATGCCCAGAGCGCGCGCCGTCTCCTCGTCGTCGACGCCGGCGCGCAGCATCGCGCCGACGCGCGTGCCCTCCTGGAACCACCAGAGAAACGCGCCGACGGCAAGACCGACGGCGATGAGGAAGAAGCGGTAGAGCGGTACCACCCGGTCGCCGACCTCCACCGAGCCCGAGAGCCAGGCCGGCTTCGGCAGCGTCTGCGGATTGCCTCCCCAGATCCAGAGCGCGAGGTCGGCGAACATGAAGAGGAAGCCGAAGGTGAGGAGCGTCTGCGCGAGCTCGTCGAGATGAAAGCGGCGCAGGAAGAAGCGCTCCATGGCTGCGCCGAGGAGCGCTACCGCTACGGTGGCGGCAAGGATGGCGAGGAAGAAGCTGCCGGTGGCGCGCACTACGGAAAGCCCGATGTAGCCCGCGAGCAGGTAGTACGAGCCATGCGTCAGGTTGAGGATCTTCATCAGCCCATAGATGAGCGACAGGCCCGCTGCCAGCAGAAAGAGCAGCATGCCGAAGGAAATTCCGTTGATTGTGTGCACCGCCCAGACGGCCATCGCGCGCAAATCTAACATTGCCAGATGCTTAGGTGCCTAAGTAAACTGCCCGCTCCTTTGGAGGAGGAGAGATGATTCCATTCCGCTGCCTGCGGGCCCTCGCGCTCGCGTCACTAATGCTCCCGCTCGCCGCCGCGGCGCAGCAAGGGCCGATCAAGGTCGGCGCCCTGCTCGAGATGACCGGCGTCTTCTCGCCGAATGCGCAAGAGACGCTCGACGCGATGAAGCTCTACTTCGACGAGATCGGGAACACCGTGGCCGGTCGCAAGATCGAGCTCATCGTCGAGGACACCGCCGGCAAGCCCGACGTCGGCCTCACCAAGGCGAGGAAGCTGATCGAGAACGACAAGGTCCAGGTCCTCGCCGGCATCGTGAACACCGGCGTCGCCCTTGCCGTCTCGAGCTACATCCGCGAGAAGAAGGTGCCGCTCGTCATCAACGCCGACGCCGGCGCGAACGGGCTCACCATGCCGGGGAAGCTCCTCAACCCCTTCATCGTGCGCGTCTCGCAGAGCGGGCGCGGCCCGGGCGCCGCGGCGGCCGACTGGGCGTTCAAGAACGGCTGGAAGCGCGTGTCCCTCGTCGCATCCGACTATGCCGGCGGCCTCGAAGTCATGGGCAGCTTCGCGCGCGTGTTCTGCTTCCGCGGCGGCCAGGTGGTGCAGGAGCAATACGCGCCGCTCGGCACGGCGGACTACGGCCCGTACCTGAACAACATCGACCGCAAGGTCGACGCCGTCATCTCTTTCACGCCGGGCGCGGACGGGCTGCGCTTCATGCGCCAGTACATCGAGACGGGGCTCAAGGCCAAGATCCCGCTGATGGACATCTACGGCCAATCGACCTACGAGCCGAATCTCGTGCAGGTCGGCGACCCGGCGCTCGGCATCTATTCGGCTCTGCACTACACGGCGGCGATCAAGACGCCCGAGAACGAGAAGTTCGTGAAAGCGTATCGCGCGAAGACGAGCCGCATCCCGGCCGACAACGGCCCGGACGGCTATGTCGGCGCGCGCGCCATCGCCGAAGCGGCGAAGGCGCTCAACGGCAACGTCGAGGACGGCGAGAAGTTCGTGCAGGCCCTCAGGCAGGTGAAGTTCGATTCGCCCAAAGGCCCGATCGCCATCGACCAATTTGGCAACGTGATCCAGAGCCAGTACATCCGCAAGGTGGAGAAGGTCGGCGCGGACTACCTGAACGTCCCGGTCGCCACCTACGGCACGGTGGACCAGTTCTGGCCCTGGAAAGTGGACGAATACATGAAGTTCAAGCCGTACGCCGAGCTGAAGGGCAAGCTCACCGACTGCGCGAAGTGCCTCGAGAAACAGTAGATGCGCATCGCGGGCATCGACCTCGAGGTGCACGACCAGGGCAAGGGCGAGCCGCTCTTGTTCCTGCACAGCGCGCAGGGCTTCGATTCGCGGCACGAAATCAGCACGATGCTCGCCGCCCGGCGGCGGCTCGTCGCGCCCTCCCATCCGGGGTTCGGCAAATCCAGCCTGCCCGATTGGCTCGATAGCGCCGACGACGTCGCCTACGTATACCTGGAGCTGATGGACGCGCTGAAGCTCCCAACGGCGGACCTGGTCGGGTGCTCGATCGGCGGCTGGATCGCCGCCGAAATGGCCAGCAAGGCTCCCGAGCGGTTTCGCAAGCTCGTCCTCGTCGGCCCGGTTGGCGTGAAGACCGGCCCGCTCGACAAGCTCGACATCCCGGACATCTTCGCCATGCCGCAGGACAAGGTCGACGAGCTTCTCTTCGCCGACCCGGCGAAGATGAAGATGGACCCGTCGAAGATGACCGACGACGAGATCGCCGTCCGGGTGCGCAACCGCGAGACGCTCGCCCTCCTCGCGTGGGAGCCCTGGATGCACAACCCGAAGCTAAGGCACCGGCTGCAGCGCGCGGCGATGCCGGTGCTGCTGATGCGCGGCGAGAAAGACGGGTTGGTCTCCGGCGCGTATCTCGAGCGGTATGCGCAGCTGTTCCCTCATGCAAACATTAGGACCATCGCGGGCGCGGGCCACGCGCCGCAGGCGGAGCAGCCGAAGGCGTTCGCCGAGGCGTTGTTCGCTTTCCTGGAGGCGAAATGAGAGCGTGGCACTTCAGCGAGAACGCATATCCCTACCTGCCGCCGGCGGAGACGTATCCCTCCATCCGCGTCACGCTGCCGAATCGCGTCTACGATCCCGAGAAAGGCGCCGAGCTCTACGACCGGTTCATCGACGAGTGGCTGATCGCCGAGGACGAAGGCGTCGAGATCATGCTGAACGAGCACCACCAGACTGCGACGTGCGTCGATCCGGCGGCGCCGATCATGCTCGGGGCGCTGGCGCGCCTTACGAAGAAAGCGCGGCTGCTGATACTCGGCAATCCCATCGCCAACCGCCGCCAGCCGGTGCGCGTGGCCGAAGAGATGGCGCTGGTCGACGTGATGTCACGCGGCCGCGTCGAAGCGGGCTTCGTTCGCGGGGTGCCTTACGAGATTGCGCCGGCGAACTCGAATCCCGTGCGCATGAACGAGCGCCATTGGGAAGCACTCGACCTCATCGTCAAGGCGTGGACCACGCACGATGGCCCGTTCACCCACGAAGGCCGCTTCTTTCACCACCGCAACGTAAACATCTGGCCGCGGCCGTGGCAGCAGCCCCATCCGCCAATCTGGATCAGCACCACGAGCCCGAGCGGCGCCAACGCCGTCGGCGCGCGGGGCTACATCCAGGCCACGTTCCTCACCGGCTTCGAAGGCACGAAGCAAATTTACGATGCGTACCGCAAAGGCTGGCGCGAGGCCGGACGCGGCGAGCAAGTCCCCATCGATCGCCTGGCGTACGCGGCCCTCGTCTATACCCACAAGGACAAGAACAAGGCGCTCGAAGGCGCCGACAAGCTCCTCTGGTATGTGCGCTCGAACAAGGTGCCGCCCTACTTCTCCAACCCGCCGGGGTATGTGCCCGTGGCGGCAAACGTGAAGATGCTGCGCGGCGCCGAGCACCCGCTCTCCGCGTTCGCGAAATCGGCCTCTGTGGAAAGCGCGATCGCCGGCGGCTTCATGTTCGCCGGCACTCCGGACGAAGTCCTCGCGCAGATCCAGAAGCATTACAGCCAGACCGGCGGCTGGGGGCATCTGCTCATCATGGGACAGGCGGGATTCCTCGAGCACGAGGAAACGGTGGAAGGCATCCGCGCCTTCGCTCGCGAGGTCTATCCGCGGCTCAAGGATCTGTACCCGGATAGCGCGGCATCCGGCGCCGACGCGAGGAAAGCGAAATCAGCCTAGGCGTATTTCTCGTCACCGGCGGCACGCGCGGCATCGGCGCGGCGACCGCGCGCCTGGCCGCGAAGCGCGGCTACAAGGTGGCGGCGCTCTATCGGTCGGACCGTGCCGCTGCCAATCGGCTCGCCGCGGAGACGGGTGCATTGACGGTGCAGGCCGATGTGGCCGACGAGCGCTCGCTCCTGCGTGCCTTCGAGGTGGTCGACCAGCTCGGCAAGCTCGAAGTGCTGGTGAACAATGCCGCCATCAGCGGCCGCGTCGGACCTTTCGTCGAGCTGCCGATTGCGGAGGTCGAGCAGGTCATCCGCACCAATGTCACGGGCCCTTTCCTCGCCTGCCGCGAGGCAGTGAAGCGGATGTCCAAGAAGCGCGGCGGCTCCGGCGGCGCGATCGTCAACGTCTCGTCGGGCGCGGCGAAGAGCGGCTCGCCCGGCGTCTGGGTGCACTACGCGGCCAGCAAGGGCGCGCTCGACACGCTCACGATCGGTCTAGCCAAGGAAGTGGCCGGCGAAGGCATCCGCGTCAACGCCATCCGCCCGGGACTGGTCGACACCGAAATCCACAAGGTGCGCCCTCCGGGGCAGCTCGAGAAAATGGTGAAGGCAGTACCGATAGGTCGCATGGGGACGCCGGAAGAAGCGGCACGCGCCATCCTTTGGCTATGCTCGCCCGAGGCATCCTACGTCACGGCGGCGATCGTCGACGCCAGCGGCGGCTTCTAGTTATTGTCGGATCCACTGCCGCAGCTCGATCCCGTTCCCGTCCGGGTCGCGAATCTCGGCGCGCGCGTAGTCAGGCCGCTTCATAGGCCCCCAGGAAGCATCGACGCCCTTGCCCTTCAGCATGCGCAGCGCCTCGTCCATGTCATCGACTTCGAGCGCCATCAGCTGGTAGCCCAGCCGCCGCTCCGACGACGCAGCCGGGATATTCGCGCTCGGATAGCTCATGATCTCGACGGTGGTGCCGCCGAGCTCCATGTAGACGAGGTCGAGCGGGCCGGAAGGCGTGCCGGCAATCCGCGCGCGGCTGCGCTCCCGGAAACCGAGCACGTCGCGGTAGAAGGCGACCATGCGATCGGGCGCGGCGGTGAGGAGCTCGACGTGGTCTATTCGTTTGAACACGAAGCGTAGGATACTCGCGCCCATGAGCGCCCTGAAACTCAAATTCCTGTCCCACGGCACGCTGGAGTCGCGTGATCTGGAGAAGACGCGCAAGTTCTACGAGGAGTGCCTCGGCCTGGAGGTCGTGCGCACCAGCCCGCGTTCCATGATGATCCGGCTGGGCGGCGAGAACACCATCGCCGTAGTCGAGAGCCCGCGCAAAGTGGCGATGCCGATGCTCAACCACAACGGCCTTGACGTCGCGACGCGCGAGGAGGTCGACGAATGCCACCGCGTGCTGGAAGAGCGCAAGGACGAATGGGGCGTAAAGAAGATTACGCGTCCCGCCGACCAGCATGGCACGTACTCGTTCTATTTCTCCGACGTCGACGACAACTGGTGGGAGATCCTCGCCAACCCGCGCGGCGGCTACAGCTGGATGTTCGCCCAGGGCCGCGACCTCGCCGCTTGGGGCGCCGGCAGAGGCGACGAAGTCAATCCCAACGCTTACCAACCGCGCGGCAAGGACAAGCAGCTCTAAGGTTGTACCAGGCCGTGTCGGATGGCGAAGCGCACTAGCGCGCAGAGATCGTCCACGTCCAGCTTCGCCATGATGCGGCTGCGGTAAGTGTCGATACTCGTCGGCTTCACCCCGACGACGCGCGCGATCTCCTTGCTGGTGCGGCCCTGGACCACCAGGATCATCACCTCGCGCTCCCTCGCGCTAAGGCTGCGCAGGGCATAGGCCTCTTTTGTGGTCTCGTCTAGCACGGTGCGCCTCCGATCGATTGTGCGCCGGGCGTCGACGCGGGGAAAATGAATTCGAGCTATAGAATCCATTCGATATGGGAATAGCGCTGGATTCGCGCCGCCTGCGCGCCTTCGTCGAAGTGGTGCGGCAAGGCGGCTTCTCGCGCGCGGCGCACCTGCTCCATGCGACGCAACCAACGGTGAGCAAGGCGGTGCAGCAGCTCGAGAATGATCTCGGCCTGCGCCTCCTCGACCGCATCGGGCGGCGGGTGAGCCTTACGGCCGCCGGCGAGCTCGTCTACCGGCGCGCGGTCCCGCTACTCGCCCAAAGCGACGATCTCCTCGCCGAGCTCGGCGAGCTGCGCGGCCTGAAAAGCGGCGCGCTGCGCATCGGCCTTCCGCGCCTCGGCGCCAGCGCCCTCTTCGCGCGCACGTTCGCCCTTTTTCGGCGCCGCTACCCCGGTATCGAGGTGAACGTGGCGGTGCATTCCGGACAGAAGATGCGCGAGCTCCTGCGCTCCGGCGAGATGGACATCGGCGTGCTCGGTAATCCGATCGAGGACGAATTCGACCAGCAGGAGCTGCGCAGCGAGCCGTTCATGGTGCTCCTGCCGCGCGATCATCCGGCGGCCTCGCGCCGCTCGGTCACGCTGGGCCGCCTGGCCGGCGCGGCCGCCATCTTCCCCGAGGAGGATTCGGTCCTGCACCGCCACCTGGTGGCGGCTTACCACCGTGCACGCGTGGCGCCCAAGATCGCCACGCGCTGCCATCAAGCGGACCTCATGTTCGAGCTGGTCGCCGCTGGGGTCGGTATAGCCTTCCTGCCGCGCGTGCTCGCCCAGCAGCAGCGCCACCGCGGGGTGCGCTGTGTAATGCTGGGCGACCCGGGTTGCGCATGGACCATTGCGTTCTGCTGGCGCCGTCGTGCCCACCTGTCGGCGGCGGCGCAGGCCTGGCTCGCGCATGCCCGGGAGCAGCCGCGGCCCGGTTAAAAGAGGTCAACGCGCCAATAACCGCACAGGCGCAGCGGGGCGCCGGCCCGACAATCTGCGAGCCATGTCCCGTGTCTACTACCTCACCGCCAGCGGAACCGATGCCGCATTCGGCCGCAATGATCAGCGAGACTTCCCGGTCGAATACCGCCGGCTTCTCGGCCTGATCAGTTCCGAAGGCCATATCGAGGTGCTGCGCGGGCGGCTGCGCCGTTTCCCGGACCGCCTGATCGACGACTGGCTGAAGGAGCTCGAGGACCTTCAGATGATCGAGGCGAAGCCTGCCAGCGAGAAGGGCGACATCACCCTGACTGCGCTTCGCGCGCCGCGTTTGCCGCCGCTGCAGGACGAGGACAGCACCCGGCTCGCCACCCGGACCGTGATCGCCGGCTCGACGCTCCTGCGCTCCGGATCGTTCGTGGCCGACGAGCGCGTCGCCCACCTGCCTCCGGTCGGCAAGCCGCCCAGCGAGACCCGCGTTCTACTCGTCGAGGACGATGAAAGCCAAGCGCTGCTCGGTGAGCTGAGGCTGTCCCTGGCGGGATATCAGGTACGCACCGTCGGCAGCGCGAAGGCGCTGTCGCGCACGCTGCGCATGGACGAGCGTCCCGATCTTCTCCTCCTCGACATCATGCTGCCCGATGGCGACGGTTTCGACATCCTCGGCAAGGTGCGCGGATGGCCGGAGTTCGCCACGCTGCCGATCGTGATGCTCACCGCCAAGGCCGAGCTGTCCGACATCCATCGCG
>Ga0136846_1216485_pt1 | contig 13135 bp, 12 predicted proteins | sample HopSoiMetagenom2_FD_96841 | JGI IMG/M metagenome (GOLD analysis project Ga0136846, IMG submission 96841) | Grasslands soil microbial communities from Hopland, California, USA - 2 Assembly 2016 (version 4) | ecosystem: Environmental > Terrestrial > Soil > Grasslands | place: USA: Hopland... | reverse complement strand
CGTTCTTGCCGGTGAAGCCTTGGCAAATGACCTTGGTGTTCTTGTCGACGAGGATTCCCATCACGCGCCCCTGTTGACGGCCGCGACGATCTTCTGCGCGGCGTCGTCAAGGTCGATAGCTGAGGTCACATTGAGCTTCGACTCGGAAATGATCTTCTTGCCCTGCTCGACGTTGGTGCCTTCGAGCCGCACCACGAGGGGAACCTTCAAGCCGACCTCTTTCACCGCGGCGACCACGCCTTCGGCAATCACGTCGCACTTCATGATGCCGCCGAAGATGTTGACCAGAATCCCCTTCACCTTCGGATCGGAGGTGATGATCTTGAACGCCGCCGCGACCTTGTCCTTCGACGCGCTGCCACCGACGTCGAGGAAGTTCGCGGGCTCCATGCCGTACAACTTGATGATGTCCATGGTTGCCATGGCAAGGCCGGCGCCGTTGACCATGCAGCCGATAGAGCCGTCGAGCGCGACGTAGTTGAGATCGTACTTGGCCGCCTCGGTTTCCTTCTCGTCCTCCTCGGTGACGTCGCGCAGCGCCGCCACCTCGGGATGCCGGAACAGCGCGTTGTCGTCGAAGCCGACCTTGGCGTCGAGGCAGATCAGCTTCTTGTCCTTGGTGACGACCAGCGGATTCACTTCAAGCAGGCTCATGTCCTTCTCGGTGAACGCGCGATAAAGCCCGCTGAGCAGCGGGCCCAATTGCTTTTGCAGATCGGCGTCGAGACCGAGCGCCTTAGCGATACGCCGCACGTGATGTGGCCAGATTCCCTCAACAGGATCGACCGATACGGTGACGATCTTGTCGGGCGTGTCGTGGGCGACCTTCTCGATGTCCATGCCGCCTTCGGTCGAGACCACCATCGCCACGCGGGAGTTGGTGCGATCGACCAGCATCGATAGGTAGAATTCCTTGTCGATCGCCGAACCGTCCTCGATATAGAGGCGGTTCACGACCTTGCCCTTTGGGCCGGTCTGATGCGTGACCAGGGTTGAGCCGAGGATGCGGGTTGCTTCCTTCTTCACGTCGTCAAGCGTCTTCACGACTTTGACGCCGCCGGCCTTGCCGCGGCCACCGGCGTGGATCTGCGCCTTCACCACCCAGACCGGGCCGCCAAGCTGCTCGGCCGCCTGAACCGCCTCGCCGGGGGTGAACGCCGGAATGCCTTTCGGCACCGGCACGCCGAACTCTTTCAGCACCGCCTTGGCTTGGTACTCATGAATGTTCATTGAGGGCCCCGAAGCTCCGGCTTGAGTTTCGGCGCAGCGCTCCACAATGGTAAAGCGCCGCGTCCGGCATATGACGGCTAGCGCTTTCCGAGATCCGGCGCGATCTTCTGACAGGCTTCGACCAGGCCCTTCACCGCGTTCACCGACTTATCGAAATCGGCCCGCTCGGCGCCGGCCAGTTCGAGCTCGACAACGCGCTCGACGCCCTTGGCGCCGATCACCACCGGCACACCGACATAAAGACCCTTCACACCGTATTCGCCGTTGAGCCAGGCCGCGCAAGGCAGCACGCGCTTCTTGTCGCGCAGATAGCTCTCGGCCATCGAGATCGCCGACGAGGCCGGCGCATAGAACGCCGAGCCGGTCTTGAGCAGATTGACGATCTCGGCCCCGCCGTTGCGGGTGCGATTGAATATCTCGTCGACACGCGCCTGCGTGGTCCAGCCCATCTTAATCAGGTCGGGCAGCGGAATGCCGGCAACAGTGGAATAGCGCGCCATCGGCACCATGGTGTCGCCGTGGCCGCCGAGCACGAAAGCGCTGACATCCTCGACCGAAACGTTGAACTCATCGGCGAGGAAATAACGCAGCCGCGCGGAGTCAAGAACGCCTGCCATGCCGACCACCATGTTCTTAGGCAGGCCGCAAGCTTTCTGCAGCGCCCACACCATGGCGTCGAGCGGATTGGTGATGCAGATGACGAAGGCGTTGGGTGCGTACTTCTTCAAGCCCGCGCCGACCTGGTCCATGACCTTGAGGTTGATGCCGAGCAGGTCGTCGCGGCTCATGCCGGGCTTGCGCGGTACGCCCGCGGTGACGATGCAGACGTCGGCGCCTTCCATGGCCTCATAGGCGTTGGTGCCCATGAACTTGGCGTCGAAGCCCTCGACCGGCGAGGATTGGATGAGGTCGAGCGCTTTGCCCTGCGGGATGCCCTCAGCGATGTCGAACAATACGACGTCGCCAAGTTGTTTAAGACCGATGAGGTGAGCGAGCGTGCCGCCGATTTGGCCTGCGCCGATCAACGCAATCTTGTTACGCGCCATGTGGGGAAAATCCTTATAGGACGGTCGAAATCACCCGGTTGCGGGGTCATTAGCCCTTTCGGCAGAGCCGTTCAAGTCGGCACCAAGCAGACCGTGGCTGGATTGTCGGAAAATGGGCCGAGCGATAGCCTGATCGGATTGGTGTCCATCGTGTAGGTCCTGCCGACGGGAGCGCCAGCATGGTTCTGAGACGGCTGATCGCGGCCTGGCTACTGACGTTCGGGCTCGGTCTCGGCTGGGGCGCGGCATCTGCGCAGGTCTATCCGGACCGCCTCATCAAGGTGATCGTGCCGTTCGTGCCGGGCTCGCCGGTCGATGCCGCCGCGCGCGTCATCACCCAGTATATCCAGACCCGTCTTGGCCAGAACATGGTGATCGAGAACAAGCCGGGCGGCGGCACGACGATCGGCCTGAAAGCAGTGATGGCCGCGCCGGCCGACGGCTACACACTGCTCTTCATCGGGCCGAACCTGGTCTACACGCCGGTGCTCTATCCAAGTATGAACTTCGACCCGTTCAGGAGCCTCGTGCCGGTGGCGAGCGTGGTCAGCTATTCGCACGTGATGGTGGTCGCGCCGGCCGTGCCAGCCAGAACCGTCGAAGAGCTGGTCGCGCACATCAAGGCCAATCCAGGCAAGGTGACGTTCGGCTACGGGCTCGCCACCACCCCGCACATCCTCAGCGAGACGTTTCGGCAGGTGACCGGCGCCGATTTCGCCGGCATCCCCTATCGCGGCGGCGAGCAGGCGCGCGCCGATCTGCTCGGCGGCCGGATCGACATCAACATGGCTCCGACCGCAAACCTGCTCGCCCTGATCCAAGACGGCAGGGCGCGGCCACTCGCCTTTACCGGGCCAAAGCGCAGCCCGGATTTGCCGGACGTGCCGACCATGACCGAAAGCGGCCTTCCCGAGGTCGGCTACAATCCGGATGTCTGGCTCGGCTTCTTGGCGCCGATCGGCACGTCGGATGCCGTGGTTCGCCGGATCAATGCAGCCGTCGCCGAAGCGCTCGCCTCCGCCGAAATGAAGGCCGCGCTGTCGAAGCTTGGCTTCGACTCGATGGTGACGACCCCGGAGCAGTTCGGAGCGTTCATCGCCAACGAGTTGCGCAAATGGCCGCCGCTTCTTCAGGCGGCTGGCTTGAAGGCCGAATGAAATGGTGCGCCGAAGTAATAGCGGCAGCGCATTACGTCTCGACGATTCCCTCGCTCGATCCGCTGGCCGCCGAATCGCGCCTGCCGTGTGGCAGCGCGAGGTAGGTCTGCGAGCGCATCTCGATCAGGCGCGAGGCGGTGCGATTGAATTCGGCCGCCTCGAAGCCGTCGCTGGCCTTGTAGAGCGCGTCGGGCTCGGCTGCGGCCGAGGCCACCAGCTTCACCGAATGATCGTACAGCGTATCGATCAGGATGATGAAACGCTTGGCGGCGTTGCGCTCTTCGAATCCCATGACCGGAATCCGATCGATGATCAGGGTATGGAATTCGTGCGCCACTCGAAGATAATCAGCCGCGGCCAGCGGCTGCTCACAGAGATCATGAAAAAAGAACCGCGCCACCCCCATGGCGGCGCGCGGCACCCGGAGCCTGCGGCCTTTCACCGATAATTCCTGCGGCATACCGCTGGTGCTGCCGACGAGCCGCCGCCACGCCGCGTCGAGCGCGGCAGTGGCAGCATCATCGGCCGGCACGTACCAGACCTTCTGGCCGGCAAGCTTTTCCAGACGGAAATCGGTGCGCGCCTTGAGCGGAAGCACCTCCATATGGCGCTCAATCATGGCGATGAACGGCAAAAACAGCGCGCGGTTGAGACCGTCTCTGTAAAGATCGGGGGGCGCGACGTTCGAAGTCGCCACCACCACGACGCCCAACTCAAACAACCGAGCGAACAGCCGGCCGAGGATCATGGCATCGGCGATATCGGTGACGTGAAATTCGTCGAAGCAGAGCAGCCAGCTCTCCTCCGCGATCTCGCCGGCGGCGAGGCGAATCGCGTCGTCGCCCTCGATCTCGCCGTCCTTGAGTTTCTGGCGGAACGCGCGCACGCGTTCATGAACGTCGGCCATGAACTCGTGGAAGTGAGCACGGCGCTTGCGGACCACCGGACTGGCCTCGAAGAACAGGTCCATCAGCATGGTCTTGCCGCGCCCGACTTCGCCGAACACGTAGATGCCCTTAACCGGGTTGTCCTCGTGATTGCGGCCGCCGAACAACCAGCCGACCGGCCGCGTCCGGCGCGCCGAACGGTGCGAGGCGACGCGCTGCTCCAGCGCGGCAAACCGGGCCAGCAAGCGTTCCTGGTCCCGGTCGCGCTCGATCTTCTTGGCCGCGACCAGATTTTCGTAGAGTTCGACAACGGACATGGAGCGGCCACCGATAGGGCTTGGGCGCGCAACCGGCAAGCAGAGCCGCCGAATCGGGCGTCGGCATACCTCCCATGCAGATTTTGATGTCTGTTCAATATGTTACCGCGCAGCATCTAGCCACACGGCTACCGCCGCCATACTTATGCTGCGGTGCAATAATAGAGTGATTCGGTTGCAGGAAATCCAAGGAGGGGCTTGGACGGTCCAAAGCTTGAACTGCGAACGTCAGGAGCCCTTGGAATGCAAGAACCTCTCGCCGACGGCGGCGTGATCCGCAAATTGTGGATCGGTGAAGCCGCCCGCTACCGCGATCACCTGCTGCGCCTCGACCAAGACAGCCGCCACAGCCGGTTCGGCGGCGGCGTTTCTGACGAATTCGTCCGTAACTACGTGCGGACTACGTTTGGGCTGGGCGCGGTGGTGCATGGCTTTTTCGCCGAAGGCACGTTGCGCGGCGCGGCCGAATTACGCCCATTGGGACGCGCTTTCGCCCGGGAGGCCGAGGCAGCCTTAAGCATCGAGGCGGACTGGCAAAGCCACGGGGTGGGCTCGGCGTTGCTCGACCGCACTCTGCTGGCCGCCCGGAACCGCGGTATCAAGACCTTGCATATGGCCTGCCTTGCCAATAATCGGAGGATGCAGGACCTGGCGCGCAAGTTCGCGGCCGAGTTGAGCTTCGACTTTGGTGACGTGGTCGGCGAGGTCGCGGCAGCCCGGCCAACGCCGCTGTCGGTGTTGCGGGAACTGGTTGCCGATAATTGTGGCTTTGCCACCGCCGTTCTTGATGTCCAGTCTAGATTGCTGAAAAACCAGCCTTCGACACAAAGCTCGCGTTAACCGATTGGCGGTGATTGCGGCCTATCCTCCCTCTCGTATCCAAGTACGAGGAAGGGTCAGCCATGGGGGTCGTGGGAGTTGTTCACGCCGCCGAGATTCGCGTCCTCGGGGCGAGCGGTATCGAAGATTATCACGCGCATCTGATGCGGCTTGATCGGGTGAGCCTGTTCCCCGGGGACGACCGTTCGATTGACGCCCATTGCCTCGACCTGGTCGCGTCAGGGGCGATCCTAATCGGCGCCTATGTGAAGGGCGTCATGCGGGCCGGCGCCGAGATCGTCCCGGATCGCACCGCACGGCGGGCCGAGGCGGCAATCACCATCGAGCATGGCTTCCAAGAGCGAGGCTTCGAGCGGGAACTCACCGCACGCATCATCGACGAGGCGCGGCGCTACCATCTCAACGATGTGCGTGTGCAGGAGCAGAGTTCAAGCCGCCATTACAAGATCCCGGTCCTCGAACTGCACAGCTATGCGTCGGCCTGAGCTCTATTGTTGACCGTGATCTTCTCCGAAAACCGCTTCACGCTTTCCGGGACCATGCTCTAAGCCGCCAGCGGATAGGCGGCCTCGACCACATAAGGCCCGCCGCCGACCGAGGCGCGCGATGAGAACAGCACGAACCGAGACACCGAAAACGGCGGCGAACGAAACGCGCCGCGCGCCGACAAATATTCCGCGACTTCGAAGCTCGACGTATCGCGCAACCGCGCCAGCGTAACATGTGGCGTGTATTTACGCCCCTCAGGTTCGAGCCCAACTCGCCGCATCAGGCGCTCGTGCTCGGCTTGCAATTCCATCACCGACTGCGACGGCGCGACGGCAGCGATCACTGCACGGGGCTTGCGGCCGCCGAAGGATTGCAAGCCATCGAGCCGCAACTCGAAATCCTTACGCCGGACTTTGCCCAGCAGCCAGGCGACCTCCCGCGCGATGTCGTCATCGACATCGCCGATGAACCGCAGCGTCACATGATAATTTTCCGGATCGATCCAGCGCGCGCCCGGCAGACCTCCGCGCAGCAGCGACAGCGTTTCACCCAAGGCTTTCGGTATTTCCAGACCGGTAAACAGCCGCGGCATCTGCTCAACTCTTGAATCAAGTTCCAGGCTTCGCCCGGACGCGGGCCAACATAGCCTCTACCTTTGGCAAGATGGCGGAGACGATCTTCGCTACACCTTCGCCGCTCGGGTGCAGGCCGTCGCCGATGTGGAGTTTCGGATCTGCCACGACACCTTCCAGAAAGAACGGATAAAGCAGGAGATCGTTTGCCACGGCGAGCTCAGGATAAATAGCATCGAACGCGCGGCCATAGTCCGCGCCCATATTCGGCGCGGCCAGCATCCCGCACAACAGCACTTCGATACGACGAGCCTTCAGGCGTTGCACGATTTCCGAAAGCGCGCCCCGCGTGACCTTGGGATCGACGCCACGCAACATGTCGTTGGCGCCGAGCTCGAGGATCACCGCGTCGGTGCCCTCCGGCACCGACCAGTCGAGCCGGGCCAAGCCCCCGGAGCTGGTGTCGCCGGAGACGCCGGCGTTGGCGACCTCGACAGCCAAGCCCTTGGCCTTGAGCGCCCGCTCAAGCTGTACCGGGAACGCCGCACTGCCCCGAAGCTGGAAGCCGGCCGTCAGCGAATCACCGAGCGCCACCACTTTGATAGTCCGCTCGGCCGCAGTCACCGAGCCCACAAGGCCGCTCAAAACAAACCCGGCCACCACCAACGCCGCCGCAAGCCGCTGGACCTGGAGGGCCAGCTTCCCATATGAGCGGGGCGCGGATCGAGGGTGGGCGCCGGCATCGGGTTTCATGAACGACATCTCCACTGCGGCAAGCTCTACAGTGACAGGTCCTGCCATTGCGCTTTCCGGCGTCAATCTTTCGCTGGGCCACGCCGCGGCCCGGGTTCATATCCTCAAAGACATCGGGCTGAATATAGGGCGCGGCGAGGCGATTGGCCTGGTCGGCCCGTCGGGTTCGGGCAAGACGACCCTGCTGATGGTGCTGGCCGGCCTCGAACGGGCGGACACCGGCTCGATCGTGGTGGCGGGATCGGATTTGCTGCGACTTGACGAGGACGCACTGGCGCGCTTTCGCGGCCGCAATGTCGGCATCGTGTTCCAGTCCTTCCATCTGATCCCGACCATGACCGCGCTGGAGAACGTCGCCGTCCCGCTGGAGCTGGCCGGTGCCGCCGACGCCGTCAGCCGGGCGCGCCAAGAACTCGCCAAGGTCGGTTTGGCCGAGCGGCTGCATCATTATCCGGCACAGCTTTCCGGCGGCGAACAGCAGCGCGTCGCGCTCGCCCGCGCGCTCGCGCCCAACCCCGCAATCCTCATCGCCGATGAGCCGACTGGCAATCTCGATGAAGCCACCGGCCAGCAGGTGATCGATCTGCTGTTCGCCGGCCACGTCGAGCGCGGCACCACGCTCATCCTGGTGACGCACGACAACGCGCTGGCGCAGCGTTGCGACCGTATCGTGCGGCTGCGCTCCGGGCGGATCGAGGGCGCGGGCACCTCATGACAGCCAATGTCGTTGCCCACGCCGCGAATCGCGTCCCGCTTTGGCTGAAGTTCGCCTACAGCGCCTTCATGATCGTCCTGGTGCCGGTCTATTGGCACTACTACGGGCCGACCAACTTCCTGTATTTCTGCGACGTCGCACTGTTTCTGACGCTGACCGGGCTGTGGCTCGACAGCGCGCTGCTGATCTCGATGTGCGCGGTCGGCATTTTGGCGCCGCAGACGCTGTGGGTGCTGGATTTCGTTCTGAACATCTTCGGCGTGCCGCTGCTCGGCATGACCGACTACATGTTCAAGCACGAAAACTCGCCCTTCCTGCGCGGGCTGTCGCTGTTTCACGGCTGGCTGCCGTTCCTGCTGGCATATCTGGTCTGGCAGCTCGGCTATGACCGCAGGGCCCTGCCGGCCTGGACCGTACTGGCCTGGGCGCTGCTGCTGATCTGCTTCTTCTTCATGCCGCCACCTGACCCGAACGCCGGCCTGACCCCGGTGAACATCAACTATGTCTGGGGCCCGAGCGATAGCGCCGCACAGACCTGGGTTTCACCGTACGTCTGGCTGGCGGGACTGACCATCGGGATGCCCGCGCTGCTGTTCTGGCCGGTGCACATTCTCCTCAGCGTGTACGCGCCGAAACCCGCATGACGCTCGCCTCGCCCACACTCGGCACCGAATTTCGCCCGCTGCGCTTTGCCCTTCGCGAATTACGCGGTGGCTTGCACGGCTTTCGCATCTTCGTTGCCTGCATTGCGCTCGGCGTGATGGCGATCGCCGGCGTCGGCTCGTTCTCGCGAAGTCTCACCGATGGGCTCGCCCGCGACGGCCGCGTCATCCTGGGCGGCGATCTGGCCTTCACGCTCATCCACCGCGAGGCCAGCGCCGACGAACGCAAATTCCTCGACGCGCGCGGACAGGTTTCGGCCGCCGCCTTGCTTCGTGCGATGGCGCGCACCAGCGACGGCCGCCAAGCGCTGGTCGAGCTCAAAGCGGTCGATGGAGCCTATCCACTATACGGCACCGTGACGCTCGATCCCGCCATACCGCTCGCCAGCGTTATGGCGCCGCGCGATGGCGCGTTCGGCGCGGCGGTCGATGCAACGCTGCTGGCGCGGCTCGATCTGAAACCCGGCTCACGGCTCACTGTCGGCGACGCCACGATTGAGGTCACCGCCGTCATCCAGAACGAGCCGGACAAGCTCGCGAGCGGATTGACGTTTGGTCCGCGCGTGATCGTGAGCGAAGCGGCGTTACGGGCGACCGGCCTGCTGGTGCCCGGCAGTCTCGTGCGCTGGAGCTACCGCCTACGGCTGCCGGACAGAAGCGACCGTGCTGCCAATGCCGTCGTCGCGGCAGCCAATGCGCAACTGCCGGATTCCGGCTGGCAGATTCGCGGCCGCACCAACGCCACACCGGCGTTGGAGCGCAACGTCGATCATTTCACCCAGTTTCTCACCCTCGTCGGATTGACCGCGCTGCTGGTCGGTGGCGTCGGCGTCGCCAATGCGGTGAAGAGCCACATCGACCGGAAGCGCGACGTCATCGCGACCCTGAAGGCGCTCGGCGCCTCTGGCAGCCGGGTGTTTGCGATCTACCTCTGGCAGGTGCTGCTGCTGTCGGCACTCGGAGCCGTGATCGGGCTCGCCTTCGGTGCGGTGCTGCCGTTTGGCATTGCCGCCGCGTTCAGCAGCATCATTCCGCTGCCGATCGCGCCGGCGCTGCAGCCGATCGAACTCTTGCTGGCATTCTTCTATGGCCTGCTCACGGCGCTTGCCTTCGCGCTGTGGCCTCTCGGCCGCGCCCACGACGTGCCGGTCTCGGCATTGTTTCGCGACGCCGTGTCGCCCGGGCGGCGCTGGCCGCGCCGGCGCTACGTGGCGGCGTCGGCGCTGGTGGTGGCGCTGCTCGCGATCATTGCCGTGATGTTGTCCTACGACCGCAAGATCGCCGCGATCTTCATCGCCTCCGCCGCCACGGTATTTGGGATGCTCCAGCTCGTCGCCCTGCTGCTGATGGCTCTTGCGCGCCGACTGCCGCACGCGCGCGCCACGGCGCTGCGGCTGGCCATCGCCAACATCCACCGGCCCGGCGCGCTGACACCGACCATCGTGCTGTCGCTGGGATTGGGGCTGGCGCTGCTGGTCACCGTGATCGAGATCGACGGCAATCTGAAGCGGCAGTTCGAGGGCGCGCTGCCCGACAAAGCGCCGTCGTTCTATTTCGTTGACATCCAGTCAGCGGACTCCGAGCGCTTCGACGCCTTCGTGCGGCGGAACGCACCGGAGGCTACGCTCGAGCGCGTTCCCATGCTGCGCGGACGGATCATGTCGGCGAACGGCATCAAGGCCGACGACATCAAAGCACAGCCCAATGCCTCTTGGGTGCTGCAGAGCGATCGCGGCATCACGTTTGCGACCGAGGTGCCGCGCGGTTCGACCGTGGTCGAGGGCGACTGGTGGAGCGCGGACTACAGAGGGCCGCCGCTTATCTCGTTCGAGAAGAAGATCGCCGACGGGCTCGGGCTGAAAATAGGCGACCCGGTCGTCGTCAACGTGCTCGGCCGCAACATCGAGGCGCGCATCGCGAACTTGCGCGCCGTGCAATGGGAAAACCTCGGCATCAATTTCGTGCTGGTGTTCTCACCGAGTGCTTTCGCCGGCGCGCCGCACACCGACATCGCCACGTTGACCTATCCAGGTGGCGGCACGTTGGCGCAGGAAACCACGTTGCTGAAAGCAGTGAGCGATAGCTTTCCGGCGATCACTTCCGTCCGCGTCAAGGATGCGATCGAGGCGGTGGGCGACATTGTGCGCAATCTCGTGCTGGCGGTGCGCGGCGCCAGCCTCGTCGCGCTCGTCGCCGCCATGCTGGTGCTCGGCGGCGCGCTCGCAGCTGGGCATAGCTACCGGGTGTACGACGCGGTCGTGCTCAAAACACTCGGTGCCACCCGCGGCAAGCTGATCGGCGCCTACGCGCTGGAATACCTGCTGCTCGGCTCGGCCACCGCGCTGTTCGGCGTCGCGGCCGGCTCGGTCGCGGCGTGGCTCGTCGTCACGCGGGTGATGAATCTCTCGTTCGTCTGGCTGCCCGGCCCGGCAGCGGGTGCGGCATTTGGCGCACTGCTTGTCACGGTTGCCCTCGGCCTGATCGGCACGTTCACGGCGCTCGGTCATAAGCCTGCGACGGTGCTCAGGAATCTGTGAGCGTTGCGACAAACCGTCGCGTAAACGTCAGAAAAATTAGTGAGCTGGATCGCAGACATGGGTTTGCAAGACAGCATGGTATAGTTGCCACCAGCCGGTCGCGCATGATTGTCCGTTCGACGCGCGGCCCAAGGATGCGGAACGGACAGTGCGGTTCGACAACCATGGGGGTTTCGACAATGTCGGACTACGAACGTAATGTTGCCGCCGCGCCGTTTGGACAGGCGATCGGCCGCGCAGGCTCGGTTGCCGTTGACGAAGGCCTGCGCGCCTACATGCTGCGCATCTACAACTACATGGTGCTCGGCCTCGCCATCACCGGCGCGGCTGCGCTCGGCATTTATATGTTGTCGGTTACTGGAGAAATGTCGGCCGCCGCCAAGGTGATGAAGAACGGCGCCGAGATTCCGGCGCGTATCGGCAATAACTTGTTTCTGACGCCGATCGGTTATTATTTTTTCGCCAGCCCGCTCAGGTGGGTGATCATACTGGCGCCGCTCGGCCTCGTATTCCTGCTGAGCTTCGGCATCGAACGCATGCGCCCCGCGATGGCGCAACTGATGTTCTGGATCTACGCAGCGCTGGTCGGAATATCGCTTGCCTCGATCTTCATGGTGTTCACACACACCTCGATCGTACGGGTGTTCTTCATCACAGCAGCGTCGTTCGGCGCGCTCAGCCTGTGGGGCTACACCACCCAGCGCGATCTGACCGGCATGGGCTCGTTCCTGCTGATGGGGTTGTTCGGGATCATCCTGGCAAGCGTCGTCAACCTGTTCATGGCGAGCTCGGCGCTGCAATTCGCCATCTCGGTGATCGGCGTGGTGGTGTTCGCCGGTCTCACCGCATGGGACACCCAACGACTAAAGACCCAATATCTCTACGGCGCGATGGATGGCGAAACGACGGAGCGCTCCGCGATTATCGGCGCGCTGTCGCTTTATCTCAACTTCATCAACCTCTTTACGCTGCTCCTGCAACTGCTCGGCCAGCGCGACGAATAGCCAGGTCGGTCTGGTGTCGCTTCGGGGCCCCGGCGTCGGCCGGGGCCCTTTTATCGAACCCGATCAGGCCCCTAAACATTCGGTAACCACCTTGGGGCCTCCCTGGCATAGCGCCTCCCGGTACACTAGATTCAAGGCCAAGCGATTTGCCGGCATTCCGGCAAGCTTAGAGGCCCGGCTCCGTCCGGGATCAACGAGGGAACTCCAATGTCGGACTTCGATCGGAACGTAGCGGCCCGCGGCGGCTTCGCCGACCGTACCGCCGCAGTCGATGCGGGCCTGCGCGCTTATATGCTCCGCGTCTACAATTACATGGCCGCCGCCGTGGCACTCACCGGCGTCGTGGCATACGCAACCTTCAATGCCGCCGTTGTCATGGACGCCAGCGGCAAGATCACGGCGCTGACGCCGTTCGGCCAGACTATCTTCAGCGGCCCGCTGTCGATCGTGCTGCTGCTCGGCACGCTGGGGCTGGTGTTCTTCATCAGCTTCCGCATCAACCGCCTGCAGTACACCACGGCGATGACGCTATTCATGCTCTATGCCGCGCTGCTCGGCGTCACGCTGTCGTCGATCTTCCTGGCCTACACCGGGGCATCGATCACGCGGGTGTTCTTCATCTCGGCGGCATCGTTCGGCGCGTTGAGCCTCTACGGCTACACCACGCAACGCGATCTGTCGGCAATGGGCTCATTCATGATCATGGGCCTGTTCGGCATTATCATCGCGAGCCTGGTCAACATCTTCCTCAAGTCGAGCGGACTTGACTGGGCGATCTCGGTGATCGGCGTCGGCGTGTTCGCGGGCCTCACCGCCTGGGACACACAGCGGATCAAGGAGATGTACGATTCGATGGACGACGACGGCACCATGGGCCGCAAGGCCATCATGGGCGCGCTGTCGCTCTACCTCGACTTCATCAACCT